>JAAGKN010000886.1_pt1 | contig 83685 bp, 82 predicted proteins | sample 6206371 | NCBI WGS metagenome assembly JAAGKN01 (sample SAMN11533720, study PRJNA540317) | gut metagenome | isolation source: fecal pellets from male and female animal of same cohort | host: Peromyscus leucopus | place: USA:CA | collected 2017 | reverse complement strand
ATTGTGCTTCCCCTCTCTTTTTTACTCACTTTTCCATTCTACTCTAAAACTTCTTAAAATTAACTTCTGTAGTTATATCTGTCGCATACCCCTTTATTTCCTGATTGGAGTAAAGAAAAAAAGCCCTTCACTCCTGAGTTTCTCAGGACGAAAGGCTTTTTTCCGCGGTACCACCTAAATTGTCTAAAATAGACCAGCTTAATAGAACACAATCATGCTCCTCGGCTTGATAACGTACCGATGACGGCGTAGCTTACTATAATTTAGGCTAGCAGCACTGCGAAAAAGTGTTATTCGATAATTCAGGGTCTACTAGCTTCTCACTAACGCTAATTCACTGAAAGAATAAATTATTTACTCGTCTTTTTTGTTGTAGTTAAAAAGTATATTTGAAATAGATGTTGATTATATTAAATCCTATTTAAGCAAAAATAGCAAGCCCAAATAAAGTTGGGTTTAATAAAAAAATTTGTTAACATAAAGAGTACGAATTTTTGTAAGGGGAGAAAGAGAATGGCAAAAAAGAAAAGGCTATGGACATTTTTAGCAGCGCTTGCTTGTGTGTTTTGGGGGATTTCAGGTCTTTTTGCCAAGGGGCTATTTGATATTAGTTCTCAAATTACGCCTATTTGGATTTCGCAGGTAAGAATGATTGTGAGTGGAGTCATCTTACTGGCATTTGCCCAAATAACAGGTAAGAAGCCATTTAAGGTTTTTACTAATAAAAAAGATGCAATTACTGTTCTTGCCTATGGCTTGTTAGGATTATTGCCCGTGCAATATTGTTACTTCGTAGTAGTCCAAAAAGCCAATGCTTCAATTGCAACTGTTTTACAATTTGTAGGACCATTCTTTGTAATGATTTATATGGTAATGTTTGAACACCAGGTATTAAGAAAGCTGGATGTTGTAGCTGCAGTTATCGCTTTTGTTGGAGTATTCTTTTTAGCAACGCACGGGCATTTTAATCAATTGTCGCTTTCTCCTGCTGTATTATTTTGGGGCTTCTTATCGGCGATTGGAGTAGCCACTAATACTTTAATTCCAAGAAGGTTGCTTGATCATACGTCGAGCTTAGTTGTGACAGGTTGGGGACTGCTTTCAGCGGGAATTGCCTTAGCTCTTGTGCATCCAGTATGGCCTCATTTACCAGAAAATATTAATATTGTATGGCTAATGCTAGGAGTAATTGTGATTGGTACACTTATTCCATTCCAATGGATGATGGGATCGTTGCGTTATATTCAGCCATCTACGGCAACCTTGCTGGATGCATTTGAACCTGTGTCAGCAACAATTGGATCAGTATTAATCTTTGGCTTAGTAATGGCTCCAATTGATTGGTTGGGATCGGTAATGATTATTTTAGCAGTACTAGCTCTTAGTTGGCAGCCGAAAGATAAGGCTACAAAGATAAAGAAGGCAGAAGGATAGAAATATCCTTCTTTTTTTGTAGAAATAAATTATAAAAGAGTATAAAATACTATAAAAGAATAATTAGATTATAAAAGATTATAAAAGACTATAAAAGAGTATAAAAATGAATCCATTTAATCCAACATTTGGTAATGTACCAACAATATTTTTAGATCGTGATGATCAATTAAAAAAAGTAACTAGAGGATTAGAAAACTTTGGTAGTCCTTATCAAACTACTTTGGTGTATGGCTTGCGTGGAGTAGGAAAAACTTCTTTTTTGACTGATGTAAGTAATACAATGGCAAAGAAAAATAATTGGATTGTAGCAAACTTAGCAGTAGGTGATGAGCTAATTCCATCTTTACTAAGCATTATCTATCAGAAGTCTAATTCTTCTCTTAAAAAGTTTCTTGATAGCTTAGATTTTCATGCTTCTGCATTTGGGATGCAATTATCAGCCCATAAAGAAAAAAAGGTAAACAATAATTCTCGAATTACTATTGAAAATATTTTAAAACGCTTAAAAAAAGAAAAAATAAACTTATTAGTAACAATTGATGAAGTTCAATCAACGCCAGAAGTCAAGCAGTTTGCGACAATCTATCAATTAATGCGGAGAGAGAACCTACCGATATCATTAATTATGACAGGCTTACCAGATAAAGTTTCAGAATTGCAAAATGAAGATGTTTTAACTTTTTTATTGAGAAGTGCACGGATAACATTAGAGCCACTTGATATGATTAGTATGAAATTTAACTATAAAAAAGTTTTTCAAGATGCAGGAAGAAAAATTAATAGCGAAACGTTAAATAAAATGATTGAAATGACAGCAGGATATGCATATGCTTTTCAGTTATTAGGGTATTTAGTGTGGGAAAATGAAGATCAAGTTATTACTAAAAACACTCTAAATTCAGTTTTAGAGGAGTATCAAGAGTTACTATTTAGGAACGTTTATTCTAAAATCTATACTTCATTATCAACTATGGATAAGAAATTTATAGATATTATTGCAAATTATGAAAAAAGCAAAACGCCAATCAAAGCAATTTGTAATGGTTTAAATAAAGAGCTCAATTATGTGTCTAATTATCGCCGCAGATTAATTGATGATCAAATTATTACGGGAAAAGAGCGTGGCTTTGTTTCGTTTACTTTGCCATATTTTGCGGATTTTATTATTGAGTATGGTGAGTTATATTAGCTTTCTACAAAAAAGAGACAAGTTTTTGATACTTGTCTCTTTTTTCATTTAAGTTTAATTAAAATTAGCTGTCAATTCTGACAGGTTTAATATAAGAAGCTTGAACCCAGCCGGTTTGACCAGTTACTGAATTAGAAACTTTAAGCCACTTGCCATCTTGCGTCATGTCGTTAATATTCAATAAAGCACCAGTATTCATGTGGTCACCAGTTACGTGACCATTTGGAGCAGTCCAGATTGCAATGCCGTAGCCAGGCTTGTAATTCACTTCACCAAATGAAAAGTAAACGGAAACCACCTTACCATCAGAATTTACTTTTTTGTTAGTCTGACCACTTACAAGAGCATATTGACCATCAATCCATTGATTACCACCTAAGTTGTACCAAGTCTTGCCATTCACTTGTGCAGTCTTAAAGAATTTCCAGTTAGATCCGGTCTTTAAAATTTTAGCTAAAGCTTGCTTACCAGGTTGTCCCCAAACGCGGATGCCATAACCAGGCTTGTAGTTAATCTTTAAAGTTCCAGTGGTATTAGTGGTTTGAGGAGTAGAGGTGGCAGGTTTAGTTTCAGTAGTTGAAACTTGACCGTTAAATTCAACGTCAGTAGATTGAACGTATTGATTGCCGCCTAGGTTGTACCATAGGTAACCATTAACATGAATTGCACTAAAGGTTCTCCAGTTGGTAGCGTAAGCTAATTTTCTGCTGGTAGCTTTAGCAGTGACTGGATCAGAATAGATTATAGCGCCGTTACGGTTAGTGATGGTAGTAGTACCAGATACTTTAAATGCAGCAGTTGAAGTATTTTGGTTAGGCTTCTTAGTATTGTTATCTTTATTACTTGTCTTTGATGAGCTAGTTGTCTTAGTTGAATTTGTAGTTGCCGTTACAGGTGAGATATCGCTAACTAAAACGTATTGATTGCCACCTAAGTTATACCAACTTAAACCGCCACGATGGATAATAAAGAATGTTTTCCAGTGAGACTTAGCAGGTAGAACTCTACTAGTTTTAGCAGTAGAAACCGTATCAGAGTAAACAGCTGCTCCTTTATCATTGGTTATTTCAATAATGCCACTATAGCTTTCTTTTGTTGAAGCATCTTTTTGGCTGTTGACCTTAGTATTTGCAGGTTTTTGAGCTTCAGTTTGTGTTCCAGTAGTGGCTGTGGTGGTAGTCTTAGCTTCTTCTTTAACATAGCTGCCGTCTACCCAGCCAGCGTTGTCAGCAAGCTCATACCAAGCGTGTCCATTGATATTCTTTATTTGAATAAACTTAATTTTACTTTGATTAGCTAAGTACTTATTGGTTCCTTGACCATTAGGCGAGTTCCATACAAGGACGCCTAAGCCTGGCTTAGAAACAATAGTAGCTTCTTTAACTTGGGATTGGGTTGTAGAAACTGCAGTAGTGTTCTTTGGACTAGTAGCAGTATCAGCTGCAAAGACTTGGTTGCTAATAGCAGTCAATGCAATAGCACATACGCTAGCGCTAAGTGCAATTGTCTTGTTTAAATTCATAATTCTTCTTCTTTCCCGTTACTTATTGTTTATATCTACTCTTTTAGTTTACCTTCTTAATAGTAAAATACAATACGATCAAGAAGAAATATTATAGAAGAATCTTAATATATTGAGTTAAAATGATATAGCAAGTAAGAGTATTAATTTAAAATTAAAATAAAAAGTTGTCATGTATACCTGGCTACGTATAGCAACAAAGTAATAGCAAATTTTTATTTAAGAACTAATGTTCCATTGACAAAAAAATAAAAAAACGATAAACCATAAATGTCGCGCGATGAAACCGTTTACTAAAAATAAGAATTAACATTACTTGTCACCTTAATACGGCGATTAGAGATTAAGGAGTGAAAATTTCATGGCTGATAAAAAGAAAATGACTGTGGTTCAGCTAACCATAATCACGGCCGTAAATATGATGGGATCAGGTATTATCATGCTGCCATCAAAATTAGCAGAAGTTGGTTCCATGTCAGTCATTTCATGGCTTGTTACCTTAACAGGAGCACTATGTTTAGCTTATGTATTTGCACGTTGTGGTATGTTTACAAAATATACTAAAGACGGAATGGGTGGATACGCTAGATATGCCTTTGGAATGTCAGGAGATATGATGGCAAACTATACCTATGCCTTTTCATTAGTTATTGCTAATACAGCGATTGCTGTTTCTACAGTTGGTTATGGTGAAATGGTATTTGGTATTAATTTATCACCGGTCAATGTTGCAATTGCCACGATGGTTGTCTTAGTAATTGCAACCGTGGCTAACTTCTGGGGTGCTCGTGTTACCGGACGATTAGGTTCAATTACAGTTTGGGGAGTCATCATCCCAGTTGTATTTTTATGTATCGGTGGTTGGTTCTGGTTCCACGGTCAAACTTATGCTGCATCATGGAACCCACACCACTATTCATTGTTCAAAGGGGTTAGTCAATCAATTCCAATTACCTTATGGGCATTCTTAGGATTAGAGTCAGCTGCAGCAAACTCAGATGCCGTTGAAAATCCAAAGAAGAATGTGCCAATCGCAGTTATTGGAGGAACTATTATTGCAGGTGTAATTTATATTGTTTCTACCAATATTGTCCAAGGTATTGTTAAGAACTCAACTTTGGCTAGTTCAAATGCACCATTTGGTACTGTATTTACTCAAATGTTTAACCCAGTGATTGGTGCAATTGTTATGGCATTATTGACTATCTCATGTTTTGGTTCTTTATTATCATGGCAGTTTACTGTAGCAGAAGTCTTTCGTTCATCTGCACTTGCTGGCTATTTCCCAAAGATTTTTGCTAAAAGAACTAAGCATGAAGCTCCAGTTGCAGGGATGATTATTATTCTCTTAATTCAGCTTATTTTGTCATTGATGACTATCAGTCCTGATTTAAACGCTCAATTCAATAATTTGGTTAACTTAGCTGTTGTTACTAACTTAGTTCCATATATTCTCTCAATGGCAGCCGTTAAGACTTTGCAATTAGATGCTGGAATTTCTACAAGCAATAAAACTTATAAAATTACTAACTTCTTGGCTGTAGTTGCCGGAATTTATAGTTTGTACTCAATGTATGCATGTGGCAACTTGTCTCTAGCATTAGGTGCATTAGTTGCATTTGCTGGTTGGACTATTTGGGGCTTTGTTGCTCATAAATACAATATTAATGGTGATAAGTTGGCATAGCCAGCTGTAAGAAAGTGAGATGTAATTTATGTCAAAATTAAAGATTGCTACTACTGAAGAAGCAAAAAAATATTTTGATACAGATCGTGAATTAGTTAATATTCATGATACTGATTTTGTGGATGTATCTGCAGTTGTAATGACTGAAGAAGATCTTGATATTTTACCTAAGATTAGAAAAACAAAGTTTGGTATTCCAGTCTTTGTAGAAACTTCTAATCCAGATAACATCAGTGCAGATATTTTATCAAAGATCTATCAATTAATTAATATAACCGACACTTATGATCGTCGATTAGTTACTCGTTCAATCAATAATACTGCTAATAAGTATGAAGAAAATGTTTTACCACCATTCTTCAAGGAATTACAATCATATGTTGATCGTGGAAACCTACAATTTGACTGTCCTGGACACCAAGGTGGTGCATTCTTCCGTAAGCATCCAGCAGGTAATGAATTTTATAAGTTCTTTGGTGAAAATGTTTTCCGCTCTGATATTTGTAATGCCGATGTTGATTTGGGTGACTTATTAATTCATGAAGGTCCAGCTCAAGCTGCCGAAAAGCACGCTGCAAGAGTTTATAATGCTGACCGCACTTATTTTGTAATGAATGGTTCATCTACTTCTAACAATATTGCTATTTCTGCAGCAGTTGCACCTGGCGATTTAGTATTATTTGACCGTAATAATCACAAGTCAGTTTATAACCAAGCTTTAGTAATTAGTGGTGGTAAGCCTGTTTATATGCAAGACTCACGTGATCCATATGGATTTATTGGTGGTATTTACGATAGCGACTTTGATGAAGACTTTTTACGTAAACAAGCTGCTAAAGTTGATCCAGAAAAAGCAAAGCAAAAGCACCCATTTAGATTAGCCGTTGTTCAATTAGGTACTTATGATGGTACTATTGCTAATGCTCACCAAATTATCAAGAAAATTGGTAAGTTATGTGATTATATTCTCTTTGACTCAGCTTGGGTTGGCTATGAAGAGTTTATTCCATTTATGACTCAATGTTCACCATTAACTATGGATCTTGGTCCAGATGATCCTGGTATTTTAGTTGTTCAATCTGTCCACAAACAACAAGCAGGATTCTCACAAACTTCTCAAATTCACAAGAAAGACTCACATATTAAAGGCCAAAAGAGATATATTTCAGATATCCAATTTAATAATGCTTACTTGAAGTATTCATCAACTTCACCATTTTATCCAATGTTTGCAGCATTAGATGTGAATGCTCAAATTGAAGGAAGCCCTGCAGGCCAAAGAATGTGGCATGATGCTATGGTAACTTCAGTAAATGCCCGTAAGAAGTTAATCAAGTATGCCAAATATATTAAGCCATTCGTTCCAGATGTAGTTGATGGCAAGAACTGGGCAGATATTGATACTGAAGAATTAGTTAGTGACCGTAAGTACTGGGTATATGATCCAGATGCTAAGTGGCATGGCTTTGAAGGTTATGGTAAAGACCAATACTTTGTTGATCCAAACAAGTTATTGTTAACTACTTCTGGTATTGACGCTTCAACTGGTGAATACACAGACTTCGGTATTCCAGCCGTTATTCTTGCAAACTACTTACGTGAACATGGCATTATCCCAGAAAAGAACGACTTGAACTCAATCTTGTTCTTGATGACACCTGCTGAAGATGATAATAAGATGAACAACTTAGTTGCTGAAATCTTAAACTTCGAACGTTTAGTAGATGAAGATGCTCCATTATCTGAAGTATTACCACGTTTATACAAAGAAAATGAAGTACGTTACAATGGCTACACTATTCGTCAACTTTGCCAAGAGTTGCACAACTTCTATAAGGAAAATAATACTAAAGAATATCAAAAACGTTTATTCTTACGTAAATACTTCCCAGAACAAACAATGACTGCAATTGATGCTGATAGTGAAATGCTACATAACAATGTTCAATTAATGAACCTTGAAGATGTTGTTGGTCATACTGCAGTGGAAGGTGCACTTCCTTATCCTCCAGGTATCTTCTGTGTTGCTCCAGGTGAAAAATGGTCCGAAACAGCACAAAAGTACTTCTCAATTTTGTTGAAGGGTATTAACAAATTCCCAGGATTTGCTCCTGAAATTCAAGGTGTTTACTTCAGACAAAAGGATGGTAAGACAGTTGCATACTGTGAAGTTCTAGATGATGAAACTGAAGCAAAGTATAGTAACAAGAATTAAGATAGATAAATAAATTTGTACTAATTATTATCAATGTAACAATTATCATCTAACATAGTCCAAAACAATATTACCCGGGTAATAGTTAGTGGTGAATTTATATCTTAAAATCTTAGTTTAAAGACAGGTAGATTATTTTACCTGTCTTTTTTGTAAATAAAAATCCACCTTTTTTGCGTAATAAATAATAGAGGGTATTTTTCCTCAAATTTTATTAAGCGAAAGGATGGAGTTACGTGAGAAAATTCACGCAACAAGATTTTGAAGAAAAACTCAAAAATCTTAAGATTACAGATGATTTAGTCTTCCGTAATGTGATTGAGTTAGGAGATAATTGTTTGCACTTATTGCAGGCGATTTTTCCAGAATTAAATATTGAGAAGGTAGAATTTGAAACTCAAAAGCATGAAAAAGTAGAACCCCTGCATCGGGGAACGATCTTGGATTTGTATGCTACGGATGAAGAAGGGAGGGTCTATGATATTGAAGTGCAGACGACGCTTGCGCCTTATCAAGATAAGCGTTTTAGATATTATCAATCTAAGCTTGATGAAAGGGCGCTACTTGCGGGTCATAGTATCGAAGAGTTGCAGTCGACCTATATTGTGGTGTTGTTTACTGAGGATCCGATTGGAAGAGACAAGAAGTATTATCGCTTTGGGATGTGTGATTTAGAAGATAAGGACATTGAGCTAGATACCGGTGCAGAGTTGCTATACTTGAATCCAAAAGGACATAAGGGAGAGGTAAGCGAGAATCTGCAGGGGCTTTTTGATATGATAAATGGTAAAATTAATGTAGAAAATGAGTTTGTAGATGAGCTGGAAAACGGAATGAACATAATCAAAGAAGATCCGAAATGGAGGCACGAGTTTATGAACTTGCAGATGCGATTTGATGATATAAAGTACGAAGCGAAGCAGCAAGCTGCGCGACAGACAAGAGAACAAGACGCTAAGAAATTGATTGCAACCCTGCAATCCTTGAATATCTCCGATGACCAAATAAAAAAGACCTTGTTTGAAAATTATAAAAATGAAATACCAACTGATAAATTGCAAAAGATATATGATGAGATAGTTGGAATAAAGTAGAAATATTAAAGGATATGTTAGTTCATATCCTTTTTTTGCAACAAAAAAGAGCTTCACTTGAAGCTCTTAATCTAAATTACCTCTACGAAGTTCTTTGTGAGTAGTGATAGTTGTAAATCTAATAGTTTTATTTTTTTCGACTTTATAATAAACTACAAGCAAATCATCTAATACGTGATATTCATTAAATCCTGTCCAAGGTTCATCTTTCAAAATATGATTATCATAGTCCTCTGGTAAATTACCAGTATTTCTTAACTCAAGCATGGAAAATTTTATTGACTCAATAGCATCAATAATTTCATCATTACTTAGTTTGAAATATTTACCTAAGTTGGCGAGTCTTTTATCAAATAAGTGAGTTGTTTTAATTTTATACATTATTAAATTCCCAATTGCTTAAAGTAGTTATCTAGATCTTTTACTTCATGATCAGTATCGGGAAGTAAGCCATTGATAATTGCCAACTCACGAGCCATTTCTTTTTTGCTTTCTTTATCTAGAGATAGCTCTTCCTTTTTATCAGGTACGACTTTTACGTCAAATGGTACGCCTTGTTCTCTTGCTACTCTAGTGACAAACATATTAAGAAGAGCTGAAGAAGAGATGCCTAACTTTTCTGCGACTTGATTAAACTTCTTCTTAGTAGAAGCATCAGTCTTAAAATTCATCGAAGCTGTTGTCATAGTATTACCTCCTATATCTTATTGATATATAAAATATACCATATTGACATAAAAAGTAACAAAAAAGAGCTTCACTTGAAGCTCTTAATTTTAATATGTGTCAGAAGCGTTAATCCATTGATTGCCGCCTAAGTTGTACCATAAGGTACCATTATTTAATTCTTTAAACACTTTCCAGCGTGAGCCTTTTGGTAAAACTCGACCAGTAGTTTGTGGTGAGTTAGGGTTAGCGTAAATCTTAGCACCCTTAGTGTTGGTAATTCTGGTTACGAATCTCTTAGCTATAGTAGATTTAGCAGTAGCATATGGATTATTGCTGATAGCGTATTGTGATGATACCCATTGGTTGCCACCCAAGTTGTACCATAAGGTACCTTGTACATTAGCAGTTTGGAAGTATTTCCAAGAAGTACCATGCTTTAAAGTTTTGCCTGGGATTACGCCGTGTCCTGGTTGTGACCAAACGGCAACTCCATAGCCTGGTACGTAGTTGATCTTTACAACGCCGCTAGCGTTCTTTGCACCGTAGTAAATTGGAGAAGTATTGGTTTTAGAATAGTTAGTTTGTTCACTACTAATCCATTGGTTAGTCCCAACGTTGAACCATTTCACGCCATTTACCACACTGTAGCCTGATGTCTTCCAATTTGAGTAAACTGGTAAAGTACGGTTGGTTGCGCCGACACCTGGCTTTACGTAGACTGTAGCGCCGTTACCATTAGCTACAGATACAATGCCTGAGTCTCTAACAAAGACTGGGGTGTTAGTTTGTGCTTGAGTAGAAGTTGCTGCATAGGCAGGAGTTGCTACTGCGCCAAGGCTTGCTGCAGATAAGGCAGCTGTAAGTATTTTGCTGTATTTTTTCATGATAGACCTCCAAGAAGTTATCTATATTATCATCTATAATTATAGTCTTAATTTAAAGATGTGATCAAAAAAAGAGACATAAACGTCTCTTTTTTATGGAGTTAATTATGTTTAATAGAAAAATTTGTAGGAATTTCATTTAAATTATTTTAGTGTGCATCGGCGGCTTGAATCCACTGATTTCTACCGACTTGTAACCAGAGAATACCATTGTTAACAGAGGAAAAGTATTTCCAACGAGAACCGTTTGGCAAGAATTGTTTTGTACGGCTGGTAGAAACAGGAGAACTGTATACATAGGTTCCATTTCCACTCATAGCATTAATAGTAGAGATACCACGTTCAGACTTTGCAGCTTGATTATGTGTGGTAGCAGTTGGGTTAGAGTTAGTATTAGTTGAAATGTATTTAGCAGGAATCCATTGATTACCACCAAGGTTATACCAAGTTTCACCATTTAATTGACTAGTCTTAAAGAATTTCCAGTGTGAGCCAGTTGGTAAATATTTTCCAGTTGGACGTGCACCAGGGGTTGCCCAGACTGCGATTCCTGTTCTGTAAGTAACACGCAAAGTACCGGTAGTGTTCTTTATATTAGAAACATTTGAAGTGTTAGTTTGTGGTGTGGTCATAGTTTGATTATTTGAAGTATATTTAGCATCAATCCATTGGTTACCACCAAGGTTATACCATTTGTTTCCATTTACCATAGCATATCCAGAGGTCTTCCAGCGGGAGCCGTGAGGTAGATATTTACCAGTTACATGACCAGCAGGATTAGACCAGACTGCAATTTTGTAGCCAGGAATATAGTGAATAGTTACAACTGAACGTTGAGAGGTAAAAGTTTCACCAGTAGCATAATAGCCAGGACCTTTTGCAGGATTCTTTGCCATTATTTGTTGAGTAGTTGCTGCTGATACTGGGAGTGCAGGAGCTAATGCTAAAGCACTCATACTAGTTGCTGCAATGGTTGTTAAAACTTGAGCTTTTTTCATAATGTTAGCCTCGAATCTAAAAATTTATTCGCCTTTGCCCCATTGAGTGTATTTCTTAGGGATGTATTCATCATTACCAACTAAGTAGCAAATTTCGCCGTTAATTACACGAGTGTACTTAACTTTCCATCTTGAACCAGTCTTGAAGACTTTATTTGAACCTTGAACTTGAGTACCGTCTGCATGTAGAGCATTTACACCATAGTTTGGTTGGTAGTGAATAGTAATAATACCGTTATCGTAGTGAGTAGTGTATTTCTTAGGAACATAGGTGTTATTACCAACTAAATACATTTCTTCACCATTGATAACTTTTGTGTTTACAACTTTCCAACGAGTACCATCTTTGAATTTATAGTTAGAACCAGCAATTGACTTACCAGAGTCTTGGAAGGCAAGAACACCATAACCAGGCTTATAAACAATTTGTGCAATTGATTCTTCTTCTGGAACTTTACCTACAGGAGTATTAATTACTGAAGAAGCAGAACTACCACCGCTTTCCTTATCCCAAGCAGCTAAGCCGTAAGCATCAATAGTGTTAATTAACTTGCTTGCATAGTATGGATCAGTTGCATATCCATCTTGTTGAATAAGACGTGCTACTTGGTGATAATCAGTCTTACCTAAAATATTGTGGTAGCGTGGATTTTGAATAAAGAAGTTAGCATGGTCTTCAACTGAGGCAGCAAATGATGAATATGATCTAAATTTAGCATTAACCCAGTGATAGGAACCACCATAATATTCTTGAGTGTGCCCCCAAACGTAAGGACCTTGACCAGTCCACTTAATACCAAATAGGTTATTACCAACAACTTGTTGACCCCAGCCACTTTCGATAATTGCTTGAGCGGCAGTAATAGATGGAAGGACACCTTTAGCTTTACCTGCAATAGCACCTGCTTTGATTTGGTTTAAGAAGTTGGTTTGGTAACCAGCCATATAGAATGATAAAAATGGGGAAGAAGCATTTACAACATTTTGAAATCCTGCAGCACTGCTGTAGTAACCAGGTCCAATTGAAGAGTTTTTACTTAATTGAGGACCTTTAAGTTTTTCATCGTCTGAATTAGACTTTTGGCTTTCTTTTTTAGTAGTTGAAGCATTAACAGTACTTTGGCTATCATTTTTAGGATTTTCTACTTTTTCAACTTTTGCTGTTGAAGTTTGGCTAGCATCTGATTTTGCTTCTGCAGCAAATACTGGGGATGCAGTTGATCCTAAAATTGAAATTGCCATTAAAGTGGCGCTTGAAATACCGATAAACTTTTTGTTTTTCATAATTTACCTCCGTAAAATTGGAATTTTTAAAATTAATTACGGAAAAGATTATGACATGAAATTTAATAGTGAATGAGTTTTGTTCCAAATCTGCAACCAACTAAGAAAAAATAATTAAAAATAGCATATTTGTTACTAAACATATACTATTTTGAATGAAATTATTATTTTTTGTTCCGTATTTGGAAATTTGAAAAATGATATTTGAAATTGATGTAATATTAGAATACAAATGCTAAATACTTTTTAATAAGTCCAAATACTGTTTTGCTAGATCTTCCATTCCTAGTCCCTTGACATGGTAGATAATTCTAGCAACATCGGTATTATCATTTGTAATTTTAAATTTTAGAAGAGCATTTAAAAAATTGCGTTGAATTTTCTCATACATGGAATATTTGCTTAGTGAAATCGCATTAAAACGCCTACTTAGTTTTTGAGCTAGATCTAGATCTTTATCAATTAATAGATGATAAGCATTTAAGAGCGTTAAGATGGCATCTACGTAATACTCATATCCTCCCCTTTTGACGTTCTCTAAATCTTCAATAATTAATAGAGCTAATCCAAATATTCTTTTAGGTGATAACAAATGAACAGTATTTCCAAGAAGAGATATGTAGTAATGAGTCCAATGTGTAACATCAGAAAGATATTGTTCTAATAATTTTTGATAACTTGTAGGAAATATATTTTTATCTGCTACTTCATAATAAAAGTTGCAAGCAATTGCCGCATCAAACAGATCATATTTGTTATGGGTAGCTTTATATAAGTTTAGGTATCTCGTTGAAATTCTTTTTAATTCTATTTTACTTCCATTATGTTGTGCTTTGCTTATTTCATCTATGAGAGGAGTTTTAGGATAAAGAACAGTAATGGATAAGAATTCAAGAGGGGAGATATGGATATTTTCAAGAAGTTGAAGTACTTTATCAAATTGAAGTTCAGTTTGGTCGTTTTCCCATCTAGATAAAGTTGAAACAGCGACAATATCCTTAGCAGCTTCTTTTAATGAAATATTTTGTTCTGTTCGCAATTCTTTAAATTGACTTCCTAGCATTTTTAAGGAGACCTCCAAATGAAAAAATTCAAAAAAATAATTATTACTATCGGAATCTTTACGACTCTTTTTCCAGCAATTTGGGGAGAAAATGTAAGTGAAACTAAATTAATCTACCTTCCACCAACAACTCACCAAGTTCAAAAATAATGAACCAAAATAGACTTAGTTTTGGAGCATCCCTTAACTAAATCCATTTTAGCATTAAATCACAACTAACTTTACACAGTCAACGTTCAGACCATTATTTTTGTATTAACTATATATCACCCAAATAAAATAGACTTAGCATGAAAAAACTTCATTCTAAGTCTATTTTTATATCTATCTTTCTTTATTTAACTTACTGTGGCGATATCCATATACACCATAGATAAATAGTCCCAATGCAAACCAAATACCTGCAAAAATATAGGTCTTAGTATTTAAGAAGCACATCATCCCAATGCAGGCAAGCCCTGAAAGAATAGGAATAAATGGATATAGCGGCACACGGAAGTTTCCTTCGGGGATATCCTTGCGTCTGCGCAGTAAGATGACCCCAAATGATACAAAGGTGAATGCGAGCAGTGTTCCAATTGATACTAGGCTGGTCAACTCATCTAGCGAGAACAATCCTCCCATTAGGGCAATAATGATTGCTACAATCCATAAGGCATTCTCAGGCAGACCACTCTTGTCAATCTTTCCTAAAAAGCTCGGAAGTAATCCATCACGTCCAATTGAATAGATGAGTCGTGATGAAGAATAGATCATTGACAGCATCATCGTACTCATTCCAACAATTGCACCGATTGACAATAAGTCAGCGATCCAGCCCTGGTTAACTAACTTGAGCGCATAAGCTACAGGATTGGCTACGTCCAATTGCTTGTAGTTAACCATCCCAGTTAAGACAACAGATACACCCATATATAAAAGTGCTGCGATAATTAATGTACCAATGATCCCAATTGGCATATTTCTTTTAGGATTTTTTACTTCTGCAGCAGACGAGGAAACCACGTCAAATCCTAAAAAGGCAAAGAAAACAGTCGTTGCTCCGTGCAATACTCCATTAGCACCAAAGGGTGTAAATGGTTGATAGTTCTTAGGCTTGAGGAAGAAGAGACCTACTCCAATAAAGATAAAAATAATTGCAACCTTGATAATTACTGCTGCATTATTAAACTTCATCGAAGACTTCATTCCTCGTGACAATAAGATAGTAATTAACAAGACACTTAGTACAGCAAATAAATTAATATAGGTCCCATGAAGCGGATCATATGGACCCTCAACTGCATGCGGAATGCTCAAGCCAAAACTGTGGAGCAGTGAATTAAAGTAAGCTGCCCAACCAGCAGATACTGCCGCAACTGAGAGCATATATTCAAGCACCAATGCCCAGCCTAGGATCCAGCCAATTACTTCACCATATAAGATATTTCCGTAAGAATAAGCACTCCCGGCTACCGGAATGCTTGAAGATAATTCCGCATAACACATACTACATAAGGCACATACAGCAGCTGCGACAATAAAAGAGAGCGTCACACCAGGTCCTGCTTCTTTAGCAGCAACCGTACCTGGTAAAATAAAAATTCCGGTACCAATTACTGCACCAATACCAATGTTAATAAGTCAAAAGCCCCGAGCGTTTTGACAAAGTGCTTATCAGTACCGAGATAACGCTTGAGGCTTTCTTTTCTAAACGGATTCAACTTCATTATTAGTTCTATCCTCGTGTCTTTGTAAAATCATTTCTACAATGGCATTTGCGACATTAACGTTCTTTAGAAGCGGACCATGTGAGTAAGAACCAATCATGTTCTTATAGCGCAAGCCTTCTTCTTTATCTTGAGGGTTGTTACCATAGCCTTCAATCATTTCACCAAAGGGATGAAGCATATTAGTATTATCAAAGTAAGTTTGTCCTGAATGATTTTCAAAGGCTTTTACTTCGCCCCATTCAGTCATATAACGGGTATCACCAATCATTCGCTTGTCTGCCTTAAAAATTGTATGTAAAGGTAAGATCCCTAATCCTTTGATGGTAATGCCAGAGTTAGTTTTATAATAATCTCCCATCAATTGATAACCACCACAGATACAAAGCATCGGATTGCCATCATTAATATATTTATCAAGGGTATCTTTATGTCTGGCTAAGTCTTTGGCGACAACAGTTTGTTCAAAGTCTTGTCCACCGCCAAAAAATACAAAGTCATAATCATCAGCATTAAAGTCAATATCAAGTGAGATATTATCAACTTGAGTTTCATAGCCCTGCTTAGCTAATAAAAACTTTAGTACCTTAACATCCCCTGAATCGCCGTAAGTGTTCATTAAATCTTCGTATAAATAAGCAATTTTAATTAATTTATCTGTCATTTCAATCATCCTTAGATTTGTGTATCTTACATAATTATAATAACTACTATTGTATAATAATTATTTAAAAATAAATAATAAATATTTGTAAATTACTACCTATTATAAAGCAAAGCCAAAAGAAAAGACACCAGGAAAATGGTGTCTTTAAACAAACTTGATTAGTTTTGCATTTCTTTTTGCGCTTGTAAATGATTGATTGGACCAAATTTAGAACCAACATTAATTGGATGAGAAATTGCTTCATAAGTAAAGTCTTTAGCAATCTTAACTGCATTTTCTACTGAATTGCCTTTTGCAAGTTCAGCTGCAATTACAGCTGATAAGGTATCGCCAGTTCCATTTACACGGTCAGTCTTAAAGTAAGGCTTGCTTAACCAATGTTCACTCCCGTCAGCTAAGAGTAAATAGTCTCTTACTTCAGGATGGTCGCCAATGTGTTTGCCCTTAATAAGCACGTTTTTTGCTCCCATCTTTTGAAGCTTATGAGCAGCTTGCTTAATTTCTTCATCATCTTTAAGTGCCAACTCAGTTAACTTTTGAGCTTCATAATAATTAGGTGTAATAATAGTAGCAAGTGGCAATAACTCATCTAGGAATGCTTGATAAGCATCATCAGCTAATAAAGTAGCACCGTGCTTAGTGATAATTACAGGATCTAAGACAATATTAGGCATCTTATATTTCTTGAGGTTTTTAGCAACAACTTGAATAACTTCTTTGTTAGCTAACATCCCAGTCTTAGTAGCATTAATCGTAAAATCATCATTTAATACTTGAAATTGCTTATCGATGAAATCAATCGGCATAACTTCTTGAGCATAAATTCCAGTCGAGTTTCCTGCAACGGCTGCTGTCATCAAGCCCATTCCATACACACCACATGCATAAATTGCATGGAGGTCAGCAGGCATTCCTGCACTACCATCACTGTCATTTCCAGCAATTGTTAAAGCAATTGGAAATTGGTTTTCTGTCATAAATAAACCCTTCTTTGAGATAATATGTGAATAGTTTCTTCTATTATATAGTGTTGTAACAGTGTCATCATCTAAACATATAAAATTTATATAGCCCTTATTTCAATTCTACCCAAGAAAGAAGATAATTGAAAGTAAGGAAATGCATAGAAAAGAGAATTTTTATGGAATCATACATTATGGCGTTAGATGAAGGAACAACTTCGACGCGAGCACTAGTTTTTGATCATCAAGGCAATAAAATTATTGAATCTCAAAAAGAGTTTCCACAATATTTTCCTCATCCCGGCTGGGTAGAACATAATCCTAATGAGATATGGACAGCTGTTCAGTCTACGGTGGCGCAGGCTTTTATTGATTCGCAAATTCGCCCCGAACAGATTGCTGGAATTGGTATCACTAACCAGCGTGAGACAACAGTAATTTGGGATAAAAATACAGGTCAACCTATTTATAATGCAATTGTTTGGCAGTCACGTCAAACAACTAAATTAGCTAACCAATTGATTAAAGCAGGTTATAGTGAATTAATTCGTCAAAAAATGGGTTTAATTATTGATCCATATTTTTCAGCAACTAAAATTCGCTGGATCTTAGATCATGTAAAAGGAGCCCAGAAAAGAGCTGAAAAAGGAGAATTGTTATTTGGTACAATTGACTCTTGGCTGATTTGGAAGCTGACCAATGGTCAAGTCCATGCAACTGATTACACTAATGCTTCTAGAACCATGCTTTTTAATATCCATACTTTAGACTGGGATCAAGAAATTCTAGATTTATTAAATATTCCGCGGGAAATATTGCCACAAGTAAAAACTAATTCCGAGATTTATGGCTATACAATTCCTTATCACTTCTTTGGTGGTAGTGTTCCAATTGCCGGGGTTGCTGGTGACCAACAGGCAGCCTTAGTTGGGCAAATGGGAGTAGAACCAGGAATGGTGAAAAATACTTATGGCACAGGTTCTTTTATTGTCATGAATACAGGAACTCGACCAACTGCTTCTAACCATAATTTATTGACTACGATTGCCTATAGTCTGAATGGCAAAATTAATTATGCTTTAGAAGGATCAGTGTTTGTTGCGGGAAGCGCCATCCAGTGGCTACGCGATTCGCTTCAGCTTTTAAAAACAGCTAGTGAATCTGAAAAGTCAGCTTACAAGTCACATTCTCACGATGAAATCTATGTGGTACCAGCTTTTACTGGTTTAGGGGCACCGTATTGGGATGCGGAAGCACGTGGTGCAATTTTTGGCATAACGCGTGGAACTGATCGCAATGATTTGATTAAGGCAACTTTGCAATCACTTGCGTACCAAACTCGGGATGTTGTTGATACAATGGAAGTAGATTCTGGAATTAAGATCAGAACCTTGAGAGTTGATGGCGGTGCTAGCAATAATAAATACTTAATGCAGTTTCAAGCAGATATTTTAAATACTCCAATTGAAAGAGCTAAAACACTTGAAACAACAGGGCTGGGGGTCGCATTTTTAGCAGGACTGGCTACTAATTTCTGGCAAGATCTTGATGAAATAAAGCAAATCTTTAAGGTCGGGGCAAAATATCAACCACAAATGTTAGAAAAAAAGCGTGAAAAACTATATTCTGGTTGGCAAAAAGCTGTCCAAGCAACCCAATTATTCAAAAACTGATAAGTGAAGGTGATAAAAATGGCACATGAACGTTTAATTACATTAGATGGAACAGTAAACTTTAGAGATGTTGGTGGTTATCAATCTCGTAATGGTCAATGGGTCAAGTGGAATAAGGTTTATCGTTCAGACTCATTGAGTTCCCTTACTCCCGAAGATGAAGAAAAACTAGAAAAGATGAAAGTAACAGTTGATTGTGACTTGCGTTCTACTAATGAACAAGTCATGGCACCGGATCGTAGCTGGGAATGTGTAAAAGTTGTTGACTGTCATGTATACGGAGAAACCGCGGACGGTAACTTTGCTCAAGAAAAGCATCCTCTTTATAAATTTATTCATCATATTCCAGAAGTTGATAGCTATCTAGGACAGATTTATCAAGATGTAATTTTAAGTCGGGCAAGCCAACATGCCTTCAAAAAAGTATTCGAGCAATTATTGGCTTTACCTGAAGATCAAGCCTTGGTCTATCATTGCAGTGCTGGAAAAGACCGGACGGGAATGATGAGCGCCTTATTTTTAACCGGACTGGGAGTTGATGATGAAACAATTGCCCGCGATTACTTGCTCACTAACCAGCTCTATACCTTTGGCTTAAAAAAGCAAATGCCATCAGATTCAGAAATGATTAAGTTAGTTAACCAAATGAATGTGACTCAAGGTGAGGGAACTGCAATTAAGGGAATTACCACCACGATTGAAGAAGGATTTGGTGGTTTTGAAAACTACTTTACTAAAGAATTAGGCTTTTCTAAAAACGATCTAGCTGATCTTAAAAAATTATATTTAACAAACGAAAAATAAAGAGGAGATTCTATCTCCTCTTTATTTGCTTGAAGTTCGATTTAGTAGGGTAACAGGTAGTTGATAAGTAAGAGCATTGAGCTTTTCAGTAGGATTATTAATCCGTTCTTGTAACAACTTAACTAATAATTGTGCAATTGCAGTTGTTGGCTGAACAATTGTTGATAATTCTGGATGATACTGTTTAATAAAGTCACTTCCGTCAAAGCCAATTACCTTTAATTGAGTGGGTACAGAAATGTTAAGCTGCTTAGCTATATTTAAAACTAAAAGCGCAGTTAAATCGTCAGATGCTACAATGCCATCCACCGGATGAAACTCTAATAACTCTTTGATTGCCATTTCTTTTAATTCATGACTTTGGGTAAATTTAACCGGATGAATATGTTCGCTTAATCCCAATTCCTTGATTTTTTGACGATATCCTTCTAGTCGCTGCTGGGTAGGATGACCGTCTAGGATGGGATTACCGACAAAATAAATATGACGAGCTCCGCTATCAAACAAGGTCTGGGTAGCTAGTAACCCTCCTTCAAAATTATCTGAGCTAACAATTGGAATATTAGCTGATAATTTACGGTCAAATGATACAATCGGTAGACCGGTTCTTTGATATTGCTCAATTCCTAGATTATGAGCACCAGCAATAATGCCATCTACTTGATTAGCCATCAGCATTTGCAAGTAAGTTGCTTCTTTAGCCTTGTCGCTACCAGCGTCGCAAAGAATAGTTTTGTAACCTTGATTAAAAAGTTCATTTTCAATTTTGGTAACTAATTCTCCAAAAAAAGGATTAGCAACATTTGGAAAAATAAGACCCACTAGTTGAGTCTTTTTTCCTTGGAGTGAACGAGCTACGGAATTGGGTTGATAATTTAATTCGTTCATAGCATCGTGAACTTTTTTGCGAGTAGCATCGCTGATATAGCCATAATTATTAATCACACGTGACACGGTAGTAACTGAACAGCCTGCTAGACGTGCAACATCAGTTAGTTTAGCCATTTTTATTACCTAAGGTTCTTTCTTACATGATAGAATCCATTTTACCAAATTTTCCATTGTAAGTAATATCATGATCAAAGGCAATTGTTTGATTACTTGGAGAAGTGATAAAGCGTAAGGTTGCCACATGCTCACCGTCATTAATGAAGATTTCGGCTAAGGAGCCATCAATAAAAATATCTAATTTAAGGTCTTGGTGTGGAGTTAATAAGATTTCACGCTTAGTTCCATAATCGGGATTAATTATTTCATCAAATTGTCCACGATCAATAATTAAGCGAGCTTCTTGATTAGTATTAAAGTCCAAAATTAGGCCAGTCTTTAGGCTTGGATCGGCAGCTAGGTAAAGTTTACCTGCTTGATCTTTATCAATAGTAAGTTCTAAGTTGTATTGTCTACTTGAATGGTTAGTAATTGTAGTTTGGTTAGAAACAAGCTTTGAATCATGAACTAGATCCTTAATAGCTGGGAGGGGATGCTGGTAGAGCTTGCCGTTTTTAACTTCGAGTTCCTTAACTTGACTGTAGCAATTAGCCCAGTTCTCTTTATCAGTTGGATAAGTACAGTCTGGAAGACCAACCCAAGAAATAGCATAAGCATTTCCATCGGGTGCATTAAATGCTTGAGTGGCATAGACATCAAAGCCATCATCCAAGTTAAGAGGGGTAGTTTGTTTACTATCAAATTCTGCCTTATCTAAGTCAATCTTATCGCCAATCAGATACATATTAGGATAGATATTGTCATGAGGGGCAACTTTTTGATCTACTCCTTGAGGACAAAAGATCAAAACAGGCTTATCATCTACAAATACCAAGTTGGGGCATTCGATCATATAACCCATTTTTTCGTCAGTAAAGTGTAAGTAACCAATTTCTTGCCAATTCTTCAAGTCATTTGATTCATAAACATCAATTTGACCGGATTTTGTTTCTTTATCTTGTGCACCTAAAATTACATAATACTTATCATTATGCTTAAATAATTGAGGATCACGGAAATGCTCGGTTACATGTTCGGATGGGGTAATGAGAGGCTCATCCCATTTTTTGATTTGATTGTTTTGATCCATTTCTGCAATCACCTGATAAGAAGTTCGCTTCCAATCTTGGTCGCGGTGGTTGCCTGAATACATTAATAATAATTTGCCATCATGTACCATACCTGAGCCCGAATAAGCTCCCGCATTATCAAAATCATGATCTGGATAAATAGCTGGACCCAGATAACGCCAATGCACCATATCTGGTGAAGCAAAATGAATCCAAGACTTTACACCATGTACTGGACCAAATGGATAAGATTGGCAAAATAAATGGTATTCACCATTGTAATAAGAAAATCCATTTGGATCATTAATTAAACCAGAGATTGGGTGAATATGGTAATGCACCTGTTGTGGTGAAGTTAGAGCTTGAGCTTGCAAGTCCATCAAAGTTTTTGCATCCCACTTACTATAAGGTAGGTATCTTTTTTCGCGAGTCCATTCCATCTTAGTTCATCCTCATTTCTATAAAATGTAAACGCATTCTTTTATCATATAAAATACTATGATAATTGGCAAAATATGTCAAACGAATAACATAAATTGCTACAATTATTTATTTACATATATAGCTTATACTTTAAGATATAAAAATACTGAGTCATTTTTGTGATAAACGCTTGACATATAAAAAGAATACGCTATCATATTATTTGTAACTAAGAAAAACGCTTTCATAAAAATGAGGAGGAAGTAAATATGGACCACAAAAGAGTTGCCGAGGTCGTAATTAAGGCCGTAGGTCGTGACAATTTAGTTGCCGCTGCTCACTGTGCAACACGTTTACGTCTAGTTTTAAAAGATGATGATAAGGTAGACCTTAAGATGTTGGATCAAGATCCAGATATCAAGGGTACTTTTAAAACTAACGGTCAGTTTCAAATTATTATTGGGCCTGGGGATGTTAATAACGTCTACGATGAATTAATTAAAATGACAGGTCTATCAGAGCTTTCAACTGATGATTTAAAGAAGGTTGCTCAAAAGGATCAAAAGTTCAATCCAGTAATGGCCTTTATTAAGCTTTTATCTGACATCTTTGTTCCTATTATTCCAGCATTAGTAGCTGGTGGTTTATTAATGGCTTTGAACAACTTCTTAACTTCTCCAGGTTTATTTGGAGCTAAGTCAGTTGTTCAAATGGCACCGAGCGTTAAAGGATTATCTGAAATTATTCAGGTAATGTCCGCTGCTCCATTTATTTTCATGCCTATCTTAGTTGGTATGTCTGCTGCTAAACGTTTTGGAGCTAACCAATTCTTGGGTGCAACTATTGGTATGATTATGACCACTCCAGCTTTAGGTGGAGCTGGTAAATATTGGGATATCTTTGGTTTACACGTTTCTCAAACTAACTACCAATACCAAGTTATTCCGGTTTTAGTAGCAGTTTGGTTTTTAGCTTTCTTAGAAAAGAGATTCCACAAGTGGCTACCATCTGCAGTTGACTTTACTTTCACACCACTTCTTTCAATTATGATTACTGGTTTCTTAACTTTTACAATTATTGGACCAGTCTTTAAAGGTGTGTCAGATGCAATAACTACTGCTATTGTTTGGCTTTACAATACTACTGGTGCCTTTGGTATGGGTATCTTTGGTTTATCTTACTCAGCTATTGTTACTACTGGTCTTCACCAAAGTTTCCCAGCAGTTGAAACTCAACTTTTAGCTGAATATGCACGTGGTCGTGGATCCGGTGACTTTATCTTTGTTACCGCATGTATGGCTAACGTTGCTCAAGGTGCTGCTACATTTGCTATTTACTTCTTAACTAAGAATGAAAAGGTTAAGGGTTTAGCAAGTTCATCTGGTGTTTCTGCATTACTTGGTATTACCGAACCAGCATTGTTTGGTGTTAACTTGAAGTACAAGTTCCCATTCTTCTGTGCTTTAATTGGTGCAGGTGTTGGTGCTGCTTTTGCAGGCTTAATGCATGTTACTGCTGCTGCTCTTGGTTCAGCTGGATTCCTTGGATTCTTATCAATGGTTCCAAAGAGCATTCCAATGTGGGCACTTTCTGTAGCAATTAGTTTTATTGTTGCTTTTGGTTTAACCTTTGTATATGGTAAACGTCACTTTAAGGAAGACGTAGTAGAAGAATCCGGTACTGTTGAATCTGCTGGTGATCAAGTAGCACAACAAGAAAAAGCTGAACAAATTATCAAAGAAGATAAAGAATTACATGATGAAGTAATTGCTGCTCCTGTTTCAGGTAAAGCAGAAAGCTTAAAAGATGTAAATGACCCAGTCTTCTCTACTGAAGCAATGGGTAAGGGTGCTGCAATGGTACCAAGTGAAGGTACTATCTACTCCCCAGTAACTGGTGAAATTACAGTTGCTTATGAAACTAAGCATGCTTATGGAATTAAATCCGACGAAGGGTGCAGAAGTTTTAATTCATATTGGTATTGACACTGTTAACATGAAGGGTGAAGGATTTACTACTGATGTAAAACAAGGCCAACATGTTGAAAAAGGTGAAAAGCTTGGAACAGTTGACTTACAAACAGTAATTGATGCTGGCTATGATCCAACAGTTATGACGATTGTTACTAATACTGCTAATTATGCGAATGTTGAACGTATTGATGGCGAAAACAAGAATCATGGCGATGATTTAATTGCTGTGACTAAGCGTTAGAGTTGAATATTTAGTTAAAGATCTGAGCACTTCAGGTCTTTTTCTTTTGTCTTAATAAATATTTTTACAAAATATTGCAATCGATTTCATGGTTAATGATAAACTAGTATATGAAAGACTATGAATTTCTAAATAATAGGAGATGCAGATATGTCACAAAACATTTGGTACCAAGTAGCACCAGAAACTAAAGATTTAAATGAAAAATTATCAAACTTAAAAGAAATTGGAATTAATGGCTTAATCTTAGAAAGTCAAGATAGTGAATTAGAAGATAAGGCTAAAAAACTAGGATTAGAAACTAAATTAGTTTCAGATGTTGAATTAAATCAAGAAGTTAGCCAAGCAATTAAGGACCATATAATAGAAAGAAAACTAAAGGCAACAGAATTAGCTTCTAAACTCGCTAGTCAAGAAGCAAACAATTCAAAAAAACTAACTAGTCCCTTAGTTAAAAAAGAAGATACAGATGGCCAGGCATTATTTCAAGCTTTAGCAATGATCTTTATGTTGCCAGGTGAACCAGTTATTCCAGCTGGCATTGAAGAAAAAGTTGATAGCCAGTCATGGCGCCACTTAGCTGATCTAATTAAGTTAAGAAACAAAAACTTAACTACAATTGAGAATGGTAAGCTAAATATTACAGTTACTGAAAATAACCTAGTCAAAATTAAACGTCAAAAGGATAATGAAGTGATTGCTTACTTTAATACCACTACTGATGCTCTAGGATTTAACTCAGTTGCTAGTTGGATTCAAAATTATCTTGTTGGTCAATTATTGCCAAAAGGCGTAGTTATCAAAGAAGTTGATTAAATGTTAAAAGGTTTAATTTTTGACTTAGATGGAACACTAGCTGATACTGCAACCTATCATGTACTAGCATGGAATAAAATGGCAAAAAAGTACGGTATTTCTTTGACTCAAAATCAACAAGAAAGTTTGCGAGGATTATCTCGTAAACAAGCATTAGCTAAGATTTTAGAAGATAGTAAGCGTGAAGAACAGTTTTCTCAAAAGCAGCAAGCTGCAATGATTGATTGTAAAAATCAAATATTTGTGAATTTAGTAAAAACAATGACCCCAAATGACTTATTAGCTGGGGTGAAAGACTTATTAGTAGCTGCTAATGAATCCAGACTTAAGATCGCCTTAGCTTCAAATTCTAAAAACGGTCCTTTAATTTTAGAGTATCTAGGAATTAAAAAATACTTTGATGCGATTGTGGATCCTGCTACTTTAAGTCATCCTAAGCCAAGTCCCGAAATCTATCAAAAAGCTCAAGAATTGTTAAAGCTTAAAAATAATGAAGTAGTAAGCTTTGATGATTCGGTTAAGGGCGTTGAGTCAATTAAGTCAGCGGGCCAACTTGCCATTGGAATAGGCAAAAAGAAGTGGAAAAGTTTACCTGACGAGGTAGTTTCGTCAACTGGAGAATTAAACCTAGATTTGGTGAATAAGATTTATCAAGAGCATTCAAATTAGAATGCTTTTTGTCTTTTATGGAGAAAAAATATGCAAGTCATTGAAGCAGACATTACAAAACTAAAAGTTGATGCAATTGTAAATGCGGCCAATAAGTCACTGTTGGGTGGCGGTGGAGTTGATGGTGCAATTCATCAAGCTGCAGGTCCTGATCTATTAAAAGAATGTCGCACGCTTGATGGCTGTGATACTGGCGAAGCAAAAATTACTAAGGGTTATAATTTACCAGCTAAATATGTAATCCACACCGTTGGACCAATTTATCGTTTTCATAATCCTGAAGAAAATGAAAGACTTTTAGCTGCTTGTTATCAAAATAGTCTAAATCTAGCTAAAAAGTATCATCTTAATTCAATTGCTTTTTCAGCGATTTCGACTGGAGTGTATGGTTACCCTAAAAAAGCTGCTGCCCAGGTTGCAGTTAAAACAGTTGCCAACTGGTTAAAAGAAAATGACAGCAAAATTGACGTGGATTTTTGTGTATTTGACAATGAGAATCAGCAAGTATATCAAAAAGCACTAGCAAAATATTAAAGCGCTTTCTGATATGATAATGTTAATTAACTAGTTTTCATGAATGGAGACAATAATGCTAGGATTTTCAATATATTTAGGAAAAGAACTGACCAAGACAGACTATGATTACTTACTTTCAATGAAGAAAAATGGATTTTCTGAAATTTTTACTTCACTCCAAATTCCAGAAGAAGATCCTGAAATGATTCTAAAGCAAGTAAACTTGCTTGCAGATTGGTGCCAAGAATTGGAGATATCAGTAGTTGCAGATGTTTCTGAAAAAGGGTTAGCCCGCTTAGGAATTGATTTTCATGATGGCTCACAATTACAAAGCCTAGGATTAACTGGCTTTAGAATTGATGATGGAATTGCGATGAGCGAAGTGGCTAAATTAAGCCATGAATTTTTAATTGCTTTAAATGCCAGCACGATCAGTCAATCTGATATTGATCAGTTAAAGGAATATGAGGCCAACTTTGATAACTTAGAAGCTTGGCATAATTATTATCCACGCCCAGAAACTGGTTTAGATAAAAATTGGGTCTTAGAAAAGAATCATTGGCTTCAAAGCCAAAACTTAAAAACGATGGCTTTTGTTCCTGGAGATAAAAATAAAAGAGGACCAGTTTATGCGGGATTGCCAACATTAGAACAGGATCGAAGTTGTAGCCCATTAGCAGGAGTAGTAGATTTAAATAATACTGCTTGTGATCATATATTTATTGGTGATCCTGGTTTAACTGCCTATTCTAAAAGAGTGATTAAGACTTTTTGTCAAGATCAGTGTATTACTCTAAGAATTGATCGACCAATTAAAGAATTAATTGAGCATGAATGGCACAATAGACCAGATGTAGCTAGGGACGTAGTTCGACTTAGAGAAGGAAGAGTACGCAAGTTATTTGATATAAAGCCAAATAGTAATACTTCCCCTCGTAGAGTAGGAACAATAACCGTAGATAATCAAACATATGGGCGTTATCAACAAGAATTACAAATTGTAAAGCACGAATTGTCAGCAGATCCTCGAGTTAATATTTTGGCACATGTTATTGAAGCAGATTGTCCTTTACTTGATAAGATCAAAAGTAATCAAAAAATTAAATTTGAATATATAGACTAAAAATGAGCTCTTGCCAAATTAGGTAAGAACTCATTTTTTTAAATCTAATATTATTTTTTATTGTGGTCAGATTCTACAGGAACTTTACCAGCAATGGTGGTAGTACCATCAGCACGCTTTTTAACTAATTCGCTAATATCAATTCCTGTAGTTGTTTTAATTACCGCTAAAGCATTATTAAGGGCGACAGAAGATTGCTCTTCCATTCCTTGAGCACCATTTAAAACAGTTAAGTTATCAATTGAAGATACTGCCTGAGCGCTTTGAGCAACTAATTCTGGCAAGATATCAATAATTTTCGTCTTAAGTGCCATATCACCATTTTCTTTAAGGGCATCGGCACTTGCTTTTTGAGAATCAGCGGTTGCTTTACCAATTTTAACAATCTTGTCAGCTTCGGCTTGACCAGCAGTCTTGAAAGTATAAGCATCGGCATCTGCCTTCTTTTGTGCAGTATAGGCTTGAGCGTCAGCTTGTTTTTGAGCGGCATAAGCTTGAGCATCAGCACTCATTTGTTGTGATTGCTTCTTAGCTTCTTGCTCTGCAATAATAGTTGCCTTGAATTGGTTTTGATTTACGATAATCTTCTTTTCTTCCACAATAGCTTCTTGTTCTGCAGTAGAGATATCGTATGCTTTTTCAGCAACTGCTTGGTTTTGCTTAACTTCAGTATCGTAGTTAGCTTTAGCAACATCAATTTCTTTTTGTTTTTCAGCAATTGATCTTGATGCTTCTAGTTCAGCAATCTTAGCTTGTTTTTGGTTTTCTGCTTCAACTAAGGTTGCTTCTTTATTGGCATCTGCACGAGCTTTTCTTGCATCAGCTTGCTTTACAGCGATTTCTTTAGCAGAAAGTGATTCATAGTAGCCATTGTTATCACTAATTTCGGTAATCTTTAAAGTGGTAATTTCTAAACCTAAGTTTTGGAAAGTTGGAGCACAGGCTTCTACAACAGTTTCTTGGAAGGTAGAACGATCGTTTGCTTCTTTAGGTGTCATTTGTGATAATGCTTCACGCAAAGCACCTTTAACGACTTCGGTCATTTGTTGGTTACGTTCTTCTTCGCTTAATCCCAACATTTTTTCTGCAGCAATTGCAATGAGCGCTGGATCAGAGCCTACTCGCAAGACTGCGCTAGCTTGAGCGTTAACTGGAACAGAATCTACTGTCATAACATCCTTAACCATGACATTAATTGGAAAGGTATCAAGTGATTGAACTTCGCATTGTTGAAGTACTGGAATAATAAAGGCTCCTCCACCCTTTACGACCTTAACTCTAGTCGAGGTATCTTTATTTTCTTGAACATAAGGTCCTCTTAAGTGTGCACCGGTAATAATCAAGACTTCGTTTGGTCCTGTTTTCTTATATGATTTGATAAAAATTAATAATAATAAAATAATAACAACTGCGCCTACAATTAAATAGTCCATTTCATTAATACTCCTTAAATATATATTCGCTTCCTATCTCTTTTGTAATAAAAAATGGAATTGCGTTTATTATACTTTAATTTAAGAAGATCGTCAGCTGTTATTTAATTGTAAAATAAAAATTTTGTAGGCAACCAAAATAACTTATTGAATTCTATCAAAGAAGTCAGTAAAGATTTTAGTTTGACTTTCATCATCAACTAACATATCTGGGCGCCATTGAATCCCTTCCATCGTATTATCACTAGAGGAAATTGCTTCAATAATACCATCTGGAGCGGTAGCAGTAATGTTAAAATTATCAGCTACTTTTTTAATTGCTTGATGGTGGTAACTATTTACATAGGGATGTTGGCCGATAAGGCGTGCCAAGTTACTTTCACTAGTTATATTGACATGGTGGTTTGGAAGTGAAAGGTCATTTTTTTGTACATGCTGAATACCAGCACCTGAGTTTTGACCATAAATATCTTGGAAAAGGGAACCGCCATAAGCTACATTTAGCATTTGCATTCCGCGCCCGATCCCGAGAATTGGCAAGTTTGCTTCATGAGTGGCTTTAATTAAGTTAAGTTCAAATTGATCACGATGAGGGTCAGTAACACCTAATTCTGGCAATGGCTCTTCGTTATAAAATACTGGAGTAATATCATCACCATCAGTTAAAATTAAAGCGTCAAAATCAGTTTGTGGTTCTGGCATTACTTTTAAGCTTACCGGTGCAAAAATAACTGGTAAAAAGCCATTTTTGGCAACAATATCAATAAAACTACGAGAAATTGAAAGCTGGCCATCTTTAATACCAGCAGTTAAAGCAATTTTTTTCATTATGAGACTCCTTTATTTTGAGTAATTTTGTTAGAAATTAAAACAATTATCAAGTTGATAAGCAATGTGATACCAGTTGTGGCAAAGACCCATTCATAGGTAAACATACCAGAAATGACTGAGCCTAGTAAAGAGCCAAGAACAGCACCTACGGCTTGAAATGACTGATTATATGAAAAGATGCGACCAAAGGTATCAGGTGGAACGTTCAAGGTTAATACTGTTTGGGCAGCTGGCAATAATCCAGCACTTGCAATTCCTAATAAAAAGCGCCAAAAAGCTAGAGACCAAGGATTAGAAATTAAAGTCATTGGCACAAATAAAACAGTAGCAATGATTAGTCCCCAGCGTAGCACTTTTCGTGCTCCAATTCGATCCATCAAATGACCAACTTTTGAAGCAGCAAGCATTGTTCCTAATCCTGGAGTTGCAGCTACAATTCCGGCTACTAAGGCAATATTCGAGCTATGGGGCATGAGGGATTTTACGTATAAAGAAACAATTGGATCAATCGACATAGTTGAAGATTGGACTATCATTGTGGTAATAAACATTACTACAATTAATTGCAGGTTGGGCAATTCTTTTAAGACTTGCTTCATTGGTTTCATAGCTGTCTTAGGGATTGGCTCAAAGTCTTCTTTGGTTAAGAGCCAAGTTCCTAAAAATACACAAAACATCAATCCACCGGTAATAAAGAATGGAATCCGGTAACCAAATGCTCCAGATAAAGCACCGCCGATTAACGGTCCCACTAAGTTACCCGCAGTTCCTGCGGTCATCATTTGACTCATTACCCAGCCACTACGCTGATGCGGTGTCTCACCTGCCATGAGCGCCGTTGCGTTATTAATATAGCCTGAAAATAAGCCTTGTAAGAAACGCATACAGATAATAAAAAGTGCACTTTGAGCTAGGCCTGTAATAAAGATCGTTAAACTCATAACGCCAGCAGCACGCATGCACATTAATTTTCTCCCTTTCGATCGGCTAAATTACCCCAGTAAGGTGAAATAATGGCCTGGGCAATAAAAGTCATGGCAAATGCTAGTCCTGAGTAAAGGTTTAATTGAAGTTTATTATAATGACCTAGTTCAGCCATAAATAAAGAAATAAATGGCATCGTCATTGAGTAACCCAGACCAGTAATGAAGCACCCTAACCATAAAGTATAAAAAGTTTTGTGCCAGCCCTTAGGTAAGCTATAGGAACGAAAATTGTTCAAAAAGTCGCCTTCTTCTTAATGATTACTGCTTATTTTACCATAATCTTAAATTTAGCTTTTTAAGAAAAAATAAATTGGTCTGATTTTGTAGCATACAAGATAAATAGTGATTATAATGTATTAGCATGAAACAAAAAGTGAATTGGGGAATTGGTTATGGACCAACAAAATAATCATCAATTTAATAAACAAAACAAAAAGCCAGTAACTCGTGAGCAGTACCGTCAAAAGGTTGCGGCACATTCAAAACAAAATATTTGGGACCTAGCTTTAGATCGGCCTTATATTTCTGTAGCTGTAATTGTACTAGCCATTATTTGTATCATGACGCAATGGTGGTTAGGGCTAGTAATTTTAATTATAGTGGCAATTGGTGGCTTATTATTTATTGCTTATAGTAAAAACCCAGCTAAAACATTAAGTATTGAATTTAGAATTGGTGGTTCAAAGAAATTAAATTTCTTAAAGGCAATTCAATTAGGGGCATCAATGGTAATGTTTTTATCTACTTACATGCGACAAGTAGTAGTGATTAATTTTCAAAATGCAGGTTCTCAAGATAGTTTAAAACTGATACAAGGGGCTGCAGCTCAGACTAATAACGCTTATGCTACTCAAGGCGCAAATCTAGTAGGAGTATTGGACAACCTATTAGGAGGGTCTTTATGGGGAACATATCGTTATGCCACAAATAGTGCGCAATTTATGAATGATCCTGCTGGTCGCTGGATTATGATTTGGACTTTTTTATTGATGCTTGCACCAGCAATTTGCGTTTTAGCACAATTTTTTAGGGAACCTTATTCACGTCGGGCAATGTTAGTAGGATCTGCAAGTTCAACTATTTTGTTTATTTTAACTCCAATTTTAATTAAGCATTGGGGTAATCAATATGGTTTTAACCATCAAATGAATGCTGTGCAAATTAGCCAGATGTTTAGTGTGGGTTATATGGCTTATTTTGCAATTATTTGTGCCGTGATTGTTTTAATTATTGCAATTTATAGAATTGCTAAAAAAGATAAGTTCTGATTCAAAAATAAAACGCTACCGTAAGGTAGCGTTTTTTAGATGGCAAATATTAGGCCAACAAGAGAGAAAATAATTTCACTTACTAATACCAGCAAAACATTTACCAAAATACCATTAAAGGTAGTCTCTTTATGAGGGTTCTTAATGAATGTTTTAGCTAAATGATAAACAAGTGGAATAGTCAATAAACTAAGCAAGGTAAGTAAGGGAAGGTAGTGAAGTAAAACGGTTAATGTCAAGAAGATATAAGCGAGTACATAATTAATGCTGAGAAGAATTAAGGCCTTTTGACGACCAATATAAAATGGGAGAGTTTTGCGACCAATTTTAACGTCTTCTGCAACATCACAAATATTGTTTGCTAGCATGACATTAGCAATTACAAAAATTGCGGGACAAGCTAGAATGATTGCCTTAGCCCAGAAAAAGTTATCAAAGGGATGAAGGTTATAAATATTGATATATAGCCCTAAAAGCACAATATTATAGCCCATTGTAATTCCAGAAGCTGGCTCACCAAATGGCGTTTTTAAAATTGGATACGGACCTCCTGAATAACAAAAGCCAATTAGGTAACTTAGAATCCCAATTAATAAAAGTATCCAACCAACTTTAAAACTGAGAATAATGCCAATAGCTGCAGAAATAATAAGTAAAGTCAAAATAACTAGTCGTGCCCAAGAGCGTGAAATATTAAACTTTTCAAGAATATTATTATAGCTAGTGATGTTGTTTTGCTTATAACGAGTATAGTCTGTGTACTGGTTATGGGCATTAACAGTTAAATGAAAGAATACGACTGCCACGAACAACCATAGGGTATAGCCTAAATTGAAATTATGATAATAATAATTTGCCATTAAACATCCGATAATATAAGGAAGTGCGGAGATAATGATGGTTTGGATTTGAACTAAGGCGTTGAATTTTTGAATAATAGAGTAATTTTTCATTAATAATCTCCTATAATTAATTAATATTACGTAAAGATTATAGTCTATAACTTGTATAGTTTAAATAAGAATATGAGCTAATTGTAAGGATGGGTATATGGATTTAGAAGACAAAACTTTAAAATTAGGCGCGCATGACAAGACGGTAGGTATTAATAATGGTCAAAACCAAGCGCAGATCCTTTCTAAAATGAAAGAACTTAATCAACTGGCACTAGATATTATTGAATGGCGGATTGATTATTTTGACCATGTAACTGAAATGAATCATTTAATTAAATTAAGTCAAACGGTTAAGCAATTATGTTCAAATAGTCAATTAATGATAACTTTTCGAAGTGCCAAAAATGGTGGAAAAACAGAATTGATGAGTGAAGATGCTTATTTGAACTTAATTAAAATAATAATTGATTTCAAGCTTGCTGATATAATTGATATTGAACTTAATCACACACAAGATCGAGTAGATGATTTGATTAATTGCGCTGAAAGGCAAGGTATAATTGTTTTTAAAAGTAATTTCTAAGTAAATAAAAAACCCTTCCGGAAAAGTGCCGAAAGGGTAAAGTTAAGGAAAGCTACAAAATGTTATTTTTATGAAAGCGCTTCAATTCGCTTCCATCTATTATTGTACTCGTACATAATTAGATGTCAACTGTTTGTTCAAGGAGAAAAAATGAATAATGATCCATTAGTATTTGAATTTAAGGTTGCGCATGATAAGCCATCCAGTTTTCGAAAAGATAAAAGTAATGTTTGTCCTTTTTGTAATGTGAAAGAATTAGAAAATATTTATTTAAAAAAAGGACCAATGATTTGGTTGAAAAATAAATTTCCGACCTTGCGTGATACATGGCAAACAGTCCTAATAGAGTCGAATGATCATCGTGGAGACATTAGTAATTATACCCGTGACTATAATCGCCAATTAATGCGGTTTAGCTTGGAGTGTTTTAAGCAGGCTAAAAGTAACCCTAATTTTCGCAGTGTTTTATGGTATAAAAATTTCGGTCCTAAATCTAATGGTTCCTTGATTCACCCTCATATGCAAATTGTTGCTTTAGAAAAGGAAAATGGGTATAAGTATGTGCACGAAAATAATTTTTCTGGGGTTAAAGTGTTTCAACAAGATCAAGTTGAAGTGAATTTTGCCTTGCATCCAATTCAAGGTTTTCAAGAAATTAACATCAATTTATTTGATCTAGATAGTATTAGTAATATTAAGCTATGGGCTGATTGGATTCAAAATGGTGTCCGTTATACTTTAGAAAAAATGTACAATGGGCGCTGTGATTCTTATAATCTTTTCTTTTATCCTTATCAAACCTATATTTGCTGTAAGATTATTCCACGCTTTTATGCTCCGCCATATTTTGTAGGATATAAATTATCTCAAGTTAATGATCTTAATACTTTAGAAATAGAAGCAAAGAACTTGCGAAATTTTGGTAATTATGAATCTTAAGCTTTAGATTGGTATAATAAAAGGTAACACAAGTAATAAAATATCAATGATACTAATTTTAAGATTGGGATGATAAGATGATTAAGGATGAACTTGATGCCATAATTAAGAAAAGTGATATTGATGCTGGAATTTTAATTTGTTACGGTAACCAGACTATATTTGAATATCAGGCTGAAAAAATATTTCCTTCGGCAGGACTAGTTGGACTTGGTATTGCAGCTTTTATTGAAAATGAATGGAAAAAAGATGCTGCAATTTTAGATGAAAAATTACTAGTAGCGGATTTGTCACGTGTTCATGGTGATGGAGTGATTAGTAGATTACGCCAACATAGTTGGTCAATGTATGACTTGATATATTTGATGCTGGCTTTGGGTGATAATGCGGCAAGTAATTTATTAATTGAACGTTTTGATATTTATGATATTGATGATTGGCTTCAAGAAAATTATCCTGGCATGCGATTAGGAAGAGAAATGATGAGATATTCTGCTATTGGCCAAGATAATGAGATTACTGCAACGGCTGCTTGTCAAATATTAAAACATTTTATGAATGATGAAAGTAAGTTTGGTAAATTAGTTCACTCAGCACTTAAGACTAATACTATGAGTTTTCACTTAGCAACTTATGATGATGCATCATTTCCAATTTATACAAAAGCTAGTTTATTACCACATTTGCAACATGAAATAACAGCCTTTAAAACAGAAAAAGGTCCATTTGAAATTGTTGTTTTAACCCAATATTCAGATAAAAAAAGCCAAGATAACTTGTTTATTCAAGAAGTTGGAAAAACAATCTTTTCAAAGATAACCGTTCCCAAAAATAATTAAATGAAGAATTAAACTGAGACTGTGAAGAAAATGCAGTCTTTTTTATAGATTATTTAATAACATATGTAATATTTAATTAGATATAATAAGTTATCTTTTTGTATAAATCAATAGTTTTTTAATTATTATAAAAAACTAATACGTTGTTCGGAGGCTACAGACATCGCAGTCTAGGAGCGTGGGCTAGTAGAGAATCAATATTTAATAACGTTAATATGGGTTTTATTTTTAAATTACAAGCGTTATTATATATGTAAAGAGGAAATAAAATATTAAGTATCTAGAAAGAAAATAAAAGTTATGTTTAATAAATTACAACACTATTCAATTCGCAAATTAACAGTCGGAGTAGCTTCAGTTTTAGTTGGAGTAACTTGTTTAGGAGTAAATACTCATAAAGTTCAAGCTGCTGAAAAGAATACTAATGATAACAATAATACTGATGAACAAGTTATTAAGAGTAATTCAAAATCTGCAACTATTAGTAAAGATACTGATCAAAGCTTAAATTATAATAAAAAACCAGAACTTCTAAAAACTACTCAAGATGCCACTCAAGAACAAAAAATACAAAATGAAAAAACTCAGTCAAAAGATACTATAGTTAATAAAGCTGAGCAGAAAAAGAATGTTGAAGATAAGAAAGAAGCTAAACTATCTAACTCAATTTCATTTGAAAATGATGATTCTCAAACAGGAAACAAGTTAGTTAATAGTAAAAATCCTGACTATAATCATAATACTGGAAAGCTAAATATTTCGCTTTCTGGTAAAGATGCATCCACTTTAATTAATCTTCATTCTTATAAATATGCATCAAACGGCAATTTAACACCTGGTGTTCATTTAACTGGCGCAGGCCAAGCTAATGGAGGTACTCTCTATTACAATATTTATGGCGACCAATATGGTAATTGGGATGCAACTAGTTATAAGCTAGATGTTCCAGTGAATGAGGTTGATTTAAATGATTACAAATGGCAAACAGCTGATCAAGTAACTGATTGGTCTGCTATATCATCAGTTTTATTTGTTGCTGATAAAGATAAAGAAAATGCTAGTGCTACTTTAGACGTTGAAGGTGAATTACCATCTTATCTTCAAAACTATGAAGCCAATGTTACTTCATTAGTCAAAAGCGGTAGTAATAAACCATTAGCAGGCGCAAGTAGCTCAGTTCATTTCGGTCGTATTATCCCAATTAAAATTACTTGGAATGTTATGCCAGCAAGTGCCAAGAAGAATTTTGATACTCCTTCCAAAGCAACAATGCTCAAAACCCCTAAAACTATATGGGCTGAAAATGGTAGTGTTCTTGATCTTAGTAAAGATATCAATGAAGTTACTAAAAAGGGTTATAAATATCAATATCAAAATGGCACTTTAAACTCACAACCTAATAATGATAGTAATATGAAGGTAAGCGGGAATAACGGAGAAGTAAACCTTTGGTTTGACCTAATTAGTGATCATGAGGCCACTCGTACTATTTATGATTATGTACATGGCTGGGATCACTTTGATCCTGATAACCCGATGGCAGATAAGCCTACGAGAGTTGTTCAATATGTCCATCTTCGTCATTATATCCATGCAGAAGGCGATAAGATCGTTAAAGATTACTGGAAGGCAATTGATAATGGAGAAGGAAAGACTCCAGATTCTTGGGCAGAATATACTGCTAAGTATGCTAATGACAAGACAAAAGTGGCATATATTTTTGATGCAGATGCTGGTAAATGGATAGAAAAATCAAAATTAGATCAAGTTAAAATTGATCCAACAACTGAAGATGATGATGAATATATTATTTATGTAGATGTTTTACCAAAAGCTGATAGCAAAAAGGTAACTCGCACAATTCATTATGTTGTTAAAGGTGATAATGCACCAACAGCTCCTGCAGATAAGGTTCAAACCGTAACTTTGACTAGGAGTGGTCATGATGATCCAAATATTGGTGAGATGGTTTGGGGTGACTGGACTAGTGACAACTTTGATTTAGTTAAGAGTCCAGAATTATCTGGTTATACTCCTGATAAAGTAGAAGTAGCAAAAGAAAAGGTAACAAGTTCAAACAAAGATGAAGAAGTTACAGTAACTTATACTAAAAATAATAATCCACAACCAGTACCTGTTCCTACTCCGGATCCAACTCCTACACCTGATCCAGTTGATCCTGACCCAATTCCTCAACCACATCCTGAACCAACACCAACTGATCCAGATGATCCAGATCAACCTGATGTTCCAGATGAAGATATTGATATTCCAAAGCCACATGCTTCTGTAGTACCTGATGATCCAGAAGATTCAACTCCAGTGTCTGAAGAAAGTGTAAAGCCGCATTCAACCACATTGATGAAGGCTGCTAATTCTGTAACTAAAGAAGTTAAAGATAATTCACAATCATCTACTCCAGAAACTGTAAAACCACATGCTAATGAATTACCACAAACTGGTAAAAAAGATGCATCTGGTATTATTGGATTAGGTATGGCCTTGATGCTTGGAAGTTTAGGAATGGCTAAAAGTAAAAAGCGCAAAAACTAAATTAGATTAAGTAAGTATAAGTAGATTAGGAAATAATAATTAAGACTGCATAAGTAATGCAGTCTTTTTTTATGCTAAGGTATAATTTTAGTAAAAGAAATAACTTATATGGACTGGAGAAAATATGAAAGCTATTTTTAGTGAATTAAGGTCATACTTAAAAAGATTTAAACAGTGTTGGCTAAGGTATGTTTGTCTATTCGTGGGATTAGATTTATTCAATCAAGTTTTAGTTATACCTTTTTTCCGTTGGATTACTACTTATGTCTTAAGAGCAAGTGCAATTCCATTTATTTCATATCAAAATGTTGTGACGATTATTACTAGTCATACTTTAGTATTTATTGTCTTATTAATAGAGCTCGTCTTACTTTTAATAGTTATCTATATACAATTTGCTTTTATGTTGATTGGTGTAGAAAGTATACAACTACCTTTTAAAGAATTACTACATAAAACTTGGTTAGCTATCAAAAGAATTAGGGTAGGATCAGTTCTATTGCTAGCAATTTACTTTATCTTTATCATTCCCTTTGCTGATATTGTCTATCGTACCCCATTACTAGCTAAAATTCAGATACCAGAATTTATCATTGATTATATGACACGTAGTCCCTTATTATTAGGAATCTTAATTGTAGCTTCAATTTTAGTTTTGTTTTTTGGTGTTCGCTGGATATATACCTTACCATTAATGGTATTTGAGAAGAATAAAACACGCAATGCTATGAAAAAAAGCTGGCAGATGACTAAACATTGGGGATGGTGGCAGCCTATCAAGTATCTACTAGTCTTTACATTAGTAAGTGGAATAGGTTTAGCATTATTTAGCTTTCTAGTTATTATGATTCAATTAGGTTGCGATGAATATTTAAAAAACTTTGCAGAATTTACAGCCAATCTAAATCTATTTTTGCTCCAATTGGCTGCAGTAGGGATGTCGATTGTGTCTGGTGTTGTAACAGTACTAATTGTCTTAAAGCCTTTGAATTTATCTACTGGTTCAGTTCAAGTAAGCTCTAAGCCATCAAAAAAACTACTGACTATTGCTGGTCTTGCTTGTGTTATGGCAATTTGTTTAGCAGTAACTAATAATTATTTTTATTTAAGTGGAAAAAATCTAAAGCGACCAGTTATTATCTCTCATCGTGGAGTGAGTGATAAAAATGGGGTTCAAAATACCATTTCTGCTCTAAAAAAGACAGCTAAATTAAAGCCGGATTATGTAGAAATTGACCTACATGAAACAAAGGACAAGCAATTTGTGGTAATGCATGATGAAAATTTAGAAAAGTTAGCCGGAATTAATAAATTACCTAAAGACTTAACACTTAAGCAACTCCAGAAAATCACACTTACTGAAGATGGACATAAAGCGAAAATGGCCAGTTTTGATGATTATTTAAAAGCTGCTCAAAAATTAAATCAGAAACTATTAATTGAAATCAAAACGACACCTCAAGATTCTAAAAAAATGCTAGAGCGTTTTAATAAAAAATACGCAAAAACTATTCTAAATAATAAGTATCAGGTTCAATCTTTAGATTATCGCGTAATTGAAGGATTGCATCAGATTAATCCTAAGTTATTTGTGCTTTATATTCAGCCTTATAATTTTATCTATCCTGATGGAGTGGCAGATGGTTATTCGATGGAATATTCAACGCTGAATAATGACTTTATTTGGCAGGCGAATATGCATCATCATCCCGTATATGCTTGGACGGTAAATGATGAAGATATCATGATCAAGATGATGTATGATAATGTTGATGGAATAATTACTGATGATGTTGAAACTCTTAAAGAAACAATTAGTAATTTTGAAGATAATCAAAGTTATGCAAATAAGTTGTCTAATTATTTGATCGTCTTGCCAACTAATGGGATGGTAGAAAGTTAGTAGTCATTGCTGGTGGAGGAAAAACTATGGTTACTAAAAAAGAAGTTTTAACTGTAATGTCGAGGCTCTATCTATCGTTAGTGCGTAGATATCCTGAAGCGGAACTAACGACCTATCTCACTCAAACTATTAAAACGCTCAAAAAAAGTGATGGTGTAGCTTTCACCGGTCAATACCAATACTTTTTAAACCATGTTCCAATCGTTAGAAGTTCAGATAATTTAGATTTTACTAAAGAAGAAAAAGATTTATGGAATAAACTAATGTCCTTAAATGAATTAGGAAATAATTTATGGGCAGCTAGTTTATAAAATTGAATAAAATTGTAAAGAGGATGCTTGTAATCAAGCATCCTCTTTACGTTCATTAATATTTAGTTGGGCCCATATCATCTTCTGGACGGTGAGCTTGCAAGCGTAGACCGTGGATAGTGAAATCTGCGTCATCATTATCACGGTGTAATGTAATAGTTAATTTATCGCCATCTTGAGTAAATTCTAGATCTTTTCTAGTGTCGATCCACATTGCCTTTTCAATTTTTGGTACGTGGGTTAAAATGATTTTTTCTGGCAATGGATTATGAATAAAGACATAGATTTGGTAAGGTGCAATAGCATTTTTGAAGATATGAGCCATAGCATCAGTTTTAATTTCTTTATCAGGACGAGCTTCAAAGTAGGCATGACCAAACTTATCAATCCATTGACGCAATAAATCCATGTCAGCTTCTTCATCTTGTTTGATTGTACCATCAGCATTTAGAGCAACTTGGAAGTAAATATTCATATTATCTAAACGAGCAGCAATTAATTTTGCGAGAATATCTGGTCCCTCTAGTGGAATTGCAGGGCGTTTTTGGCAAAACTTAATTGAGTATTTGTCGCATGATTGGCGAAGCAATTCTGCTTGTTCATCTGTTCCATCTGATAAACTTACGCCACGAAAGCCACAGTCGCGTGCATGACATACTAACTTGTCGGCATCTAAAGCTCCAAACTTGTCAAAGTCAAAATTACTTTCTACTTTATATTGGAGTACAATTCCTATGTTTAAATCTTCTCTTTCAGTCATTTTATATCAATCACTTTCTATACTTTTCATATTCAAATTATATAATTAATTACAGGAATAGCGAGGAAAAAGAATGAAAATAATTATTGCACCAGCTAAAAAAATGAAAGTTGACCAGGATAGCTTTCTTGTCCAGACACAACCACAATTTTTAGAAAAGACACAAGTTTTATTAGATTTTTTAAGAAGTCGCAATTTTGATCAGCTAAAAGAAATTTGGCGTGCAAATAATAAAATCATCAAAACTAACCAGTTGAATCTTGAAAGATTTGAACTAAATAGCCAGCTTTCTCCAAGTATTGTCGCATTTAATGGTATTCAGTACCAATATATTGGGGCAGACGTGTTAGAACAAAGTGCTTTAGACTATCTCCAAGAAAACTTACGGATTGTTTCGGGCTTTTACGGGTTACTTCGTCCTTTTGATGGAATCATACCTTACCGCTTAGAGATGGGAGCACCGATGGTAGGATTTCGAGATTATAGTTTATATCATTTTTGGGGTGAGGATCTCTATCAATCACTTTATGAAAAAAATGATAATGTAATAAATTTGGCATCAAAAGAATATGCGCGAGCAATTGAACCATATATTCAACCCACTCAAAAATTTATTACGGTTACTTTTTTAGAAAAGAAAAAAGACAAGTGGCGCCAAATTGCGACCCATTCTAAAATGGCGCGAGGTGCAATGGTGCGTTTTATGGCACAAAATAAAGTTAACGATGTTGAAAAAATAAAAGATTTTCATGATTTTGGTTTCCAGTTTGATTCAAGTCAAAGTACTGAAAATAATTTAGTTTTTAAAAAGAACAATGAATAAGGTATAATGTTAACAATAATTGTTATTGGAGGAAAGTTATGTCTAGAAAAGAACTTAAAACAGCTGCTAAAAGTCAATTAAAAGGCAATTGGGGCTGGGCAATTTTAATTAGCTTAGCTGCTACATTCTTTGGAAGCTTATTATCTTCAGCATCTGTTGGAATTTTAACAGGGATGCTTTTATGGGGTGCTACATATTCCTACTTAAGTCTAGTAGATGGAAATAAGATTGATAATGTATTTAGTGGAATTTTTTCTTCATTTACTAACAATCGTTTCATTCCAACCTTAGTTACTTCACTTTTATCAGAAATCTTTATTTGCTTATGGACTTTACTATTTATTATTCCAGGAATTGTAAAGGGATATTCATATGCTTTGGCTCCATATATCGTAAAAGATATGGTAGATAATGGTAAGAAGGTTGCTCCAACTGAAGCAATTAACGAAAGCCGTAAAGTAATGGATGGTCATAAGTGGCAATTATTTGTACTAGATTTGAGTTTTATTGGTTGGGCAATTTTATCTTGCTTAACTTTAGGAATTGGCTTTATTTGGTTAATTCCATATATTAGAGTTACTCATGCCAACTTCTACCGTCAATTAGTTGGTGACAAATATCTAAAATAAAAAGAAAAATCGTTCCGAAAGGAGCGAGTTTTCTTTTTATTAATACCATTGAGCTGGCTTTAAGAAGTCAGCCATGAATCCTAAGGCGGGTTCTTGATATTGCTCAGTAAATCCATGGTCAGCACCATTGATTAAGTGGAGGGTACTGTTGGCGTAGACTTCGTGATATTTTTTAGAAGCAGCTGGATCTACCACTTGATCATTAGTACCAGCAACTAAGCAGACTGGGTTTGTGAATTGCTTAGATACTTCATAAATTGGCAGTACTTGAGCAGTTCGCAAATATAGTCCGCCAACTGTATATTTACCGAGTCTAATTTGATCGGGAATATGGTGAGGATCATAATGGACACCTTGTAGTTCACCTTTTAAAGCATCTGAACGTAGGGTAGCAGCTGGAGCAAGTAAGACAACTTTTTTGATGATATTTGGGTATAGACCGGCAAGCATTGAAGCAACTACGCCACCTTGTGAATGTCCAACTAGATAGATATTTTTAACATGGGGGTCGGTTCGGACGTAATCAAGGATTGCTTTTGCATCTGCAATTTCATTTACAACGGTCATGTTTTTAAATTCACCGTCAGATTCACCAATACCATTAAAGTCAAAACGTACGCTAGCAACATTTTCTTCCCATAGCTTTTCAGCAGCTGCCTTAATTAGAGGTTCGTTCTTGTCTGCTTTAAATCCATGAAATAAGATTGCCATATCATAGCTTTCTCCAAAAGGTTCTAGTCTTTCGCCAACTAGAGTTAAGCCATCTCTTTTTAGTTCAATTCTTGCCATATGAAAGCCTTTCTTTATTATTCTATTCATCTTTATTGTACAGCTAGTCTTTTCCAAAATTACAAGTTATAGTTAATAAATTAATATTTTTTAAACAGAGAGAAGATAATTAGTGAATTAATAGCTAATTTAGTATAATGAAAGCGGTTAGAATCAAGAAGAGGTTTAAGATGCATTTAATACTAGTAAGACATGGAATTAGTGAACAGAATTTTAAGGATTTAATCTCTGGGGGAAAAAGTAATCCTGACTTAAGTAAGCAGGGAGTTATTAATACTGAAAAGATCGCAAATTATATTGATGAAGATCAGATTGATTTAGTTTATAGCAGTCCTTTAATTCGTGCTAAAAAAACAGCCCAAATATTAACTCATCAGAATAAAGAGATTCATGAAGATGAGCGTCTAATAGAAATGGACTTTGGGTCTTGGGAAGGTGTAAAAGTCACCCCGCTTTATCAAGAATGCCCAGATGCTTTTGATTTTATGGGAATGATTGGAGAAAATTATATTAAATATGCCCAAGATGGTGAAAGCTATGATAAGTTAGTAGATAGAAGTAAGGAATTTATTAACTACTTAAAAAAAGTAGCTGCTGGAAAAACAGTATTGGTTGTCTGCCATGGATTTACAGTGCGCGGCTTAGTTGCGGCAATCTTTGGATTAGACCCAATGGAAATTACAGCAGAAAAGAATGTAGGATTTACTGAAATTAATTTTGATGAAAAACAAAATTTTATACCTCGCTTAATGAGTTTTAATCGAGATTTACCAGCATATTATGGATTAAAGGAAGGAAAGCAATAAATGGAAGTTGTAATATTGCGTCATGGAACGACTGAATTAAATAAAAATGGAATAATCCAAGGATCAAGTGTAGATCCAGATTTAAGTGAAGATGGTAGAGAGCATGCACAAAAAGCTGCTAAGAACTTTAATCCAGATGAATTTGATGTAATTTATGCTAGTCCCCTCAAGCGTGCGCAAGAGACTGCACGAATTTTTGTAGGACCTGATAAAAAGATTATTACAGATCCTCGTTTGCGAGAATTAAATTATGGTGCTTGGGACGGCAAGCCAGTTAAAGAATATAAAGAAAAATATCCTGATGCTTTTGATTATCGTGGATTACTAACTGATGCAATGTATAACTATAATCCAAGTGCTGAAAGTAGAGCAGATTTTGAAAAAAGAATTGGAGAATTCTTTGACGATCTATATCAACAGCATCCCGATGATAAGGTGCTGGTTGTCTGCCATGGCGTAGTGAGTCGCATGATTGCAGCCCATTATTTAACAAATGGCGATATTAGCCGGTTTGATCAAATGGAAAATTGTGGCTTAGCTAAAATGCATATTGATGACAAGATTCAGCGACTAGTTTTTTGGAATCGTATTTTAGCTTAAAATAGGAGATAGAGAAAAAGAAAGTAGCTAAACTGCTTTCTTTTTTATATTGAAAAATTCAAACTTACTTATTGACAGTAAAGAAAAAAGAGATTAGTATTAAGAAATGTAAGTGACACTGTGTCACTTTTGGGAGAGAACAATGGTAAAAACAACTTTTGAAAATTTACCTGATACAAAAAAAGAACGTGTTACCCAAGCTCTTTTGAAGGAATTTAGCCACTACTCACTTGAAGATGCACAAGTAGCTAGAATTGTGAAAGATGCACAAATTGCTCGTGGTGCTTTTTATAAATATTTTGATGATTTAGAAGATGCTTATCAATATATTTATCACTTAGCGATGGACGATATTCATATGGGTTTTGGTGCATCTTTGCGAGAGTTTAAGGCGGATATCTTTTATCAAATGACGGTTAACTTTATCGATAAAGCTGATAACAGTAAGTATCGTGAATTAATTAAGTTTCATTTATCACGTAATCAAAATGTTTTACATCCAAATTTAGCACAAGAAAGTAAACAATTTTTGCATTTCGATGCTAGAACTTGGAGTGCCATGGTTTTAACACATGAAGCAATTAACTTAGCTCTTTTTGATCCAGATCATCGCACACAAAATTTGGACCGTTATAAAGAAAGCTTGGACTTGCTCGAGAAGGGAAGCTGATTTATGTTTTTAGCATTAAAGGAAATTAAATATGAAAAGTTTAGGTATGGAATGATTACCTTTATGATATTTTTGATTTCATACTTAATTTTTATGTTGTCATCACTAGCAGTAGGGCTAGCTTCAGAAAATACTCAGGCGATTAAGAGTTGGGATGCACAGTCTGTCGTTTTAAATGAAAATGCGAATGTTAGTTTAAGTCAGTCTTTATTAACTAAAGAAGACCTAAAAGATAAAACACTATCTAAAAACGATGCTTATGTAGGACTAGTCCCAGTAGTAGTAAAAGATAAGAGCAAACCTACGATTTCTTCACAATTTATTGGCTTAGATCCAGATCAATATATTTACCAAGACTTGTCTTTAAGAGCTGGACGAAAAGCTAAAGCAAATGATGAAGTAGCAGTTGACAGTAGTTTTTGGGATCGAGGATATCGTTTAGGAGATAAGATTACGCTTAATGGAGGCAAGACAAAGTATCGTATTGTAGGTTTTGTAAATAATGCCAAGATTAATATTGCGCCAATTGTCTATGGGACTTTACCTGCTTGGAAGAGTCTACGCCCATTAGCTCCAAATGTTGTAGCATCAGGAATCATGTCAAAAGATAAGTTAGATTTTAATAGTAATGATATGAAGACTTACGGAATCAATGCCTTTATCAAAAAGCTTCCTGGTTATAATGCACAAAATATGACTTTTGAGTTAATGATTGGCTTCTTATTTGTAATTTCATTAATTGTAATTGCTGTATTTTTGTATATTTTAACAATGCAAAAAATGCCAAACTATGCAGTTCTCCGTGCTCAAGGAATTCCAACTAAGACTTTAATTGGTGCAACTGTTAGTCAATCTTTGATCTTAACGATTGCGGGAAGTTTAATTGCATTGGTGGTAATGCTTTTAACAGTACAAGTAATGCCATCAACGGTACCAATTGAATTTGCTCCATGGATTATGGCTGCCGGAATGGGTGGCATGATTATTATGGGTGTAATTGGAGGACTAATTCCAATTCGTTCAATTCTTAAAGTTGATCCAGCAAAAGCAATTGGTTAGGAGAGTGAGAAAATGGCTGTAATTTCATTAAAAGATGTAAGTAAGATTTATGGACAAGGTAGCGCTCAAGTAACCGCATTACATGATGTTAACTTCACGGCAAACAAAGGTGAAGTGGTATTAATTGTAGGACCTTCTGGCGCAGGTAAGAGTACATTTTTAACCATTGCAGGTGCACTGCAGCGACCGACTAAAGGTCAAGTAACAATTGAAGGTAAAGATGTAACGAATATTAGTGCTCGTCAAGCAGACAGCTTGCGCTTAGATAAAATTGGCTTTGTATTGCAAGCTTATAACTTAGTTCCATATTTGACAGTTGAACAACAGTTTACTTTAGTTGATAAAGTTAAAAAAGCTGATAATATGTCAAAAGATGCATTGGATGCTTTGATGAAGCAACTAGGCATTAGTAACTTAGTTAAAAAGTATCCTAAAGAATTATCAGGCGGACAAAAACAACGGGTTGCAATTGCAAGAGCATTATATGCCAATCCGCAAATTATCTTAGCAGATGAACCGACAGCTTCACTTGATAGTGAAAAAGTTGAAGAAGTAGGAAAGTTGTTTAAAGATTTAGCTCAACAGCAAAATAAGGCAATTCTAATTGTTACTCATGATATGCGACTTAAAAAATATGCTAATAAAGTTTACCAAATGATTGATGGTAGCTTGAGTGAAGAAAAAGAATAGACAAAAATACGTGGATTTAATAATCCACGTATTTTTGTAATCTGAGGTACTATTCAGGTAATAAGGAAAGTTTAGTTTTTAATAATCCCCCATCCATTAATTCTTGATGAGATATTTCTTCTGAAGATAATTCTTTTGTATTAAAGTAACGATTCTGAACAAATTGATGAGTAGGATCATTATTTTCAGAAAGTAATGTAAGTGATTTTTTGTTGGGAAGATTAATTTTTACATAGTCAAAAGATGGTATTCCAAATACATATTTTCCAGTACCAGGAGCTTGTGGATATAAGCCAAGAGTCGACCATAAATACCAAGCACTCATTGATCCATTATCTTCATCTCCTGGATATGCTTTGAAACCAGAACTAAAAGATGTTAGTAATTGTCGAACTAATAATTCGGTATAGTGAGGATAACCCGCTAAAGCGAATAAGTAACATAGATGAAAGCTGGGTTGATTTGAAATAGCTAGTTGGCCGAAAGGCTGTGCAGCCATTTCCCGCATTTCATGAATTGTTTGGCCATAGCTGCCTTGATGATATAAAGGGGATTGATTAACTAATTTAATCAATTGTTTAACAAACTTTTGTTTTGAACCATAAAGTTTAATTAATCCCGGAATATCTTGATAAACATTAAAGCTATTTTGCCAAGCTCCGCCTTCTGTAAATCCTTCTCCCCAGTTCTGTGGTTTGAAATTATTCATAAATTTCCCATCTTTATTTTTAGGACGCATTAAGCCAGTATCTTTATCAAATAAGTTCTGATAATTAAGACTTCTTTTAGCATAGTATTTAGCATCGTGAAGATGATGCAGTTTTTGAGCAATTATGCTTATTGCCCAGTCTGAATATGCATAATCTAAAGTTTTATTTACACTTTCTGGATAATCAGTTGAAACATAGCCTAATTGTTTGTAATCTTCTAAGCCTTCTCGTCCATATTTTGTATTTTTACTGGAGGTTTCTGCTCCTTTTACTAAAGCTGCATAATACTCTTTAAGATGTGGAAGCGAAATATTTTTAGTAACTGCATCTGCAATCAAGACATCTAACATAGTACCTGGCATCATACCTCGTTCATCTGGTGAAAGCCAGCGAGGAAGAAATCCAGTTTCTTGATAATGATTAAAGAAACCCTCTAAAAAGTCACTGTATAATTTAGGATATAGCAATGAAAAAAGTGGAAAACTAGAGCGATAAACGTCCCAAAACCCTACATTTGTAAACATTTTTCCAGTTGTAACTTTTTTTAAGGCAGTACTATAATGTACTGCTTTTTTATGTGGAGTAACTTCATAAAACTGCATTGGAAATAGAAAACTACGATATAAATTTTCATAAAAAGTTTTGACTTTAGGTATCTGTGAGTCCTCGATTTCTATTTTTTTGAAAATATTATTCCAATTATTTTGAGTATTATTTTGAGTATTATAAAAGTCTTTTTGGTTAGACAAATTAAAAATAGCTTGATCAGAAGAAATAAAACTAGTGGCAAATTTTATTTGAGCATGTTTGGGTAGAGAAAATATTAAAGCTGTTTCATTATTATCTGTGATTTCTTTTTCAAAGATAAGTTCTGATCCAGAAATAGCTGTCCACATGCTAAAACTAGAGTCCTCTGCTTCTGTAAAGTTCTGAGTTTTAAAAACAAAATATGAATTAGAGTTTTTTAATTTCTTTAGTTTTTTTCCTTGAATAATTAATTTAAGAGAATTAGTAGAAAAATTATAAATATCTAAAACTCCTCCTAATTTATTAGAAGTAGCCCTCACTTTTATTTCTTGATTAACAATATTGACAGAGATTAAATCTGGTCTAAAAATTGCCTTGGTTGGTAGGTAATCATCTATTTGGGTCAAGTTATTTATATCTCTAGTTTTAAATCTAAATAAAAATGTTTGAAAATCACCAATCCAAGGACTAGGTTGATGGGTTAATTTAATTCCAGCAAAAGTATGATCTTCTGGATTGAACCACCAACTATTTTTAGAAGATGTGGTTTGAACACTTAAATAATTCATAGAAAATGGTTCTCCAGTTAAAGGAAGGGTATTTCCATGAGAAAATTCATAATTGCTTTGTGTTCCTATTCGTGTATCAATACTTGTAATATCCATATTAGTTACCTCCAGTAGATTCTCTTGCTATTAATTTGACAGGTACTATAACTTTTTTTGTAAATATTAAGTTTGGATCATTAATCTGCCTTAACAGCAAGTTAATAGCATTTGTCCCTAATTTATAGAAATCTTGCCCAATACTGCTTAGTTTGGGACTTACAAGGGTTGTAAATGATAAATTATCGAATCCAATTAACTTTAACTCACTTGGAACACTGAGATTATTTTTATTAAATAGTTCAAGTAATTTAAGAGCAACAATATCGTTTTCGGTCACAATTCCATCAATTTGATTTTCTTTTATAAATGAAATTAGGTCTTTATTATTAAGCTTGCTAAGCTTTGAATTTATCTTAATTGGATTAAAATTGGTTATTTCAAATTTTTTAAGTGCTGTTAAATATCCTGAAAATCTAGCTGCAACAGATCCGGAATAGTTATTCCAAAAATTAGTGTTACTGTAAAAAGCAATCTTTTTACATTTATTTTTAATTAAGTGTTCAGTAGCAATAAATCCACCGCTTACGTTGTCACTTACAACACTGGGAATAACTGAGTTAGAAATAGTTTGATCCAATAGAACTATAGGAATTTTAGCTAGATATATTTTTACAAGATATTTCATTTCAATTTCAATTTTTTGTGGATAAAAAATAATACCAGCGTAGTTTCGTTTTAAGTGAGAAATACTTAGGTTAAAAAATTCTTCATTAGTGATTGATAGAAGTTTCCAAGTAGTATCTTTTAAAACTTCTTGAATACCAGAAACGTAGTTTCCTAATTCAGCATTACCTGAAAATGGTAATACCAGTAAGATTTGATGATTACTGCTAGTTCCATGTGCTTTTACAAAGCTTCCACGTCCTTGTATGCGGTAAATTAAACCTTCTTTTGCTAATTCATTTAGTGCTCGTTTAGCAGTAATTCTGCTAACGTGATATTTGATTGTAATTGCTTTTTCACTAGGAACGGCATGATTAGGAGCGATTATTCGCCTTAAAATTGCTGTTTTTAATTCTTCATATATTCTTTGGTATTTCAATTTTTCCTCACTTGATATATCGCTAAATACCGACTTTTAAGCATTGTTTCCGCTTTCATTGATAATTTAATCAAATAAAATGATATATTTCAAGTAGAGAAATATACCAGGAGGAAACCAAAATGAAAGAAATACCAGTTGGCGTTACTAAATTAACTGAGAAAGTAAAAAATCTTTGTAATGATCAACATAATAATTGGGCCAAAATATTTGAATTAACTTTTGCTGATACTATAAAAAATGCACTTATTGAAGATGAACACGGGATTTTTGTTTTAACGGGAGACATACCTGCAATGTGGCAAAGAGATTCGACTGCACAAGTCAGACCATATTTAATTGCTGCTCAAGATGATCCCCAAACAGCTGACTTAATTAAAAAAGTTATTAATAGACAGTTTTTTAATATGAATATTGATACATATGCTAATGCGTTTAATCAGTTTCCAAATAATAAAGGGCACCAGAGTGATAAAACTGAAATGAATCCTTGGATTTGGGAAAGAAAGTATGAAATTGATTCTCTTGCTTATCCAATTAACCTAGCTTATTTATATTGGAAAAATACAGAAGATAATTCTATTTTTAATAAAAATTTTGTTAGTGCTACACATAAAGCTGTAAAAACATTGCAGATTGAACAGCACCACACACAATCTCCTTATGTTTTTGAAAGATTTGTTGACAGACCAGAAGATACTTTAAAAAATAATGGTCATGGAACTGAAGTTAAATTTACAGGAATGACATGGTGTGGATTTCGACCAAGCGATGATGTTTGTGTATATCATTATTCCATCCCTGAAAATATGTTTGCTCACAAAGTTTTGCTTCAATTAGCAGAAATTTATGAGAAGGTTTTAAATAATCAAGATTTTGCAGATAAATGTAGAAACTTAGCAGATGAAATTTGGATGGGAATACAAGAATACGGAATTATTAAATCAGTTAAGGGAAAAGAAATCTATGCGTTTGAAGTAGACGGTCTAGGTCATTCTTTATTTATGGATGATGCTAATGTTCCTAATCTTATTAGTCTTCCATATTTAAACCTTGTAACTAGTGATGATAAAATTTATCAAAATACTCGACAAGCAGCTTTAAGTTCAGAAAATAAGTATTTTTATCAAGGAAAATATGCTTCTGGTATTGGATCTCCTCATACTCCAAAAGGATATATTTGGCCAATTGCATTGGCGATTGAAGGTTTAACAAGTTCAAATAAAAGCAAGAAAGAAAAAATTCTTAATATTTTAACTCAAACCACTGGGTGAACAAATATGATGCATGAAGGATTTAATCCTGACGATCCTTCACAATTTACAAGACCTTGGTTTTCATGGGCAAATATGATGTTTTGTGAACTAGTATTAGATTATTTTGGTTTAAAAATAAAGCAATAAAGAGAGTTGGAGTCTAAAAATGAAAAAGAAAAAAGTATTTATTATTTCACATGCACACTGGGATCGTGAATGGTATATGGGATTTGAAGAACACCATATGCGACTAGTTAAATTAATTGATGATTTACTTTATTTGTTCAAAAATGATCCGAAGTTTGATAGTTTTCATTTAGATGGACAAGATGTGATCTTAGATGACTATTTATCAGTACGTCCAGAAAAGCGTAACGAAATTATTAAATGGGTAAAAAAAGGTAAATTAAGGGTCGGGCCTTTTTATATTTTGCAAGACGACTTTTTAATTAGTCCAGAAGCAAATGTTCGTAATACTCAATATGGTATAAAAAAAGCATATAACTATGGTCATACTCCTGTTCCTGTGGGATATTTTCCAGATACTTTCGGCAATATGGGGCAAGCCCCGCAATTGATGAAATTAGCTGGATTGGATACTGTTGCCTTTGGACGTGGAGTAACACCAACTGGGTTTAATAATCAAGTTGGTCAAGGTAAATTTGATTCTACTTATTCAGAAATGTGGTGGCAATCACCTAATAAAGATAAAATTTTAGGAATTTTATTTGCAAATTGGTATTCAAATGGTAATGAAATCCCTGTCGATGAAGATGAAGCTAAAAAGTATTGGACTAAAAAATTAGCAGAAGCTGAAAAGTTTGCTTCAACACCAGATTTACTATTTATGAATGGTGTAGATCATCAACCAGTTCAGATGGATGTAACAAAGGCGATTGAAGTTGCAAATAAACTTTTCCCTGATTATGAATTTATTCACTCAAACTTTGAAGATTATATAAAGCAATTAAAAAAAGATCTTCCAAATAATTTATCCACTATTTCTGGAGAATTGACTTCTCAAGATACAGATGGTTGGTATACTTTAGCAAATTGTGCCTCCAGCCGAATCTATATGAAACAAAAAAACACTAAGATGGAGAGACTATTAGAAGATCAAGTTGAACCAATTTATTTACTTAATAAGAATATTACGCAATCTGATCAGGATCGCTTAGATTATGCGTGGCATGAGCTTTTACGTAATGATCCTCATGATTCAATTAGTGGGAGTGGGGTAGATGAAGTTCATCGTGGAATGATGAATAGATATGAAAAAGTTAATCAAGTTGGAAATTATTTAACCGATAAAGGATTAATTAAATTTGCTAAGAAAATAAATAGCAGTAGTTTGCCTAAAGATAGTAAGCCATTTTTAGTGATCAATACCTCAGGAGTTACTAAAAACAATGAAGTTGAAATGACAGTTGAACTTTCAAGAGCTCTTTTTGCTGGAACTACTCCTGAAAAAGCTTATCAAGAATGCCAGATGTTCTTAAAAAATCATCCAAATTATAAATTATTTACACAGGATGGTACTGAATTGCCATTTAGAATAATTAAAAAGTATGTACGATTTGGATATGATTTACCTGAAAGAAAATTTAGAGTACCGTATATGGCCGCTTATCTAAAGATTGCCTTTACTCCAGTAATAAGGCCATTTTCATGGGATACTTTTTATGTACAAGAGTCTTCAAAAGACAGCTCAAATAAGTCAAAAGTTGATTGGGAAAGATTTATTGAGAATAAAGCTTTAAGAGTTGAAGTAGAAGAAAGCGGTCAAATTCAAGTTTTTGATTCAGCAGGTAAGTTAAGGAGTCAGTTTAATTTAATTGATACCGGCGATATTGGTAATGAATATATTTATAAACAATCAGCAGATGGAAAAGAAATAATTTTTAATAGTAAGATTCGAAATGTTAAAAGAGAGTCAATTGTTAATGGACAGAAACTGAGTTTTGAACAAACAATGATGTTGCCAGAATCAGCTGATAAAAAATTAAAAAAAGAGCAGGAAGAAGTTATTGATATTACTCATCGAACGGCAAGACGGTCAAATAACTTAAAAGAGTTTAGCATTAAAGTCACATTGACTTTAATGGATCATGACGATCATGTGAATATTAAAGTTGAAGGCAACAATCAAATTAAAGATCATCGCTTAAGAGCTAGATTCTCAACATTAGTTACATCAACTACACATGAAAGTGATTCAATTTTTGAAGTGGTTAAGCGTAATAATCAAGTAAGCAAAAATTGGAAAAATCCAGAAAATCCACAACATGAACAAGCTTTTGTTTCAGTTCATGATCAGAGCAAAGGTATTGTAATTGGTAATTTTGGTTTAAATGAATATGAAGTACGTCCAGATGGATCACAAGTTGATATTACTTTACTAAGATGTGTTGGTGAAATGGGAGATTGGGGCTATTTCCCAACTGAAGATTCTCAATGCCAAGGTAAATTTAAAGCTAACTTATCAATTCAGCTTACTAATAGTAAAAAAACTGAACAACTTATGGCATATAAGACGGCTAAAGCAAATCAAATTGATCTTATAACTAAACAAATAAATTTGCAGAATGGAACAGAAAACATGTCTAAGCAATTTTTGAAGGTTACAAATCCAGCCTTTCAAGTTACCGCAATGCGTGTAACACCAGAAGGTAAGTTTCTAGTTAGAGGATATAACTTAACTGATGATGATCAAAAGCTTGATATTACTTTGTTTGGGAAAAAGCCTCAAAAAATAGTTAATTTATTGGATGAAAAATTATCTCTAGATGTGGATTCAAACCTAAAGCCTGCTGAAATTCGAACTTATGAATTTAATTAAATTTTTGTCTTGAGGCAAAATTATGAATATTTTTAGTAAATTGAGTTGGTTCTTTAAAAAAGAAAAGAAGCGTTATGTAATTGGTATAACTTTATTAGCTTTAACTTCATTAGCTAATTTAATTCCACCTCGTGTTTTAGGAATCATGGCAGATAAATTAGATCATGGGAAAATAACATGGGAAGAATATGGATTATTAATCATAGCTGTGATTGGGACTGCTTGTGCGATTTATATCTTACGATATTTTTGGCGCAAACAGCTCTGGGGCGGAGCAGCAGAACTTGAAAGACAGATGCGACTGAAATTATATAAGCACTTTATGATTATGGATCGTACCTTTTATCAAAGACATCAAGCAGGTGACCTAATGGCGCATGCTACTAATGATGTTTCAGCAATTCAAAATGTGGCAGGAGATGGAATATTAACTTTAGTTGACGCATTAGTAATTGGAATTTCAACAATGATAGCAATGATATGTTTTGTTGACTTTCGCTTAACCGTAATTGCATTAATTCCATTTCCATTTTTAGCTTGGGGAGCCAAGAATTTAGGCAATCGTCTACATAATTCTTTTGATAAATCTCAAGCAGCTTTTTCTCACTTAAATAATAAAGTTCAAGAATCAGTTTTAGGTATTAAAGTTTTAAAAGCTTTTGGTCAGGGAAAAGAAGATACGGATGCTTTTAATAAGGTTGTTCAACAAACTATCAAGATTAATAAACGAGTATTTTTATGGAATTGTTTATTTGATCCATTAGGAACAATTATCGTTGGCTTAACTTATACAATCACAATTATTTACGGTGGTCTTCTTGTTAAAAATAGAACTCTTTCTATAGGTCAACTAGTTTCTTTTATTGCCTATATTGGAAATATGGTATGGCCGATGTTTGCAATTGGGTATTTATTTAATATTTTAGAACGTGGTAGTGCTAGTTATGATCGAGTAGAAAAATTACTAAATGAAAAATCATTAATTACTGATGCACATGCCAATAAATCGTTAGCTGCTCAAGATATTTATGGTCAACTTAATTTTAGTATTAAGTCTTTTGCTTATCCTGATGAAAAAAATTTACCTGTTTTAAAAAATGTTAATTTTAAGTTAGCCCCTGGTCAAACTTTGGGATTAGTTGGAAAAATAGGGTCAGGTAAAACAACAATTATACAATTATTATTAAGAGAATTTGATGATTATGATGGTCAAATAAGTCTTAATGGATATGATATTCGCAAAATACCATTAAACTTATTATTAAGGCAAATTTCTTATGTTCCACAGAATAATTATTTATTTTCAACAAGTATTCAAAAAAATATAGCATTTTCAAATACAAATATTGGAAAGCAGAAAGTTATTGAAGCTGCTAAAAATAGTGATCTGCATAAGGATATTTTACAAATGCCATTTTCTTATAATACTTTGGTTGGTGAAAATGGAATTTCTTTATCCGGTGGTCAACGTCAAAGAGTTTCAATAGCTCGAGCATTGTTAAAACAAAGTCAAATTTTAATTATGGATGATGCATTATCAGCTGTTGATGCAAAAACGGAGACAGAGATTTTAAATTCTCTTAGAAAACATAGAAAAGATAAAACAACAATTATTGCTACTCATCGTTTAACATCTGTGGTAGATGCGGATTTGATTCTGGTTTTAGAAAATGGTCAGGTTATTGAACGTGGAACACATCAGCAGCTACTTACTCAAAATGGTTGGTATGCTGAAATGTGGCAAAAACAGCAATTGGAAAATGAGGCAGACAATTAGTTATGGATGATGAAAAAATAAAATCGATTTGGTCACAAAAAATTCCAATAAAGGAACAGTTTCAGATATTTAAACGCTTGCTTCACTTTTTTATGTATTATAAAGAGCCTATTCTGGTAGCTATTATAAGTGCATTTATAGTGAGTACTATCAATATGGTATTGCCGTATGGTTTACAATACTTCCTTGATCATTTCTTAATTAAAGAAGATGTAACTGTTCAAATTGTTTTATATGCTGGATTACTTTATGCAGTTGTATCAATTTTTAAAGCAATTTTTCAATTTGTTTATGAATACTATTATGCAATAGGAGCAGAATATTCTTTAGAAAAAGTAAGAGTTGATTTATATCGTAAGCTTAATAGATTAGGGATGCGATATTTTGATCAAACACCTGCAGGGTCGATTGTATCAAGAGTTACTAATGACACAATGGCTTTAAGTAATTTTGTAACTGTGCTTAATAGTACAATTATGGCAATATTTTCGGTGATTACTGCTTTCGTAGCTATGTTTATGACAAATAAAATAGCTGCCTTAATTATGCTGATATTTTTACCAATTATGCTATTTATTATGTATATTTATGCACTACAGAGTTCAAGAATATATCGTGATTATCGTATGCGTCTAGGTAAGATTAATACTAATCTTAGTGAATCAATTGAAGGTGTATCAGTAATACAGCAGTTTTATCAACAAAAAAGAATGACAAATTTATTTGAAGAGGAAAATCAACATTTAAGAGATATTCGCCTTAATATGATTCATATGAATTCATTGTTATTATCGCCATTAACTAGTTTTTTATATTCACTTGCATTAGCTATTTCTTTAATGTATTTTGGTTTCCCACTTCATGAAGTTTTTGTTCCAGCAGGAGTTATTTATGCTTTTTCACAATATCTATCTCAATTATTTAATCCAATTGCAACAATGATGGATCAAATGACCCTGTTTCAGGATGGCATTGTTGCTGGTAAACGAATTTTTCAGATTCTTGATAATACTGAGGAAGAACCTAAACAGTACCCGGAATCTAATTTAAGCATTAAAAAAGGAAAAATTGAGTTTCGTCATGTAAGTTTTTCTTATGATGGAAAGCACCAAATTTTACATGATATTAACTTTACGGTTAATCCAGGTGAAACTCTAGGAATTGTTGGACATACAGGTTCTGGTAAAAGTTCAATTATTAATGTAATGATGCGCTTTTACGAATTTTATCATGGGCAGATATTAATTGATGATGTTGATATTAGAAAGTACCCTAAAGAGGAATTACGAAAAAAACTAGGATTGGTTTTGCAAGAGCCTTTTATGTTCTATGGGAATATTGATTCTAATATACGTTTGTACAATAAAAATATTTCAGATCAACAAATTAAGACAGCGGCTAAAGAAGTTAGAATTGATCAATTTATCAAAACTTTACCTGACCAATATAAAACTAAAGTAATTGAAGGAGGGAGTGAATTAAGCCAAGGGCAAAGGCAATTAATTTCTTTTGCAAGAACTTTAGTTACAAACCCTAAAATTTTGGTCTTAGATGAAGCAACGGCTAATGTTGATACAGAAACAGAGAATTTGATTCAAAAGGGATTAAAAAAATTACGTGCTGGGAGAACAACTTTAGCCATTGCTCATAGACTTTCAACTATTGCTGATGCTGATCAAATAATTGTTCTGGATAAAGGGAAGATTGTAGAAAAAGGTACCCATAAGAGTTTATTGAAGCAGAAGGGGTATTATTACAACTTGTATACTTTACAGAACCATGAAGAAAAAATGTAATCAATTTACAGAATGCGAAAATGATGGAAAAAGAATTTGCTTTTAAAGAGTTACAAAAATTTAGAAAAACTGGTGATATTTCAGATTTTAAATTTAAGTTAAAAAAAAATAGTAATGGATATAAATTAGTAAAGAATAATAAATCTATTGAAATTAATTATGCAACTAAAAATGATTTAAACCGTGCATATAATGCAGCACTTGGATTAATTAATGAGCAAAAAAATTCAAAAATTGAAGTACATTCTCAATTTGATGAACTAATTGGAATGTTAGATTTAGCACGTAATGCGGTACTATCAATTTCAGAATTAAAAAAAGAAATATGTCGTTTTGCTGGCTTAGGTTATACAGAGCTATGGCTTTATTTAGAAGACGAGTTTGAAATACCTGAACAACCATATTTTGGTTTGCAACGTGGACGTTATAGTCAATCAGAGCTTCATGATTTAGCAATATATGCAGATAAATTAGGACTTACTTTGGTTCCAGCTATTCAAACTTTAGCTCATTTGAAGAATTTGTTTAAATGGCAAAAATATAATGATATTCGAGATACAAATGATAATTTGTATGTAGGTAAAAAAGAAGTTGAAAGTTTTGTAAAAGAAGAGTTAATCGCGGTAAGTAAACCGTTTTTAACAAATAAAATACATATTGGGATGGATGAAGCTTATAGTATCGGACTTGGAAAGTATTATTTTGATCATCAAAATAAAGTAATTGACCAAGAGAAACTAATTCAGAAACATGCACAGATGGTATTTAAATTGTGTAAAGAGTTACATCTAAAACCGATGATGTGGAGTGATATGTGGTTTGAAATAGCTAGTCCGACTAATATGATGTATGATCCTAAAGCTGATTTTTCAAACTTTAATATTGAATCAGAGATTGGTCAAGTATATTGGGATTACTATTCAATAGATAAAAAGCATTATTTGCCAGTTATGAGAAAGCATTTTGAATTAACTAATAATGTTTATTTTGCTGCAGGAATTTGGACTTGGGGACGTTTAGCACCAAATCAAAGTAAAATGCTTGCTTCTATAAAGGCTGGACTTGATGCTGCAAAAGAAACTGGTATTAAAAAGATAGTAGCAACTGCTTGGCGTGATGATAGTGCAGAAACACCATTTTCAGCTTCATATTTGGGTTGGCAAGTATTTTCTGATTATCAATATCATAAAGATCCAACAGAAGAAGAATTTGCTGATAATTTTAAGCTTTTACAAAATGAAGATTATCAAAGTTTTATGCTATTAGATAAATTTGATAATTATCGTGGGATTCCTAATGATAAAGATATGATCCCAAGTAAATTATTATTATATGAAGATTTAGTTCAGCCCCGTTTTTATCAGAACTTTAAACGTGCAAGTCTAACTGATTATTATTACAATTTAGCTGAAAAGTTATCAGACGTAATTCCTTCTGAATCTTCAGCATTAATGTTTGACTATTATATTCAATTGGCAAGTGTTTTAAGTCAAAAGGCTGCATTGATGAATAATTTAAGTAAGAATTATGGATCAGAAAATGAAATTATTGATTATAAAAAAGCATTAAGAAAATTAGCTGATCAACGAAGAAAGTTATGGTTTAAAGAGAATAAATTTAATGGTTCAGAAATTCTAGATATTCGTTTTGGTGGGATGCTTGAACGTCTTGAAACAGTAAGCTATTTAATTAAAAACAAGCTATATAAAATGGAAATTCCAAGTCAAGAAATGGATAAGCATATTGTTGATGAGTATGGAAATGCAAGGTATTTTGAAATTGTTAGTCCTAGTGACATTTCTTGGTAATTACAGTTTATTTTTTAGTTTAGGTATAAGGTAACTAAATGGCTAACTTCAAAAAAATATTACTTGTCCTTATTGTTGGTTTTAGCTTAAACCTATTTGGATGTAATAAAACTACCCAAAAAAGCAAAAAATTTGATGCAACTCCAGCTATTAATTACGTTAATAAATATGGGTTGATTGAAAATAAGAATTCATGGAAAGAATCTTTACAGGATACTGATCAAGGAACAAAAATAAGTTCAATTGATCAGCTTTCAAAAATTCTTTCTCGCTCTAATAAGCATGCAAGTGCTTTTGAATCAAAAAGTCATATCCACAAAGCAACTCCTACTATAACTAGTAGTAAAAATCTAAAAATCATCAATGTTCCATCTGTTTTTCCTGAAAATTATCATGATTTTAAAAAATATATGAATAAATTAAGTCAACTTAGTAAACAAATTCCATTTTCTCAGCCAGTTATTATTAATTTAGCTAATAATTATGGAGGAGAATATGGAGAAATGATAGGTGGGCTATCAGCGTTTATTCCTAATGGAAAATTATGGACAGAGATTGATAAAAATGGGAAGAAGTATGCTCTTACTAAGACAAAAACAAAAATTAAAGGAGGATGGCATAATGAAGTGGATTTACCAATTGTAAAGAATCCATATAATAGCCAAAGAAAAGTAATAGTCATTATGAATGAACACACGGCAAGTGCAGCTGAAATCTTAATTATTGCATTAAAAAATAATCCTAACGTTATAACTGTGGGAAGATCATCAGCTGGTTACACAACAAGTAATGGTGGAAAAGCATTTGGAAGAAATAAAGAATATGATTTTGTTTATCCAGTTACATATTTTAAATTAAATAAAAAATTGAATAATAAGTATATCTTTAATAACCAATCAATTCAACCAGATATTGTTACAATGTATAAGCCTTTGAACGACTATCATAGTATAAAGCAGGAACCATTAGATCAAGATTTTTTAGAAGAGATGAATGAAAAGGTAGCTCATTATGAAAAATGATTGGTGGAAATCAGCAGTAGTTTATCAAATTTATCCCAGAAGTTTTAAAGATAGTAACAATGACGGAATAGGAGATATACCAGGTATTATTTCGAAGTTAGATTATTTATCTCAGCTTGGAATTACTACAATTTGGCTTAGTCCAGTTTATAAGAGTCCTAATGTTGATTATGGCTATGATGTAGCTGATTATCGAGCTATTAATCTAGAATATGGAACAATGAATGATATGGATAAGTTAATTAAAGAGGCGAAGCAAAGACATATCGGTATTGTAATGGATTTAGTTTTAAATCATACTTCTACTCAGAACACATGGTTTCAGGAAGCATTAAAAAGTAAAAATAATCCGTATCATAATTTTTATATTTGGAGAAATAATATTCCTGAAAATAATCTTCAAAGTAATTGGGAATATGTTCCAAGCTTGAAACAATACTATTACCATTCTTTTGATAAACAACAAGCAGATTTAAATTGGAGTAATTATAAAGTAAGAGCAGCTATTTATGATGTAATGAAGTTCTGGATTAATAAAGGAATAGTAGGTTTTAGATTAGATGTTATTGATTTGATTGGTAAGGATGTAGATCACGGGATAACTGTAAATGGGCCGTACTTACATAAATATTTGCATGAAATGAATAAAGAAGTTCTTGAAAATGGAAAGATTATGACGGTTGGAGAAGCTTGGAGTGCAGGGATTAAGGACGGAAGACAATATACTTATCCTGGAGAATTGAGTATGATTTTTCAATTTCAGCACATTTTATTGGGCCAAAAGGACAGTAAGTGGAATCGTCGAAATATTAATCCAGTAATGTTAAAGAAAACAATATTGCGTTGGCAGGAAGAATTAGGAAGAAAAGGCTGGAATGCTTTATTTTGGAATAATCATGATTTGCCAAGAGCTTCATCTATGTTTAAACAAGGTAAGCATTCTAACTTAAATATAAAAATTAATAAGATGTTAGCTATTATGAATTTCTTTTTAAAGGGGACACCTTTTATATATCAGGGAGAAGAAATTGGAATGACTAATTATCAATTTACTGATATTAAAGAATGTCGAGATAATGAGGAGTTAACTTTTTATAATCTAGAATTAAAAAATAAAAATGATAAGCAAAAAATTCTAAAACAAATTTCTAAAGCGGGTCGTGATAATGCTCGTACTCCCATGCAATGGTCATCTAAATTAAATGCAGGATTTAGTAAGAATTCCCCATGGATTAATGTAAATAATAACTTTCAAAAAGTAAATGTAAGAAATGAGTTAGAAGATAGAAATTCACTTTTTAATTTATATCGTAAATTAATTGATTTTCGAAAAAAGAATGGAAATATTTTAATAAATGGAAATTTTCATGCAATAAAATGCAAGAATTATAAAATTCTTGCATTTGTTAGAGAAGATAAATATAAGCGGATAATTGTAATTATAAATTTAGAAAATAAAGATAATTATATGCACATATTAAAGGAAAAATATAAAGAGATTATTTTTAAAAATTATTCTCAAGTTAATATTAAAGATAAGGGAATAATGTTACGCCCTTATGAAGCAATAGTATTAGAAGCTTTCTGAACGTAAATAATATAGAAAAAGAAGCCTGCATTTAAATGCAGGTTTCTTTTTCTATATTTGGATATAATTCTTTAATTTGTTCAATTAAAACTTTAATTTATTAATGTTCATTTTTTGTAATCGCTTTCATAATAAAAGATGTGAAGTGAAAGGAGGAGTTAGAAATATGGTAAATGATTCAGTTAGAAAAAGATCTTTTTGGCAAAAGCTAAAAGATAATAGAATTTATCTTTTGCTAGTAGCACCAGGAACCTTATTTCTAATAATTTTCTTCTATATTCCAGTATTAGCAAATATAGTAGCTTTTCAAAATTTTCAATATTCAGATCAAGGCTTTATATACAGTATTTTACACAGTCCTTGGGTTGGATTTAAAAATTTCGAATTCTTTTTCAAATCTGCTGATTTTTGGATTGTATTAAGAAACACAATTGGATATAACTTAGCATTTTTACTTTTAAATTTCTTCTTTGCAATATTCTTTGGAATTGTAATGAGTCAATTAAGAAATAAAAAGCTTTTGAAAGTATATCAAACGTCAATGCTGTTTCCATATTTCTTGTCATGTCCTAGCATTCTTTATCTATGCATTTTTAAGTCCTGATAAAGGTATTATTAACCACATCATTCAATCATTTGGAGGAAAGCCAATTGACTTTTACAATGATCCAGCTATATGGCCGGGATTGCTAATCTTCTTAGGCGTATGGAAGGGAATTGGTTATAACAGTATTTTGTATTTTGCAACTGCGATGGGAATTAATCCAGAGTATTACGAAGCTGCAATGATAGATGGTGCAAATAAATGGGAACAAATTAAAAACGTTACTTTACCAGCAATTTTGCCAGTTGCGACTTTGATGCTGATTCTGAATATCGGAGGTATTTTTAGAAGTGACTTTGGATTGTTCTATTTAATTCCACGAAACTCAGGTACATTAATTAATGTTTCACAAACTTTTGATACTTACATTTATCGTGCTTTAACGACAACAAATGATATAGGGATGTCTACAGCTGCGGGCTTGCTTCAATCAGTAGTTGGAATGCTGTTAATTGTTATTTCGAACATGATAGTTCGTAAAAAGCAACCAGATGCTGCACTATTTTAAGGAGATGTAAGTTGAATGAGGAAAAAGAAACATATTACTGCTGTTGATATTCGAAGCTTCAGTAAAGGACCGAATATATTTTTTAACATTCTACTCGCAATCCTAGCTTTAAGTTGTATATTACCATTTTTCTTTATCATAGTTTTATCTTTAACTAAAGAAAGTGATATCACAACTTATGGTTATCAGTTTTGGCCTAAAAACTGGACTTTTGCAAGTTATGAATATTTATCAAAAATGGGTGGACAGGTGTTAGAAAGTTTTGGTGTTTCCATTTTTATCACTGTGATTGGGACACTAATGAATAGCTTGTTCAGTTCCACTTATGCTTATGCAATTTCTAGACGTGATTTTGCATTCTCAAGATTTTTTACAATATTTGCATTAATATCAATGTTATTTGTACCAGGAATGGTACCGACATATTTGGTAGTAACGCAGATGCTTGGATTAAAAGATAATATCTGGGCATTGATCTTACCAGCTTGTTTTGGAGTATACAATGTTTTAATTATGAGAACTTACTTTAAGACATCAATACCAGAAGCTATTTTAGAGTCAGCTAGAGTAGATGGAGCTGGAGAAATTAAAATATTTGCTGACATAGTTGTACCTATGGCGATTCCGGGTATTGCTACAATTAGTTTATTTACCTGCTTAAGTTATTGGAATGATTGGTTTAATGCAATGCTGTATATGACAAACTCTAAGATGATACCGTTGCAATATTTATTAGTTCAAATTTCCAATAATATTCAATATATGAGTCAATCCATTGCAGCAGGTGGATCAACATTGGCAGCTGGACAAGCACTTCCAAGCGAAGGAATGAGATTCGCAATTGTTGTAATTGCTACGCTGCCAATAGCTCTGACATACCCATTCTTCCAGAAATATTTTGTAAAGGGTATGACTATTGGGGGAGTTAAAGGATAAGAGAAACCAAGGAGGTTTTTGTAATGAGAAAATGGACGAAGCTTTTAATGGGAGCTGCGGCTTTAGTAGGAATGACTACATTACTTGCGGGATGTGGAAATAAAAATGCTGATGATGGTAAAACAGTGGTATCAATGTATATGCCAGGAGATAAGCCAAAAAACTATAATGCATTGATTAATAAAGCAAATAAGGAAATTCAAAAGAAGCATCCAAATATTAAGCTCTCCATGAAGTTTATCGGTTGGGGTGACTATGAAAGAAAATATAATGTAATGGTTACTTCTGGGGATGATTATGATTTAGCATTTGCTCAAAATTATACAACTAATGCTCAAAAAGGTGCCTATGAAGATATGACACCATTAATTAAAAAATATGCTAAAAATGCTTATAACAAAGTAGATCCTGCTTACTGGAAAGGTGTAACCGTAAACGGAAAGATTTATGGATTTCCAGTAAACGGAAATGTATTTGCTACAAATGGTATTACATTTAATAAGTACTTTTTAGATAAGTATGGTATTAATACTGGCGATATTAAGACTTACTCTGATATGGAACCAGCTTTAAAGGCTTTCCATGAAAAGAATAAAGGTGTAGCTGCCTTTGCTATTGGTCAAGGTTTTAAAGCTAGTCCATCCTCGATGGAATTTCCTCTAGGAAATGGACTTCCATTTGCAATTGATTCATCTGGTAAGAATAATAAAGTATTTAATGCTTATGATACTGATGAAATGAAATCGATTTTGACTACATTACATCACTACTATAAAGAAGGATATATTCCCAAAGATGCAGCAACCTCAAGTACTCAATATAATTTAAATGAAAATACTTGGTTTACTCGTCAAGAGACTCAAGGACCTTTTGATTATGGCGATACTGCTTTAGAAAATGCAGCTGGTGGTAAAAAGATGGTAACTTACCCAATTACTAAACCATACAAGAGTCAAGCACAAGCACAAGTTGCTATTTGGGCTATGTCAAAGACTTCTAAACATAAGAAAGAAGCTATGCAAGTTCTTGACATGTTAAACACTGATAAGACATTATTAAATAATATTGTTTGGGGTATTCAAGGTAAACAATGGAACTTTACAGATAAAGCTGCTGGAAAGATTAAGACCACTAAAGAATACAAGCCAGGTACTTTTATTGCTGGTTGGATGATGGGAAATAATGATCTCTTATATACTAAGAATACTATTACCCAGGCTCAAATTAACGAACGCAAACAAAGCATAAAAGATGCTAAACAATCTAAAGGTCTAGGCTTTGCACCTGATACTTCCAAGGTTAAAACTGAAATTACTAACTGTTCAAATGTTATGAGTAAGTATTTAGACATTTTAAATACTGGAACAGCTGATCCAATTCCAACTATTAAAAAGATGGATAAAGAATTAAAAGGTGCAGGTTATGACAAAGTTCAAAAGACTTTGCAAGAACAATACGATGAATTTTTAGCCAAAAATAATTAATAATCTATTTTTACCCCATCTAAAAATCGCCCGATAATTTACTAATCGAGCGATTTTTTTATGTTAGAATTCAATTATATAAGGAGAAGAATAATATGCTAGGAAAAATGACACAAAAAGCATTTGTAAGCATTTATGTATTAATGATACTAAATTTGTTGTTTTGGATGCTTTCATTAATTGGAGGTTTTGTTTTAGGAATAGGTCCAGCCTTAAGAACAATTTACGAGATGTTTTTAAATCATAAATTTGAATATCATACTTATCATATTAAAGAAGCATGGATCCTTTTTAAAAAATATTTTCTAATAGGTAACGCATATTTTTATACTTACTTTATTCTTTTATGCTTTTTAGTTTACGATCTTTATTTAACTTCTCAAGTAAAAAACATTTGGATCTTACCTATTGTATTTATAATATTATTTTTAATAATACTTACAATTATAGCGGTATGGATAAATTTTGTAGGGCAACCTTGGATAAATAGTATAGGTAGACGTCTAGGAGAATAAAATGTCTCGATTAAGTCTTCATAAATTAATTAAACTATTTATATTAACTTTATCGGGAATTATATTAATAGCTACTATATTTTATGTGACAGCAACTGTGAACAGCTTTAACAGCGAAAAACTTCAAGTACAAAATAATGTAAGTAGTCAGGTGACAAGTGAATTACAGAATAATGTATTAGTAACAAATAATATTGCTGACTATTTGTCAGAATCCACTTCGAGGATTAATAATATTGAACAATATTTAAAAAATGACCCTGAAAATTATACTAATTTTATTATTAATCAAAGGGAATACTTTAATTGGCCAGAAACAAGTAAAGATTTTTTTATTAAAAATACTACGTTGAGTCAACTACAAGTAAGAATGAATGACAATAAAAATATATTTATTGCCAATAACATAGATACTACTGGAAAAATTATTGATAATTCAAGGCTAAGTGGACGATATATGTTATATAGCCCGATAATTAATCCTAACTTACAAGAAGTAGTAGGTGTAGTGGAAACTAAATTTGATGAGTCGAACTTAGAAAAAATTTAAATAAATTAGGTTCAGATATGCATTTACAAGTAGTAGTTACTACAAATGATGATCGTCCAATTTATTATTTTCATGATAATTCGGTACCGAAAAGTGAGCAAAAAATTATTAGGACTAAACTAGATCAGCGCCGACTTAAGTCAGTGCCGGGCTTTAATTTTAAGAAAGTTAAAGTAATTGATGATCAATATAAAATTGTCGTTATTCTTAGTAATAAGGCTCTGACTACTATATTAATTAAAAAAATTTCAATAATTGTAGAGATAGCAATTATTATTTTAGTAGCATTATTGATAAGTTTTATAGCAATTTTTAGTAAATATCGTACACAACTTAAACGAATAATAGATACTACTAAAATGGTAAGCAGTAATAATTTAGACATGCGTATAGATATAGCTGATTCTAAATTTGAAGATTTAACTGTTTTATCTACTAGTATTAATCGAATGCTTGATGAAATAAGTAATAATATTAATACCATTTATAAATTAAAAATTGCTCAACAAGAAGCGCATATGAAGTCCCTTCAGTCTCAAATTAGCCCACACTTTATGGCTAACACTCTTGAATATATCAGAATGTCAGCTTTAGACAGTGGAAATAAAGAATTGGCAAAAGTAATATATAACTTTGCTGCACTATTGCGTAGTAATGTAGGATCTGAAATACAAACTACTCTAAAAAAAGAAATTAAGTTAATTGGAAATTATATTTATTTGTATCAAGTAAGATTCCCAGATAAATTAGCATATCAAATTAATGTGGAATCGAAACTTGAAAAAGTAAAGCTTCCAAAGTTTTCATTGCAGCCAATAGTAGAAAATTATTTTGTACATGGTGTAAATTTCGCAAATATGGATAATGCTATTGAAATTAAGGCTTTCGTAGAAGATAAGAGAGTGGTACTTAGAGTAGAAGATAATGGGAATACTCTATCTGAGAAGGAGTTAGAAAAATTAAATAAAAGAATGACAGAACCTATTGTAGAAGATAAATCGATTGGACTACAAAACGTATATGCAAGAATGAAGAATTATACTAAGAATTTTAGAATGAAAATCGAAAATAATAAGTTTGGTGGCGTAAGTGTCGAATTATCTTTTGATTATGAAGCTTAGGGGATAGACCAATGTATTCTTTAATGATAGTTGATGATGAATATATGATTCTAAGAGGAATGACAAAAATTATTGATTGGGATAGTTTGGAAATTAGTCTCGTAAAAAAAGAACGTAGTCCATTACAAGCTTTGGAATATTTGAAAGAGAATCATGTTGATATTTTAATTTCAGATATGAATATGGCAGAAATGGAAGGTACCAAGTTTTTGCCATTAGTAAAAAATATACAACCAGATATTCAAATTATTGTACTATCTGGTTACAATGACTTTGATTATGCTAAAGCGAGCTTAGAAGTAGGCGTAGTTGATTATTTAAATAAGCCGGTTGATCCAGAGGAATTGGAAGAAACAGTTCAGAAAACTAAAAGGCTTATTAAAAGCATGAAGCAAAGAAAAGAAAACTCTATTTTAGCTAAAAGAATAAAAACTAAAGAGATTCTTAATGGAGAAAAGAAGATAGGAAATGAGGGTAATAGTTTTTATATAGTTTCGGTTTTGAATTTTGATGATAGTGTAATGTCTTTAATTGATGAATCAAGAATAATTGTTGGAACCTATTGGGATAGGATGGATATGTTTATAGTCTGTAAAGATGATTATTCGCAAGTTTGTAAGTTGATAAATAATATTGAAAAATTAGGATTTACGATAATTATTAGTGACCGTACTTTGGCATTAGATATTTCTGAAGTTACCAAAAACATAAAAGAATATTTAGCATGGCTTCATTTTTATGGTCCAGTCGAAAAAACTATTGATTTACGCCATATTCCTACTATTCGAAAATCACTAGATGTTAGAACTATGAATAGCAATCTTGATTTTTATAATGAAGAAATGTCAGTTGTTGAATTTCGAAAAATGATCTCTGCGCAAATAGAATCTTTGCGTGTCCATTATAATGCAATTGAAGATGCAAAATATTTTGCTAGATTGATTCTAATGTCAATTTATGGAGCAGAACAGGTTGCTAATGCGGATTTAACTAATGCAATAGTTAAAATTGAACATACTAAATCTAGTTTGAAAATTATTGATTTATTAACAGATTTTTATGCAAATTATCGTAAAGAAAATTCTGATTATCCTGAGGTGATTCTCAATACAATAAAAATTATAAAAACATCATATAAAAAATCATTGACACTAATAGAAGTTTCTGAAAATTTGCATTTAAATTCGGTATATTTGGGAGCTTTATTTAAAAAGAATACAGGTTTAACGTTTGCACAATTTTTAAATTCATATCGTATTTCAAAATCTATTGAATTAATGAGAACTACTGATAAAGATATTAATGATATTGCTATTGAAGTAGGGTATCAAAATGTAAATTACTTTTTTAGAGTTTTTAAAAAACAAACTAAAATGGCTCCTAGAGAATATAGAAGAATGAGCAAAAAAAGAAAGCTGTGATCCTGTTGGATTGGTTTAAGATTAAAAAGATGTTTCCTGAGATGCAAACTAAGAAAAACGTTTCGCAAGAACATATAGTATTAGAAATTAATAATGAACAAGTTTATTTGCCAGTTTCTTCTTTAACAGAACGGGAAAAAATAATTTTAAATTCTTTTAAAATGTATAAAAATAATAAAACACGAAATGCCAATAATTGGGTGCAATTTTTGTCCGGAAAAAATGATAAACCCAAGACTAAGTCGAGATTTCGTTTTATATATTTTGTAATTAAAAATTTGAATATAGAGGAAAGAGAAAAATGGTTGCATCAGATATTATCATTTTTTAATCCACAGGTACAATATTTTTGGCAAACAATTAATATATTAGTGATAATTGATGAGGATATTCATTATTCTAAAAATGATTTAGTGGGAGTTTTGACTACAATAGATAGTGATTTTTCTACAATAACTAATCTTTTAATAGGTTTAATTTGGAATAAAAAAGATAATATAAGAGAAGTTTTTAAAGAAGAACAAGATATTTTAAATAAAGTGGGATGGAAGCAGCAATATACTACTATTCCAGAATGTGCATTAGAATTTTATATTAAGTATAAGGCTGAAGATAGTATTATTTTAAGTACATATTCTACTAAGTTAAAGGCTAATCCAGATTTAGAAAGTTTAGTTAAAAGTTTGTATGATGTTGGCAGCAATGTCACTCAAGCTGCCAAAAGAATGTTTATACATAGAAATACTTTAGAGTATAGAATTGATAAATTTTATCAGCAATATTCATTTAATTTACGTAAGATTGATGATTTAGTATTTTGTTACTTATTATTTGTATAAATTGCACAAATAATTGAATAATGTTTAGTCACATTTATGTTAAGCGCTTACATAAAAAGGTATATGATTTAAATAGAAATTACTAATAAATATAGATAGGGGTAAAAAATGGTTGAAGTTGATTTAAATCATATATACAAAAAATATGAAGGCAATGATAAATATTCGGTAAATGATTTTGACTTACACATTAAAGATAAAGAATTTATTGTTTTTGTTGGACCATCAGGTTGTGGTAAATCTACAACACTAAGAATGATAGCTGGACTAGAATATATTAGTAAAGGTACTTTGGAAATTAACCATAAAGTAGTAAACGATGTAGCTCCAAAAGATCGTGATATTGCTATGGTATTTCAAAATTATGCTCTATATCCACATATGACTATTTATGAAAACATGGCATTTGGATTAAAATTGCGTCACTATCAAAAAGATGATATTGATAAAAGGGTAAAAAGAGCAGCTGATATTCTTGGATTACAAGACTACCTTAATAAAAAGCCATCAGAATTGTCAGGTGGTCAAAGACAGCGTGTAGCTTTGGGACGTGCTATTGTTCGTGATGCGCCAATTTTCTTAATGGATGAACCTTTATCTAATTTGGATGCTAAGCTTCGCGTAGTAATGAGAGCGGAAATTGCTAAGTTACACCAGAAGTTAGGAACTACTACTATTTATGTTACTCATGATCAAACGGAAGCTATGACGCTCGCAGATCGCGTAGTTGTAATGTCAGTAGGAAAAGTAGAACAAATAGGAACCCCATTAGAAGTTTATAATACTCCCGCTAATATGTTTGTTGCTGGTTTTATTGGTTCCCCACAGATGAATTTCTTTAATGTTCATTATAAAAATGGAAGAATTTCAGATGGCAAGGGGTTAAATATTGAAATTCCCGAAGGAAAAGCTAAATTACTAGAGGAACAAGGATATGCAGACAAAGATATAGTATTTGGGATTCGACCAGAAGACATTCATTCAGAACAAGCTTTTTTAGATACGTGGCCTAATGCGGTTGTGGAATCAGAAGTTGTTGTTTCAGAGTTGTTAGGTTCTACTATTCAGCTTTATCAAAAAGTAGATGGTACAGAATTTGTAGCTATTGTAAATGCAAGAGATTATCATACTCCTGGTGATCATGTAAAAATGGGGTTTGATGTAAATAAGGCTCATTTCTTTGATAAAGAAACGACAAAAGCAATTCGATAATGATAATAGAGGTAGAAAATGTCAGAAATTCATATAAAGAAGTTATTATCCGAATTAAAATTTAAGTTTAAATGTCCAAAATGTGATGAAATTTATGACGCAAAATTTGGAAAAAATAAATGTCCAAATTGTCAAACTATTGTTCATCTTGAACCAAAAAATGATTGGGGAAACTTACACTATATGTAAATAATAAAAATGGCAGTTCACTATAATTTTATGAACTGCCATTTTGGTCTTATATTAATAAATTGAATTTGTTTTTAACAATCGATCTGCATTTTCTTCCATTACTTGGCGACGTTTGCCAAACATCATCCAAATAGATACTACTAATCCAAAAACAAAAGGAATAATAGTTGTCATCCAATCAGCAAAGCTACCTGAGAATGTAGAAGTCGATGTCCAACCGGTTTGTAAATTAATAAAATAATCAAGTAAAAAGTGAGGAATCATTGTTAACCATATTTTACCAAAATATAAATAAGTAACGGCCCAGATAATGGCATCAGTAACAGCGATGACTTGACTAATAGTTCCTGCTAAGCTTTGACCGTGAACGCCAATATTGCTTAAGTGCATCAAAGCAAAAAATAGTGTTGACCCATAAACGGCAATTGGCACACGCCACTTAGGAAAGTTTTTAAATCCAGCTAATAAGATAATTATCCAGATATAGCGCACCATTTCTTCTAAAATACCTGGTTCAAGTGCACTAGTAAAATTGGGCCAAGTAAAATTAAATTTAGAAATTTGTGTAGAAAATAAAATTGACCAAATCGTATTCCCATTACCACCAAAAGCATTCCACCACACGCTGATTGCAGATAAAGCAATTAAGGTTGTTGCAACAATCCAGCTAAAGTTCTTATTACTAATAAATTGAAGATCAGGATTGAATCGATACCCCCAACCGTAAACCAAAAAACAAATTGTAACTAAGCTAGCAATGGCTGCAATTACTCCTTGATTATTAAAGCTGTGTAAAATTGGCTGGTTTTTAATATTAATGATCATGCCGCTACTATATTGAACATTCAAAAAGTAAAATGCGACTAGTCGCAAAAACCAATTGCTGACGTTTTTAGCTGAAACCATCACTAGTGGAACAAACAAAAAGATATAAAAAAACCACATTAAAAATATCCACAATATTTGTAAGTTAGGACTAGCTTTTATGAGCAGGTTAGTTGCCAGACAGTAGTGAAGCACGTTGGAATCAAAATGATGTTTAGCCAAGTTACAACAAGCTTTAATTTATGATTGCGGTCTTGAAAAACATTTAAAGCTAAAAGAATCAAAATTATTACTAATTCACTAAGTGCTTGTGAATTAGGCGCTGACACAACAGCGAAAACAAACATTAATGTAAATGTAGCAAATAAAAGTTGCACTTCAAAAATTTTTAACCAAGTTTTTTCTTTCCAGTGTAAAATACTCATCATTTCTCCTAAATATAAAATTTTGTTTTTTATTTTACACTTTTAAGTCAAAAAAAGATGGAAATTTATCCATCTAATTAAGTAGTTATTATAAATTAGGATCCATCTTAAAACTCAATGGTGAGTCTTGAGTTTGCAAGGTTATTAATTGAGCAATTAAAGTTTGGTAATTCTTAATTGCAGTATCAGCAAGTTTTTTATTAGCTTCATTGATAAGGGTGAGTTTTCTATTAGAATCACTTTCTTGAGCGATCTTTTTATCATAGCTAACTCTGATTTTGCCTAATTCAACATTAGTCTTATCTTGAGTATCATTTAAGTAGGTGCCATATTTTGACCAGCTACGATCTACTAAGACACTGGCTTGTTTGAATATCCAGTAAGCAGAGTTCGATGTATAGTCTTTTTTGCCATATTTAAACATTGTTGGAACTTTCGTGCCTTGAGGATAAAATGGAATATAAACGCTTTGAGCTGCAACTCCCATTGCTAACCAGTGAATCATCTCTTCGCCGCGCAATTGCAATAAGTGAGATTCTTGAGTAGTTGCTACAGAAATAGGTCTAAAAGTTGCATTTCCTTTGTTTTTAGAGTTGGTTAAATCATATTCAGTGCCATTAAAGTGATCACTTAGAACCCTTTGAGCATCTTCGATAGCAATTGGATGGTCTGGCTTTTGAATAAATGGAATTTCAAAACTTTCAGGTTCTTGTTGAACAGAAGGTGAAAGTAATTTTTGTCCTGACCAAACTCGAGGAGTATTATAAGCTAAGTCGCTATCATCATGCGTACCAAAAATCAATCTAAAATTAAATGGTTTATCTTTTGGCCAAAGATTATTTTGGTAGACAAATTCTTGAATCCCAGGAGAAGTTATAAAATTGTCTTTATCGTTGAAATCAATGATTTGAATTGCTAATTGATTAGCAACTACTGCGTATGAATCGTCAGGGATGCGTTGAGCAACATAATGGTGGCCGGAGCCAATTTCCATATACCAAGCTTCATCTTTATCTGCGAATAAAATTCCATCCGCTTCTGCTGCACCGTGTTCTTGAATAATCTTACCCAAGCGCTCTACACCTTGGCGAGCGGTCTTAATATAAGGCAAAACAACAGTAACCATTGCTTCTTCAAGGATTCCTTTTTCGGTATTAAAAGGATCAATTGCTTCAATTCTGTCATTTGCATAAGCACTTTCAGTGGCACTCATTGCTACATGGTATTCATTGATTCCATCTTCTTCAAATACTCCATATTTATCTGTCCATTCAGGAGTAGAAGAGTAAGAAAAAGCTTCGTTAGGTAATTCCATCTGAAACTTATTATCTTTTGACTTAAAAATGTTATTTTTAATTGTTTGATGTGAATTAAAAGCAAGATGCTTAGGCCAAGCAGTCTTAGCATCTTCATTTCGGCCGATAATAACACTACCATCTACAGTAGCGTTTTTACCGATTAAAATAGATGTACAAGATGAACGTCCAATTTCTTTATACATTGTTTTCTCCTTTAGTGGGATGTTATATACTATAATTAATATTATATTACGAATTAAGAAAAAATTTAATGAGGTAATGATTATGTCAGATATGCCAGAGAATAAAGAGATTGTATTGTCAACCAATTATGAGAATCATACTATTAATATGAAGTTTTCAGATAATTTAGTAGATGATCGTGAAAAAGGTTATATTTTATCAGCTGCCTTTTTTGCATTTGCTGCAAACCAAGGCTTAGATAAGCAAGAAGTTATTGAAATGGTAAATTCACACTATGCACAATTTACTGGTGATGACGGCTCAAGCTTATTTAAGAGACTATAAAAAACAAATAAATTTAAAAAAATCTAAACTTTTCCCTATACATTTGTTATTTTTTGCTATAATATGAAGGTGAAAGAAATAACATACGTTGGGTAATTATAAGTGTGTATTTCTGGATGATCTTCGTTTATATATAGTGAGGTGTTAAGAGTGGCTAGAAAAAAGGAAATTGACAAGCAAAAGATTTTGGATGCAGCTTACAAGTTAGCGGTTCATGAAGGAATTGAAGGCTTGACTGCAAGAAATATTGCAAAAGCAGCACATTGTTCAACTCAACCTATTTATTTAGAGTTTAAGAACATGACCGATTTGCGGACTCAAGTTTTGGAAAGAATTACTAATGAATTAAGAAATAGTACTCTCCAACAGAAGTTTACTGGCGATCCTTTGATTGACTTAGACTTATCTTACATTTACTTTGCCAAGGAACATGTTGGATTGTTCCGTGCGATGTTTGTTGATGGTAAGTTCGGAAGTCAAATGATTTCAGATACTTTGTTAGACCTTGGAATTGAAAAATTCAAGCAACAATTTGATGAAGAAGATTTTGATAATAAGCATCTTCGTCATATTATAATTACTAACTGGGTTTCTGCAACAGGTATTGCAGCTTTGCAAATTAATCAAATGGTTGACTTTAGTCAAGACCAAATGGTTAATGTATTAGAAGCACAAATTCATGATGCAATGCTTAACGATCGTCTTTCAAACACAGAAGAAAGTCCATTGTTTGCTGCAGACGACAATGCTTCTCTAGAAGAAAAATTAAGCTAGTTATTAGCTTTAGTTATTAAGCACTACTTAGTAGTGCTTTTTCTTTTTATATTTTTTTGATAATTGATTTAAAAATCGCTAATCTCATCGTATAATTGCTTATGAATAGATTTTTATTTTATATATTAGAAAGGTGGTTTTTATGAAGTTACTTGCAATTGTAGGTAGTAATGCAGATCATTCATACAATAGAGATTTGCTAGTCTTCATTCAAAAACATTTTAAAAATAAATACGATATTGAATTAGCAGAAATCAAAGATCTTCCAATGTATAAGGAAGGTATGGAAGAACCAGAGAGTGTAAGAGATCTTTCACAAAAAGTAGTAGACGCAGATGCGGTATTAATTGCAACTCCAGAACAACAACACTCTGTCTCTAGTGCGCTTAAGAGTGCACTAGAATGGCTTTCATCAGCTGAACATCCTTTTAAAGATAAGCCGGTAGTTATTGTGGGTACTTCAGTTTTACCTCAAGGATCTGCTCGTGGACAAAGTCATTTAAAGCTGGTGCTTTCTTCTCCTGGTTTTGGTGCCAAAGTATTTAATGGTGATGAATTTATGATGGGAACAGCTCCAGAGCAATTTGACGAAAACGGAAACTTACCAGCTGGAACTGTTAAGTTTTTAGATCATTTCTTTGACGAATTCGATGAATTTTATAGTGAAGTTGCTAAATAGAAGTGGAGAGAATAAATGAAATTACTTGCAATTGTTGGTACGAATGCAGATTTTTCATATAATCGTTTTTTAGATCAATTTATGGCTAAGCGGTATAAGGACCAAGCTGAAATTGAAGTATATGAAATTGCTGATTTACCTCGTTTTAAAAAAGAAGCACAACCAGATAGTAAAGTTGAAGAATTCAAAAATAAGATCCGTGAAGCAGATGGTGTGATTTTTGCTACTCCAGAATATGACCATGGGGTTCCTTCTGCATTGAAGAGTGCAATGGAATGGACTGGAAGCCATGCTCAAGGAAATGCAGATGTAATGAAGATGAAACCAGCAATGGTATTAGGTACATCTTACGGAATTCAAGGTGCTTCAAGAGCACAAGAAGAAATGCGTGAAATTTTGCTTTCTCCTGATCAAAGTGCAAATGTTTTGCCAGGAAATGAAGTTTTAATTGGTCATGCTGCAGATAAGTTCGATAAAAATACTGGTGATTTACTTGATGAAGCCGCAATTTCTAGCGTTGATGCTGCATTTAAGAACTTTGTTGCTTTTGTAAACCAAGCTAATAAATAAGATGTTTTGGAAAACTAGGTAAGCAATTGCCTAGTTTTTCTTTTTATTTATTGAAAATTTAAGATAGAATTAAGGTAACAAAAGGATGAGCGAAGGTGACTAAATGATAGAACCACTAGTATTACCAATTGATATTCGAAATGCACGGGATTTAGGCAGTTATGTAGGTATTGATAATCGTCAAATTAAAAAGCATCGGTTATTAAGGACAGGTAAGTTATATGAAATGTCAGAATATGATATGGCTTATGTAAAAAATTATGGTGTTAAGACAATTATTGATTTTAGAACTGCTGAAGAGCGTAAGTTTATGCCTGATCCAGAGATTGAAGGAATTAAACATTTGGATATTTCTGTTCATGAGGATGAAAAAATAGGAGCTCCCGACCAAACAAAAGAAGAATTAAAAAAAGAATATGATAAGGATCAGTATGCTGGTTTTAAGGTGATGTGTCACCAGTATCGCAAGACAGTAAGATCAACACATTCTCAAAAAGCATACCAACGCTTTTTTGAAAGTTTAGCTAATCAAGAATCCGGAGCCACAATCTTTCATTGCTCTGAAGGAAAAGATCGTACAGGTTTTGCGGCAGTATATTTATTACATGTCTTAGGGGTAGCTCCTGAAGTGATTCGTGCTGATTATCTTTATTCTAATTTTACCTTGACTAATTATCGGAATGCTCTTGACCAAAAAGCAGCTTCTGAAGGAGCAAATCAAATTATGAGAGCAAGTTTACGCTCGCTGGCTAGTGTAGCTAATGAATATTTAGATACTGCCTTAATTTTGATTGAAAAAGATTATGGTGGTTTAGATAATTACTTAAAAGAAAAAATTGGTATTGATGAAGGTATGAAAGATCGTTTACGTGAATTATATTTAGAACCAAAGAAGGCATAAAATGATAGCAGATTTTTCTCAAAAACAAATATCAAAAGTAGGTCGTGGGTTAGGAACGATTATTACCTTGCAAATTTTTGGTTCTACTAATGAATCAATCTTAGACCAATCATTTGATCTAATTGCAGGCTATGAAGATCGATTAACTGTTAATCGGGATAAGTCAGAAGTGATGGATATTAATCATGCAGCAGGCGATCATCCTGTACAAGTATCCACAAGCACTTATCGCTTAATTAAGCTTGCAGTAGAAAAAAGTCGTGAAAACTTTGGTTTTAATGCTCTGATTGGACCAGTTGTAAAATTATGGCATATTGGTTTTAAAGGAGCCCATGTTCCAACTGATGAACAGATTAAAGAGAAGATGAGTCTAACGAATCCAGCAGATGTTAGATTAGATGATGATAATCAGACTGTTTTTTTAACTAAAAAAGGGATGGAGCTGGATCTAGGCGGAATTGCTAAAGGATATATAGCAGATAGAATTAGAGATTTATGGCGTGCTTATGATGTTCGTGCTGGAATTATTAATCTAGGTGGGAATGTCTTATTTGTGGGTACCAGTCCTAGAAGAGAAAATGGAAAATGGATTTTAGGAGTGCAAGATCCTAAACAAAAGCGTGGAGATAACTTGACTACCGCTACTGTACCCGAATGCTCAGCAGTAACGTCTGGAGTTTACGAGCGCTTTTTAGAAATTGATGGCAAAAAATATCATCATATTATTGATCCCAAAACTGGTTATCCAGTACAAACACGTGTAGCTGGCGTAACATTATTTACGCGTGATTCAGTTCAAGCAGAACTTGAATGTAAGAGATTATTCTTTGCAGGAAAGCCACTTAAAGATTGGCAAAATGATGCTGCAGGCAGATATGGGGCAGTATTTGTATATGATGATGATAGTATTGAACGCGTTGGCGTATAAAAAAGAATGCTCAGTGAGCATTCTTTTTTTCTAAATTAACCTAAAGTACGACTAATACCAAAAATTGTCTTAAAGACACCATTTGATAGACCAGGAGTATTGTAAATAATAATGCGTAAGAAGGGAGAATCAATTGTTTGCTGGATAAACCATTGATTCTGAAATACTTCACACATTGATAAAACAACATATACTACGAAATAAGCTGCAAAAAAAGAAATTAAAGCGCCTAATACATGATCTAGCAACGTAGTAAAACCTTTTTTGTTGGGATCTTTTTCTGGAAGCCATTTTTTAAAGATTTTTACAACCCATTTTCCAATAAACCAGATGATAAAGAATGCTAAAAAGCGGTAAAGCATTACATCAATTTGAGCACCGGCACTTGGAACTTGACCCGAAAATTGACTGTAAAGCCAATTTCCAAGTGAGTTTTGACCTAAAATAGCTATCGCAAAAATAATTGCAGCAAAAATTAAATTAACGATTCGTCTTGAAAAACCAACTTTATAACCCTTATAAGTTTGATAACCTAAATATAATAATACAAATAGTGTAACAACCATTGCACCAGTCATCCTTTCTATTTGCTAACATTATAGCTGATAAGTTATCTTTTGCGGGATTTATTATAAGAATTTTTGACGATTTTAAGAAAATAATTCATAATTAATACGTTAAACACAATTTAAATTTAGGATTGTTAACTTCCTATATTTGCGGTAAATTAGATTATGTGAAACATGGTTTCACGGGTGAAAAATGAATCCAGAATTATTTGAACAAGCTTTGGCTAAAAAGGGCGTTGAATTAACCCCAAAGCAAAAAGAACAATTTTCAATATATTATCATGAACTAGTTGAAACTAACAAAAAAGTTAATTTAACTAGAATTACAGATGAAGCAGAAGTCTATCAAAAGCATTTTTATGATAGTCTTACACCATTATTGGAGTTTCCAGATTTATTTGATGGGGCCAAGTCTGTTGTTGATGTTGGAGCGGGCGCAGGTTTTCCGTCATTGCCAATTAAGATTTTGCGACCAGATATTAAGCTGACAATTATTGACTCTTTAGGTAAAAGATTAAAATTCTTAGAAAGCTTAATTCAAAAGTTAGGCTTAAGTAACGTAACTTTAGTTCATAGTCGAGCAGAAGATGCTGGTCAGAATCCTGAGTTAAGAGAACATTTTGATATTGTAACAGCACGTGCCGTTGCCAGAATGTCAGTTTTAGGTGAATATTGCTTGCCACTGGCTAAGGTAGAAGGATATTTTTTAGCACTTAAAGGACCAAAAGCAGACAGTGAGTTAAATAGCGCTAAGACGGCAATTAAATTGCTTGGTGGCAAGACAACTAAGGTAACGGAATTTGTGTTGCCAGATAGCAGTGATGAACGAACTTTAATACTAATTAAAAAAGTTGCAAAAACGCCAAAGAAATATCCACGTCAAGCTGGAACACCAAATAAAAAGCCATTATAAGATAGCTGGGAAGGAAGAAATATGGGATTATTCTTTAATCGAAAAAATACTGTTCCTACAAACAAGCAGGTGCAAGAGATCGAATTAGATCAAATTGTACCCAATCCTTATCAACCAAGAAGAACTTTTAGTGAGGAATCAATCACCGAATTAGCTCAAACTTTGCAAGAACAAGGTTTACTCCAACCAATTATTTTGCGTAAGCCAGCTGATGGTCCAGAAGGTGAATATGAAATTATTGCAGGTGAACGTCGTTTTCGTGCTGCTCAATCACTTAAATGGGCAAAAATTCCAGCAATTGTTGAGGATATGGATGATGAAAAAGCAGCCTCTTTAGCCTTAGTTGAAAATTTGCAACGTGAAAATCTTAACCCTATTGATGAAGCACAAGCTTACGTTCAATTGATGAAAGTTAATAATTTAACTCAAACTGAATTGGCAGAACAAATAGGGAAGACCCAATCTTATATTGCTAATAAGATTAGACTACTCAAGTTAACGCCAAAAGTACAAGCTTTCTTAATTGATAAAAAGATTTCTCAACGTCATGGGCGTGCACTTCTTAATTTAAATGAAGAAGATCAGGATCGCGCAGTAAGTGAAATAGTAAAAAAGGGTCTTACTGTTAAAGAAACAGAAGCAATGGTCGAAGACATAGATGGCTATTTTAAAGAAATAGCAGAGTTGGAAAAGCAAGAAGCCAAAAAAGACAAGACTCCAGAAGAAACTAAGAAGCCAGTTATAAAAACTGGAAATGACTTTAAAGTTCAGGTTAACACCATTAAAAAGGCTATCAAAATGGCTAAGGCTTCAGGCTTAAAAGTAAAATATAAAGAAGATAAAAAGGGTGATTCCTATAAAATTACTATTGAATTGCTTAAAAAGTAGGCAAAGGGAGTAAATATGGTTCAAATTATTTCGGTTGCTAACCAAAAAGGTGGCGTTGGCAAAACAACGACAACGATTAATTTAGGTGCCAGCATTGCAAATCATGGTTATAAAGTTCTAATAGTTGATATTGATCCCCAAGGAAATGCAACTTCTGGTTTAGGTATTGAAAAGTCAACTGTAGATAAAGACATCTATAATGTTTTAATTGATGAAATTCCTTTATCTGAAACCATTCATCATACCGAAACTAAAAATTTAGATGCAGTTCCTGCTACTATTCAATTAGCTGGTGCTGAGATGGAATTAACATCAATGATGGCACGTGAAACGAGATTGAAGCAGGGAATCGATGAAGTTAGCCATGAATATGACTTTATTTTTATCGATTGTCCTCCATCTTTAGGTCAGCTCTCAATTAATGCTTTTACTGCTTCAGATTCGATTTTGATCCCAGTTCAAAGTGAATATTATGCAATGGAAGGCTTAAGCCAGTTATTGAATACAATTCGCTTAGTCCAAAAGCACTTTAATAAGAATTTGGGTGTGGAAGGTGTATTGCTAACCATGCTGGATGCTAGAACTAATTTAGGAGCAGAGGTTGTTAAAGAAGTTCAATCTTACTTTAATAAAAAGGTTTATAAGACAATTATTCCTAGAATTACTAAATTGGCAGAAGCTCCGAGTTATGGCAAACCAATTACTGAATATGCACCACGTTCGCGTGGAGCTAAAGTATATGACTCATTAGCAAAAGAGGTGCTTAAAGCTCATGATAAGAAATTCTAAAGAAAAAGAACCCAGAAAACGAGGCTTAGGAAAAGGTCTTGAGGCCTTATTTGAAGATAGTCCTCAAATGCAAGCACCGGAAACTGAGGAGATTACTGAAATCTCTTTAGACGAAATTAGACCTAATCCATATCAACCAAGAAAAACGTTTGATAACAAAAGCTTAAAGGAACTTTCCGAATCCATTAAAGAAAATGGTGTTTTTCAACCAATTATTATTCGTAAATCAGTTAATGGCTACGAAATTATTGCTGGTGAGCGTCGTTTTCGTGCTTCTAAGTTAGCTAAGAAGAAAACAATTCCAGCCATCATTCGAGACTTTGATGAGGCACAAATGATGGAAGTTGCAGTTTTAGAAAACTTGCAACGTGAAGACTTAACACCATTAGAAGAAGCGCAAGCTTATGAGATGCTGCAAAAGAACTTAGGATTAACTCAAGCAGAAGTTTCTAAAAGATTAGGAAAATCTCGCCCGTACATTGCTAATTATCTTCGTCTCCTTACTTTGCCTCAAAAAACTAAGCGCTTATTGCAACGTGGCGATCTTTCAATGGGGCAAGCTAGAACTTTGCTTGGCTTAAAAAATAAAGAAGGAATTGATGATTTAGCTAAGAAAGTTGTTAAAGAGGGTATCACTGTTCGGCAACTTGAATCACTTGTTAATAGAATGAACGAAAAAAGCAGTCAACCTAAACAAAAAAGAATTAAAAAATCTGCATTCATTCGTGCAAGTGAGAATAGCTTGGCTAATAAATTTGGTACTAGTGTAAATATTACCGAAGGTAAAAAAGGAAATGGTCATTTAGCCATTGATTTTGCATCAACGGATGAATTAAATCGAATTTTGGATTTACTAGGAATTAATTTAGATAAATAATTAATTAGGAGTTGATTTTTCATGTATCATTTGGGCGATGTAGTACAGATGAAAAAACCACATGCATGTGGTGAAAACAAGTGGGAAATCTTGCGGTTAGGTGCGGATATCCGTTTAAAATGCATGGGATGTGGTCACATGGTAATGATTGCAAGATCCAATTTTAATAAAAAGCTTAAAAAAATACTGACAATGGCAGATGATCCCAAAACTGCTGACTTAGAATATTATGTTCCAACGGATCAAATTGCTAGACCAAATTTAAAAAAATAATTATTAAGAGGAGAAAATTATGTCATTAACTGCAGGTATTGTTGGATTACCAAATGTTGGTAAGTCTACTTTGTTTAACGCGATTACTAAAGCTGGTGCCGAAATGGCAAACTATCCATTTGCCACAATCGAGCCAAATGTGGGGATGGTTGAAGTTCCAGATAGTCGTCTAGCTCGTATTCAAGAATTAATTCCAGCTAAGAAGATTGTTCATACTACATTTGAATTTACTGATATTGCTGGTTTAGTAAAAGGTGCATCAAAAGGTGAAGGACTTGGAAATAAGTTCCTTGAAAATATTCGTCAAACTGATGCAATTGTTCATGTTGTGCGTGCTTTTGATGATGATAATATTACTTCAGTTACTGGTAAGGTTGATCCAGAAGAAGATATCAACACCATTAATCTTGAATTAGCAATTGCGGACTTAGATGCAGTTAACCGTAGAATTGGAAAAGTGCAGAAGGTTGCTCAACAAGGCGATAAGGAAGCTAAAGCTGAATTAGCTGTTTTAAATAAATTAAAGCCAGTTCTTGAAGAAGGTAAGGCTGCTCGCTCAATTGACTTTAATGAAGATGAACAAAAGATCGTTAAGGGATTATTCTTACTTACTTCTAAGCCTGTGATCTATGTAGCTAATATTGCTGAAAGCTCAATGGCTGATCCTGAAAGCGATAAGTACTATCAAATCGTCAAAAAACATGCCGAAAGCGAAAATGCTGAAGCATTAGGAATTAGTGCTGCAACTGAAGAAGAAATTGCTTCAATGG
>JAAGKN010000306.1_pt1 | contig 83733 bp, 62 predicted proteins | sample 6206371 | NCBI WGS metagenome assembly JAAGKN01 (sample SAMN11533720, study PRJNA540317) | gut metagenome | isolation source: fecal pellets from male and female animal of same cohort | host: Peromyscus leucopus | place: USA:CA | collected 2017 | reverse complement strand
GGCGAGGAGCACGAAGTGCGACGAGGGGTGTAAAAAAGTAGGCACAGACAGGAGGGGACAGCCACATGGCAAAACCCAAGGTATAACCCTCTTTATTAGAAAATATTGTTAACACCCCTCGTCGCACTTCGTGCTCCTCGCCTACCGGCTGCGGGGTGCCAATACCTTCTTCGTATGTACACTTCATATACCCGGCGCTTACGCACCGGGCTGTATTATGTCACCCTTTCAGGGTTCAACGCTGGGGTTATCTCCCTGTGACTACCGTGTTCACTTCGCCTTTTCCAACCCCGAACGCTTGTCCCTGTGATAGGAACGGTAATCGTCCAGCTCTATCTCCACATCAGGTTCTGTCAACGGACAGGTGCGCGGCAGACGGAATTTCTGATACTTTATGTTCAGTCCGCAGGCTATCCACATCGACTCGTAATAGGTCTGTATGGAGAGAATACGTTTCGTTTCCCCGTCAAGCCCTTCCTGATGATACAGGTCTGTGGTGCGGAACAACAGCGGCAGGCGGTTTCCGTCCACCATATATGATGTGTAGGTGAAGAGGAAATTAGAGTCTGTCTTCAGGTGAACGATGCCCCCATCTACAAGGAAACGGCGGTAACGCTCCATGAAATACGTGGAGGTCAGACGCTTGCGCGGGTTCTTCATCTGCGGGTCAGAGAACGTAAGCCATATCTCCTGCACCTCGTCCTCGGCGAAGAAACGGTCTATTATCTCTATGCTTGTGCGCAAGAACGCCACGTTTTTCAGCCCCGCTTTAAGGGCTTCCGTGGCTCCCGTCCACATCCTTGCGCCCTTAATGTCAACGCCTATGAAGTTGACGTCGGGATAGAGACGCGCCAGTTCCACGGTGTATTCACCCTTTCCGCAACCCAATTCCAAGACTATCGGGTTGTCATTGTTGAAATATTGCTCCCGCCAATGCCCTTTCATATCGAACGGAACATCATCGACAACGCTGTACGGATATTGAAACACATTCTCGTAACGCTCCATATCCGCGAATTTCGCAAGTTTTCCTTTTCCCATAAAGAGTCTGTTTGTGCACAAATAAAGCCCTCCCCATCATTGCTTTGGCAAGCGTCAAAAGTAAGAATGGAGAGGGCTTAACTTGTTATTTCACGTTAGTTTGTTTATTCTTCACCGGCCTTTAAGTCCTCATAGAAATGTGCGTGCGCCGCATTCACATAAGAATACAGGAACAATAAGCCTATACCCAAAGTCAGAATGCAAAGCAGGAACCAGCCGATAAAGCTCAAATCAAGCAGAAACAGCTTCATCTTGTTCCCCTGCATCATCCTCATGCTCTCATTGATGGCGGGGATTATCTTTGAGGATATAACTCGTCATGCTGTAAGAGTAACACTTCACTATACCGGGCACAATAAACAGCAACATCCACAGGAAAGTGTATATACCCGTAAGCAGAAGAGTAAGGAAAATGCGCAGATAGTCTTTGAAACCATCGAACAAACTGCCGTAATTCACTTCATTCTTGCGCACCACGTCAAGCCACATCACAACGTAACCCCACGTTAATGGCAACATGGCAATTCCCCACAACTGCCCTATCTGCACATCTGATTGGTAATTCAACACTGTCGCAGGCGTACCCACTATAATCCAGCAGATAATCAACGCTATCGCACCGAATCCCCATTTGCCGGACAATGACTCACAGGCCATGTCACGATATTCCTTGCTTGTCCTCATTTCTATAAGTCTTTAAGAATCCTATTAATCTATAACGACCCTCGTCCAGCCATGCACGTCCTCTTCAATGCCGTACTGGATATTGCGCAGTTTGTTGAAGAGCTTTTCGCTTATCGGGCCCGGTTTCTCGCCAAAGACATACGATTTGCCGGTCTCAACGTCGTCAATCCTTGATATAGGGGATATTACGGCGGCGGTACCACAGGCCCCCGCCTCCTCAAACGTCTCCAGTTCCTCTTCCGGTATCTGCCTGCGCTCCACCTTTATGCCCATATCCTCAGCCAGTTGCATGAGTGACTTGTTGGTGATTGACGGCAGAATGGATGTTGACAGCGGCGTGATGTACGTGTTGTTCTTTATTCCGAAGAAGTTGGCAGCACCCGCTTCGTCGATGTATTTCTTCTCTTTTGCGTCGAGATAGAACTCGCAGGCGTAGCCAAGTTCGTGCGCTTTCTTGTTGGCAAGCAGCGAAGCGGCGTAGTTGCCACCCACCTTATATATACCTGTTCCGAGCGGAGCGGAACGGTCATGGTCGCGGATTATGACGTAAGGATTGGCGAAGAATCCTCCCTTGAAGTACGGTCCTACCGGCGTTACGAAGATGAGAAAGAGGTATTCGTCAGCCGGATGCACGCCCACCTGTGCGCTTGTGCCTATGAGAAGCGGGCGGATATAGAGCGTGGCACCGCTCTCGTATGGCGGGATAAACTCCTGATTAAGGCGTACAACCTTGTCAACCATCTCGTTAAAGCGTTCTGTCGGCAACTCGGGCATGAGTATTCCGCGGCATGTTGACTGCAGTCTTGCTGCGTTTTCGTCTGTCCTGAACACGCGCACTTTACCGTCCGGACAGCGATAAGCCTTCAATCCCTCGAACGCTTCCTGCCCGTAGTGCAGGCATGTGGCGGCCATGTGCAGCGGAATAGTCTCCTCAGAGCATACCTCTATCTCCCCCCACTTGCCGTTACGGTAGTAACAACGTACATTGTAATTTGTCTTACGGTAACCAAAACCTATGTTACCCCAATCTAAATTCTCCATGTCTATATACAGTTTATAGTTTGTTATATCGGTCGGTTAGTACGTTAACAACGGCTAATCAGATGCAAAAGTAACAAGAATCTCGCACATACGCAAGAAAAAAGCCTAAAATATCGCGCAGAAAACAAAAAGCCCGCAAGCGTTAAGGCTTGCGGGCTTGTATTGTTTGTTAACCTGTTATAACCTATGAAGGATTAGAGATTAACGTATGCACCAAAGCTGATAGCGTTGGTAAGGTTGATACCGAACTTGTTGTTAGTAACGTCACCTACACCTGCGTCAAACCAAGTGTGGTCGTAACCAATCTCGCCTACGTGTGCAACGAGTGATACTTTCGGGCTGATAGCGTAAGCTATGCCGGGAGTTACAGCAAGACCCCAAGAGTTAAGGTTGTTCTCCACACCGTTTACATGAGTGGTAGAGTAATCCAAAACACCGTCACAGAAAGCAGAGAAGTTACCTGCCTTTACGAAAGTGTAGCGCACGTATGGCTTGATGCTGAATGTGTTTATTATACCGGAAACTTCCTTTCCTGCGAATGTAACAGTGCCGGCATCATAGTGACCATAGCCAAGTGCGAGTGCCACTGCCCACTTCTCGTTGAGGTTATAACCTACCTCCGGAGCGATTTCAAAGCTTGTGCCTGATGAAAGTTCTGTGTCTTCGAACTTTGTTTTCTCGGTGTTGAAGCCAAGGTTACCACCAACCCACATCTGTGCGTTTGCAGATATGGCTGCTACAGCCATCACTGCGATCATCATAATCTTCTTCATAATCTTATATCTTTACATTTATTTATTGTCCCCTACTCTGTTAAAGGTTTTCGGGGTTGTCCTGTTCTATTGCTGTTCTGTTTATGTTCTAAACTGGGACAAAGGTATAAAGTTTTGCGATACCGGCCAAATATTTTTGCAAAAAAGTGTATATTCTTGTTTATTTTTTATACAGTTTCTTGACTATCGTCAATTTCCGCACTTACATTAGGCCATAAATAACAATAAAACACGCCTGCCGTCAGTAAAGGTATATCCTGCAAACGCATCACGCCGGTGACGCGTTTGCATGGAGGACTCATTATACATACATATATTTACAGAGCGAACTTGTAACCAAGTGTAACGACAAACGCACTCGGTTTGGCGTCATCCCACTTGAAAGCCTTGGTCACGCCGATGTTATAGCGTGCGTCAAGCACTACGTTCTTGTACTCGTATGACGCGCCAACGGGGATAGTCATTATCACGCTCTTGACACCGTCTATGTCCGCTTTGTTATCACCGTTCTTATACTCCGCGCTTGACTTGAAGCCAACCTCCACGCCGGTCTTCACCGCAAGTCCCTCTATCAGATAGTAGTTTGCGAGCACAGGCACCGTGATATATGCAAGATTCGCTTTGGTGTCGGTACCTTCTTCCTTGGCTCCATATTGTGAGCATCCCAGTCCAAGGCTGACAGCGAAAGCGTCCGTGACCTGATAAGCGCCCTCAAAACGTCCTTGGAAACCAACTTTCGCCTTGGTTCCGTCACCGCTAAGGGTAGCAACTGCAATACCGGCACTTGGTTGGATGGTGAACGTTCCAGCCTCAGGCTGTGCGAACATGGACGTTGCAGTGAGAAGAGACACTGCCATTGCAAATAATTTCTTCATAGTCTTACGAGATTTAATGCTGTTGCTCCCTACTCTGTCAAAGGTTTTCGGGATTTCCCTTTATTTCTGTTGCAAATATAGACCGTAGCACCGACATATCCAAACAGTTTCTATACAAAATACAATGGCATACAGTTTTTTAACATTCACACGGCCATTTATTGCATTCTACGCGCATTATACATATAGCGATATGGGCGAAAGTCTCTCGTTTTGCCCACAGTAGAGACGATGTATCACATCGTCTTGCCACATAGGGAATAGCAGAAACTACATGACACAGGTAGTTATCGGATTGGCGTAGAACCCCGAAGAGGTGGCAGAAGCAAGCACAGGGTTAGCACCCTGTGCTACATTATATCACCCTTTCAGGGTTCTGTGTTGCGAGTAAATAGAGCCGACCATGCCATACCTACATATCCCCATCTCCGCAAGGCGTTACAAAGGCCTCCGCAAAAGGGTGCTGATTACAACGCAATCAGGTGCTGATTGCAATGCAATATGGTGCTGATTACACTGTAAACAGGTGCTGATTACAGTGCACCCAACAAACGCACCGGATACGACAGACGCACCGGGGCACAGAAAAAGCCTGCAAACGAGCCGGTTAAGGCTTGCTTGCAGGCTGCTCTGTCATGTTTCCTCAGCATTCATATAGTGTTTTCCGCCTCACTATATATAATAAGGTGAAGCCACGCTTGCACCGCTATCGCGTCTCAATCCTCGGTCAGTTCCAGCTTACGGTTGGAGTTGTCGGCAAGCACTTGGTTGACTATCGCCGTTATCTGCTCCTTCAATTCGCTGATGAACTGCCCCGCGTCATACTGCTTATGCTCTATGTCACGCAGCTTTTTCTCCCATATTCCCGTCAGTTCGGGGCTTTTCAGCAGTTCCTCGTGTATGATGTCGATGAGTGCCTTGCCCGTGGCTGTCGCCACGATACGCTTTTTCTCCCTGCGGATATAGTGCCGGCGGAACAGTGTCTCGATTATTGCGGCGCGGCTGGAGGGACGTCCTATGCCGTTCTCTTTCATGGCCGCGCGCAGCTCTTCGTTATCGACGAACTTGCCGGCCGTCTCCATCGCCCGCAGCAGTGTGGCCTCGGTGTAATACGGCGGCGGCGTGGTGTGCTTCTCGGTGAGTGTCGGTTTGTGCGGTCCTGTCTCTCCTTTCACGAACGTTGGCAGCAGTCCCTCGGCGGGTTCCGCCGTGTCTGCCGGTGTCTGTGGGCTGTCTGCGGCAGACGGCTGGTCGTCAGGCTCGTCCTTCTTCTGCTTCTCGAACACCACACGGAAGCCCGGATCAAGTATCTCCTTACCCGTGACCTTGAAGTTAACGTCGCCTGCCTTGCCCTCAACGGTGGTGGTGGAGAACTTGCAGTCGGGGTAGAACACGGCGATAAAGCGGCGTGCCACAAGGTCATAGACATTGCGTTCGGCGTCGGTCAGGCCTGCGGGAATAACGCCTGTCGGTATGATGGCGTGGTGATCCGTCACCTTTGAGTTGTCAAACACCTTCTTGCTCTTTATCAAAGGCTTGCCGCCGATGGGGCGTATGAGGTCGGCATACGGCGCAACGCCGCCCGCCTTCACTTGGAACACGCCGTTAAGCGTCTGCGGACATTTGGCGTATATGTCGTCGGTAAGATACTGTGTATCCACACGCGGATAGGTGGTCACCTTCTTCTCATACAGCGTCTGTATCAGCGAGAGCGTCATCTCGGCCGTATAGGCGAACTTCTTGTTGCACTCAACCTGCAATGTCGTGAGGTCAAAAAGCTGCGGCGGCCTCTCCGTGCCGTTCTTCTTGCTCACGGAAGTCACCTCAAACTGCTTGTCCCTTATCTCCGCAAAGGCCGCCTCTCCCTCCTCTTTCGACGTGAACTTGCCCTTCGTGGCGGTGAAAAGGGTGTCACGATATACGGTAGATAGCACCCAATACGGCTCCGGCTTGAAGTTGTCAATCTCCTTCTGGCGGTTGACGACAATGGCAAGCGTGGGTGTCTGCACCCTGCCGATGGACAGAACAGAGCCTGCTCCGGACTGCCGGTTGCTCTGGTTACGGTACTTCAGCGTGTAAAGGCGCGTGGCATTCATGCCGAGAAGCCAGTCGCCGATGGCACGGGACAGTCCCGCCATGTACAGCGGTTCATAGTCTTTCTGGTCTTTCAGGTTCTGGAATCCCTCGCGTATGGCCTCCTCCGTCAGTGAGGAAATCCACAGACGCTTCACCGGACACTTGGCTCCCGCCTTCTGCATGACCCACCTTTGTATCAGTTCTCCCTCCTGTCCGGCATCGCCGCAGTTTATTATCTCGTCGGCATCACGCATCAGTTTCTCTATGACGGCAAACTGATTCTTTATGTGCTCCTGGTCAATCAGCTTTATACCGAACCTCTGCGGTATCATGGGCAGCGCCCCGAGCCCCCACCGTTTCCACATCTCGGTGTAGTCGTGAGGCTCTTTCAGCGTACACAGGTGGCCGTATGTCCATGTCACCTGATAGCCGTTGCCCTCCATATATCCTTGTCTTGACGATGTGGCTCCTATGACACCGGCGATGTCACGGGCCACACTTGGTTTCTCAGCTATGCAGACTATCATTGCAAGTAATAAATTATACGCCCCCCGCTAACTCCCCCGAGGGGACTACGGCCTTATTGAATTTATCCATCAGCCACGCCTTTTGCTCGGCAATCGTCATGCCGCTGTTGTCCAAAAGCAGCGCGTCCTCCGCCTTGCGCAGCGGCGATACGGCGCGGTTCGAGTCCATATAGTCACGCTCCTGCACGTTTTTCAGGATGTCGTCATAGTCCGCCGGCATGCCTTTCGCCTTCAATTCGTCATAGCGTCGCTGCGCCCTCACCTCCGGCGATGCTGTTACAAACACTTTCAGGTCGGCGTCAGGAAACACCGTTGTGCCTATGTCCCTGCCGTCCATCACTATGCCTTTCTCCCTGCCCATCAGCCTCTGCTGCTCCACCATGGCCTCACGCACAAAGGGAATGGCGGCCACCTTGCTCACGTTATCTGACACTTCAAGTGAGCGTATGGTGTCCTCCACCCTCTCACCGTTAAGGTATGTGTCCGGTTTTCCGGTCTCTTCGTTAAGGCGGAAGGTCACGCTTACCTGCGGCATGGCGGCTTCCAAAGCGTCAACCAGCACGTTTCCCTCCGCGTCAAACAGCTTGTTACGCATACAGAACAGTGTGACCGCACGGTACATGGCACCTGTATCCACATATATATATCCCACTTCTCTGGCAAGGTCCTTTGCCATTGTACTCTTTCCACATGACGAATGTCCGTCTATCGCTACCACGAGGCGTTTCATATTCTATCGTTTTTCTTTTCGTTTTACTGTTGTTCGTTTTCCTGTCCCACTGTCTCCCTTATCCTGTCACGGCACTTTTCCATCAGCCATTTTGGCGTACTGGTGGCTCCGCAGATGCCGACGCTGTCTATGCCGTCCAGCCATTGCGGCTCAATCTCTTCCGGTCCCTCTATCAGATGGGTGTTGGGGTTATGCTCAAGGCAGGCGTTATACAGCACCCTACCGTTGCTGCTCTTGCGTCCGCACACAAAGAGTATCATGTCATGCCGTGTAGCAAAACGGCAGATGTTGGGCATACGGTTTGCCACCTGACGGCAGATGGTGTCGAAAGAGCGGAACGTTGCCGTCGGCGCTATGTGCTCCTGACAGTACTGTATGATGCGGTGGAACTCGTCAAGTGACTTTGTTGTCTGCGAATAGAGGTATATGTCGCGCGTGAAGTCGAGCTTCGCCGCCTCCTCGGCATGCTCTATCACTATGGCTGTCCCCTCCGTCTGTCCCACCAGTCCGAGCACTTCCGCATGACCGTTCTTGCCGAATATCACGATGGATGCCTTGTCCTTGTCCATCTGTTCATAGCGTTTCTTGATGCGTTTCTGCAATGCCAGCACCACAGGACACGTGGCGTCGATGATGTCTATGCGGTTGCGGCGCGCGTGTTCGTATGTTGCCGGCGGCTCGCCGTGCGCCCTCAGCAGCACGGTAGCGTCATGAAGGCGCGAGTATTCCTCATGGCCTATGGTGTCAAGTCCCATGCCGCGCAGTCTCTCACACTCCATTCCGTTGTGCACTATGTCGCCGAGGCAGCTCAGTTGCCGTCCCTCTCTCAGTGTCTCCTCCGCCTTTTCTATCGCCGTTGTCACGCCGAAGCAGAAGCCGGAGCCTTGGTCTATCTCGATTATCATCCGGTGTTTCCGTGGTTATATGTTGTTTATATATAACTGCATGAGGTCGTAGGCGGCCATGAAGCTGGTCTTCTCTCCCTGCTGCACGCTCTTCTCCATCCTGTGAAGAGCCTCTTTAATGACGGGATTGTTGTAGAAATGACTGCGCAAACCGTTGTCGATTGTCTCATACATCCAGTATTTGTTCTGCTGCCTGCGGCGGTAGTCGAAGTAGCCGTTGAGCTTCACGAAGTCGAAATATTGGTATATCATGTCCCACACTTCCTTAATGCCGTAACCGTAAAAGCCCGAATATGTCAGCACTTTCCGGTCCCATCCGCTCTCCGGCTGGGGGAAGAAGTGGAGTGCGTTGCGGAAGTTTTGCGCCGCCATCTCACAGCGTTTCACGTTGTCACCGTCGCATTTGTTTATGACGATGCCGTCCGAAATCTCCATTATTCCGCGCTTTATGCCTTGCAGTTCGTCTCCCGTTCCCGCCACCTGTATGAGCAGGAAGAAATCCACCATGGAGTGACACGCCGTCTCGCTCTGCCCTACTCCCACGGTCTCGATGAATATCTTGTCAAATCCCGCGGCCTCGCAGAGGATGACGGTCTCACGGGTTTTGCGTGCCACACCGCCCAGACTGCCCGCCGACGGGCTGGGTCGTATGAAGGCATCGGGGTGCGTGGCCAGTTTCTCCATGCGTGTCTTGTCGCCGAGTATGGAGCCTTTCGAGCGTTCGGACGAGGGGTCTATGGCGAGAACGGCGAGTTTTCCGCCGTAGCGTTCAAGCACATGTATGCCGAACTCGTCTATGGATGTCGATTTGCCCGCGCCGGGCACGCCGCTTATTCCTATGCGGACGGAGTTGCCGCTGTAAGGCAGACAGCGTTCTATCACCTGCTGCGCCTTCTCCTGATGCTCGGGAATGACGCTCTCGACAAGTGTCACCGCCTGCGAGAGCATGGTGACATTGCCCTGCAATATGCCCCCGACTATCTCGTCAACGGTGTATTGCCGGCGTGTGAAACGCTTGCGGTTGAGGTAGGGGTTTATGATGGACGGCTGGTCAACGCCGCTGTTCACTGCCAGTCCTTTGTATTCTTCGCTGTTCTCCGGATGGTCCATAGTATGTCGGTTGTTTGGTGTTTCGTTGTTTGATGGTTTCTAATGCCGTTGCAAAAGGGTGCTGATTACCTTGCAATCAGGTGCTGATTACGGTGTAATATGGTGCTTTTTACCGGGTAATCAGCACCCTTTCACTTTGCGATTTATAACAGGTTCGGTTTCAGCGCATTACAAAACGCGTCTCCTACCCTGCCCTTTTACTTCTTTATCTGTATGACAACCTTCTGCCTGTCGGGGTCGTTCGTAATCATAAGGATACGCGGACGGCGCTTGGCTTTCTTCATTTCCTTCGCCTTTGCGGTCACCCTCAGTCTGGTGGATTCGCCCGGCATGAGCGTGGTCTTGCCCAGCAGCACCTCCAGTCCCGTAGTGAACATCTGTATCTTGGATATTTCCAGCACCGAGCGGCCGTCGTTACGTATCTCCACTTCGTCCCTTACCTTTGACTTCTTGGCCAGCGCCGTCATGTCAAGTTCTTCGGTCGAGAGCGACAGTTTCGGTGCATTGAGGCGTGACGGGGCGTCTTTGGCAACGGCAGGTGGCAGCAATACCGCCGAGACGGATATTTCCTTGTCCTGCGAAACCTTGTCGGCGGGGTTCTTGGCAAGATAGAACGACGTCTGCGTAAGGCCGTAGTCACGCAGTTCGCGCGACTTCAGCGTGACGCGCATGACGCCCTTCTGCTTCGGGCCTATCACCGCCGGCTGCGTCTCCACGGTGAGATAGGGCGGCAGGCGCAATGCGGTGGGTTGGGCGTTCTGCCCCGTGGGGTTCATGATGTGTATCTCCTGTATCATGCGCTGCCCCTTGTTCACGTCGTCAAACTCTATGTTATCGACATCGGCGAGCAGCGAACCGAGCTTGCAGGGGTAGTCGCCGGAATAGTTTACCAGCTTGGTTACCACCTGACCTCTTATGTTTATCTCGGCGGGAGTGGCGGAGGAAGAGTCCGTGACGCGCACGTTGCGGATGAAATATCCCAGTTGTTTGCCGTCAAAGACTATCTTTACCTTCGTGGTTGTGCCGGGCATTATCTCGCCTTTGTCATACTCCGCCACCGCACATCCGCACCCGGTGTCGATGTCCTTGATGGTGACCGCTTGGGCGGTGTTGTTCCTTAGTTCAACGGTTATCGCCGTATTTTGGCGGAAAAGCATCTGGCCGCAATCCACGTCTGTGAACAGCGGGGTCAGGCTTTGCGCCGGAGCGGCGGAGAATATGCTCCCCAAGAGAGCCGACATTATCAGTTTCTTGTTCATTATATATTATGTTTTGTCTTCATTTCCTTATCTTGATGTCATACGATGGCGCCACGCCCCTGAACTCATTGGCGTATGCGCACTCCGCCGTCACGGTGCCGGAGCGGTAGTCACCCACCCTATCGACATAGTAATCGGCCTGCACGACGTGCGTGCCTTTGGCCATTTGGTTGAAGTGGAAGGCCGTGGCCGCATCCTTAACCTCTTGATAACAGCCGTTACGGTAGCCTGATACGGCTGCGACCGGTTCGAGACAGGCTGCCTTGTTGTCCGTTACGGAGACGAAATCATAGTCCCTGTCCGCCGTGACGGTTATGCGGACGGTCACCCTGTCGCCAATCTTTACGTTGCCATCGGTGACCTCCGCCCCGTTCACAAGCACCTCACGCTTCACGGAGATGCCCGTGGCCGTAGCCTTTACGTCCGCCGCCTTCTGCCTGAACGTTACGTAAGCCGCCGCCCATGACTCGCAGTCGCTCTGCTTGTGCAGCGTCACCGTGGCGTTCTTGGCCGTTATGTCCTTGTCGGCAAGCACCTGTTTGCCCTTCTCATACTTCAATACCGCCACGTCACCACCGAAGAATGCGTGCACGGCATTGACCGTATTGTACGGGTTTCCCCACTCTTGCGTGCGCTTGCTGCTAAGTAGCCACCGCTGCATCTCGGCTATTGTAGAGCGGTCTTTGGGCGTAACCTCACGCATAGCCTCTATCGCCATCGTCTGTGTCGGTATGCGATAGTCGCACCATGAGTATGCGGCGCGGAAGGAATCGAAGTATCTTCCCACGTCTTTCCGATATACAGTATGCTGCTTTATGGACTCCACAAAGGTGCGGGCATCACTCTTCTTGCCGTTGTTGGCAAGCACAATGGCCGCCACAGCCTTCGTTGCCATGTCCGATTTCACAGCGTCCTTAGCCACGTGTGACAACAGATAGTCGGCTGACGAGCCGCCTTTCCTGCCTTCAAGGGCAAGCGAATAGAGCCAGTCGAGATGCGTATAAGTGATGGTTACACCGTATTTCTTCTCCCGTTCCCTCATTCTTCTGACGTCCTTGTCCATCTCTTTCTGCATGAACGAGAAGGCATTGTCAAGCATTTGGCGCGTGTCCGCCTGACGACCGCACAGTTTGTTCAGTCTGGCAAGGGTCTTGACGACCGCCGATGTCATATAGACACTGCCGTCCATGCCTTGCCACCACGAGAAGGAACCGTCGCTGTTCTGCAACTGTCGCAATGCGTTTAGAATGCTGTCAGCCTTGTTTTCCGACCATTTCAGGCTCGCCGCCACCCTGTTTGCATACAAAGCGGTGACTAATGATATTGCATTCTGACTCTTACACTCGGCTATTTCCGGCAGAGTCTCCATCATAAGCCACGCCGGATTATCCACATAATCGACCTTAAGGTGTGCCTTACGCACTGTCTCCGGTATCATATCCGAGAACGACAGCACCGTGTCCGTAGGATTAATGAATGTGTATGCCGCCGTAGCGGTGATGATTTCTTCGTCTGACAGCACCGCGATGTAACGCTGTTCACCGTCGGTATGCTCCGCTCCCTGCGCCGTAATGCGGCAGATGTACGTCCCTTCCGGCATCTTTGCGGCATCTACGGGGAATGTCACCACGCCCGTTTCACCGTTCTTTACAGCCACCTTTTGGGTGTAAGCGAGTATCTTTTCCTCCGTCTCAGCATCGAGAACAGTCATCGTTACCTTTATGTTCTGCGCCTTATCAGACAGGTTTGCCACCGTGGCGGCAATCGTTGCGTTGTCTCCATGGCGCAGGAAACGGGGCATATTGGGCTGCACCATCAGCTTTTTCTGCGCCACTGCGTCCGCCGCAAGCGTTGCGTTTCTCATGGTTTCGTCATGTGCCAGCGCCATGAAACGCCATGTAGTGACGCTCTCCGGCAATGTGAATCTGACGGTGGCGATACCTTTTTCGTCCGTCATCACGGCCGGCATGAAGAACGCAGTCTCCGCAAAGTCACTGCGAAGGGGTATCATTTCCTCCTCAACCTCAGCCTGCGGAATAACCTCTTTGGCTCTCAACACTTCGCCTTCCTCATCGTTTCCTGCCACGTCAAACGACCCAATAGCCGCCGCAGGAACCCTGACCGCCACTTCCTTTAATTCGTTTTTCGTTGCCATAGCCATGCTGCCGAGCCGCATTGTCTTGCCACCGCGGGTGGGAAGAGCCGCCTGTTCCAGGCAATAGAAAACCCCATAATTACGCAAAAGCCTTTCCACTCCATTGGCAAAAGTGGTAAACTCCAATCCTTTTATGCCAAGATATTTTACATAGGAGTACATATCTCCTCTGACATAGCCTGCATTCGGCGCTGCCCAACGTGTGTAAGGAAGGCTCAAATAGCGTATGTCCGCAAAGTTCCATATATGCTTTGCCAGCTGATCCAGCGACTTATCGTACAGCACAGCCATCATCCTTGCCTTGGCTGGAGTGCCGTCCGGGTTGGTGATGCGCACCGCCCACTGCTCTTTCTGACCGGGAACAAGGCGGTCACGGAATGTCTCCCACTCCATGTTCAGTTTCTTTTCCGGAAGCGGACGGCGCAAGACGATGTTGCGAGTGTATAGCGTTCCGTCCTTTACCCACGCCAAAGCGATGGTCAGTCCGTCGCCATACTCTTCCTTATAAGATAAAGTTTGCGTGATGTTCTCGTTGCTGATGCGCTTTGAACCACACTTGATCATCCTGTCATCGGCATATACCGTATAGAAGACGTGTACGTCCTCGTCTGACGAACCTATCTGAATCCACACGTCACCGCCGTCCGCAGGGAATGACTGTGCGGACTGATAGCACCACTGGCGAGTATATTTCATCGGGCGGACATCGCTTTTCCTGAACGCCACAAAGGTGTTCTTCACCGTGTCTTCGCCGCATATAGCCATGAGAGTATGCTCTCCCGACGGTATGTTCTGCGCCAAGGCGTATGGTTTGTTGGCCTCCGCCATACCCTGCTCAACGCCGTCCAGTATCATCCTTACGCTGCCTTCTATCTCCGTTCCGGCCGCATTACGGCGCGATACGGTCACCGTTATTGCGGAATCGGCAAGTATCTCTCCCGGCATCATGCACGACAGGTACGCCTCTCTGTTGCTGAGCGGCAGGGACATGGTGGCACTATGCGTCTCGCCGGCGTTGTCCGTAACGCTCGCTGTGGCGTCAATGCTGTAAAACTTCGGTGTCAGGAACGTGACATACGGCGGCATAACCATCGGCATCCTGATGCTGAACGTACCGTCGGCAGCAGTCACCACCGTGTCGTTCAGCAACTGTCCGGCCACGTCTTCATAGCTGCGCCACCACCATTGCAGGTTTCTCCGCACGCTGTAAGCCACCTTTGCATTAGCCACAGGCACACCGCTGTAAGTGCGGGCAGTGCCTTTTACCGTCACGGTGTCGCCGCTGTTGTACCCCGTCCCGGGCTTCTCCAATGTCACCTCAAACGTCGGTCGCTTGTATTCCTCAACCCTTATGTACGCCGTTCCGTGGCCGGCATGTATGAACCACGAGCCGTTACGTCCGCCGGAAGGCAGTTGGAACTCTACCGAAGCCGCACCGAAGCCGTCGGTAACGACCTGTTTTTTCTCCACTTCATCGCTCATAGCGTCATACAAAACGACCGTCAGCGTGTCGCCGTTTGCCGCCTTCACCTCCTTGCCTTTGTTCACGGTGTAGTCCGTCAAGGCCACTTTCACGGTCTGCCCTGGTCTGTATATGGCTCTGTCAGTGTAGATATTACAGCGTTTCTGCACCTCTTCCGCCTTGTTATATGTATAATAACCATACACATACTGCGGCCTCATGGCAGTGTCATCACCATGCGTTGCATACATACGGTCATACCCATTCTTCAACGAAAGGGCAGTTCCTCCGGTGCTGTCTGTTCTCACTACCTTCTCCGTCAGGTTCTTTCTGTTTGACAACAGGTGGATAGTTGCCCCTGGCACAGGGTGTCCTGTGACGGCGTTCACCACCGCAATATACGCGCTGTCATCCTTCATCGGGAGATAAACAGGCATCAGGTCTGACACATACAGTTCTTTTGCCTTATCCTTTATCTTTCCCTCCGTGTCGCAAACGGTCAGTTTCCATGTGCCGAGAGGCAGCCGGCCAAGACTCAAGGAGTCCTTTATCTCCTCGTATTCGTTACTTATCCTTATGGCCTTCTCATAGTTTCTGATCATGTCAAAGCCCGTCTTGGCCTTTTTGCTGACACGTTGCAGCGTCACCTTCACACCCTTGACGTTGCGGACATTGTTCAGATACAGCATCACGTCCCTGTCCGTTGTCAGCGTCTGCCGGTTCACTTTGAAACTTATCTGCGGGTTGGTAAGCCTGTTACGCTGGTTCCTCAGCATGTTATTCTCCTTCCAATCCGGCCAGCGGCGCAATGCCTCGTCTATCCATTCCACTTGCTTTCCCGCGTCTTCCCCATACATCTTATCCAGTTTCACCTTTGCCAATGCGCCGCATTCGGGCAAATCCTGATAGATGTTTATCAGCGAATCCGTCTGCGCCAGCGTGCCATCGGCCCACATCCACAATCTGGCGGCGATGCAGGCGGCCTTTCTGTCCGCGGTGGAAGCGTAGTAGTCATACAGCGCCCGACGCTGGTTTGTGTATATAGCGATAAGGCTCAGCAGGTTATCCCCAAAGTATCGGCTGTCAATCCCCTGCCTGATGAGCGGCTTGTAGGCCACAACCCCATTACTTTTAATGTACTCGCGCGCGTCAGGAGAGGCGAGCAGCGAGTCAATGCGTGGTGCCCCAAGTTCTTCATACAGCGTGGTCTGACACAGGGCGGCCATCACACCGTTTGTATTCCGCCACTCCTTCTGCCGTGCCAACAGCCTGTCTTTCGCCGCTTTAGCCGAGTCCGGCGATATATTCCCCTGCCTGTTATACTCCTCTATCATGGCATACAGCAGGTCTCCATAGCTTTTCTGCCGCTCTGCCTTGGCCTGAATACGGTGCAATATGGCTATGGCCGTCTTAGGATGGTCTTTCTTTTGGGCGGCGGAATAATCATTCCACAACTTCTTCATCGTCACATTGTCTCCATAAGCCATCCCGCTTGTCGCTATCATAAGCCCCATGACCACTCCCTTTGCCGCCTTGGCTGCAAAGGGAGTGGTCATGCTTAACGCTTCCGTTATTCTTGAAAACAGGTCTGTCACTTTCTTCATCTCTTTTACATTACTCGTTTATGAAAACGCCTGTTGCAAGGCATTGAAAATCAAGGGTTGCCACACGCCGCCGCAAAAGGGTGCCGATTACGCTGCAATCAGGTGCTGATTATCATGTAAAAGAGGCCTGATTACACTGTAATCAGCACCCTTTTACTTTCAACCCCGATAACGATGGCTGCCATAGTGCATAAAACATCGCCGCATGAGGCTTATGACTTCGTCCGTACCCTCTCCGTCTTTGCCATCTCGGCATTGCGTCTGTTCGTCACCGTCACCACGCTTTGCGCAAGCGACAGGAACGCCTGCCCAACGGGAGAGGCCACGTCCAATGCGGCGGGAGTACCCTGATCGCCGTTCTCGCAGATGCTCTGCACGACGGGAATCTGCGCCAACAGCGGCACATTCATTTCCGCCGCAAGGTTCTTACAGCCTTCCTTGCCGAATATGTAGTACTTGTTCTCCGGCAGTTCAGCCGGCGTGAACCACGCCATATTCTCCACAAGACCGAGAATCGGCACGTTGACCTTGTCGTTGGTGTACATGTCTATGCCCTTCCTCGCATCCGCCAGAGCCACCTGCTGCGGCGTGCTGACGATGATGGCGCCCGTTATTGACAGCGTCTGCAAGAGCGAGAGGTGTATGTCGGAAGTGCCGGGAGGCGTGTCGAGGACAAGGTAATCCAGCGGTCCCCAGTCGGCATCGGCTATCAACTGCTTCAATGCGCTGCACGCCATACCGCCCCTCCACAGCGTGGCGGTGTTCTTGTTGACGAAGAAACCGATGGATAACAGTTTCACGCCATACTGCTCCAGCGGCTCTATCAACTGCCGCCCGTCTTTCTCCACGGCGTAAGGGCGTGCCTCTTCAAGGCCGAACATCTTGGGCATTGACGGCCCGAAGATGTCCGTATCGAGCAGTCCCACGGAGTAACCCAGCCTTGCCAGCGATATGGCGAGGTTGGCACTGACGGTGCTTTTGCCCACGCCGCCCTTGCCGGAACTTACCGCTATGATGTTCTTCACGTCCGGAAGCAGGTTGTCATCGGACGGTCTCGGTGCGGACTTGAACTCTGTCTTCACCGTCACCTCCACGTCCTTGGACACGTGGTAGTGTATCGCCGCCTCGGCAGCCTTGACCGTTGATTTCAGGAACGGGTCCGTCTCGCGCGGGAACACGAGTATTATCTCCACCTTCATGCCGTCTATCTTCGGCTGGTCGGCGAGCATCTCACTCTCTATAAGGTTCTTCTTCGTACCGGCGTATGTCACCGTCGCCAGTGCGTCTGTTATCAGTTTCGGATATAGTGTCATAGTTTTTATTTTAGGGTAATCGGTTGCGCTTACGCTTGGTTGTAGGTTTTAAGGTCGGCATCTACATTGCTTGCGGTCGTAAACCAAGTGACCTACACCCCCAAACCTTCAACCTATAACCTTTAATTATCAAGTATCTTCTTTATCTCCTCGTCGGTCTTGGTGAGTTTGTCACGGCACGCCTTTATGATTTTCTTGGCCGTTTTCAGCTCTTCCGTCATGGCATCGACGTCCATTTCGCCGTTCTCCATCCTGCCGACGATACTTTCCAGCTGCTTCATGGCAGCCTCATAACTGGGTTCTTTTTTCTTTTCCGGCATTGTCTTATCACGTTTTTTCGGTTTACAAAATTACGAATAACTTTCCACGCCGCCAAATTTTTTAACATATAATAATAAGGGTTCGGAATGACTTTCACGCACATCCTCTTGCACTGTAAAACAAATTGTCATACCTTTGCAGGCAACAGACAGAAGGAACTATAAAGGAACGGAATATGATACAGTACATACGGCAGCGACTGTTCGCCCTGCAAGACATGAAATACAAGGACTTCCAGTGCAAGCTGATACCCGGAATACCGCCTGAGAAAGTCATCGGCGTACGCACTCCCGCACTCCGCAAACTGGCGAAAGAACTGTCATCGCATGACAATATCAACGAGTTTCTCACGGTTTTGCCACACGATTACTATGACGAGACGAACCTTCACGGCTTCATCATCTCCGAAATAAAGGATTACGGACGCTGCATGACGGAGGTGGAGCGTCTCCTTCCCTTCGTTGACAACTGGGCTACGTGCGACCTTCTGTCTCCAAAAGCGTTCAAGCCAAAAGGAAATCACGCAATGTTAATCAACGACACAATGCGCTGGATGCAGTCCTCCAAACCGTTCACCATACGTTTCGGCATGGAGACCCTGATGCGATATTTCCTTGATGAAGAGTTCCTACCTGAATACCTCGCACGTGTTGCCGCCGTAAAGAATGACCACTACTATGTCCGTATGATGCAGGCATGGTTCTTCGCCACCGCCCTTGCGAAGCAGTGGGACACCACTATACCTTATATTATGGGGCAACGACTGGAACGATGGACGCACAACAAGGCCATACAAAAGGCTGTCGAGAGTTACAGAATCACCAAGGAACAGAAAGAACAGCTGCGGACGCTGAGGATAAAGTAACCGTTATCCGCCGTCAACAACCATTCTTCGCACCGTCATGTCACCGTCCCGCCTCCATGATGAAGGCGTAACTGTATGGCTTGTTTCCGTCAATGGTGTATTGCGGAAGTGTCTTCGCTCCCCAAGAGTCAGCCCCGCCAACGCCATGTATGTCGCGGTCAATGTTGACATTCACATAGCCACACTTCTTTATATCCTGCGGATGACGCGGCTGTTTGTCCAGTTCCTCTTCGGTATAGTCCCATGCACGGAAGCAAAGGGGCTGCAAACCGCTTATGCGCACAAAGCCATTGCCGGAAGAAAACATAAGCCATCTTACGTCGCAGCGGTTGGCATTGTCCTGCGGACGCACATAGTCTGTCATGAAATCATGCAGCGGCATGGAGTACTCGCCTATGTGTTGCGACAGTTTCCGGTCCGGATAGTTCTCGTATGGTCCCCTGCCATACCAACGGACATTACCGTATTCCTCCGCAATCCCCATGCGAACGCCGAATTTCGGCATCAAAGGCAAGTCCTCCGCCACAGGTTTGTAGTCGGCGGAGACAAGCACCCTGCCTCCATTGTCCACTGAGTAAGACAACGTGTAGTCCGCTCCCACAGGCAGGGAAATATCAAACCTCACCGTCGTCACGCCGTCCCTGACGTCCGTCGATACCTTTTTCACCGTCCTTTCCGCCGCTACCGTGCGCCATTTCCCAAGGCGTTGGGCATATCCGTTGGCACGCTGGTTATCGTTTACGGGCTTCCAGAAGTACGGCTCCAACGGCCGTGCCAACACCTCTTTGCCGCCGATACACAGCGATGTCATGGCTCCGCTGCGTGTGTCAAAAGCCACTCTCACGCCTTGTTCTGTCTCCACCTCTATCGCATCTCCCCTTCTTGCAACCTTGGGAGCCTTGCCGTCAGCCTGCAATCCCGTGGGATAAGCATACTCACCCGCCACAAACTGCTCGTGGCTCACTACCGTTCCGCGTTTTGCCCACGGCATATCACGTTTCAGCAAGGCACGGCATTCTATCAGCGTCTCGCCGTTCTCCTGCCGTGTTGTCTGCTCATAGTCAAAGTCTTCCACGCTGACAAACGGGTCAACGCTTGTCTTTCTTACCGTCTTGCCATCCCATTCAAAGCGTATTGGCTGGTAAGCGTACTGCACATCATAGTAATGCGGATGCGGAGTGCGGTCCGGTCCCACCAGACCGTTGATGCAGAAGTTGCCGTCGTTGGGCTTGTCTCCGAAGTCACCGCCATACGCCCAGTACCCGTCTTTGGCTATCCCCTGGTCCACAAAGTCCCATATCGCCGCACCGCAGATACTTGAATCGCCGTATATCACGTCCATATACTCTTTCATGTTGCCCATGGAGTTGCCCATGGCGTGTGCATATTCCCGCATCATGAACGGCCTGTCCTTTACCCTTTGCGCCGCTTTCCGGAAATTATCGGGCGTAAGGTATCCGTCATCATATATGTCAGACACGGAGCGGTCGCTGTCGAGATACACCGCCCTTGTGGTGTCTATTGCCAGCACCGCCTCCCGCATGGCCTTCATATTCATGCCCGCACCACCCTCGTTGCCGAGCGACCAGAATATAACCGACGGGTGGTTCTTGTCACGTTCCACCAGAGACACCGCCCTGTCCACGTGCGCCTTGGTCCAATTCGGGTTGTCACCTATCTGCCTGTTGCCTATGCCATAGCCGTGACTCTCCTGATTCGCCTCGTCCATCACAAAGATGCCGTAGCGGTCACACAGCTCATAAAGATAGGGATCATCAGGATAATGCGACGTGCGCAGCAGGTTGATGTTACACAGTTTCATCAGCCTTACATCCTGTTCGTATGTCGCCCTGTCCACGAAACGGCCCGTCACGGGATGGTGGTCATGCCTGTTCACTCCGCGCAACTTGACGTTCCTGCCGTTTATTTTCAGCACTTCGCCCTCTATCCTTACATCCTTCACGCCCAGATGGTTGTCAAAATGCTCCACCGTGCGTCCCTTTCCGTCTGTCACCTCCATTGTCACGGGATAGAGTTCAGGGGTATGCGCAGACCACAGACGAACGTTGTCTATGGCGTGGCGCAGCCTTACCGTTACGGTATCGCCTGCCGCAAGCCTTTTGACTGTACCTCTCACCTGCCGTCCGTCAATGCCCATAGCCACTCCAAAGCCCTTTACCGCCTTTCTGCCTACGTTGCATAACTTCACGTCAGCCGTCACCACAGCACTTTTCCTGTCGGCAGACGGCAGCGCGGTGACCTTATAGTCGGCTATATGTACCAACGGACGCACCCACAACTGCACGGGACGGAAAATGCCGCTCAGCCTCCACATATCCTGATTTTCGAGGTAACTGCCGTCTGACCAGCGATATACCTCCACGGCAAGACGGTTCTTGCCCTTGTGCAAAAAGGCGGTAACGTCAAACTCAGCGGGAGACATCGAGTTCTGGCTGTAACCCACTTTCTCCCCGTTTATCCACACATACATCGCTGACTTCACGCCGCCGAAATGCAGAATCAGGTTCTTGCCCATCATCTCCTCCGTCACCTCTATCGTGGTGACATATGACCCCACAGGGTTACGATGGTCAAAGGCGTACCAATCCTTTGGCGGCTCTCCCGTAACGCGCGGCTCATCCTTCCTGAAAGGATACGACATATTGGTGTATATAGGCTTGCCATAGCCCTGCGTCTGCCAGTTTCCCGGCACGTTTATCATGTCCCACGAACTGACATCATAGTCAGTCTTGTAAAAATCCACAGGCCGGCAGTCCGGGTCTTTCGCCCAGTGGAAACTCCATTTGCCGTCAAGAGATATTATCTCCCTGCACTCCTTCTCCATTGAAGGCAGCTGCAGCGTACAGTGATAAGGCAGCTTGTTCACGCCTATGACCTGCGGATTCTCCCAGTCATGCGCATCGGCAACGAGCGGAGAAAGGCACAGCAATGCGGCTAATGCAACCGAATTTTTCTTCATCACAGAAAGTTTTGTATATTAATGAATAGATTATGCCAAAGACGTTTCCGTCTTAACGACTTTTATTTCCGCCGACAAAAGTAAGTCTTTTTTCTCATTTCACCAACCACAACTTACGTGTTTTTGTTCAAAACAGCGTTATTTTACCATAGAAAAACGATAAAAGGCCAAGCCATGCCATACGTTTCCCCGCAAAGGACAGCATAGAAAAAGCCGCCAAACGCATCTCGTTCCTTTTTTATCCAAGGTTTCTCACGACACGGCACGCGCAAAAACAGAAAACTCTTTCTGCCGTGTTAAATCGGTTTCGGCTGACTACAACGCCACAAAAAGCCTCATGCGCCCAAAACGCCCGTAACGCGTCAAAAAACGAACGCCGCTTTTGCGGGATTTGAAAGAAATGCGTTTTCTGTGCAATCAGGCCTCTTTTACACTGCAATCAGCACCTGACTGCAGTGTGATTCGGTGCTTTTCACATTGACAGGACATCGTTTTCACAGACAAAAAAGCCGTGTTTTCCGTTGAAAAACACGACAAACGACTGTTGGAGGAGATATATTTCCGGTCACTAAGGAAACTTTAACATTTGGAACATACCTGCATTTAACAGAATAGGCAATCGATAATGTTTCATTCAAGAAGTCCTGAAAGGACGACATAATACAGCACAGGGTGTAAAGGTTTAGCTCGGCGTTAGCCAACCCTGTGTATAAGTTCCGTTACAGGTAAAAGGTATTGGAACCCCGAAGCCGGCAGGCGAGGCGGCCACGGGACGCCGAGGGGTGTTTTCCCAGCCATCTTCAACGAAACATTCAGGACTTTTACATTCCAGAAATACATTCTTTGTTATAACCCCTCGTCGCACTTTGTGCTCCTCGCCTGCCGGCTTCGGGGTTCCAATACATATTTATCTATGCCAAGCATACACAGGGTTGGCTAACGCCGAGCTAAACCTTTACACCCTGTGCTGTATTATGTCGTCCTTTCAGGACTATATTACGAACCACGACATAACGCCAAGACATTAAAAACAACGTCCTCAACATATAGCAACAGAGCCTTCCCTACTCTTTCACCACAGCCCCAACCTTGCCGGACGCGAGCATGATTGTGACCTCGTCACCTGCCGAAAGCCGGCGGGAATCGGTGACTGCCTTGCCCTCAAACATGGTGATGGAATATCCGCGGCGCAGTATGTTGACCGGGTTAACGGCCTCCACACGCTGCCCAAGCATCGCAAGGCGGTGGCGCGCACGCTCCATCGCCCCCGCCGCAAGCAACGGAAGACGGTCTGACAGCATGGCCATGCGGTTGCGTTCATACATCAGCCGGGCGGACGCGGCGTGGGAAAGACGCGCCGAACACTGTTCAAGGCGGTTGGCTTCACGCGTGGTGCGCAACACGACCGCCGAGGACAGACGCTGCTCAAGACGCTGCACCGCAAAACGTTCCTGTTGCATACGCCGGCCGACATATTGCGTGACACGCCGCGAACAATCGTCTATACGCTCCAACGTGGCGGCGAGGTTGTCTATCAGGAACGCCGCCACGGCCGTCGGTGTCTTCTGACTTACGCAGGCAACGAAGTCAAGAACCGAACGGTCACGGTCGTGACCGATGCCAGTAATGACCGGCAACGGGAAGTTGGCGACATTCTCCGCCAGCGGAAGAGTGTCGAAACCGGAGAGGTCGGCGGTGCTTCCCCCACCCCTTATTATAACCACCACGTCGAACATATCCGCCTGTCCGTTGACGGCTTCAAGTGCTTGTATCACGCTGTCCTGCACCTGTTCCCCCTGCATGACTGCCGGAAAGAGCTGCGTGCGGAACTTGAAGCCGTACTCATTGGCCGACAGCTGGTTGCAGAAGTCACCGTAACCCGCCGCCGTGGCACTGGAAATGACGGCTATGCGGAGGGCGAAAGGCGGGATGTCGAGTGTCTTGTTCATGTCAATCACCCCCTGTTCACGCAGAATCCGCAGTATTTCCTGCCTCCGCCGCGCCATGTCTCCCATGGTATATGAAGGGTCTATGTCCGTCACCACCCACGAAAAGCCGTATGCCTCGTGGAAATTGGCGTGCAGACGCAGCAGGACTTTCTGTCCGGAGAGCAGCGGCTGACCAGTGGCGGACATGAATTTCGGCAGCAACCGCATCCATGTGTTGCGCCAGCAGCATGCCCGCGCCTGCGCAACGGGCGTATTGGTACGGTCGTCCTTCTCCACAAGTTCCATGTAACAGTGGCCGTGACTTTCGCGGACGCTTGCCAACTCCACCGTGACCCAATAGTCATCGGGCATGGAAAGTTCTATGACCTCGCGCACAAGGCCGTTGAGTTGAGACAACGTAAGCGGCGAAGCGGACGGCGGAGCGGTGTCGTATGGTATGTCGTCAAAATACATTCGTTTTGCGTTTTTAATAAGATTATCTCCTGCAAAGATACTTGAAAAACGCAAGACGACAAAACTTTTCTTGGTGTTTGTTTTGCAATGAGATAAAAAATGAGTAACTTTGCACTGATTATTCATTATTTATATGAGCAACAAACAAGCAGCATTGGAACTTGGCACAAAGCCGATCGGCACACTGCTGGCGCAATACGCACTGCCGGCAATAGTGGCAATGGTGGCATCCTCGCTGTATAATATGATAGACAGCATATTCATCGGTCAGGGTGTCGGCGCACTGGCAATATCCGGTCTTGCCATAACGTTTCCGTTCATGAACCTCTCCGCCGCTTTCGGCGCGGCCATAGGAGTGGGCTCCTCCACCTTTCTCAGCGTGAAGTTGGGGCAGCGTGACTACGGCATCGCCAACAGCATCCTCGGCAACTGCGTGATGCTGAACATACTGGTGGGCATTGTCTTCGGCGGCGTATGCCTGCTGTTCCTCGAACCTATATTGCGTTTCTTCGGCGCAAGCGCCTATACCATGCCCTACGCAAAGGACTACATGGAGATTATCCTGCTGGGCAACGCCGTGACACACCTGTACCTTGGGCTGAACGCCGTGCTGAGAGCGGCCGGCAAACCGAAGATGGCCATGTACCTGACGATATTCACCGTCATTCTGAACGCCGTGCTTGACCCGCTGTTCATCTACACTTTCAGGCTGGGAATACGCGGTGCGGCATACGCCACGGTGCTGTCGCAGCTGGTGGCTTTGGGCTGGCAGTGGATGCTGTTCAGCAAGAAAAGCGAGCTACTGCACTTCGATTACGACAAATTCAAGATTAAAAAGCGTATCGTAAGCAGCATCGTAAGCATAGGCATCTCACCGTTTTCCATGAATGCCTGCGCCTGCCTTGTGGTGATTTTCATCAACAACACGCTTGCGGACTATGGCGGCGACATGGCTGTCGGGGCATACGGCATAGCCAACCGCGTGGCGTTCGTGTTCGTAATGGTTACATTTGGCGTATGTCAGGGTATGCAGCCGATAGCCGGTTACAACTACGGGGCGCAGAATTACAGCCGTCTGAAAGAGGTGCTGAGGCTGTCTGTCATGGCGGGCACCGCCGTTTGCGCCTTCGGTTTCCTCATAGCCATGGCCTGCCCAAGGCTGGTTGCCAGACTGTTCACCACGGATGAAGCGCTGATAGCCATGTCTGTCACCGCCCTGCGGTACATCATGGCCATGTTCATAATAGTAGGTGCGCAAATGGTGATAACCAACTTCTTCCAGTCCATAGGCAAAGCCAAGGTGAGCATATTCCTCAGTCTGTCCCGGCAACTGATATTTCTTGTGCCGGCACTGATGGTGCTGCCGAAGGTGATGGGACTTGACGGCGTATGGCTTGCCATGCCCCTGTCTGACGCAATAGCGGCGATAATGGCATACGGAATGTTGTGGATGTATATGAAAAAACTGAAATAAAAGCCCGAATGATAATGGACAATCTCATAATATGCGTAGGCCGGCAGCTCGGAAGCGGCGGCTGCGAGATAGCTAAGTTACTGGCCCGGAACTTCGACTGCAAGTTCTACGACCGTGAGTTGATAAACTTGGCGGCGGAACGCAGCGGCTTCACCCCAAGACTTTTTGAGCGTCATGACGAGAACCACGGTGCCCTAAAAACGTTCTTCGGCCCCATAACCGGGCTGTGGGAGCGTATAAACGGAGGTTTTTACAATAGCAGCATATCGCAGGAGTCGCTGTTCCAGATTCAGAGTGAGGTGATATGGAAAGCCTCCAACGAATCGTCATGCGTGTTTGTGGGACGGTGCGCGGACTACATTCTGCGCGAAAAGGCCGGACTTTTCACGGTATTCATCACGGCAGACGATGATGACCGCATACAGACTGTGGCCGCACGCCTTGGCTGTGACATGGATACCGCAAGGAAATACATAAGAAGAAAGGAAGAGGAACGGGCATCGTATTACAACTATTACACCTCAAAACAATGGGGAGCATCACAAAGTTACGACCTGTGCATAAACTCTTCGCTTTTCGGACAGGAGCGTACGGCGGAGATAATAGCCGGCGTTATAAGGAAAAGGTTTGGCAATATCATATAATTTATGAAAAAGATACTTCTTTTAGGTTCGGGCGAACTCGGCAAAGAGTTTGTCATTGCCGCAAAGCGTGCGGGCCAGTATGTCATCGCCTGCGACCGCTATGACAACGCCCCGGCAATGCAGGTGGCTGACGAAAGGGAGATTTTCTCCATGCTCGACGGTGACGCCCTCGCCGCCGTAGTGAACAAACACAGACCCGACATCATAGTGCCTGAGATAGAGGCGATACGCACCGAGAGGCTGTTTGACTTCGAAAGGCAGGGCATACAGGTGGTGCCTTCGGCGCGGGCGGTGAACTATACCATGAACCGTCAGGCCATACGTGACCTCGCCGCGAAGGAGCTCGGACTGCGGACAGCCAAGTATTTCTACGCCAAGACATACGAAGAGATGCTGGAAGCAAGCAAGGTAATAGGCTTTCCGTGTGTGGTAAAGCCGCTGATGTCAAGCTCCGGGCACGGACAAAGCACCGTAAAGCGAGAAGAAGACCTGCGAAAAGCCTTTGACGAGGCCATGGCCGGCTCGCGGGGAGACGTGAAAGAGGTGATAATAGAGGAGTTCATACACTTCACATCGGAGTTTACCCTGCTCACGGTGACGCAGAAAAACGGCCCGACGCTGTTCTGTCCGCCGATAGGACACGTACAGAAAGGCGGCGACTACCGTGAATCCTGGCAGCCGTACAGCATCCCGGAGAAAGACTTGAAGGACGCGCAGATGATGGCGGAAAAGGTGACCGCCGCACTGACCGGGGCCGGAATATGGGGTGTGGAGTTCTTCCTGACAGACACGGGAGTGGTTTTCTCCGAGCTGTCCCCACGTCCGCACGACACTGGAATGGTGACACTTGCACATACAACGAACCTCTCCGAGTTTGAACTTCACTTCCGTGCGGTGATGGGACTGCCCATCGCAGGCATACACCTTGAACACGCCGGAGCGTCAGCCGTGGTGCTTTCAGACAAGGAATACGACGTGCAGCCGGAGTTTAACCTGCTTGACGCACTCAGAGAAGACCGCACAAGGGTGCGCATATTCGGCAAGCCCAATGCGGAACACGGCCGCCGTCTCGGCGTGGTGTTGACATACGGACCGGTGGAAGAAGGCACGGACACACTGCGGGAGCGTGCAAAACGTCTTGCAGCAACAATATTATAGAACAACAGAACGATGAAAAAAGAAACCATATACGGTGTCATTCTGATAACCGTAATATCCGTTATAGCATGGTTCCTGGCCATGATACCGGCAGTGAAGGCACTGTCTCTCAGTTCGCTCATCATGGGTATAGTGCTCGGTATGCTGTTCGCCAACACGTACCGTTCACGTGTTCCCGAGACGTGGGAGCCGGGATTGAAGTTCTGTTCCAAACGGATGCTCCGCCTCGGAATTATCCTTTACGGCTTCCGCCTTACCTTTCAGGATGTCCTTGCGGTAGGTGTCAGCGCGGTAGTGATAGACGCTATCATCGTGACAGGCACCATATTGCTCGGTGTATGGCTCGGCAGGATGATTAAGCTCGACCGCGACAGCACGCTGCTGACATCAACCGGCAGCGCAATCTGCGGTGCGGCGGCGGTGCTTGGAGCCGAACCTATCGTCAGAGCGTCACAACATAAGGCGGCAATAGCCGTCAGTACGGTTGTGATATTCGGCACAATATCCATGTTTCTGTACCCGATAGCTTACAGGGCGGGACTGTTCGACGACTTCACACCGCAGCAGATAGGCATCTATACGGGTGCCACGCTGCACGAAGTGGCCCACGTTGTCGGTGCGGGCAACGCCATGGGAGAACAGATTGCAACCTCCGCGCTTATCGTGAAGATGGTGCGTGTGATGATGCTTGTGCCCGTATTGCTGACCATGAGTTACTTCCTCGCACTGGAAGCGGCACGCCGCAACACGGCGGAAGTGACTGTTACGGACAACACGACAGGCGGAACGGAGAAGAAAAAGAAGATTATCGTGCCATGGTTCGCATTCATCTTCCTTCTCATGATATGCGTAAACAGTTTCCTGCACGCCTACTTCGGCGGTCAGGAGTGGCTTACGACTTCGCTCAAAGTGATAGAGTTCGTATCGACTTTCATGCTGACAATGGCCATGACGGCACTGGGTTGTGACACAAGCATGGCCAAATTCCGTCAGGCAGGAGCACGACCTTTCGTGCTTGCGGCTCTTCTTTACGTATGGCTTGTGGCGGGAGGCTACCTGCTTACACGCTTCATCGTGCCGGTACTTGGATAATATGATGAAACCCGTAGCCTATTTCCGTTCCCCTTTCAGCAGTAAATTCGGCATTCCCCGGCAGGCGGGAGTGGTGGCAGACGTGCGTGGCTGCATTGTGCTGGATAAGGAATACCGCACCGCTGACGCTGTACGCGGCATGGAAGAGTTTGACTATCTGTGGCTGATATGGGGCTTTTCCGCCAACAAACACGGCGCAAAAGGCGTGACGGTACGCCCTCCACGTCTCGGAGGAAACAAGCAAATGGGCGTATTCGCAACGCGTTCACCGTTCCGCCCCAACCCGATCGGACTGTCATCGGTACGCATTGACCATATAGACTACGGCTGTCCTGACGCTCCTGTAATCCATGTGCTGGGAGCAGACATCATGGACGGCACGCCGATATATGACATAAAGCCGTACATTCCATACACAGACGCGCATCCGGAAGCACGCGGCGGCTTCACAGACACCACGGAGTGGCAGCCGTTAGAGGTCGTTGTGCCGGAGGAACTGCAACAGAATGTACCGGAACAACTGCTGAAAATACTTGCGCAAGACCCCCGGCCGCATTATCATAACGACCCCACACGCATATACGGAATGCCGTTTGACGGCAAAGACGTGCGTTTCAGAGTTGACGGGAAAGTGCTTACCATAGTAGAAATCATATCAATCAACTAACTAATAGCAAAACATTCAACATGAGAAAACTATTCATCGCAGCACTGATGGCAGTGCTATCCCTCTCGCAGTCGTATGCCGCCAAGAAAGTACAGAAAGACCTTTTCCCTGACGGTACGGAGATTCCGGAGTGGTTTCGCAACACGGAAGCCGTGAACCTGCAAAGCCTTGGCAAGCAGTATAAGCTGACAGACCACCGCATCTTCGCCGACGGCAGGATACATACAGCCGAGATTCAGGCACTGATAGACAAGGCAGCAGCCGATGGAGGCGGTGTCATCGTGGTGCCACAAGGCATATATATGACCGGCGGACTGACCTTCAAGCAGGGCACTCACCTGTACTTGGAAGACGGGGCGGTGCTGATGGGCTCGGACTTCATAGGCGATTATCCCCTCGGCACCACGCGCATAGAGGGCGAGACGTGCACATATTTCGGCGCGTTAATCAACGCTGACGGCCTCGACGGCTTCACTATCTCCGGCAAAGGCACCATAGACGGCAACGGACTGCGTTACCATCAGTCCTTCTGGCTGCGCAGAAAATGGAACGGCAAATGCACGAACAAGGACGAACAACGCCCGCGTCTCGTCTATGTCAGCAACTGCAAGAACGTGCAGATAGAGGGAGTGAAGCTGCAAAACTCCGCTTTCTGGACCACACACATATACAACTCGGAGAACGTCAAGCTGCTCGGACTGCGCATATACTCACTCGGCAAGCCCAATGACAGCAAAGGACCGTCCACCGATGCCATCGACCTTGACGTGGTAAAGAACGTGCTTGTGAAGAACTGCTATATGTCAGTAAACGACGATGCCGTAGCCATCAAGGGCGGAAAAGGCCCGTATGCCGACGCTTTCAAGACGAAATACGAAGGCGTAACCATCCCGAAAGAGAACATAGGCAACGGTGCCAACAGCAACATCATCATCGAAGACTGCGAGTATGGCTTCTGCCACGGATGCCTTACACTCGGCTCCGAGTCCGTACACAGCCGCAACATCATCCTGCGCCGCATCAACATCACCTCACAGGCAAACAACCTCCTGTGGCTGAAAATGCGTCCCGACACGCCGCAACTCTATGAGTACATCACGGTGGAAGACATCAAAGGCCCGGTAAAGAACTTCATCCTCGTAGCTCCATGGACGCAGTTCTATGACCTCAAAGGCCGTAAGGACAAGCCGATGTCATACTCCGACCACATAACAATGCGCAACTGTGACGTTGACTGCAACACGTTCTTCAACGTAAAGCAACAGGAAGAAGTGTATCACCTCTCCAACTTCAACTTCGAGAACATCACCGTTCGCGCCAAGAACAACGCCTTCCACCCCGAGTATGTGGACAAATTTACCTATAAAAACATTGATGTACGGTCGGCAGATGGTGATGCCAGCAGACAAATCTACAACAAGTAAATACAGAAAGTATAATGGGCTGTAATGACACATTATACTTTCTTAACCATAAACTAATCATGACTCTGTCAGAAGAGCGTCGCCGCGACGAACTTATCCGTATTATAGAAGGTAGCGTTGAACAATTATCGCTACCGCAATTAGAGGCTGTTTATTACGACCTCATATCCAAAGGCTATATAGATATTTGATTATTATTAAATTGTTTGGCCTTTTAGTGGTTTGGTTTTCATGCTTCCTCCCACATACACATCAGCGGAAGAAAGCATGAAAACCAAACCACAAAAAGGCCAAACGGCCAAACTTTTCCTTAATACACTTATGACCGACAACCGCGACTCCTTAGACTTCCGCACCGAACCGGTAGGCCGTCTGTTCCGCCGAATGTTCCTCCCCACCCTAATCGGTATGGTCTCCATGGTCATACTCAACATAACCGACGGAGCCTTCGTAGGTCACGGCGTAGGCAGCGACGCCCTCGCGGCCGTCAACATCGTAGCCCCCCTGTTCCTCATCATGGCAGGCATAGGCCTCATGTTCGGCATAGGCAGCAGCGTAGTGGCAAGCATACACATGTCAAAAGGCAACCAACACGCCGCAGACATCAACCTGACCCAAGGCATACTCGCCAGCCTCATAACCGGAACGATAGTCGGAAGCCTCGTATTCACCTTCCAAGAAGAGACCTGCCGGCTCTTCGGATGCTCGGACTTACTGCTTCCGCAGGCCTGCTCCTACCTCCGGTGGATAGCCGTCCTGATGCCGTTCAACCTCTTCGGCATGACAGCCATGTTCATGGTACGCCTCGACGGCTCACCACGTTTCGCCATGGCAATGAACTGCTGCATGGCAATGCTCAACATAATCCTTGACTACATATTCATCTACCCCATGCAGATGGGGCTGGAAGGCGCGGCCATAGCCACCGCCACGGCATTCACCTTAGGCGACATACCCATAGCCATCTACCTGCTGCGCCATACCAACACCGTACACCTGTACCCCATAAAACTAACCCGTACCAGCCTCTTCCTCACCATGCGCAACATCGTTTACCAGATAAAGATAGGCTTCTCGGCCCTCCTCGGCGAACTCGCCATAGCCTCGGTCATCATTGTCGGCAACTATGTCTTCATGCGCTACCTCGGCGAAGACGGCGTAGCCGCATACTCCGTAGGCTGCTATTGCCTGCCTATCGTGTTCATGGTAGGCAACGCCATAGTGCAAAGCGTGCAGCCAATCATCAGCTTCGCATACGGGGTGAGCGACACAACACGCCTTGAGAAAGCACGCTCCATAGCCTTGCGCACAACCATACTGTCAGGAATAATAGGTATGTTGTTCATGGCCTTCGGCTCAGACACCATATCGGGAATATTCCTGCGCACCGACTGCAACGCCTACCAACTGTGCCGCGAGGGGCTGATGTACTATTCTCCCGCATTCCTTTTCATCGCCGTCAACATCGTCCTCATCGGCTATATGCAAAGCATCGAGGCCACACGCCCCGCCACCGTCTTCACGCTCATGCGCGGATTCATGCTCTCCATACCCTGCTTCATACTCCTGCCGTTATGCGCCGGCATCCCCGGACTATGGCTTGCGCAACCGACAGCGGAGGCGATGACACTGGCAATAATACTTACCACAAGAAAAATATATTGCCAATAACCAGCCACATTCATATAAAAGGCGGTTTCCCAGACAACGGGAAGCTGCCTTTTTATTATGTGACTTGCACATTTTAGCAGTCTAAGGTTTTTTGATTTTAGGTTGGGGGTGTTTGGTTGTTAAGGTAGAGTTGATATCCCAAGAACTATCCCCCCACAACCGAAAACTAAAAAAACAAACATAATACCACATAACCGAAAACCTAAGACCTCATACCCTAAAACCCAACAACATTGGCATTGATTTCCAACACGTTAAACATGACATGACAAAAGGGTGCTGATTACATGGTAAACAGGTACTGATTGCAGTGTAATATGCACCTGTTTACCATGTAATCAGCACCCTTTTACCGTACCGTTACCTAATGTGCCTGTTTTGACCCCAAATATGTATCGGGGTTAAGCGTCATGACAAGGGGCGTGAGTGGCTGCCGCCTTCAGCGTATGGTGACCATCGTCGCGCCGAAACCGTACTGTTGGAACGACGCATCCTGACAGGGACAGCCGGGGAACTCGCGGCGCAGCAGGTCGGTGACGGCCTTGCGCAGCACTCCCTCTCCGTTGCCGTGGATGAAGACCAGCTTGCGGCCTTTGTCACGCAGGTGCTCGTTCATGGTGCGGCGGACGGTCTGCAACTGATAGTCCTTTATCTCCCTTGCGCCCATTCCGGCCGTCGTCTCCAACAGTTCTTCGGCGTGGAGGTCTATCTCCAACGGCTCATTGCGGTTGGCGGACGGCTCATGCCGCATAGTGGCGGCCTTGGTTTTCTCGCGTAACGCCTTGGCATCTTCCAGTCTTTCCAAACGCATCTGCAACTTACGGACGGTCATTTCCAGCCGTATTACACGCGCTTCGAGGTCTTCCCCACTCCCGTCCACGCCCATGGCAGATGTTGACAATGCCGTCTTCGGGTATTTGTTCTCCTCTTTTGGGGCTGTACGGACAGGCACGGCGGGTTGTTGCGGTCTCTTCTTCTGATAGTATTCTTTCAGTTCCGCAATCCTTATGTCTTCTTCCGTAGGCTCTTCGGGCTTCTCCTTGCGCGGTTTCTTTTCCTGCAACGGGGATGCCTTGACCGTCTGAGCGGGGGACTGGTTCACGGGTTCCGGGTTGACTACTACGACTTCCGAGGACAGGACTGGCATCTCAAAGCCGTCTTCGTCTTGCACGAGGACAATGCCTCCCTTCTGGAATCCTGATACTATGCCGCCTCCGACGTCGTTAAGGAAGCGGACTTTATCGCCTATGTTTATGTTCATATTCATCAGTAATTAATCAAAAATAAAACGATATGAGGTAGTCACGAAGGCGTATCGAAATGAAGTAAACAGGAGTTATCGCTCCGTTTAGGAGTTACATAGAGTTAACAGACAAATGATTTTACCTTGACATTCAGGCTATTGTCCGTTAACTTCATGCGGCACAAGCCGCATAACTTCCGTTAACTCCCGCTAACTTCCACATTGTGACACACCCTCAAGGGAAGGGGCTACAACCCAAGTTCCAGCACCAGCGGCAGATGATCGCTCACTCCGCCGTGGTAATAGGTGCCGAGGTATGTGCGGCGCGGCTTGTAACCGCCGCGTGTGTCGCTCTCAAGCAGCCACAGAGGGTCGTGTATGCGGCAACCGGTGACGCGTGGCACGAGCGTGGCGGATAGCAGTATGTGGTCGAGACTGTTCCAACGTCCCTGATGCTTGTACGTTCCTTTGGCGCGTTTGCCTGCGGTCTTGGCGGACAAGTCCGTCATGCCTCTGTCGCACAACAGCATCAAGGGTTTGTTGTAAGAGTAGTCGTTGAAGTCTCCCGCGATGATGATGTTGGCGTCGTTACGCTGCGTACGGATGGAGTCGAGCGTGCTGATGATGCGTTGCACCACGGTCATGCGGTAGCGTTCCGTGGCTTTCCATCCTCCGCTGCGGCTTGGTGCGTGTACCACAAAGACGTGCAGCGTGTCGTCGGTGCGTGTGCGTCCCTTCACGTAAAGTATGTCACGGGTCGGCTGTTCGCCCTTCGGCGGCGTGACACGCAGCCGGTCTTGCGCGATGAGGGCAAAGGTCAGGGGATTGTAAAGCAGCGCCACGTCTATGCCGCGGCGGTCGGGTGATTGGGTCATGACGTATCGGTAGCCCGCCTCCCGCAGCATACTGCGCCGTGTGAGCGTGTGCATCACGCTGTCATTCTCCACCTCCACCAAGGCTACGAGGTCGGGAAGATGCCGCCGGCCGTTGTTGTCGCCGCACTGATGTATCACGCGGCCAATGTCGTTGAGTTTGCGCCAATATCGGGACTTGCCCCATCTCCTCTCGCCGTCGGGCAGGAACTCCGTGTCTTCTTTCAGCGAATCGTGCCGGCAGTCAAAGAGGTTCTCGCAGTTATACTCCATTATCGTGAACGGCATGAGGCCGCCATGCGTCTGTCCGAAGCCGGTGGTCGCAAGCAGAAGAAGCAGAAGCGCAAGAGGGAAACGGCGTGTCATTCCTTCCAGAACTGCGGTGTGAATATCACAATGACGGAGAATATCTCAAGTCGTCCCATGAGCATGAGCACGGAACATATCCACTTTGCTACGCCTGGGAGGTCGTTCCACGACATGGTGGGGCCTATCTCCGTGCCCAATGTGGGGCCTACATTGCCGAGGGTGGAGAGGGTTATGGTGATGGCGTTGGTGTTGTCTATTCCCATTGCGGTCATGGTGAAGGCGCAGAAAAGGAACAAAAGGCAATAGACAGTAAGGAAAGAGAGCAGCGTTACACGGCGTTGCATGGAGATATTGGTATCGCCTATCTTCAGCGGCAGCACGGCCTTGGGATGCAACATCTGCTTGAACTCGTTGCTGGCGACCTTCAGAAGCATCAGGCAGCGTATGCTCTTGAAACCGCCGCTGGTACTGCCGGCACAGGCTCCCATGAACATACACACGGCAAGGACAATCCATGTGACGTGCGGCCACTGTGCGGCATCGTCGTTGAAGAGGCCGGTGGTGGTGATGAATGATACCACCTGATACACCGCACAGCGGAATGCGCGCTCGACATCGTACCCTCTGGAGTGTATGAGGAGGAACATGATAAAGGCCGTGAAGGCGGCTATCGCGCTGACATAGAACTTTACCTCGCTGTTGTTCACAAGGCTCTTGACCTCCTTGTTGATGACGGAACGGTAGAGAAGTATGAAGTTTATGCCTGAGACAAAGCAGAAAAAGGTGGAGACATACTCTATGGCCGGAGAGCGGAAGAACTCTATACTGTCGTTATGTGTGGAGAATCCTCCCGTCGCAATGGTTGTCATGGCGTAGTTGATGCTGTCGAACCAGCCCATGCCAAGAACCCTGAAAGACAACATACAGAGTATGGTCAGCATGAGAAAGACCACCCAGATGGACTGTGCGGAGGTGGAAAGGCGCGGATGCAGCTTCGTCTTTATGGGGCCGGTAGCCTCCGCCGCAAACACTTTTACCGACCCTCCAACCAGAGACGGCAGGATGGCTATGGTGAAAAAGACTATCCCCAGGCCTCCGATCCACTGCGTAAACGAGCGCCAGAAGAGTATGCCGTGAGGCAGATGCTCCACATCGTCAAGGATGGTGGCGCCTGTTGTGGTGAAGCCTGAGATGGTTTCAAAATAAGCGTTGGTGAAGTTCGGGATGTAACCGCCTATGATGTAGGGCAAGGAACCGAAGAGACTGAACACGCTCCAGGCCAGCGTCACGACAAGAAAGGCATCGCGGCGGCCGAGGCTGTTGTTGGCATTGCGCCCTGTATAGCGGCAAAAGACCGCCACAATGAGCGTCAAGAGAATGGAGACTACAAAGGCAAGAATGTCATCCTCACTATAATAAACGGATATAATGAGGCATAACGTCATGAATATCGACTCTATAACAAGAAGAGAACCGAGGACTTTGTATATGAGTTTTGGATTAAGCATCGCTGTGATAAGTACAGAAAAACAAGGTTACATACGGCGGAACGGGACTATGCCCTGAACAGTTTCTCGATGCGCTGCATATCTGTATTGTGACAGAACACCATTACAATGTCGCCGGCCTGTATCTGAGTGCCGCCGGAAATGAGCATACCCTCACCGTTGCGCACCAGCCCTCCCAGCGTGATTCCCTTTGGCAGGCCAAGCTCGAAGATGCGTTTCCTTGTGATACGTGAATCCGGTTGGGCGGTGAACTCCGCCACATCCGCCCGTGCCTGCATAAGGTATCTGACGTTGGAGGCCTTGCCTTCAAGCATCATCTCGTATATACGTGAGGCGGCTATGGTCTTCTTGTTGATGATAGTGCCTATGTCCAGACTCTCCGCCATGTCCACATAGTCCATGTTTTCCACCACGGCCACGGTCTTGCGGACGCCATGGCGCTTGGCGGTAAGGCAGGCAAGGATGTTTGTTTCGGAGCTGCCGGTCAAGGCGACAAAGGCTTGCGCGCTGTGCAACCCTTCCTCTATCAGCAGTGAAGTGTCGCGCGCGTCACCGTTAATTATATATTGTGCCGTGTCAGGTAGTATGTCATTGAGCACTTCGCAACGCTGCGGGTCAACCTCAAATATCTTGTATTTCATGTATTCCGGCATGATATGCGCCGTGCGTACCGCCGTTTTCCCTCCTCCCATTATCATGACATTGCTCACGTCGGCATACTTTTCCTTGCCGACCAGACGGCGGACATGAGGTATGCAGTTCTGTGTTGTCATGAAATAAGCGAGGTCGTATGCCAGCAACACGTCGTTACCGCCCGGTATTATGGTCTCGTTGCCGCGCTTGACAGCCACGATATGGTACGGGTCATCAGGCCCGCAGAGTTCTTTCAGCGGGCGGTTCAGTATCTCGCAGGTCTCCCTCAGCTTGATGCCAAGCATCACAAGGGCACCTCCATGCACGTCCCACCGCTGCCTGACCCATGACATTTTCAGTCCGTTGATGATGTCATTGGCCGCCAACATCTCCGGATAAATGATGGAATCAATGCCCATGCGCTGCAATATCTCCTTGTTGTTGTCGTTGGCGTACTCATATTCCTCCACCTTCGCGACGGTCTGTTTCGCTCCAAGCGACTTGGCAAGGGAGCAGGAACACATATTAATCTCCTGATCCCGCGTAACCGCTATGAACAGATCCGTGTCACCAACGCCTATCGATTTCAAGGCCTTGATGCTGATGGGAGAGGCGTGCATGGTAAGCACATCGAGTTCCGAACTCAGCGCATCGATGGCTTCCTCATCCTCATCAATGATGGTTATGTCCTCATTTGTCCGTGTGAGGAGCGTCGCAAGGTAACTGCCTATTGCGTAAGCTCCGGCAATTATTATCTTCATGATACGGTGTTGTTTGCTTTTTTTACGGCCTCCACCACAGCGTCGGCGTCTATACCGGTCAGGTGTTGCAGCTCGGCTATCGTGCCATGCTCCACAAACGAGTCGGCGGGAAGGCCGAGACGAATGACCTGCGGAGTGTAGCCGTGGTCGGAAAAGTATTCCAGCACGGCGGAGCCAAGGCCTCCGGAGCGCACTCCGTCCTCTATCGTTATCACCCGTCTGAACCTCCGTCCCACTTCATCGAGTATGTCCTCGTCTATCGGTTTGAGGTAACGCATATCGTAGTGCGCCACCGAAACCTGCGGCATTTCTTCCCTTAATCTTCCGAGAGCCTGCGTGACAGTGTTGCCGATATGGCCTATGGACAGTATGGCGACATCGTTTCCGTCCGCCAACTTACGTCCCTTGCCGACGGGTATGGCCTCGAGCTTGCACCGCCAGTCAGACAGTACACCCCGTCCGCGCGGGTAACGTATCACCACAGGACCTTGGTTTGGCAGTTGTGCGGTGAACATCATGCGGCGCAGTTCATGCTCGTTCATGGGCGCGCAGATGGTTATATTCGGTATGGGACGCAGCGCCGCCATGTCAAACGCACCGTGATGCGTCGCGCCATCCTCACCTACAAGCCCCGCACGGTCAAAGCATAACACCACGCCGAGACGCTGTATCGCAAGGTCATGTATTATGTTATCGTATGCGCGTTGCGCAAAAGCGCTGTATATATTACAATAAGGTATGAAGCCTTCCTTTGCCATTCCGCCGGAGAACGTCACCGCATGACCTTCGGCAATGCCTACGTCGAACGTGCGTTCGGGCATCACCTGCATCAGTTTGTTCATGGAACACCCCGTAGGCATGGCCGGTGTTACGCCCACAATGTTGTCGTTCTGCCGAGCAAGCTCTACCAATGTATCGCCGAACACATCCTGATATTTCGGCGGCCTGTTGTCCTCCTCTTCATCACAAAGCCTCTCGCCCGTCTCCGGGTCAAACCTTCCGGGAGCGTGCCAGATGGTCGCGGCCTCCTCGGCAGGCTTGTATCCCTTGCCCTTCACGGTGTGGATGTGCAGCAGTTTCGGCCCCTTCATGTCTTTCAGGTGGCGCAATACGCGCACCAGTTCCTTCACGTCATGTCCGTCCAGAGGCCCGAAGTAACGGATATTCATGCCCTCAAAGATGTTCTGCTGTGACGACAGCGCCGATTTCAGGGCGTTGCCCAGCCTTATGACACGGTTCTTCCGGTTGTCATCCATCAGCCCGTGGCTGTTCATCCACTGCGCCACCTTGTTGCGCCAGCGGTTGTATGACTCGTTGGTATTAAGCGAGAGGAGGTACTGTTTCATGCCGCCCACGGAGCGGTCGATGGACATATTGTTGTCGTTAAGTATTATCAGCAGGTTGTTCGGTGACGAGGAAACGTTGTTAAGACCCTCAAACGCCAGTCCGCCGGACATGGACCCGTCGCCGATTACGGCCACCACGTGGCGGTTATGGCCGTGATCAGCCACCGCCATGCCTAACGCCGCGGATATACTGTTGGAGGCATGGCCGCAAGTAAACGTGTCATACACGCTCTCCTCCGGACACGGAAAGGGGTGAAGGCCGTTCAGCTTACGGTTTGTAGAGAACACCTCCCGCCTGCCGGTCAGTATCTTGTGGCCATACGCCTGATGTCCCACATCCCATACGATGCGGTCTTCCGGCGTGTTGAAGACGTAATGCAGGGCTACGGTAAGTTCCGTAACACCGAGACTGGAAGCCAGATGTCCGGGGTTAACCGACAGTTCCTTCACTATGTCATCACGCAATTCGTCGCAAACACCGGGCAGTTCCTCCACCGACAGCCTGCGGAGATCTTCAGGATATTGGATATTGTTTAAGTATTTGTATTCCACAGCGAGACATTAAATTAACATACGTCCGGCAAAAGGGTGCCGATTACATTGTAATCAGGTGCTGATTGCACAGTAATCAGGTGCTGTTTACGAGGTAATCAGGCGCTGATTGCAGCGTTCTCCGCTGTCCCCTGTTTTTCAAGCAGTTACAGGCAGACTTACAGAGCATGGCCGAACAAGTGTCAAACAAAGGCAAGAAAGTGCGTAAAGCAAAGGCCAAGAATCAAGAGACGCAGGCATCATGCGGCGCAATGACAGACTTCTGTCCGCCGCACAAGGCGCATTCCCTTGATTCTTGACTTGGCGTTTCCGCTCCTTATCCTTTAACGTTGCCTACCTTTATGAGGTATTCGGCTATCTGCACGGCATTCAGCGCCGCGCCTTTCTTTATCTGGTCTCCCGAGAGCCAGAATGTAAGTCCGTTGTCGCTGGCAAGGTCTTTGCGCACGCGGCCTACATAAACGTCGTCCTTGCCGGCCGTGTATAGCGGCATAGGATAAGGCAGTCCCTCCATGGTCTCCTCTTCCGCCACCGGATTAGCCTTCGTCCCGACACGCTTCGGGTCGTCAACCAGTGTCACGCCCTGCGCGTTGCGCAGCGCTTCCTGCGCAGCTTCCACGGATATAGGCTCATCGGTCTCCACCCATACAGCCTCAGAGTGAGCGCGGAGAGAGGATATACGCACGCACATTGCGGAGCAACGCGCGTCGGTGTGCATTATCTTCCTCGTCTCGTTAAACATCTTCATCTCCTCCTTGGTGTAGCCGTTGTCCTGGAATACGTCTATCTGCGGGATGACGTTATACGCCAACTGATACGCGAACTTGCTGACCGTCGGCTGCTGTCCATCAACCAGTTCCTTGTACTGCTGCTGCAATTCCGCCATGGCGGTAGCGCCCGCACCCGACGCGGACTGGTATGAAGCGATGTGTATCCTGTTGATGTGGGAGAGTTTCTCCAATGGCTGCAAGCACACAACCATCATTATTGTAGTGCAGTTAGGGTTGGCTATTATGCCGCGCGGACGTGTCAACGCATCCTCGGCATTGCACTCCGGAACCACGAGAGGCACGTCATTGTCCATGCGGAATGCGCTGGAGTTGTCTATCATCACAGCCCCATACTTCGTTATGTCGCCGCAGAACTCCTTTGAAATACCGGCTCCCGCACTGGTAAAGGCAATGTCAACCCCCTTGAAGTCGTCATTGTGCTGCAACAGTTTCACCTCATGCTCCTTGCCTCTGAACATATATTTCTTGCCGGCGGAACGCTCTGAGCCAAACAAGACAAGTTCGTCAACGGGGAAATTTCGCTCGTCAAGCACGCGGAGGAACTCTTGTCCTACGGCACCACTTGCACCTACTATCGCTACTTTCATTTTCTTCTTTTTTATATATAAGTTATCTTTTCTGTGAACTTTTTGCCTGCAAAATTACAAATTTTTACTCTATTCTTCGCATAATTGGGATTTTTTTTGCAATTTTGCAGGCAAAAACCTATAAAAGACTACATTATAGTCCCGTTAAACCACAAACATACCGTTCCGGAAATGATGCAATATCTCCCTATAACCAGCCCCACCATGGTGTTCTTCACCGTGCTCGTCATAATACTCATCGCACCGATTGTCATGAGCAAACTGCGCATTCCGCACATCATAGGCATGGTGCTTGCCGGGGTTGTGATAGGCAAACACGGTTTCAACATCCTCGAACGCGACTCTTCGTTCGAGCTTTTCGGCCGCGTGGGACTGCTCTATATCATGTTCCTTGCCGGCCTTGAGATGGACTTTGAGGGCCTGAAACGCAACTTCCGCAATGTCGGTCTCTTCGGCGTTCTCACCTTTTCCATTCCCTTTGTGCTGATGTATCTGGGAGGAATATACATACTTCACTACTCCAACATAGCCTCAATCCTCCTCAGCTGCATAATGGCCAGCAACACGCTGATAGCCTACCCCATCGTGACCCGCTACGGCTTGCAGAAGCATGACGTGTCGGTGCTGTCCGTCGGAGCCTCCATGCTGTCGCTGCTGATGGCTCTTGTCGTTGTCGCAGGCCTCGCAGGCTCTCACGAAGACGGCGGCGGAGCGACGTTCTGGCTGCTTTTCTTCTTGAAGTTTGCGGGCTGCTGCCTTGCCATCTACTTCGTCATACGAACCCTGACACGATGTTTTCTCCGCCGTTACAGCGACGCCGTGATGCAGTTTATCTTCGTGTTGGCGATGATGTTCCTTAGCGCATCCCTCTGCGAACTGGCCGGACTGGAGGGCATTCTCGGCGCGTTTTTCAGCGGACTGATACTCAACCGCTTCATCCCGACCATCTCTCCGCTCATGAACCGCCTGGAGTTCATCGGCAACGCACTGTTCATTCCTTATTTCCTGATAGGTGTCGGCATGCTGATTAACGTCGGACTGCTTACGCAGGGAGGCGGAATCATCTTCACCGTGCTTGTCATCGTCGTAATAGGAACACTGGGCAAGGCTCTCGCGGCGTACATATCCTGCTTCATGCTGCACCTGCCATGGCTCAGCGGGCACTTCATGTTCGGCCTCACATCGGCTCATGCCGCGGGCGGAATAGCCATAGCGATGATAGGAATGGAGATGACCGACACGGCCGGCAGCTACCTCATAGGCGACGATATGCTCAACGGCGTGGTCATCATGATTCTCTTCACCTGCATCATATCAACCATATTGACCGACGCTTCGTCAAAACGCATAATACTGGAAGAGAACAGAAGCCCTACAAACATTGAGGCGGGGGACGACGAGAAGATACTCATACCGGTGAAATATCCCGAAACCTGCAACACACTCCTCAGCCTTGCCATCATGATGCGCAACCAGAAGCTGAACCGCGGGCTTGTGGCACTCAACGTGGTGTATGACGATGACGACGCGGAGATAAACCAGCGCAAGGGCCAGCACCTGCTGGAAGGGGTGGCAAACCGTGCCAGCGCCGTAGATGTGAGGGTGCAGACGCAGGTGCGTCTCGCCACAAACATAGGCAACGGCATAAAACATGCTTTCAGAGAGTACGACTGTTCGGAGATAATCCTCGGCTTCCACAACCACGACAACTCATCACGCGTCTTCTGGGGAGACTTCGCCCAAAGCGTGTTCAACGGCCTGTCACGGCAGATTATCATTGCACGGTGCACCCAACCGTTCAACACTCTGCGCGCAATAAGGGTGGCCGTGCCGTCAAGGGCGGAGTACGAACCGGGCTTTTACCGCTGGCTTGAACGCCTGTGCCGCTTTGCCGGCAGTATAGGATGCCGCATAGTGTTCAACGGACGGGCCGACACGCTGGAACTGATAACGCAGTTTGTCACAAGCCGCCATCCCCATGTAAGGGGGGAATATGTGGAGATGCCGCAATGGCGCGGACTGATAAGGCTCGCCCAAAACACCGACAAGGAGGAGATGCTGGTGGTGGTGACGGCACGACAAGGTACCGTTTCCTACAAGGCCGCGCTCGACAGGCTGCCGGAAGAGATTACCAAGAACTACATGGGCAACAATATCATGATCATATTCCCCGACCAATACGGTCCGGCACCGGACACCATGACCTTCGCGGCGGCGCAGCATACGGAGCAGTTGTCGGCCTATCAGATGGTGATGAACTTCCTAAGACGGATGGCGGGAAGGTGATTGCTTTGTAGGGACGCACCTTGGTGTATCCGCCAATACATGGAATACGCGGTAATTCGGACGCACCAAAGTGCGTCCCTACAAGGCATTGCGGTTCAATGCGTTACCGAAGGCGTTGCAAAAGGGTGCTGATTACACAGTAAAAGGGTGCTGATTACATTGCAATTAGCACCTGATTGCAGTGTAATCAGCACCCTTTTACAATACCGCCCGGATGTCATTATATTCCAAGTGGTTAGAAATGTCATCCGGAAACTGATTCGGCTGCGGCGATGCCACACGCCGCCACATAGCCCATAGTCCACGCCGCTTGCAGGTTGAAGCCGCCTGTCACGGCGTCAACGTCGGTCACCTCACCCGCAAAATACAGTCCGGGATGCTTTTTTGCCTCAAGATTGTCAGGGCGCAGGCAGCCAAGCGAAACGCCGCCACAGGTGACAAACTCCTCCTTGAACTTGTTTTTGCCCGTCACACGGTATGTGTCGTTGGTGAGAATGTTCACCAGCCTGTTCATTCCCTTGCTCTGAACCTCGCCCCATCGGGCGTCGGGAGACAGGCCTGCCCTTGTCAGCAGATGTGTCCACAGGCGTGAATTGAGGGTTTCCGGATAGGCTGACGACAACTTTCTGCGGCCGTATCGCTGCACGAACAGCCCCAACAGCTGCGCCACACCGGCCGCATCCGTACCGTAAAGCCAGTTGATGCTGACGTCAACGCCGGCATATCCTTTTTCCGCCAGCACACGGGCGGCTGCGGACGACAGTCTCAGCGTGGCGGGACCGCTTATGCCCCAATGGGTCACCAAGAGCGCACCGATGCCACGGAGCTTTGTGCCGGCAAGGGACACCTGCGCGTTTTCCACGACGGTGCCCATGAGTTCCGTCAGCCCCTTGTCGGCGATGCACAGTGAGAACAGGCTCGGCACCGGAGGGACAATGTCGATGTCAAGGCCTTTCAGCATATCGAAGCCTGACGCCTTGGGGTGTCCTCCCGTCGTCACCAGCACCTTGTCGGCACGGAAGACCGTCCGGGGAGTCTCTATTTCATATCCTTTCCCAACGGGAGTTATGGCCGTAACCGCCGCTCCCGTCACCAGTCTGACACCACGCATACGCATCATGGCAAGCAGGGTGCCGACTATCTGCATCGCGTCTTGCGAGCGGGGGAAGACGCATTCGTCCTCCTGAGTCACCAAAGCCACACCCGCCTCCTCGAACCACCGGCAGGTGTCAGCGTGCGAGAAATGGTAAAAGAGTTTCTTCATCAGCCTGTGTCCGCGCGGATATACCTGCTCAAGGCTCCGCACACCGGCAAAGGAATTGGTGAGATTACAGCGTCCCCCACCCGTCACGGCAACCTTGGCAAGGGCTTTCGAGCCACGCTCCAGCACCGTGACAGCCGCTTGCGGACACCTGCGTTTTATCTCTATCGCGGCGAAACAGCCTGCCGCTCCAGCTCCTATAACTACTACTTCCATGGGTGCAAAGGTACAAAAGGTTTGCGCCATGGCAAAATATATTCACGGAAAAACTTGCCTATATCGGCAGAAAAGAGTAATTTTGCAACACAGTCGCACGGCTGTCATGTAAAGGAACACTGCATTTGGAAGAGAAAAAGACATACAGAGCCGACTTGGAACACAAACGTCCGTTGGTGTTCGCCATAGCGCTTGCCGCCGTGACGGCAATCTTCGTGGGCGTGCTGTTCATCCCTTTCAAGAGCCTCAGCGCGATAGGCGCGGACTTGTTTGACGACTATTCGATGGACCTTGACCTGAAAGCCAACGAGCAAGACGACATGATTTCCGCCGCGAAGCCGCAACAACAGCCGGAGAAAAAAGAGGCGGACAATATAAATAAGGTGGATGAGACAACGGAACTGCCGCCTGAACAGATAGAGCAGACGCCGCAGGAGACGGACAACAAGGACAAGGCGGAAGAGGAAAAAACGGAAGAGGAACCGCCGATAAACATGAACGGAGACGACAAGGAGACGCTGCGCATAGTGGAAGAACTGCCCGAATACCCCGGCGGCATGGTGGCATTCATGAAATGGTTGACGCAGACACTGAAATATCCGGAGTCCGCACTGAGACAAAAGCAGCAGGGAAAGGTAATGATCAGCTTCATAGTGGAGAAAGACGGCACGCTGACCGGACTGAAAGTGATAAAGAGTGCCGGCAGGCTTTTTGACGAAGAGGCCATGCGCGTGGCGCGGATGATGCCGCAGTGGAAGCCCGGCAAGGCAGAGGGAAAGCCCTGCCGCACGATGGTTGCCATCCCGATAGTATTTGAAATATAAGGCCGTCGCACGGCGCAATATATCAATTAACGCATGAAGGCGCACCCGTCGGGTGCGCCTTCATGCGTTAAGCGGAGAGAGGGGGATTCGAACCCCCGTGGCACTTTTGGCGCCTACACGCTTTCCAGGCGTGCCTCTTAAGCCACTCGAGCATCTCTCCTTCACAGCTTATAAAATGTAACCGGAGTTAAATTCGGCTGCAAAGGTAAGCATATTTTTTCATTCATGCAAACATTTTCGCGGTTTTTCTTGAAACAATACCGCAATATTTGGCCATTCAGCAGGAAATGATTATCTTTGCAGAACGAATTTATCATCACCATGAACCTAAGAGAACAATATATAGCCTCGGCCGAACGATACGCCGATGAGGACAGGATGTACAGGAGATGCGGCCGCTCCGGCGTGCTTCTTCCAAAGGTAAGCCTAGGCTTCTGGCATAACTTCGGCCACGAAGACCCTTACAGTCGCTGCCGCGCCATAACGCACTATGCCTTTGACCACGGCATTACTCACTTTGACCTTGCCAACAACTACGGCCCGCCTTACGGTGCGGGAGAGGAGACTTTCGGCCGGTTGATGGAGGAAGACTTCCGTCCTTACCGCGATGAACTGTTCATTGCGACCAAGGCGGGGTATGACATGTGGCCGGGACCATACGGCAACTGGGGTTCGAGGAAATACCTTTTCGCCAGCATTGACCAAAGCCTGCGGCGAATGAAGGTTGACTATGTGGATCTGTTTTACAGCCACCGCTATGACCCGGAGACACCGTTGGAGGAGACTTTGCAGGCTCTTGTCGATATTGTAAGGTGTGGCAAGGCACTGTATATAGGCATTTCCCGCTGGCCATTAGAGGCTCTGAAAGTGGCGAAAGAGTATCTCGCCGCCCGTGATGTGCCGCTGCTCATATACCAAGGCAGGCTCAACCTCATAGACAGGCAGCCGCAGCAGGAGGGGATACTGGACTACTGCGCCGACAACGGCATAGGGTTCATATCGTTCTCGCCGCTCGCACAGGGTCTGCTGACGGACAAATACCTTAACGGAATACCCGCGGACTCACGCATGACGCACAGCAACTATCTCAAGCCCGACTGCCTTACGCCGGAGCTTTTGGCCGAACTGAGGCTGTTGTCTGACAACGCCAAGGCGGAGGGCAAGACGCTTTCCGACAAGGCTTTGGAATGGGTACTGGAACAAAGGGGCGTCACATCCGTGCTGGTCGGCGTGAGCAAGGTGGAGCAGATGGAGCGAAACATTGCGGCGGCGCTGGCAAAATAAAAGCCCCTCCCCATCCCTCCCACAGGGGAGGGAGACCAAATGCTATTGCGTTTTTAATACGAACGTACAGATATAAAAGGCAAACAACAGTTCTGTTTATTCTTTATGCGTGGGTTAAACAAACTAATACAATACGCAGAAGACGTGAATAACATAGAAAAAAAGTGTTATTCACGTCTTTTGTGCATATCAAACAAATTCGCGGAAATAAGAGAAAGAGAGGAAAAAAGAATCCCGCCAAGTCTCAATATCATCTCTGCTATACTGGAAGCCAAACAGAAAAATCAGTTAGATGAAATCAAACACAGTCAAATTCTGTGCAGTTTATTAAACGAAAAACATATCCAAGAGTCTTTTCTTGAAACCTTTTTCGGTCAATACCATTTACAAGGTAATATGCAGGTAAAGGCCGAAGAGCGGCGCATTGATGTAAAGTTAGATAACGACAAAGAAACAATTATTATAGAAAACAAGATAAATAAAGCTCCGGACAGAGACAAGCAACTATTCAGTTATGCTGAAGACATAAAAAAGAACCACCCTAAACGCAGTATCTTCGTCATGTATCTAAGTTGCGACGGGACACCTCCGGGAGATAATTCTATCAGGAATAACGACAAAACCATCTACGATATCATTGGAGGAAAAGACCATCTATTGACTTACTCTTACAAAAAAGACATCCTGCAATGGCTGAAACGATATTTAGAGAGCATTAAAAACGAAGAGCAGTATTACACAGAATACATAAAGTCCTCACTCATACAATACATTGATTATCTGGAATATTACTTCAAAACAGAAACAAAATACGAACCTATGAATAAGGAGTTAGATAAATATCTGATAAATGAACTGGGATTAGAAGAACTCCCTCTTGCGAAAACGATAGAACTATTAGACAATAAAATTGACAATTTAGAAAACCTGAGGGAACGGTTAGAAGCCCTAAGTAATAAGTACCAAGAGAAACAAAATAAAGAGTATTTCAAACAATGGTACAAGGAATGCGTTTCAATAATTGGCGACAACATCACTATTAGGAAAACAGATGATTACGAATTTGGATTTAGTTTCAAATTCCGTCGGACAGAATTTAGCTGCATAATAAGTATGGAAGACAATGAACAACCATATTATTGGGGAATATCTGGTACCGATTCTAACAAAAATTCCAAGCCAAGAATTTTTGAAGATCTAAAAAATTATATTTTAGATAGTAACAAAGGATTCACAAATGCAGAAGACAACTCTGACCAATGGGTCATCGCCAACTATGCCGCCCCCGATGAAATCGTAGAAAGATTCACTACTTTGGCGCAACTTATATATGATAATGAGAACTGCATATTAAAGTAATATGTGGTACAACGCCCACATATAATGGTAAGATAACATCATGAATCTCCCCGAATACGAAAACATACGGCTGAGGAAGACGCAGGACGGAAGGCACGAGGTGCTCGACATCCTGCGCCGGCGCTTTGTCACTCTCACGCCGGAGGAATGGGTGCGGCAGCACTTTGTGAACTTCCTTATATGCCACAAGGGCTACCCCGCCGCGCTGATGGCGAACGAGGTGGAGCTGACTGTGGGCGGAAAGCACCTGCGATGTGACTCCGTTCTGTTCGACAAGGAGCGCAGGCCGCGTATGATAATGGAGTATAAGGCGGAGAGCGTAACGCTGACCGACAAGGTATTGACGCAGATAGCTACATACAATATGCTGCTGCACGTGGAGTATCTCGTGGTCAGCAACGGCAACACGCACCTCTGCCTGCACTACAGTCACGACAGGGCGAAATGGGAATTCATGCCCGACATTCCGAGGTATGAGGAGCTTTGAGCAAACAAAAGAAACGAGGATGCGTCACACGACACATCCTCGTTTCTTGTTGCGGAAAGTGAGGGATTCAAACCCCCGATGCCCATAATAGGCATACCGGATTTCGAGTCCAGCGCATTCGGTCACTCTGCCAACTTTCCTCGTTTTGCGTTGCAAAGGTAATACTTTTTCTTTTCAAAAACAATATATTCCGCATTTTTTGGCGTTTTTTTTTGTTTTTTCTCCGTACTTTCGCGGTCATTGCAGCGGCCAAAGCGCCGGTAAACATCCAATTTAAGATGCCCCCGCCGGAAATTCGGACGCACCAAGGTGCGTCCCTACAAGACATTATCATTCAACCCTTTTACAATAGCCTCCGTAACCCGTCGCGGAACGGCGCACGGCAGAATCACCATTTTTACGTCTTTTTATTTGGCCGAATGGGATTTTATTAGTAACTTTGCAGCAGGAAAAAACAATATAATACATATCACATAGCGTGAAAATAAAGGATGTAACAAGTGCCCTTGAGTGTTTCGCGCCTTTGCCCTTGCAGGAAGACTACGACAATGCCGGCCTGCAAGTAGGATTGACGGAGGCGGAAGTTTCAGGGGTATTATTATGTTTGGACGTGACGGAGGCCACCGTGCGTGAGGCGAAAGAGAAGGGGTGCAACATGATAGTGGCGCACCACCCGCTCATCTTCCGCAAGCTGCGGCACATCACTTCCGAGGATTATGTGCAGCGATGCGTGATGGACGCCATAAAAAACGACATCACCATCGTGGCGATGCACACCAACCTCGACAGCGTGAAGGGCGGGGTGAACCACATGATAGCCCGCAAACTGGGGCTGACGGACGTGGAAATGCTCGGCCACCGCACGCTTGGCGACACGGAGGCGGGCGTAGGCGTGACGGGAAACATGGCGGAACCGCTGACGGCGGAGGACTTCATAGCCAAGGTAAAGACCGTGTTCCGCGCCGGATGCGTCATGACAAACGAGCCTTTGCGGCGGCCGATAAGGAAAGTGGCGGTGTGTGGCGGCTCCGGGGCTTTTGCCCTGCAACAGGCCGTGGAAGCCGGTGCTGACGCGTTCCTGACGGGCGAGATGCACTACCATGAGTACTTCGGGCGGGAACAGCAGATACAGATTGCCGTAACAGGGCATTACGAAAGCGAGCAGTTCACCATCGGCCTGTTGGAGGAAATAATCAACGACCGGTGCCCGGAGGTGCGGACGGTGCAGACGGAGACGTGCACCAACCCCATAAGGTATTATTGAACAAAAGGACATATACACTAAAAACCATAACAAACAACAAGAAAATGGCAAGAAAAGACCCGAAAGATCTTACTGTGGAGGAGAAGCTGAAAGCCCTCTTCCAGTTGCAGACCACTCTCTCGCAGATTGACGAGAAGCGCGCACTGCGCGGCGAACTGCCCCTCGAAGTGGAAGACTTGGAGAACGAGGTGGAAGGACTCAGCGTGCGTTTGGACAAGATAACGCAGGAGATAGAAGACCTGCGCAACGCCGTCAAGCAGCGTTCGGCTGACGTGGAAGAGGCGAAAGCCAGCGTGGAACGCTACACAAAACAGCTGGACGAGGTGAAGAACAACCGCGAATATGACACGCTGACAAAGGAGATAGAGTTCCAGACGCTGGAGATAGAGCTGTGCGCCAAGAAGATACGCGAGGCCGAGCAGCGCATAAGCGACCGTGAACGAGACAAGGAAAGGGTGGAAGACCTGATTAACGACCGTGAGCGTGACTTGGAAGACAAGCGCGGGGAACTGGACGAGATAATGCAGGAGACACGCGAAGAGGAGGACATCCTGAAAGCGAAGGCAAAGGACCTCGAGCTGAAAATAGAGACAAGACTGCTCCAAAGCTTCAAGCGCATACGCAAGAACGCACGCAACGGACTCGGAATAGTATATGTTCAGCGTGACGCCTGCGGCGGTTGCTTCAACAAGATACCGCCACAGAGGCAGCTGGACGTGAAGATGCACAAGAAGATTATCGTGTGCGAGCACTGCGGACGCATACTCATCGACCCGGAACTGGCCGGCGTCAAGGTGGAGAGCACCGTGGCGGAGAAGCCGAAACGCAAGCGTACCACACGCAAAAAGGCGGAAGAATAATGAAGCGTGACATCTGCCTTCCGGCGGAATGGGAACCTCAGAGCCTGGTGATGCTTACGTGGCCTCACCAGGCTACTGACTGGAAACCGTTTCTGCAAGACATCACCGAGACCTACGTGCAGATGGTTTCGGCCATTACACGGTATGAACCTGTCGTGATTGCCACGCCACATCCCATACAGGTAGGGGCGTTGTTGGGCGGCAGACTGCCCAAAGAGCAGATGACAAAGGTATATATATGCCACTGCAAGACAAACGACACATGGGCACGTGACCACGGTCCGATAACGTTAAAGGAACGTTCTTCCGGCAACGGCGGCACCGACACTAACCGCAGCAGGAGCGCACTGACCATGCTGGACTTCCGCTTCAACGGCTGGGGAGAGAAGTTTCAGGCCGACCTTGACAACCTCATCACAAGACAGTTGCACGCCGACGGCGCGTTTGACACGGCGGAAAACGGTACGCCGAGGCTGTCGGACAACGATGACTTCGTGCTGGAAGGCGGGGCGATAGAAAGCGACGGCAAGGGGACAGTGTTCACAACGTCCTTCTGTCTGCTTGCCCCTAACCGCAACCAGCCGCTCGATCAGGACGAGATAGAGGAGGAACTGCGTTTCAGACTGAAAGCGAAAAGGATAGTATGGCTGCACCATGGCTCGCTGAAAGGTGACGATACGGACGGCCACATAGACACGACCGTGCGGTTGGCACCGGATGATACCATCCTGTATAACAAGTGTTACGACAGCAACGATGAGCAATACGAGGACTTTCTCGCCCTTGAAGAGGAACTGAGAGCACTCCGCACCACCGACGGAAAGCCTTACAGGCTAGTTCCTTTGCCGCAGCCCGCGGCCATATATGACAACGGCGGGACGCTGAGTGACCGCAAAGAGGATGACAGCTATGAACGTCTGCCGGCCACATACGCCAACTTCCTTATAATAAACGGTGCGGTAATAGTGCCTACATACAACCAACCGGCCAATGACAAGGCCGCCTGCAAGGCCATAGCGGAGGCCTTTCCCGGCAGGGACATAGTGCCGATAGACTCGCGGACCCTCATCCGCCAGCACGGTTCCATACACTGTTGCACCATGCAGGTGCCGCTGTAAGCACCACCAACACCCGGCTTTGCCGCTTTCATGGTTGCGAAACAACGTAGAAAGAACCTTTAACCTACAACCGGAAAACAAAATACTTACCAATGAAGGAACTGAAAATCGGAATACTGCAACAGCACAATGTTGCGAGCAGAGAGACCAACATGACACGTCTTGCCGAGGGAATCGTAGATCTCGCACGGCGTGGGGCGGAGCTGATAGTGCTGCAAGAACTGCACAACAGCCTTTACTTCTGCCAGACGGAAGACGTTGACCGTTTCGACCTTGCGGAGCCTATACCCGGCCCTTCCACGCGTTTCTTCGGCGACTTGGCAAAAGCTCTCGGCGTGGTCATCGTAACATCGCTCTTTGAAAAGCGCGCTCCCGGACTGTATCACAATACCGCCGTGGTCATAGAACGTGACGGTTCTATCGCGGGAACGTACAGAAAGATGCACATACCGGATGATCCCGCCTACTACGAGAAGTTCTATTTCACTCCCGGAGACCTCGGTTTCGAGCCGATAGACACATCGGTCGGCCGTCTCGGAGTGCTCGTTTGCTGGGATCAATGGTATCCCGAAGCAGCGCGTCTGATGGCACTTGCAGGGGCGGAGATACTCATTTACCCCACAGCCATAGGCTATGCGGCGAGCGATACGCCGCAAGAACAGCAGAGACAGCGTGAGGCCTGGACGACAGTACAGCGCGGTCACGCCGTGGCAAACGGCCTTCCGGTCGTGGCAGTGAACCGTGTCGGCTTTGAACCTGACCCAAGTCACCAGACGCCGGGCATCCAGTTCTGGGGCTCTTCCTTTGTGGCCGGACCGCAAGGAGAACTTTTCTACCGTGCGTCTGACAACGAAGAGGAGAGCGTAATAGTCAACATAGACCTCGATCACAGCGAGGATGTGCGCCGATGGTGGCCTTTCCTCCGTGACAGGCGCATCGACCAGTATGGCGAAATACTCAAAAGATTCCGCAAATAGCCTCTTACAGCCGCTGTAAGGCCTTTGCGCACCAAAGACGAACAACGCCCTCTTCCCCTCTGACACAGAGCGAGGGAAGGGGGCTTTTCTTATTTATCTATGGCAGAAAAGAAACACAACACCCTTGAAACATACAAGCAGCTCATCGCGAACCTTAGCCGCGGACAGCTCTCGCCGGTATATCTTCTGATGGGAGAGGAAAGCTATTACATCGACAAAATAAGCGACTGGCTCACCGCAAACCTGCTAAAAGAGGAGGAAAAGGACTTCAACCTGCACATACTGTACGGCGCTGACGTGACGGCAAGGCAGGTAATGGACGAGGCGAGACGCTTCCCCATGATGGCGGAGCGGCAGGTTATCATCGTGAAAGAGGCTCAGGCGATGAAGGACATAGAAGCGTTGGAGAAGTATATGGACAAGCCTGTAAGCACGACTGTGCTCGTTTTATGCTACAAAGGGGGCGTAATCGACGGCAGAAAGAAACTGACAGCCAAGGCGGAGGCGTGCGGTACGGTCTTCATCAGCGAGGCTCCACGCTACGACAGGGAGATAATCGCCTTCCTGAACGAATACATCAAGCGCCCGGAATACAACGCCACAATAGACCAAAGAGCCGCACTGGTAATGGCAGCACACATCGGCGGCGACCTGAAACGCCTGTCCTCGGAACTCGACAAGCTGCTGTTGTCATTCCCACCCGGTGCTCCCCGCAAGATAACCGCCGAGCTAATAGAGCAGAAAATAGGCATAAGCAAGAACTACAACGTCTTTGAACTGCGTGAAGCGCTTATTAACCGTGACGCTCTTAAAGCCCATAGAATCGCCAAATACTTTGATGAAAACCCCAAAGCAGGCGGTCTTTTCGCACTGCTCCCGCAGACATTCAGTTTTTTCCAAAACCTGATGCTTGCATACTATGCTCCAAAGCCTATTACGGAGACTGCCATTATGTCACAGCTGGGGCTAAAAACTCCATGGGCAACACGTGACTATCTCACCGCGATGCGCAACTTTCCTGCACGCAAAACCATACAGATCATTTCCAAAATAAGGGAGATTGACGCGCGTTCCAAAGGCCTTGACAACGCCAGCACCGCCCCCGGAGAACTGCTTAAAGAGCTTATTGCTTTCATACTTAATTGAGTTCATGGAATAGAGGGAATCACATCACCGTCACACGTCATACACAACACAAGAGGAAGGGTTCAAACCTTTCCTCTTTTTTATTCTCTATCATACCCAAACAGCATACAAAGCATAGCGGACACACTTGCTTTTCAATGACAATACAACACACTTTTCCGTCTCCATACATACTGTCCCAACCATACAAAACATAGTTCGGGTAATCATGACAGCACCGTTTTCAGCACACTATAAGCACTCACAGAAATGCTCTAAAAATGTAAATTCACTGTAAAAAGCCCCTGATAACAACGCTAAAAACACACTTTTAAGGCCTTTTTTAGGGCAAAAATCAACAAAAAACACCCCAAAACACGTTATTTTCACTCTAAAATCAATTTTTAGACAGAACCTTTTTTCTTGCCTTTTCTGCTCATTTTCAGGCATTTCCACCATTTATTCCCCTTTTAGAATGGCATATTTCCATTCGCTTTCAGCTTTATCCACGTATAGAAAAAACATTAAATTCTGCGCTTGCCAACACCCTCAGATAATATCGTGCAACCATTTTTAAGATTTCATTTTTACAACTTTATATTTTAATATACAAATGATTTTCTTATAATATATAAACAACGACAATGCCACACATCTATGCATACCGCATATCTTGCTTTCTATATTTATATTTGTATTTACATACAAGAATGGGAATGATGTGTTTCTGAATTTTTATCCAATACACAAAATGCTATATAATACACTATATATCAATACAATATCAATCTTATAATGGCATGATATACACTTTATCTTATCATATTTCGCTTCGTTTTATGAATATACTGCATTTTATCCTATTTCGTTCTGTAATTACTTATTTTAGACCCAGTTCTTTATGTCTTCCTGTTGAATATAATTATATTGCGTAGTTTAGGTATATAGATATACAAATTTATAATCAACAAGTTTGCAACCATAAACTGACACTGTTGTATTTTGTATCAACAAACATAAAAGTATATTATTGCTTTCAAAATAACTTTATATTTGTTGCACGATTCAAAGATTTTGATTAACTTTGTAAAAAGTTTCAATAAAGGGGCAAGAACGCTGTTTTTGCGATGCAGCCAACAGCAAAACGGACGTAAAACACCACATACAGCAATAGCAGTAGTTTCAAGACGTGCATAAATATATAATGTACTCCACCCCAAAATGAATGCGAAAATTCCGCGCAAGAAACCAAACGGGAAATTCTGCGCGAAAAAATCAGCGAAGAAAATAACGCATAAAAACCTACCATAAAATGAAAGACAGAATCCGACAACTGATGGAAGCGCAGCACATGAACCAGCAGACGTTCGCCACATGCACCGGCATCAGCACGGCATCACTCAGCAGTATCTTCACCGGGCGCACCCGCCCTACCCTCAATCATGTTGATGCCATTCTGGAAAAGTTCCCCAATGTCAATCCGCTATGGTTGCTGAAAGGAACAGGAGGAATGATGCTGTCCTCTGACGACAACGCCACCGCCAGCGGTTCCACAACCGACGGCACGCCGGAAGGTTCTCAAAACACTTCTGCACCGGGCTTCAAAAGCGCATTACAAAGTTCTGCCAATATGACAGTAGAGCCTACCTTATTCAGTAATCCGAATGCAGGGACTCAGCAAAGAATATCCACTCCGAATGCAGGGGCAAAAATACCGTCGAGTTTTCATTTTGAGACCGAACAGAAAGTGGTACTGCCTCAACGAAAAATCACAGAGATAAGGATATTCTACGATGACCAGACGTGGGAGACATTTGTGCCCAAGAAAGAGAAATAAACGCACCGATAAACGGGCAATAAATTCCAAATGATTTTCCATCATGCCGTTTTACCGTCAAACAGACACGGCATCCTATCGTGCAAGAAGCAGGCGTATATGAACCGGGCGATTGTGCGGCAGGATGCCGTGCCTGCTTTCCAGCCTGCCGCGTAAAGGCAAGGTATCAATTTGTCTCAATAATACCAATAGCATAAAACAGGTAAGGAGACGATGTAGTACATCGTCTCTACAATGGCGGCGGAAACTAACCGGAAAAGAAGTGCCAGTCAGCATAAAAACAAATGTAGGCCGGCCTGTTGGTAAATAACACCCGTTTCCCACCGCGATGATTACAAACCGCGTTGTAGGGACGCACCTTGGTGCGTCCGCCAATATGTGAAATAAGCGGCGATTCGGACGCACCAAGGTGCGTCCCTACAAAACATTATCTTTCAAAACGTTACAAAGGGCGTTGCAAAAGGGTGCTGATTACATTGTAAACAGGTGCTGATTGTACTGTAAAAGGGTGCTGATTACAATGTAATCAGCACCCTTTTACAAAACGAAAGAGTTGCCAAGCGATTAAAAGCAAGTTACAGGAACAAGACAAAAAGCAACGGTGCGTCACGGCGAACGTCATGAATCGTGACGGCGTTGCGCCTCTTCCGCCAGCATGGCTTTCTTCTTTTCTATCATCTCCCCTTCCCTCTTGCCGTAAAATCCGCCAACAGAACCGTCGGCGGCAACTACCCTATGGCACGGGACATCCGGCGCAAAAGGATTCTTTTTCAACGCCTGTCCCACTGCCTGCGCACTTGCACAGCCAATTCTCCGTGCCAGTTCGCCGTAAGTAACGGTCTCACCGCAGGGCACGTTGAGCAGTTCCAGATACACTTTGCGCTGAAACTCGGTAATGTCTTCCGCCGCCATTACCTTGCGGCGGATACTTTCTTTATTGTCCATCATTGTGCAAATAAAAAGTAAGATGCCATTCATCCCTCCGCAACATCAAATCCGTACCGCACGAACATCGCCCTATACGCTTCCGCCTTTCGGGCAAACGCCAACGGATAAGCCCTCGAAGAGCTTGGCAACCGGTACAGTTCCAGTCCCTCTTCCAGCGTGATGCAGGTGTTCACCTTCGGCAACTCATCCACGCCATAATAGCGGCAGATGGTCTCCGTAGCCTTCTCGCCCGTGGTTATCACAGCCCTAAGCCGCTTCAATCCCATTGTCAACGACCTTATGTCCGTTGGCTCCACCACCTCAAGAAACTTGTCCGAAGCGTTGTCTTTCAGCCGTCTCACGGTCGTGGCGGTATCAAAAAACGCTATGCCGCAGTCCTTGCAATGCGCCATAATCCTGTCCAGCAGAAAGCGTTTCGCCCCTTTGTCCACGAAGAAATCCTTGTCTCCGTAAAACACCTCGCCCTCTATGCGCCAGTGATCGTTTATGAAATTGGGGTAGAAGAAATCGCAGCACCACCGCTTTCTCTGCGGAGGAAAGCTGCCAAGAAACAGCACCCGGGCGTTGTCCGGCAGAAACGGCAGCAGCGGATGATACTCCACTCCGTCCGCACTGCGCCCTACGTTATATGTATTCAAATAGCTTTCCATAACCATAGTGTTGATTATCCGCCTGCAAAGTTACGAAAAAAGTTTGCCAATCCGGCCATCCTCCACCGGTTTTTAGTAACAAAACAACGGACGGCCGGGATTAAAATCCCAACCGTCCGTTACCTTATCACTCCGCATCTTACTTCTCCAACCTTATCTTTTTGTACGCCATTCTCTGCCTGCGCCATGTATATACGGTGTGCAGCGAACCATCTTTGCCCTGTATTATGGCCGGATACGAATACTGGCTGATGGGCGAATCCTCCAGCGTAACGAAGTGATGCCACGTCACACCGTCGGCTGACGCCGCAAGGGAAAGCGGCGTACGGGGACCTTTTCCCGTGCCGGGCAATGTGCCGAAGTCATTATATACCAACACGTACCGCACGCCTTTCAGCGTCTTGCCGCCGACTTTCATGTTCACCGGACGCGCCAGCGTCACGGCATCAAGGCCTGACTGGTTGTTGGGCACGTCTATAAGGGACGTCTCTCCCCATGTCTTTCCGCCGTCATAGCTCCAACAGGTGGCAACTTTCCCGCGCGTCTTGTCCTCGCCCTTGCGCTGGGCGTTGGTGGGACGCGTGCGCGCCACCGCCTGCAAGACGTTGTTGTCATGGCGCAATATGGCCGGCTGTATGCACAGAATGTCGTCCCTGTTCTGCGGATGCTGCATTGTCCACCGTCCGGAAGCAATGTCATACGTCTCGAAATGCAACTTCCAGCCGTCGTTTTCCGTAGAAGACGGGCATATCAGTTTGCCGTCAATAAGTTCCGGCTTGTTCTTGATAGGGCCGAGAAATCCCTGCGGCAAAGGTTCCTTATCACTCCAAGTGCGTCCCCCGTCGGTCGATTTACACAGCCATCCCGTCCAGTCCTTTACGTTTTTCCCTATCTTGAAGAACAGCCATATCTCGCCGTTTGGCATTTGGAAGAGTACCGGATTCCAGCACGCCTTGCGCTGTTCGCCGTCTTTCGCGAAGCCGGTAAAGTCCAAAGCCTCCTCCCATGTCATCCTGATGTCCTGCTTGGCGGCAGCCCAGTCGATACCATGCCGGCGGCAAGGACCGAAGTGTGCCTTCACGCAAGTGCTGTCAATGCCGGCTATCCGGGCGTAGTCAGAGTTACGTTCAAACACTCCGTCGGCGGCAAGCACCGGCTTGCTCCACACGTCAGAGCCCGCTTCCTTGCGCTGGGTGTATATACATACGTCCGGCACCCGCTCCTTTGTCCCGCCGAAATAGGTGGCGAGCAGCGTGCCGTCAGCCAGTTCCACGATGCTTGCCGAATGCGTTTCGGGGTATATTGACTGGTCATAAACGAACTCATCGTCAACGACATATCCCCCGAACTGTTCCTTTACAGGCATCTCTGCGCTGATGGTTGTAGTGCCCTCCTTTATCTTCCGCACCGTTCCGTCAGGCAGATGACAGTCGGCAGTGACACCCTGCGGCAGCGTAACCGTCCACAACAGTCGTTCAAGGTCTTTCTTCCAGCGCGACACAACCGTGCCGTGCGGAGTCTTGTATGACGCCGAAACGCTGTCAAGTTCCTGTATCGAGAAGTCCGGTTTCATGTCCAGACGACTGTAACCGGCACTGCCTTCCGCGTTTCTTATGCCCGCAAGGTCCTGGAAACACCATGCAAGGAGGTCGCCAAGCAGCATTACATGATTGCCGGAGTTCATCGCCGGATTGGCCGTGTCGCCGTTCCACAGCTCCCAAACGGTTGTCGCCCCGTGCCCGACCATATATCCCCACGACGGATATGCGGTGTTGGTGGCGATGAGATAGGCCACGTCTCCGTAGCCGTTGGCGGTCAGTGTGCGCAGCAGGTGGGATATTCCGATCACTCCGCAGGACACTTTTCCGTTGTTATCGGTTATTATGTTCTTCACAACATTATCCACAACGTCCTTCCGGCAGTCCTCAGGCACAATGCCGAAAGCAAGCGGCAGTATGTTGGCCGTGGCGGTATTGTTGCCGTAATAGACGCTGTCCGGGAACAAAGGATGCCCCGGTTGCGGCGACGTGCCGCGCTTTATGTGCAGGAACTTGCGGTTAAACGCCTCCGTCATGGCCTCCGCCCGCTCCGCATACTGCACGGCATCCTGCTGCAATCCCTGCAAAGTGGCGAAGTCACTCATCATCTTCATTATGTGAATCATGTACGCCGTGGAGAGCAATGCGCCGTCAGTCTTGCGTGCAGGGTCTTGCGAATGTATCAGTTCCGGCCTCTCCGGCGGCATACACCAGTCCCCGTATTTGTCCTTTGTGATGATTCCCTCCTTGGAATAGCAGCCACATATATGGTCAATCCATTTCTTTATGTACGGGTAACTGTTGCGTATCGCCTCGTCATTGCCGAACTGCCGGTACAGCATCTCGCACGTAAAGGGCAGCGCAGCGGGCCATGTCACGTTGTCAGAGTAATAGTTCCAGAAGGCCGGAGCAACGTCAGGAATGGCTCCGTCGAAGCGTTGCGCATCGCAAATGTCACGCATCCAGCCCGTATATAGCCTGTTGTTGTCAAAGAGATAGCTCTCTCCCAAAGAGCCGGCGGTACGGTCTCCCAGCCACGGTTGGCGCTCGTTGCGCTGCGGACAGTCAACGGGAAAGCCCTTATAGTTGTCTATTATCCCCCACCATGCGTTCCTTACGATGGCGTTAAGCGTGCTGTTGCTCGAAGTAAATGAGCCTATATGCTCCACATCATTGGCCACAAGGCAAGGCTTTATGTCGTCAGCCGCAACGTTATCCATACCCGTTATGCGCACATACCGGAACCCATGATAGACAAAAGCGGGGTGCCACCAGCGTCCCTCGCCCTCGTTTCCGTTGCAGACGTATATGTCTTCCGTCTCGGCATCACGCAGATTGGCCACATACAGGGTGCTGTCGGCGTTGAGCCTCTCGGCATATTTAATGCGGATGGTGTCTCCTTTGTCGCCCCGAACCCTGACATTCACCCAGCCGGCGATATTCTGTCTGCAATCAAACACATTGTCTTTCACCCTCAGCGGACGGTAATCCGCGCCGAGTTCGGTAGCCACCTGTCCCTCGGCAGCCTGCGGATAGAGTGCGGCAATGGGCAGTTCCGCACGCTCGGCGGCCTGCCATTGCGAGTCATCAAAGCCCTTCTCCGCCCACGACGGCATCTCTTTCCGCGCGTCATAGACCTCTCCGTCGTACTCATTGTTAGACCTTACCGGCCCTTCCGCGGTGGCTTTCCACTTGTTTGAGGTGTAAAGCCGTTGCTTGGAACCGTCCGTATATTCCACAAACACATCCACCCTGCACTTCGGGAAGCCGAAGAACGGACATTTATAATGCTTGGAATAGCGCATGGGTACGGTGCGTCCGTTGCCCAACACCACACCGATGCAAGCGGTATCGGCTTTCCTTAGCGCATCGGTAACGTCCAGAACATTGTAGTAAGCGGACTTGCGGAAGTCGGTCTGCAACGGTGTCAGCACATTATTCCCTATGCGTTCGCCGTTCACATACAGCTCATAATACCCCATGGCGGCAACAAACGCCCTCGCGCTCTTCACCGTTTTCTTCTCCAACGGGAACTCACTTCTCAGATAACGGGCATTAACCCGCGTCTTATACTCCATCGTCTCACCCGGCAAGAGACGGTCGATGCCAATCCACTGTCCCTTCCATTGCGCCTCGCTTATAACGTCATCAGGATGCAACGGGGTCACTATATGCTGGGCATGCAGCGCAAATCCACACATTATTATATATATAAGGGAGGCAAATCTGTTCTTTCTCATATTCTGCTCAGTTACTGTTTATTTTGGCAAAGATAACCCTTTTTATCATAATAAACAAACTTTTTTGCGTTATTATAGCATCAACCATGTATTTTTAATGACCAAAACGATGAGGAAAAGCATTATCATACTGACACTTTGCGCCGCTGTTTCCGCCGCAACGGCACAGGTACGCTACTCCGGAAGCGTGCTGAGCGACCCGCAAAGACATGACGGCGGCCTTGCACCCGTAATCGGTGTACACTGCATACAGACCATGCGTGCAAACAGGGAGCATCCCGATTCCGCACGAAACATGATGCAATGGACATACAACCACCAGCCGATGCTGGCCGAATGGAAAGGAAAGCTGTGGATGCACTACCTCTCCGACCCCGTCAGCGAGCACGTCCCGCCGTCACAAACGCTTATGCAAAGCTCCTCAGACGGCTACCGGTGGAGTGCTCCCCAAACCCTCTTTCCCGACTACGGGATGGGCATGATGGCGGTGATGCACCAGCGTATGGGATGGTATGTGTCATCAAAAGCAACGGGAGAACGCCTGCTTGCGCTGGGACACTACGGCATCTGCCGCACTCCCAAGGATGATCCAAACGACGGGAACGGCATTGGAAGGGTGGTACGAGAGGTAAAGGCCGACGGGACATTGGGCCCGATATACTTCCTTTACCACAATCATGACCCGCAAACGAAACGCCTTCGCTGGCCGCCTTACACCGCATCAAAGGACAAGCAGTTCCGCAAAGCGTGCGAGGAAATACTCCGTGACCCGCTGATGTGGATGCAGATGGTGGAGGAATGCGACCGCAACGACCCGCGCCTGCCTCTGAAAAACACCTACAAAGCGTTCTGTCACTACACCTTACCCGACGATACCACCGTCGTGGGACTATGGAAACACGCCCTGACCTCACAGAGCAAGGACGGAGGAAAGACGTGGTCCGAGCCCATGGCACGTGCCCAAGGCTTCGTCAACAGCAACGCGAAGATATGGGGTCAACGGCTTTCCGACGGCACATACGCCACCGTCTATAACCCGGCGGAGTACCGTTGGCCGCTTGCCATCAGCACAAGTGCGGACGGAGAGGAATACACCACGCTCAACCTGATACACGGCGAGCTTACGGACCTACGCTACGGAGGGCAGTACAAGAGCCACGGCCCGCAGTATGTGAGGGGCATTGAGGCGACGGACAGGAAATCCTCACCGGGCGACCCGCTGTTCGTCACATACTCAATGAACAAGGAGGATATATGGGTGGCGCGCATTCCCGTGCCCATAAGGACAAAAGCCATGCTCCATGCCGACGATGATTTCAGCGGGAAAGGAGTACTCGACCGGTGGAACATCATGTCGGCCGTACAGGCACCGGTACGCATTGAGAACGGACAACTGACCCTTGCCGACCGTGACCGCTTTGACTTCGCCAAGGCGGAAAGGGTCATTCCCGCCACAAGATGCCTTGAAGCGGAGATGACCATTACGCCCATGCAGGACAACCACGGCGAGTTGCTGCTTGAACTGCTTGACGAACACGGCAACGCCTGCACCCGACTGACATTTCAACCCGACGGTATGCTGACGGTAAAGACCGGCGCCCGCTACAACAACGTGCTGAAATCATACACCGCCGGCAAGGCGTACGCCCTGCGACTGCAATGCAATCTCGACACCCGCATGGTGACAATATGGGTTGACGGCAAGAAAACCGGCCCCAAAATGCTGTTCGCCCCCGTCACAAGCATTACCCGCCTGTCCTTCCGCACAGGAGGAAGAAGAACGGAACCGACCATCGACTCCCCTGCCGACACGCCCGCATACCAAGACCTGCCAGGCGCGGGAGCCACGGATTCTCTGGCCGTTTACCACATAAACAACGTCCGGACGCGCGACATCAGCGGCAAGACGCAGGGCGCACTGCTACGCTGGGACGACTACCGGCACTACGCCGAGCGTTTCAACGCCATGGAACCGGAGGGCATAGTGCAGGCCATTCCCAACAGCCGGGCGGCGGAATGGATGGAGGACAACATCCCTTTGCTCGACTGTCCGGACAAACAGATAGAGGAAATGTTCTACTACCGCTGGTGGACACTGCGCAAAGCCATCAGGGAAACGCCGCAGGGCTACGTGATGAACGAGTTTCTCGTGCCGCGGTCATACGCCGACAAGTACAACCTCATATCCTGCGCCCTCGGCCATCACGTAATGGAGAGCCGCTGGCTGAGGGACAACCGCTACATTGAGGACAACATCCGCGTATGGCTTCGTGCCGGAGAAGGCGGGTCACCAATGTCCCGTCTCGACGTGTTCAGCTCTTGGCTGCCGTGGGCTATGTGGCAACGCTCGCTGCAACAGGGCGGCACACAGTGGATGACGGGTTACAACCACGACCTGCAAAACCTCGTTTCAAGGTGGGAGCAGACGCACCTTTACGCCGACAGCCTCTTCTGGCAGCGCGACGTGAACGACGGCATGGAGGAACAGATAAGCGGCGCCCGCAAGAAGAGCAACCGCCGGCCTACCATCAACTCCTACATGTACGGCAACTACACGGCTCTCGCCCTGCTCAACGCCGGCACCGCAACAGGCCGCGAATACGCACGCAAGGCGGGGCAGCTGAAAGCACTTATCATGAGAAAACTGTGGAACCCGCAGTTAAAGTTCTTCGGAACGCTGACCACAGAGGACTCTCTCGCCATGGTGCGCGAGGAGATCGGCTACCTGCCTTGGTACTTCTCCATGCCCGAGGACAATGCCCCGAAATACCTGCCGGCATGGCTGCAACTGGCGGACGAGAAGGGATTCAACGCCCCCTTCGGCATTACCACCGCCGAACGCCGTCACCCTCTCTTCCGCAAACGCTACCGCCTGCACAAGCCCACGTGTGAATGGGACGGGGCGGTATGGCCCTTCGCCACCTCGCAGACACTGACGGCACTGGCCAATGTTATGGACTCCTACCCGGAATTGGCCAAGAACATCACCGACAGTTGCCGCACGATAATCCTCAGCAAGGCCGCAAACACAAAAGACGCGACACTCGACAGCATCGCCGACGGCAACCTCTTCTTCTACCATCTGAAAAAATACACCGAGTCACAATACCGCCGCGGCAGGCCGTACATAGGCGAATACCTCGACGAGACCGACGGACAGTGGCTCATGGGAGACCGTGAACGCTCCAGATACTACAACCACTCCACCTACAACGACCTCATCATCACCGGCCTGATAGGTCTCCGCCCCTCCATGGACGACGCCGTAACGGTACACCCACTCATCCCCGCGACGTGGGATTACTTCTGCATCGACAACCTGCCCTACCACGGAAAGCTGCTCACCATCTACTATGACAGACATGGAACACGCTACCGTCAGGGAAAGGGGCTGCACATCGTGCAGCGCGATATGCCCATGCCTGCAACGGTATCGGAGAGGCATTGAAAAGCAACAGGCTAACAAGCCCACGGTAAAAGGGTGCTGATTACATTGTAAAAGGGTGCTGATTATACGGCAAAAGGGTGCTGATTACATTGTAATCAGCACCCTTTTGTAACGTCTTTCGGAACGCATTGAATTGCAGGGAGTTATTGATACGTCGTGCGGTAAGGTTACGGAGACAATGTAGTACATCGTCTCTACATACGGGTAACATTCACATTTGCAACGGCAGTTATAACGCTTTGAACCGCAACGTCTTGTAGGGACGCACCTTGGTGCGTCCGGATTGCTGCGTATTCCGTGTGTTGGCGGACGCACCAAGGTGCGTCCCTACAATGCGGTTTGTTATCATCATGTAGAAAAAACGGTGGCGGTTATAATGTCACCACCACCGTTTTACACTTATTTCAACGTGCTGCGAAGTATCACGTTGCGCCTGAGACAGTCTTCATAAAAGAACAGTTCCTGCAAATGCAGGTTGCCTTCGGGGAACATCTCGCCGAGGGACGGGAGGAAATAGCGTTTGATGTCAAGTCCGTTGACCATGAGAACGTTATGCGCTTTGCTGACAGTCACGGTGACTGGTGTGGCGGGTGATGCCGGTACTACCGCCGTTCCGTAAGGGAAACGCTTGTCGTCAGAAGCGGGAGTTGCGCCTGCGGGGAGCAGGGTTGCGGGCGTTTCATCGGTTGTCCACGTAACGGGATTGATGCAGGCGACGTTATCCCCGCACAGGGATTGGTTGATGGCGGCCGGAGTGGTGACGCTGTTGAAGCATACGGTGACGCCGGTGGATGTGGAGTCCTGCGCAAGCCGTATGTGCGCGAGCTTGTGATTGCCACGGACAGTGTCTGCGGGGGTGATGCCATAGCCTACCACGTAGGCGGCGATGAGGCGGCGATAGGTGTCGTCGTCCATGTATTTCAGAAGTTCCACGACCATCTTTGCCCCCTGACTGAAGCCCGCGAGAATGAACGGACGGCCGTTGTTGAGATGCCGCAGATAATGTGTGAAGGCGTTGATGACATCGGTACGGGCCATGTTTTCAGCGGCTTTATAGGTGGTTTCATCGGGTGTTCCGAACGTTCCCTGCCTGTAATAGGGCAAGAAAAGGTTGGCCTGCGTGGCGAAGATGGTGTCGGCAAGTTCCGCGGACAGTTGCCACGCCTTGCGGTGAGCGGGGTTACGCGGGTCGGCGTTGTAGCGTGTTGCGCCTTGACTGTCTTGCCATGCGAAGACGCAGGTGGGCAGAAGGTAGAACACATCGGGCTTGCTGCGGTCTATATGTGCGGCAGACAGGCGTGTATTGCCTTCAAACCAAAGGGTACTGTCGCTCCATTCCATGTCGGAAGCATGGGCGTAAGCCGCTGAAAGCAGCATAAGGAAAAAGGATAAGAGATGTTTCATTTTTTGTTGGTTTATAGGGTTTTCAAACACAACCTTTAATTATTAATTATTAATTTATAATTATTAATTACGGACAATGCGCCGTAGGTTATCAGTCCGTTAATCATAAGCAGTTCATAACCGAAACGGTATCCGAAAATCAGGGGAACGCCATAATCAAGCAACAGGCACACAAGCGGTGAGGCGATGCAGACAAACACGGCAGGCTTTCCGAGGGGATTGCAGTGTTTTTTGTGCAACAGGGCGAAGGAGAAGAGGCCGAGAAGCGGGCCATACGTGTAGCTGCAAAGGCGGTAGATGGCATCGATGAGCGACGTGTTGTTGAACCAGTGGAACAGCATTATGCAGACAATGAAGAGCATTGCCATGACTCTATGCACACGATGGCGTGAATGTTCCGCGGCGCTATGGCCGGTATCATCGTCCGGTTTCATGCCGAGGAAGTCGATGCAGAAGCATGTGGTGAGGGCTGTCAGCGCACTGTCGGCACTGCTGAAGGCTGCCGCCACTATGCCAACGGCGAAAAGTATGAGGACGGCTGTGCCGAGATAGCCCGTGGCAGCGAACATGGTGAGGAGTTCATCGGGATTCGACGGCAGCGGCATGCCCTGCTTTCCGCAGAGCAGACACAGCATGACACCGAGACAAAGGAAAAGGAAATTGGCCGGGAGAAAGGCGAAACCGTATGCGCACATATCCTTCTGCGCATCGCGGAGGGTGCGGCAGGTGAGGTTTTTCTGCATCATATCCTGGTCCAGTCCGGTCATCACTATGACGATAAAGATACCGGAAAGGAAGGAAATCCAGCCTGCCGAGCCTGCGGTATCAAGCGGAACGGACTGCTGGGTGAACACGGTCATAAAGGATTCACGCACTGCCTGCCACCCGTGCAGGCCGGGATAAATGGCTTCGGAGACCTTATATATAATAAGGATAAGGGCAGCGAACATACAGAACGTCTGCAAAGTGTCGGTCCATACGAGGGTCTTTATGCCGCCACGGCGTGTATATACCCAGATGAGGGCGACCATAACGATGACCGTAAGGGGGAAAAGGAATGCATCGTATGGTGTGCCACCCGTAAGACTGCGGTGTATAATGTAGCACGGAACATAAAACCTTGCGGCGGCTCCGGTCATCTTTGAGAGCAGGAAAAAGGCGGCTCCGGTCTTGTATGCTTCCGTTCCAAGAGGCCTGAGCACCGTGTAGATGGTGGCAAGGTTGAGCTTGTAGTAGATAGGAAGCAACAGGAAGGCTACGGCAAAGTAGCCGAAGATGAAGCCAAGGCAGGTGTATAGGTATGACATCCCGGAGTGTATCACCATGCCGGGCACGCTGACAAAGGTGATGCCGGAGATGCTTGCCCCTATCATTCCGAATGCCACAAGATACCAAGGGGACTGTCTTTCGCCACGGAAGAATATGCTGTTATTGCTCCTTCGCGCCGTAAGCCTGCTGACACCAAGGAGCAACAGGAAATAAAGCAGTATGACAGTGAGAAACATTATGATAAGAATTTAAGGGAAGTCAGCGGGAGTTAAGAGGGGAGTTAGCGGACAATAGTCTTTAATCCGCAAGGCATTTGTCCGCTAACTCCCCTCTTAACTCCCGCTGACTCCCCCTTGACTCCTGTTAGATGATTATGTTATTTCTTCCAGTTCTTCAACCTTTCGTATTCCTTTTTGGTTATGCGCATGAAGGAACCATGCTGTGGTGCCGTAACGCCCTGTATGTCCTGCGGGTCTGAGAAGTTGCGCATGAACTTGTCTGCCTTACATATACGGTAGTGTTTCGGGCGTGAGGAGTATTCTATGTAGGCTATGCGCCAACCGTCTTCACCGTCTATCTGGAATGCGGACACGCCTTCACACTTCTTCTTTCCCTCAAAGTTCACGTAGTCATCCTCAACCGGTTCGCCCCAAGGGCCGCGCAAACTCTTGGACGTTGCGGTGAACAGTCCGGGCTTGCCGCCTTCCTTCTTTATCATCATGTGGAACAAACCGTCGGCCGGAACATAGTTAATGTCGGCGTCAATGGTGGCATATCCCCAGTCAAAGAGCAGCTGCGGCTGCGTAATCTTAGTGAAAGTCTTGTCTGCGTAGGAGTAATACATACGGTCGTATGCCTCTTCCGAGCGATTCCACATGGAGTAATAGATGAAGTATCCGCCCTTGGTGCCGTCCTTCCAGACGTAAGTCTCGTCCCAGAATATCTGTGGTGCCCACACTCGGTTGACCTTACTCCAGTCCTTATAGACGGGTGTTATGCTCTTATCGTCACCGTCGCAGAAGATGCTCAGCCCCTTGCGGTAGTCGAATGTGGTTGACTTCCAGCTGAGAAGATCATCGGATGTCAGCAGGTCTATGCCGTAGTTGTCCCAGTCCGACGCCTTTCCAAGCCGCTTTGTCATGGAGTTGTTCATGTCGGTCGTTACCATCAGAAATCTTTTCTTGTCGTGAGAGCGGCAGATATAGGCGTCACGCGTGCCGCCTTCTATTCTCGCCAGCTCGTAACTTGAGAAGATTGAGTCTCCGCCTATGATGTCTTCATAGTGCAAACCGTCCTTGCTGACGGCGAAAGCGGTCCACTGTCCTTTGTCGCTCATGTGGCAGTAAAGGTAGTATTTGCCCTTCTGCGGGTTAACGGCCTGCGCCCCCAGCGTCATGGAAGCGAGGCATAAGGATGCCAATAGTTTCTTCATAGAGTTTTAGTATGTTAGTGATTGAAATGTAATCTGTTGTCGTTGTCAGGGCATCATGGTCCTAAGGCAGGCCACAGCGTCCGTCACGCTGGCGACATTCTTCACCACAAGGCGGTTATGTCCGCCCACAACCTTGAAGTCGCAGTAGCGTGGATGCGCCGAAACATAGTTCAGTATCGCCCCGAAGTGCTTGCTTTGATAGAACACACTGTCCTGATTTGAGACGAACTGCATCTGCATCTGGTGCTGTTTCAGTATGAGTTTCTCGCATCCGAGCCGCCTTCCCAGCCTGCGCAACATCACCACCTGCATCAGTTCCTCGCCCTCTTTGGGCACCGGTCCGAAGCGGTCTTCCATGCGTTTGCGGTATGCTTCGAGGTCAGCGTCGCCCTGTATGCTGTCCAACTCACGGTAAAGGCTCATGCGTTCACTGCTCCCCGGCACGTAATAGTCTGGGAAATACATCTGCAAATCGCTCTCCACGTTGCAGTCATCCACAAAGTCTTCGCCCGTAAGGTTCTCCCCCTCGGCCAGCTGTTCGGCGTAAAGTTCCTGAAACTCATCATTCTTCAACTCGCTGACGGCCTGCGAAAGAATCTTCTGATAGGTCTCATATCCGAGGTCTTCCATAAATCCTGACTGCTCCGCTCCAAGCAGATTGCCTGCTCCGCGGATGTCAAGGTCCTGCATGGCAAGGCTGAATCCCGACCCGAGGTCGGCGAATGTCTCCAGTGCTTCCAGCCTTCTGCGGCTGTCGGCAGGCAGACATGACAGCGGCGGCGCGAGCAGATAGCAGAACGCCTTGCGGTTACTGCGCCCCACCCTGCCCCTCATCTGGTGCAGGTCTGACAGCCCGAAGTGGTTTGCATCGTTAATGATTATGGTGTTAGCGTTAGGTATGTCTATGCCGTTCTCAACTATTGTCGTTGACAGCAGCAGGTCATAGTCGTGGTTTATGAATCCCATCACAACCTTTTCAAGTTCCTCCGGCTTCATTTGTCCATGTCCTATGGCCACGCGACAGTCAGGAACGTGCCGTTCTATGATGCGTTTTATGTTGTCAAGAGTGGCTATGCGGTTGCAGACGAAGTATATTTGCCCGTCCCGACTCAGCTCAAAGTTTATGGCGTCAGCTATCAGTTCCGCCGAGAATGTGGCCACCTGCGTGTCTATCGGCTGGCGGTTCGGCGGCGGAGTGCGCATTATGCTCATGTCCCTTGCGCCCATAAGAGAGAACTGCAACGTCCTCGGTATAGGCGTGGCGGACATTGTCAGCGTATCGACATTGGTCTTCATCTGGCGCAACTTCTCCTTGGTCGATACGCCGAACTTCTGCTCTTCGTCTATAATCAGCAGTCCGAGGTCATGCCATTTCACCGCCTTTGTCAGCATACGGTGCGTCCCCACGAGAATATCTATCTTCCCTTCTTCCAGACGTTGCAGCACATCCTTGGCCTGTTTGGCCGTCCTTGCCCTCGAAAGGTAATCCACCGTCACGGGAAGTCCTGCAAGACGCTTCGTGAAAGTCTTGAAATGCTGGAAGGCAAGCACCGTTGTCGGCACGAGCACCGCCACCTGTTTCGAGTCGCACGCGGCCTTGAAAGCCGCCCTTATGGCCACCTCCGTCTTGCCAAAGCCCACGTCTCCGCACACCAGACGGTCCATAGGGCGCGCCGCTTCCATGTCACGCTTCACCTCCTGCGTGGCCTTCATCTGGTCAGGAGTGTCCTCATACAGGAACGAACCCTCCAGTTCATGTTGCAGATAAGAGTCTTTCGCGAAGGCGAACCCCTGCTCGTGACGGCGTTTGGCGTATAGTTTTATAAGGTCACGGGCTATGTCCTTTATGCGTTTCTTGGCCCTTTCCTTGATACGTTCCCACGCTCCGGTGCCGAGAGTGGAAAGCCTTGGCGGCTCACCGCTGTCCGCACGGCGGTATTTGCTTATCTTATAGAGGGCATGGATGCTCACATCCACCTTGTCATTCTTCTGATATACTATGCGTATCACCTCCTGATAGCCGTTCGATGTGGTGCCGTCCGCATTCCGTGTCACCGTGGGCACACGCACAAGTCCGGCAAATTTGCCTATGCCGAAATCCACATGAACGATGAAGTCGCCCGGTTCCATCTCCTGCAACTCCTTCATCGTAAGCGCCATCTTGCCCTTCTTCGCCGTCTGTGCCTTCAACTGGTACTTGTGGAAGCGTTCGAATATCTGGTGATCGGTGAACACCACGGTCTGCATCACGTTATCCACGTAACCCTCATGCACCGCCCCCTTCACCGGTGTCCATTCCAACCTCCTGCCGCCACCGTGTCCGTCCGCCACGTTGTTCATTATCTCTTTCAGCCGCTCATGCTGCTTGTCGCTGTCCGAGAGTATGAAGATGCGGTAGCCTTTCAGGGCATAATCCTCCAGCGTCTGCGCCAACAGGTCGAAATTCTTGTGCAGAAGCGGCTGCGGCGAGCAGGAGAACACCACGTCCGCCGCTGCCTGTTCCCTCAGTTCCACCACCTTATACGGTTTCAGGCTCTCCTCCATCCTCGTGGCGGTGCACAGGTTCAGGCTTGCCGTCAGTTCCCTCATGATGTCCGCCTTCTCCATCTCCGTGGCGTAAGACATACGGTCTGACAGCGCCTGTTGCGAGAATCCCTCCTTATATATATAATCGACCGCGTCCGTGACATACTGCAAGTCGTGTGTCACCACAATGGTATCCTCGGGCAGGAAGTCGGGAAACGGAATCTTGTCCGTACCAATCCGTGCTATCTCCGGCACTATGCTAAGCGTGTCGAGCATCTCCATCGACAACTGGTCCTCCACGTTGAAAGTGCGCATGGAGTCTATCTCGTCACCGAAGAAGTCCAGACGGAACGGCTGCTCGGAACTGTATGAATACACGTCGAGTATGCTTCCCCTCACGGCGTACTGCCCCGGCTCATACACATAGTCCACCTCCCTGAACCCAAGTTCCCTCAAGCGTTTCGCCAGCTGTGTCATGTCGATGCGCTGCTCCTTGCTGATGATGATGCAGTTGGTGTCCAGCTTCTGCCTTGATATCACGAGTTCGGCCAGCGCAGCGGGGTAAGTCACGATGAGACGTGCCGCCTGTTGCGGTTTCGCCAGCGTCGTGAGCGTCTCCGTGCGCATTATCTCGCCCGCCGCGTCACGCTGCCCGAACTTCACCGCCCGCTTGTATGACGACGGAAACAGCAGCACATCGCCCGTGCCGGTGATGTTCGTCAGGTCCTGAAACAGGTAACCCGCCTCGTCAGCGTCACGCATGATGAAGAGCATACAGCGGCGCACCCTGCCGTGGACAGCGGCGAAATACATGGCCACGGCAGACTGCGCAAGACCGCTTACGGCAGTCCCGCGTTTCGACTTCATCTTCAACTGCTGAGCCAGAGCCTTCGTCTGCGGATGGCCGGCATAAAGAGTTAAAAGTTCATTCAGTAACATAAATCAGTGCAAAAGTACAAAAAAAATCCATAATACCTTTGCTGTTTTAGGATTATTTCGTACTTTTGCAATACTAAAAAAGACTAAAAGACAGCCATGCACACAAGCGACAGCATAATTATCATACCGACATACAACGAGAAAGAGAACATAGAGAAGATAATACGCGCCATCTTCTCACTGGAAAAAACGTTCCACATCCTCGTTATCGACGACGGGTCGCCCGACCACACGGCGGACATCGTCAAGGGGCTGATGGCCGACGAGTTCCGCGGACGCCTCTTCATAGAGGAGCGTCAGGGGAAGTTAGGACTGGGAACGGCCTACATAAAGGGCTTCAAATGGGCATTGGAGCGGGACTACCAGTATATCTTCGAGATGGACGCGGATTTCAGCCACGACCCGAAAGACGTGCCGCGGCTCTACGCCGCGTGCGCTGACGAGGGCTACGATGTGGCCATCGGCTCGCGGTATGTCAGCGGAGTGAACGTGGTGAACTGGCCCATAGGGCGGGTGCTGATGTCATACTTCGCGTCGAAATACGTCCGTCTCGTGACCGGTTTCAAGGTTCACGACACCACGGCAGGCTTCAAATGCTACAAACGCAGGGTGCTGGAGACGATAGAACTGGACAAGATACGCTTCAAGGGCTACGCCTTCCAGATAGAAATGAAGTTCACCGCCTACAAGATAGGCTTCCGCATAAAGGAGGTTCCGGTGATATTCGTGAACCGTCAGGAGGGCGTAAGCAAGATGAACGGCGGCATCTTCGGCGAGGCGTTCTTCGGAGTCATGCGCCTGAGACTGGACGGATGGACAAGGAAATACCCGAAGATAAAAGACTGACAGCCACATATTTTTTACTCAATAACAGCCTTCCGCAGAGCAAGGGATTAACGGGGGCAATGCAAAAGGGTGCTGATTACAATGTAATCAGCACCCTTTTACCGTATAATCAGCACCTGTTTACAGGGTAATCAGCACCCTTTTGCAACGTTCTTTGTAACGCATTGAATGATAACGCTTTGTAGGGACGCACCTTGGTGCGTCCGGATTGCTGCGTATTCCGTGTGTTGGCGGACGCACCAAGGTGCGTCCCTACGTCGCGCTTTGTAATCATCGTAGTGGGAAACGGATGGTATTTGCAATGCAAACGGCTTCCTTTTTCCCGGCATATTGTCAATTCATCACCGCTTTGTAGAGACGAGGTATTACCTCGTCTCAATATTGAACACCGTGTGGTACGATAACGGAGACGATGTGGTACATCGTCTCTACATACGGGTAATAATCCTATTTACATCGCCCTTTATAACGTTTTGAATGATAATGCTTTGTAGGGACGCACCTTGGTGCGTCCGGATTGCATCCTATAAACGGCCGCCTACTCCCACAGCATCCAGCTGTCTTCCTCATTGGGGGAAAACTCAAGCAGCAGCTGTTGCACCTGCGCGGAACTGTCATTAAGCCTGTACCACCCCCGGGTGTCGGCCTTACATACCGCTCCCCCACTCTTCCTGCTCTCGGCACGCAGCCATTCGGCGACAGCCAAATAGACCTTTCCAAGATCCTGAGGCGCAAAAAGCGTATTGGTTATGTTATAAACGTTAAGGGCAATGCGCCTTACGGGCATACCGTCGGGATATGCCTCTTTCAGTATAAGTAGTATATGACGTTCGTATTGCATAAAAAGACACAAAAAATGAAGGGTGAACAAATCAATGATTGCCCACCCTTCATCTTATCATATACCGGCGTGCCGGTACACATCACGTTATTCTCTGCCGAAAATTTGCGGTATTAGGCAAGGATAACCTTATTGTCCTCTGTTGACACAATCTTACCTTCCTTGAGCAACCAGCCAAGTCCGAGGAACACATCCTCGGCAGCTACCTTTGCGGCCTTTGCTATCTCAGCCACAGAGAGAGGCTTCTCAGAGGCTGCAAGAATCTGGTAAACGTCACCGGCACGGAAGCCTGCATTCTCCGCATTTACATAAATTACAGCGGCCTTCTTGGTTGCTGACTTCGTACCACAGGTTTTTGTAGCGCAAGCCTTGGTGGTTTTCTTCTCTGCGGCAGCCTTGGTTGCTGTCGTCTTCTTTGTTGTTGTTTCTGCCATTTTGTTTGTTTTGGTTTGTTATCATCCCATTAACAGGCAAGATTGTCAACCCTGTCTTTTTATTGTCAATAAGAATTTGATGATGCAAAAGTACTACTTTTCAATGGAATAGGGTGTCTTTTACAAGAGAAAAGACACCCTATCAGTGTTATTTTTGACAAAAGTCAACGGGAATATTGGCAGGTTGCTGTTTTTGGCTTGTATGTCATGGTTTTCAGGACTGCGCCTTTACTTCCAGCTGCAACTCCTCCAACTGCTTTTGGTCAATGGCTGACGGCGCATCGAGCATCACGTCACGGCCGCTGTTGTTCTTCGGGAACGCGATGCAGTCACGTATGCTGTCAAGGCCGGCCATGATGCTTACGAAGCGGTCGAGACCGAAAGCGAGACCGGCATGAGGGGGAGCGCCATACTTGAAGGCGTTGATAAGGAAGCCGAACTGGGCCATGGCACGCTCAGGAGTGAAGCCCAATACCTCGAACATCTTGGCCTGAAGGGCGCCGTCATGGATACGGAGCGAGCCGCCGCCGACCTCTACGCCGTTGCAGACAAAGTCGTAAGCCTTGGCACGAACCTTTGCGGGGTCGGTGTCAAGAAGCGGTATGTCATCCGGATTCGGCATGGTGAAGGGATGGTGGGTGGACATGAGACGCTGCTCCTCGTCACTCCACTCGAAGAGCGGGAAGTCGATAATCCACAGGCACTCAAACTTGTTCTTGTCCATAAGGCCGAGCCTCTTGCCCATCTCAAGGCGCAGGGAACAGAGCTGGACGCGGGTCTTGTTGGCGTTGTCGCCTGAGAGTATGAGGATGAGGTCGCCCTTCTTGGCTCCGGCCTTGTCGGCGACTGCCTGCAACTGCTCGGCTGTGTAGAACTTGTCTATGCTTGACTTGACGCTGCCGTCGTCGTTGAGCTTGATATAGACGAGACCCTTTGCACCCACCTGCTGTGACTTGACAAAGTCCGTAAGCTGGTCGAGCTGCTTGCGTGTGTAGCCTGCGCAGCCCTCGGCCACTATGCCGCCGATGTACTCCGCACTGTCAAAGACCTGGAATGTGCCGAGTTTCAGCACGTCCATGAGTTCCACGAACTCCATGCCGAAGCGCAGGTCGGGCTTGTCGGAGCCGTATTTGGCCATCGCCTCGTGCCATGTCATCTGGCGAAGACGTGCCGGCAACTCCACGCCGCGCACCTCACGGAACAGGTGGCGGGCCATCTCCTCAAAGATTTCTATTACGTCTTCCTGATCCACGAAGGACATCTCACAGTCTATCTGGGTGAACTCCGGCTGGCGGTCGGCACGCAGGTCCTCGTCGCGGAAGCACTTGGCTATCTGGAAATAGCGGTCAAAGCCGGAGACCATGAGCAGTTGTTTCAGTGTCTGGGGGCTTTGCGGCAGCGCATAGAACTGCCCGGGATTCATGCGTGAGGGCACAACGAAGTCGCGGGCGCCTTCCGGTGTGGAGCCGATGAGTATCGGCGTCTCCACCTCTATGAACTGACGGGAGTCGAGGAAGTTGCGTATGAGTATCGTCATACGGTGGCGAAGCTCAAGGTTTTTCCTCACGCAAGAGCGGCGAAGGTCAAGGTAACGGTACTTCATCCGCAGCTCGTCGCCGCCGTCGGTGTTGTCCTCTATGGTGAACGGAGGGGTCTGGCTCTCGCTGATAATCTTCATCTCGGTCACGAGAATCTCTATGTCTCCGGTGGCGAGCTTGCCGTTTTTGGAATAGCGTTCGGCCACCTGACCCGTTGCCTGTATCACAAATTCGCGGCCAAGGCGGCCTGCCATGGCCCTGAGTTCTTCCGGAGAATCCTCGTTGAAGGCCAGCTGCGTTATGCCGTAACGGTCTCTCAGGTCAACGAAAGTGAGCGCACCAAGGTTGTGTACGCCCTGTACCCAGCCGGCAAGAGTCACTGTCTGGCCGGCGTTCTCTATGCGGAGTTCTCCGCAGGTGTTTGTTCTATACATTGAATTATAATGTGTTTATTTATTTCCTTATGATATGTCAGTCAACTACCAGCTTCTCCTTGCGCAACTTTGAGATGAGATTCTCCACGTCGGTGCGTGCCGTCGCCTCATCCACTTCGTACTCGGCTGTGAGTAACTGCACAAGCCCGTCAACGGTAAAGTCACCGCCTTCCATCTGTTCCCACAGGAAAAGGGAAGAGTCGTTGAGTGATATTAACTTGGAGAAATCGATGTTTTTCTCGCCCATCGGCACAAGTACGGATATGCCACAGACCTCTTTACGGTCCCAACCTTTTATGATTCTCATCTTGTCTTGTTATTTTTAGGATTTTGTTATCTTGGCCTTTACATAGGCAAGGGTTGCTGTCGGATAGTGATACAGTTGCCAAACCAGAAGCAGCCAGCGCCTGATCGGTTTCAGGAACAGCCACACCCGCCAGTAGGTTTGGTACGCAATGGTGCCTACCGAGTCCAGTTTTGTACTGCCATTGCGGTAAAAGCCGATGGCTATCGCGATGACATCCTGCCTCCGCACGAACTCCGGCAGAAGGTTACCGTCACCGCACATCACGATATTGTCGCCCTTGACGGATGTTATTCTGTGCAGGACGAAGCTGTCTCTGCTTGGCAGATAGGCAAAAATAACATCGCCTCTGCGCAACGTTTCCGGTACTGCCGACAGCAGGGCGGCATCACGGTTGTCTTCCAGATAGGGCCTCATGCTGATGCCTCTAAGCGGCAGTGTGACGGTCTTTCCGGCCAAGACATAGTCCTTTACAAGCGACAGTATGGCGTTATCGAAAACCGTATTCTGTGTATTTTGCTCTTTCTTCATGTTTGCTTCCTTTGTTTATTCTTCAAGGAAACGGCGGCATACCTGCGCGGAAGCGGCGTCCGGCAGGCAGTGCAGCCTTGCCATTGTGACCTTGGAAAGCAGTGATGACACCGTGTCGCACATCCTCCGGTATATCTCCTCGTCGCTCCTTATGGTGGAACAGGCTGTCAGCAACATGGCAAACGCGTCCACCGGTTTCAGCGGTTCCACACGATTCACGGTGTCACGGGTTATCTTCAGCACCGCCCCGAGCGGCACACGGATATTGCGGTAGCACGCTGTCTTGCCGCTCCAAGGCGACCCGTACAGCATAGGTTGCCCGCCAACAAGGCGTATTATGGGGTTGTCGTCGTTGACAAGGTCACACCCTTCTATGGTTTTCAGCCAGTTTGCGACCTGCGTACTCTTACCGGTTCCGCTCTCGGCGGTAAAGGCGTATGCCCTGCCGGAGTGCCTTACGACGGACGCATGAACGAGAAGCGTGTCGTGAAAGGCGGCACTGAACGCGTATGTCAGCATCATAACGCTGTTGAGGGCGAAGCGCTTGACGGACAAGTCGCCCCTTATTGCGCAGCGGCAGTCACCGAACTGCGGCGAGGTTATGAGCAGCGCACAGGGTAAGCCGCGCAGTGTATGGATGAGAAGTTGGTATCTTCCATCCGCAGTACGCTCCACTTTTGTCACTCCGTTGCCCGTGTCCGCCTCGGTAATAAGACGTTTCCCCTCCGCCGGCAACATCTTCAGACGACGCTCAAGACGCAAAGTGAAGAGCCGGGGAGCACCTTTCTCATGCGTAGTTTTGAAGGGAACGAAGGACGGAAGGAGCGTATCAAGGACAGAATCGTCACCATCCACCTCTATCGTTACATTGTGTCCGCCGATACAGTAGTCCATGATTACTCTGCCGCGGGGGCGCTAAAACGGAACTCTCCCTGCCCGACTTGCTTGATAAGGAAGCCTCGTTTCCGCAGTTTCTCAGCCTGTTTGGCGTACCGTTTGTCCAGTTTCTTGACCGTTTCGGCAAATGTCACGGTGCAAATGCGGTTCTTCTCGCCCTTCTGGGCCATGTGATTGGCCAGTTGTCCTGACAGGATTTCCCTGCCGACGAGGAACTTTGTCTTCTTTTCCAGCTGCGCATTGTCCAGTATAAGCTCGTCAGTCATATAGACAACAGAGTCTGCCGGCGAATAGGCAAGGCCGTAAATATAGAGCCGTCCGGCGTTTATCACCTCCGGCTTGGCCTCTCTCTTCATCTTCTTTTTCTGTGCCTTGGCCTCTTTCTTGGACTGCTTTCCGCCGTTTTCCGGTTCAGCGTATGCTGTGAAAACCATAGTAAAGGCCATCAGTATCATCAGTATTCTGTTCATTTTAGCTATATATTATAATAAGGTGTGTCACACATTCTTTTTCATTATACGGCGCATCTTCCTCTCCGCGGTCTTCCTTATCTGTCGCACCCGCTCCCTTTTGAGGCCGTATTCCTCCGCTATCTCCGCCATGGTCATACGTTCCTGCGTCCCGATTCCATAGAAAGCGGTTATCACATTGCGCTCCCTCTCATTGAGAAGGCGTATCGCCTGCGTCAGCGCAAAGCTCACTTCCTTGCTTTCCACCGCGTCATCCGTCATCGGCTTGCCGGCTTTCAGCATATCGCCGAGCGTGTTTGTCTGTCCCGGATGCAATGGTGTGTCGGTGGAAAGACGGCGCACTTCGCTCCCTTCCACCTTGCCATTCTTCGGCAATGTGACCACGGGGCTCTGCTCCGGCAACGCCTGTTCCATGTATTTCCTTATCTCCCACACCGCAAAGTTGACGAAACGCCCGTCCTCCTTGGGCTTCCACTTACGGGCGGAGAGCATCAACGCGATGTTGCCCTCGCTGATAAGGTCGTCCATACTCAGCCCCTTATCGGCGTACTGACGCGCTATGCTGACCACGAACCGCAGGTTTGCGGTGACGAGTTTGTCAACGGCAGCCTCGTCACCCTGCTGTATTCGCGCCGCCAAAGTGCGCTCCTCATCGTCTGTTAACGACGGAATGTTGTGTATGTCCTGCCAGTAGGCATCGAGAGTGTCTATTGATTGCATAGGCGGTGTTGGTATTTCGTTATAGAATATATCCCGGTTGTCATCACAACCATATCTCAAACAGTCTGGACAGCCATCCCCTTGTCTTCTGCCAGCGGGTGCGCCAAGAGTCCCATTTCTCCGGTGTCAGCCTGAAACAGTGTTGCTTATCCGCATTGAACAGCCTCGTAAGCTCCGCCGTCGTGTTCTTGTCTATGATGACGGCGTTGGCCTCATAGTCCCAGTTCAGCGACCTTGCGTCGAGGTTGCAGCTGCCAACGGTGCAGACCTTGCCATCTACCATTATTATCTTCGTGTGGTGAAAGCCGTTCTGGTAGATGTAAACGTCCGCGCCACGCTTCATCATCCAGTGCAGATGATAGAACGAACAGTCCGGCGACATGGGTATGTCGCTCTTCTCAGCCATCATCACTTCCATCTTCACCCCGCGCTTCAAAGCACGCTTTATGGCCTTTTTCACCGAGTGGGTGAGCGTCAGATAGGGGTTAAGTATCTGTATGCTGTCCTTTGCGTTGTCTATGGCGGCAATGTAGAACTGCCTCATTATCTTGTTCGTCCTGTGCGGCTCACGGTTTATTATGCCCACCATTTTCCTGTAAGCGGTGGCCGTCGTGTCCGGTTTCAGTCCCCGGAAGTAGTCCGCCGGGCGATAACCCCTGTAATACTTCGCGCCGCTGATGTTCTGCTTGGCGGTCTTGTTCCACATCCGCAGGAATATCCTCTGCAAGGTGTTGACCTCCTCTCCGTCCAGCCGGCAGTGCATATCGTGCCACGCTCCCACCACTTCCGTGCCGTGAATGTAATAGTCCGCCACGTTCATGCCGCCCGTATAAGCTATCTGCCCGTCAATGACCACAATCTTGCGGTGGTCCCTGTGGAACACATGATTTACCCAAGGGAAGGCCACGGGGTCAAACTCGTATATCTCAATGCCCTGCTCCCGTATCTGTTCCAAGTGCTTCTTCTTCAGCGGACGGTTGTTGGACATATTGCCAAAGGAATCAAACAGTGCCCTGACCTCAACCCCTTCCTTCACTTTCCGCGCCAGAAGACGCACCAACTCACCCGTAATCGAGTCGTTGCGGAAGTTGAAATACTCCAGATGCACACTGCTCTTGGCCTGACTTATGGCATGGAACATATCGTCAAACTTAGCCTGCCCGTTGTTGAACAGCACCACGCTGTTGTCATGGGAGAACGTTATCCCCCGGCCGCGCAGTTCCCGCACGACCAGCGTGTCGGCCGTTTCCTGCCCTTCTTCACGCATGGTGTCCGTCCCGGCGGCACCTCCCGTGAGGGCAAGGTGGCACAATGCAACAGTCAATAACAAATGCTTCATCATATCTTACTCCGTTGTTCCTGCCTGTACCATGCTCCTTACATGAACGTCAGTCTGCGGGAACGGTATCTCGATGTTGTGCTCATTGAGCGTGTCGTAGATACATTCAAGTATTATACCGTCATCAGAATACTGCGTAAACACATTCACCCACACTATGACTTTCAGCACAAGAGCCGAGTCTCCGAGTTCTTTCAGCACGACCTTACAGCCCTTTTGCCTGTCTATGCAGTCCAGTTTGCTCACCGCATCTATGATATACCGCTTGGCATCGGCCACCTTTGTGCCGTAAGCCACGCCCACATCCAGCACGTGCAACTCATATCCGTGGTTGCGTGTCATGTTCTTGTAGTTCTTTGTAAACAGCTGCGAGTTCTGGAAAGCTATCACCGAGCCGTCCGTTGTGTCAATCATCGTCGAGGTATATGATATGCTTGACACCGTGCCGCGTATGCCGTCACACACTATCAGGTCTCCGATCTTTATGCGTCCCATCATAAGCGAGATGCCGTAATATATGTTCTCAAGCAGGTCCTTGGACGCGAAACCGATACCGGTAGATAAGCCTCCGGAGATAATCACAAGCCAATAGCTGGAGATATTGAATATGGCGAGCGACACAAGGAACCACACTCCCCACACGACGAGCTGCAAGACGTTCTTGACCATCATGAAACGCTGTGCGGCATTGACCGCGTCACGCTGCTCCAAGAAGTACTTTATGAACGCCTTGGCCGTATGGTTGATGTAGTTGAACACAAACCACAGCGTCACTACCATCGCAATGCCGAATATGCTCGCCTTGAAATTCGGCGTATCGACAAAGTTACGGGTGAACAGCGTCAGCGTAAGGTCGGTAAGGTTGAACACGTCGGCGGCCCAATACAGGCTCAGCACCACGGAGGCTACGGCCGCAGCGGGCAGCAATACCCAGTAAATCGCGTTGTGATGCCATGTCTCCGTTATCGGTTTCTCCGCCAGCTTGCGTTTCAGGGCATATCCGCGGAACCAGTCGCGCAGGCAGATTATGGTAAGGATGCACGTAAGCTGCATGACCCACCAGATGAGTATCTGCACCGCAAGAAGCGTATAGCCGACGATGGAACAGACAAGCGAGACGACAAACACGAACTGCGAGAAAGCGGCGTAGCCCTTGTCGCCGCGCTCCACCTCCGCCCTGTACTTGTGCAGGGCGTGCCATTGCCACAGGCAGCACACCAGCAGTATCGGCGGGAAGATGAGGTTGACAAGCGTGTTGGGTATCAGCACCACGCGGAAGCTGATGACAATAAAGCCGTTTACCAGCAGAGGCAGGTATATGCTGAGCGTCTTCAGCGTCTTTGAAGCCTCCACACGCAGGAGCGTGGAGATGATTATTACGCTCATGAGCCATGCGAACTGCACCAGCAGCGATGATGCCATGATGAGGAAATCCTGCGTGGCGAAAGCCTGTACCACGGCCAGTATAACGGCGAACGTAACGGCCGTGGAGGCGAGAATGACGCCGGTGCGCTTGGCAAGGAACCACTGCCCGGCCTCACCAAGCATCCCCTTGCGGATGAACTTGGTGGCAAGCCATCTCACTATCAGCTGGTTGAGCAGCACGGCGATAAAGCCGTAGAAGACAATGACAATGAAGACGCCAAGCATCCAGCGCGCATCCCATTGTGACTTCACGTTACCGTAACCGCCATACTTGTCCCCCATCGTGTCACGTGTCTCCGAATAATAGTCACGCAGGCGCGATATGATTGAGAAATAGTTGTCGCCGCCATTGACAAAGATGCTGTTCTGCAACTCCGCATACTTGCCGTTGGCATAGTCGTAGAGGTTCTTCAGGCGGCTCTCGGTCATTTTATAGTATGTGATATACTCGTTCAGCTGGTCCCGGTCCTCCATCACCATGCGGCGGGTGTTCACCGCCAACGCCAGACACACGTTGCGGTCGGTCTTCGCCCGGGCGTCAAGCACCATCACCGGCATGGACTTCAGGCACTGTATCAGGCTGTCAAAGCGCGCCACCTCGCCATTGCTCTTCTCCACAAGGGAGGTGAACGGGACGAGGTGTTTCTCAAAGTTCTTGTAGTCCTGTATGGCTTCATGGCAGGCATACGACAAGTCGAAGACGTAACCGTCCTTCTGCGAGTACAGCATCAGGGCGTTCTGGTTGCTGCTCTGCATCGTCTGCATCAGCGTGCGGAACACCCTCCGCTCCTCTTTCCTCATCGCTTCCTGCTTCTGCCCGTACTCATCATGATACTTGGTCAGCTCGCTGCGGAGTATGCGCAGCGTGTTACCAAGGCTGTCTTCCTTCAACACCGCAGAGGCGGGTGTGACAAACAGCAGGCCGAGCAACACAAGTATGTATAATCTTATTTTCGTCATTGAAAGCAAATTTGCTGCAAAGTTATACATATTTTTCCACATACACAAATTTTTCGGGGTGGTTGTTTCCACATTATTTAATAGCTCTGAAAGAGCGGCATAGTAAAGCGCAGGGTGCAAACACTGTGTCTTGACGGCATGAGGAACAAAAGGTATTGGAACCCCAAAGCCGGAAGACGAGCAGCCTGCAAGGCTGCAAGGGGTTTACATCAACCAAGAATGCAGGCCGTTCATGCACACCCCTCGTCACACTTCGTGTTCCTCGCCTGCCGGCTTAGGGGTGCCAATACCAATAAACGCACAATCACCACATAGGCAGGGCTCACGCCCTACCCTATACTGTGCCGCCCCGTCGGGGCTGGTGTCGTTGCCCTCCCCCATTTATCAACACCCGCCGGCGATTTAACATTTGCCGCCACGGATTTTAACACGCAGATTCGCGCAGGGAAAAACGCCGGGTGTTTGATTGCGTACAGCGAAATCTCGCGATTCACGCAAGTGCCTGACTGTCAACGAATAGTAATTTCCTTTATTATTATCACCATGTAAAAGGGCGTTGATTACCGTGTTTTCCGCCTGCAAAAGGCATTCGTGCAGGCAACAAAAAGGTGCTGACCACAATGTAAAAGGGTATCGATTACAGTGTGAACAGCACCTTTTTGCACAATGATGCCTTTTCTGCCGCATCACAAAAGCGTCCGGAGCCATGTTTTTCTTCTATTTTGCATTTGCGGGCGGGGGATGCAATTTAACACAGTTGACAGTTTTTAAGGTCTGCAGGATTCAAATTAATAACGCAACAACTTTAGAATTGTTTTATTTTCTCCATATTTTTGTTTTATAAACT
>JAAGKN010000550.1_pt1 | contig 83936 bp, 82 predicted proteins | sample 6206371 | NCBI WGS metagenome assembly JAAGKN01 (sample SAMN11533720, study PRJNA540317) | gut metagenome | isolation source: fecal pellets from male and female animal of same cohort | host: Peromyscus leucopus | place: USA:CA | collected 2017 | reverse complement strand
TGTAGAGTTCGGTGCAAGCGTTGAAGCCGGACACATGTTCGCTTTGTCAAACGATTTGACATTAGATCCGAGCTTAGGCTTGTACTATACGCAAATCAACTTTGATGATGCGAAAGACAATGTTGGTAAAGAATACAGCTGGAAAGACATCAAACATCTTGAAGCTGAACTCGGTGCCAAACTGGAAAAACAGATTGATACGGCCAAGATTTACATCAAACCGAGCATAATCCAAACTGTTACCGGCGGTGACAGCGTCAAAGTTACCGGCTTGAACAAGCTGAGCACCTATGACGACGGCACGCTCGGCGCGTATCGAACTCGGCGGGCGCTACGGCTTTACCGATGCTCTGTCTGCCTATGGTTGGGTTAACTATACCTTTGGCTCAGACTATGATGCTACAGCATTTGGGGTGGGCTTAAACTACGCTTGGTAAAAACAGGCAAAGGCGTATAATGGACGCCTAATACAAAAACTGCGGGGAAATTTTTTATCATGTACGCTTTCTGTACACTCAAAAAAATTTCCCCTTGTTTTTTATTATCCGCCTCATTCTCCGCCTTTGCTCGACATTGTGCAGGATAAAACTTATTATCCGCCTTTTTAGCGCTTTGTCCGTCCTAAAATCTTATCATCTGCACACGCCATCCGAGCTTGCGCAAAATAGAGAAATAAAAAGCCGGTTGCCTGAAATACGACAGCCGGTTTTCTTATTAATCACCTCGTTATCCGAACTTGTTTAATATCGTGTAGGGAAAATTTCCCCTTGTTTTTTTCGCCATAGGCGCAAGCATCGTTAACCTTTTTAAATTATTTTTTTTAAAAATCGATTTTAAGCTGCTTTTTTTGCCCGCTGGTGCGTTTTTGTTGTTTTTTAATGGGCATAAGTTGCATAAAAATCTGGTTAAATTTAGCGTTTCTGCTATTATCGGCACAGTTAAAGATAAACTTAATAAGGTAAAAAAATGACAGAAGAAATCAATGATGAGAATGTAATTGCCAATGCTGTTGACAAACCGGCTCAGGACATTACTCCGGTAGATATTTCAGAGGAAATGCGCCGCTCATATCTTGACTATGCAATGAGCGTTATCGTTTCGCGTGCGCTGCCGGATGTTCGAGATGGTTTAAAACCGGTACACCGCCGCATTATTTATTCGATGTATGAAAACGGCTATGATTACAACCGTCCGTTCCGTAAATCTGCCCGTATTGTCGGTGACGTTTTGGGTAAATATCACCCGCACGGCGACAGTTCGGTTTATGATGCTATGGTACGTATGGCTCAGCCTTTTTCAATGCGTGTTCCGATGGTTGACGGACAAGGCAACTTCGGCTCAATGGACGGTGACGGCGCTGCTGCCATGCGTTATACCGAAGCTCGCTTGGCAAAAGTTGCACACGCATTGATTGAGGATATTGACGAAGACACTGTCGACTTTATGCCCAACTATGATGAAAGCCTGCAAGAGCCGACAGTTCTTCCGGCCCGTTATCCTAACTTGCTGGTTAACGGCACCAACGGTATTGCCGTCGGTATGGCTACCAACATTCCGCCACATAACCTCGGCGAAGTCATTTCGGCTTGTTGTGCTTATATTGACAATCCTGATATTACAATAGATGAACTCATCAAATATATTCCGGGGCCGGATTTTCCGACCGGAGGTTTGATTTTGGGACAGAGTGGTGCAAAATCGGCATATTATACCGGCCGTGGCTCGGTTATTATGCGTGCCAAATGCACCATTGAAGAAATCCGCAAAGATCGCGAAGCTATCATTGTCCATGAAATTCCTTATCAGGTTAATAAAGCGGCTATGGTTCAGCGCATTGCCGAACTGGTTAAAGAAAAGAAAATCGAAGGCATTTCCGATATTCGTGATGAGTCCGACCGTCAGGGCGTTCGCGTTGTGGTCGAAGTCAAAAAAGACGTTCAGGCCGATGTTATCTTAAATCAGCTTTACAAATTAACTCCGTTGCAGACCAGCTTCGGTATGAACATGTTGGCAATTAACGGCGGACGTCCGATGATGCTGAATTTAAAAGACATTATTTCGGCATTTATTGAATTTCGTGAAGAAGTTATCCGCCGCCGTACAATTTATGAACTGAATAAAGCACGTGATCGTGCCCATACTTTGGTAGGTTTGGCCATCGCTGTTGAAAATATTGATCCGGTTATTGAACTTATCCGTACGGCTCCGTCTCCACAGGAAGCAAAAGACGCTTTGTTGGCAAAAGCTTGGCCGGCAGGAGACGTTGAACCTTTGGTTATTTTGATTGACGAGCCTGACCGCAAAGTCGAAAATGGGCATTATCGCCTGTCTGAAGCTCAAGCCAAAGCTATTTTGGACTTAAGGTTGCAACGTTTGACCGGTCTGGAACGTGATAAAATTCATCAGGAATTGGTGAACTTGGGTGACGAAATCAAAGAATGTCTGGCTATTTTGGCAAGTCGCGAAAAACTTTACGGCATTATGCGCGATGAATTGGTCAGCATTAAGGACGAATATGCTACGCCACGCTTGACCAAAATTGAAGAATTTGAATTTGAACAGGATATTGAATCGCTCATTCAGCGTGAAGAAATGGTTGTTACCGTTACCGAAGCCGGATATATCAAACGCGTTCCGCTTAATGCTTATAAAGCACAGAAACGCGGCGGCAAAGGAAAGTCAGGCATGTCAACCAAGGATGAAGATTTTGTATCACGCCTGTTTGTTGCTTCGACCCATACGGCAGTTCTGTTCTTCTCATCCAAAGGCTTGGTCTATAAACTCAAAGTTTATAAACTGCCGCTCGGCTCTCCGACTTCTAAAGGCAAACCTTTTGTCAATCTGTTGCCGCTGGATGACGGCGAGAATATTACGACAATTATGCCGCTGCCGGAAAAAGAAGTTGATTGCAAGGATATGTCTATCATCTTTGCCACCAAGAGCGGTATGGTTCGCCGCAACTGTCTGACAGACTTTGTAAATGTTCAGTCCAACGGTAAAATTGCGATGAAACTTGATGACGACGACAAACTCATTAATGTTCGCACTTGTACCGAAAACGACGACATTATGCTGGCCACCCGCGAAGGCAAATGTATTCGTTTCCCTGTTACAGACGTACGCGTATTTGTCGGACGTAACTCTGTCGGTGTTCGCGGTATCAAGCTGGCAGACAATGACGAAGTTATTTCGATGTCTATTTTGAATCACAGCGATGCCACTGCAGAACAGCGTGACGAATATTCCCGTATTGTTTCAGCCATCAAACGTATGGAAGCAGAGAACGGCGAAGCCGGAATTAAAGCTGCCGATACCGGATTGCTTAATGTTTTGACGGCAGAGCAGTTTGCTGAAATGCAGGCAAATGAACAGTTTATCCTGACCGTTACCTGTACCGGTTACGGTAAGCGCTCGTCTTCTTACGAATACCGTGTAACCGGTCGTGGCGGTTCGGGTATTGCCAATATGGAAATGTCGCCCCGTAATAAGGAAGTTGTCAGCTCGTTCCCGATTGATGACAACAACCAGATTATGATGGTTACTGATGGCGGCAAGCTGATTCGTATGCCGGTTGAAGATATCCGCATTGCCGGACGTAAGACACAAGGTGTTATCTTGTTCCGTACGGCCGAAGACGAAAAAGTTATGTCTGTTACATGGCTTGATGCCGATGCCGAAGACGAGGATGAACTGGAAGAAGAAACAGGTTCTGAAGTTTTGGGCGAGAGTGTTGCTGATACGGATGATATGGTTTCTGAAGAAATCAACGAACCCGAAACTGCAGCCGAAGAAGAGTAATCTTCAATACACGACTAAAAAAAGCCGCTCTGAAAAGGGCGGCTTTTTGCAGTTAGAACCTGCTTAATTACAGCTGATGTCTGCTGCTGAATTTACCGGCAGACAAGTATAAGGTTTTATATGGTTTCGACGCAACATCAATAGTCGTCGCGAGACGGTTTCTCTATTTTTTTGCGGTTGTATTTTGTTTTCGGCGTCGGCGTATTATGGCTGGTAAAAGGTTTGCCGGCATGGTCTTCAATTTCTTCTTCGCGCCGCCCTTTGTGATAAGCAGCAAGCTGTTCGCGTATTTCTTTGATTTTTTGCTTGGATTTTTTCATGATGCTTACCTCCGTAACGGAAGTAAGTATAACATTATTTTTTTATCTTGTCGCGGATAAAATCAGCTAAAGCGGCTTTGTCCTGCCACTCAATCTCAATTTCCAACACTTGGAAATGATGTTGCAGTTCATGCGGAATCTTTACAAAATCTTTGGCGGTGGTAATCAGTCTGGCATCGTTCTGCCACGCTAAATCAATCAGCTCTTGTAATTCTTTTTCTGTATAGAAATGGTGATCGGGAAAATCAAAAGTTTGCGTCAATATAATGCCGAGTTCCCGTAGGGAATTATAAAATTTTTCCGGCCGTCCGATACCGGCAAAAGCTATGGCCGGTGTTTGCGTGTCTTCCAAAGGAATTGCTCGCATTTTTCCGCTGAATATCGGAAGATTGCCCAGTTTAGTCTTTAGTCCTGTTTGGTCATCGCCGATAATAATGGCTGCGTCAGCACGTTTTAACCCTGCTGCAAAATTTTCACGCAAGGGTCCGGCCGGCAAAGGCAGGGCATTGCCTATACCGAAACCACCATCGAATACCAAAAATGAAAGGTCTTTTTTTAAACTCGGATTCTGAAAACCATCATCCATAACAATAACTTCTGCACCGTTTTCAATAGCTTTTTGTGCGGCGCTTGCCCTGTCCGAGTTAATCGAAACTTCAGCTTCGCGCGCGAGCAGCAAAGGCTCATCGCCGACTTGCCGCGGTGTATGTTTTTGCCTGTCAACTATAACGCCGGACAAATTGCCGCCGTAACCGCGCGAAACAAAGAAAGGTGTTAACTCTTGCGCTTTCAGTATTTTGGCAACAGAAACGGCTGTCGGCGTTTTTCCTGTTCCTCCTGCAGTCAGATTGCCGATACAAATGACCGGCTTACTAACCTGCTGCGGCTTTTTGATTTTCAGCCGCAAAGCAGTTATTCCTGCATATAACCATCCTAAAGGCAATAGGCTCAGAGCGGTTATGTTTCTGTGTTTCCAGTGCGCGGGGGTTCTCATTGCGGCATGTAGCTCCGTACTTTGTCCATAATGCCGTCCAGTACTTTTGATTCGGACATCGCCCAATTATAAGCCAAACTGCGCTTTGCTTCCAACAGTTCTTTATTGCCGAGCAGCTGGCGAACATTGTCCGTCAAATCCAAAACGTCATTGACCTGAATGACGGCATCGGCTTTTTTGGCGCGGTTCATTGCATCGGTAAAGTTGTGCATGTGCGGGCCGACAATGACAGCATCACGGCAGCGTGAAGGTTCCATAAAGTTTTGTCCGCCGTGGGGGATAAGTGAACCGCCGATGAAAACAAGCGGACAGATGCTGTACCATATGCCCAGCTCGCCGATGGTATCGGCAACATAAACGTCGGTATCCGGACGGATAGGCTCATTTTTGGAACGCAGTGCCACTTTTAAGCCCAATTCTTTTTGCAGGCGTTCCTGAATTTCAACGCCGCGGTGCGGATGGCGCGGCGCGCTCAGTAATAACAGGTCAGGAAATTCTTTCTTTAACTCATTATGAAATTTTGCAATTTTAAATTCTTCGTCATCATGTGTTGAGCTTGCCAGCCAAACGGTACGGCCGTTAATTTGCTTTTCGATTTCGGCTTTTTTCTCAGTATCAACCGGCAACGGCAGCCCCGCATATTTGACATTACCGAGGCAAATGGCTTCTCTCGCCCCCAAAACGCGCAGACGATAGGCGTCTTCGTCTGATTGTCCGAGACAGAAGGTAAAGCAGGACAGCAACTCTTTGCAGACAAAGTCAAACTGCTGCCAGCGCTTGAAAGATTTGTTCGAAATGCGCCCGTTAACCAAAATCAACGGAATATTTTTGCGTTTGATGGAGGACAGCATTGCCGGCCATAAATCGGATTCAAACCACAAAACGGCATCAGGCTGCCAGTGTTTGACAAAGCGGGTGGTAAATACCGGATTATCGATGGGAAGATATTGGTGAAAAGCCCGCTCCGGCAGCCTTTTTCCCATTAATTCGGCAGAAGTCAGAGTACCGGTTGTAACCATAACATGAGCTTGAGGATAGGTGTCGAGCACTCGGTTAATCAACGGCAACATAGACAGAGATTCTCCGACCGAAGCACCATGAAACCAGAACAATTTTCCTTCCGGGCGGGCTTTTGACGGGCGTCCGACACGTTCGTTAAAACGTTTCAAGTCTTCTTTGCCGGCAGCTTTGCGCTTTTTGATATAGCGGCTGATAACCAGCGGATATAAAACTCTGATTAATGTGTTGTAGATTTTGATAAACATTATTGCTCTTCCTTATGCTTATGTTTTTTGTTTTTGGCACTGACACCGGGTTCTATCGGAGGAATGCCGAGAATGCGGTCGGAACGCAGGGTCAGTTCATTTAATTCCTTTTCTATTTCCTGTCGATATCTTTCAATATCTTCTTTTGTGGCGTCGGCCGGAATGTAATAAGGCTTGGTAACATGGACGATACCGCGGCAAAAAGGCAGCGGTATCAACATGGCGTCCCAACTTTTGGCCACGATTGAATGTTCAATCGAATAAGTTGCGCCAAAGAGGGCTTTGCCGGATTTTTTTGCAAAGTACAACGGGCTTTCGTTCATTTTCATGCGCGGTCCGCGCGGTCCGTCGGGAATAATGGCGATAGCTTCGTTTTTCTCGACCGAACGCAACAGGTTGATGGCTGCGGCGCTGGCACCGTTGTTGCTTGAACCGTCAATAATGCCGAAACCGACTTTTTGCAAAAAAGTTGCGGCGATTCTGCCGTCATTATGCGGAGACACCAACGCGTTAAGCGGACGTTTTTTGTTCCAAAAATAAGGAATCATCAAAACACGTCCGTGCCATATGGTTAAAATGATTGATTTGTCTTTTTCCCAAATCGGGTAAAATTGGTTAACGCCGAAAATCTGCCAACGTGTCGTTTTCCATACCAACAGGCCGTAATAGTACATCAATTTGCCGAGAAATGCTGTAAAAGCAGGGGATTTAGTAATGTTTTTAATAAATTTCTTAATTTTTTTAGGCATTTTGTACTCTATAATTTTTCTTTTACTTCAACTTCAAGACGGCCGTTTCGGCTTTGGATAATGCCGCGGGCGACGGCAATATTTTTTGCATTGAGTGACACGTTGCAATCATTGCCGCGGCCAAGTTTTAATACGCTTCCTTCATGCAGGTTTGCAAAGTCGTGCAGTTTCACAACGCAGTTTCCTACAACTGCCGAAATTTCAACCTGTATTTTATCGGTATAAATATCCATCTGCCTTTCCGTTCCTGCCACAAGCTATAGCATATTTTCAGAAAAAACTAAAGTATTTTGATACTTATCAATAACAATTTTACACTCAACATTAATATTGACAATCGGCGGCAAGGTTGTAATTTCGTAAAAAACAGAATAATGGAGAAAATTATGGTTGATAATGCTGCTGCCGCGCCTCGTGCTTTGCGTTGCGTCATTGCAATTGTCGGACGCCGCAATGCCGGAAAATCATCGTTAATTAATGCCCTGACCGGACAGGAAGTTGCAATTGTTTCAACACAGGCCGGAACAACGACTGATGCCGTTGCCAAACCTTATGAATTGTTGCCGTTGGGGCCGGTTACCTTTTATGATACGGCCGGACTGGACGACGAGGGAGAGTTAGGTGCTCTGCGCATAAAAGCCACGCATAAGGTGTTGGCAAAATCTGATATTGCAGTTGTTGTTTGCGGCGAAGGAGGCATAGGTTCGTCAGAAAAGGAAATTATTGCCAAAGTTCAGGCGATGGACGTTCCTTTTCTTGTTGTTTTCAATAAAACAGACTGTCATGCCCCTACCATAAATGACATTGATTTTTGTAGAAGCCGCAACATTCGTTTTATTGAGGTTTCGGCTCAAAAAAATCGGAATATTGATGAATTGAAACAGGCAATCGTTGATACTGTGCCGGCCGATTTTAAAAAAGATCCGCTGCTTGCCGGAGATTTGTTTGAAGAAGGCGAAACGGTTGTTTTAGTGGTGCCGATAGACCTCTCAGCACCCAAAGGGCGGCTGATTTTGCCGCAGGTGCAGGTATTGCGCGAAATACTTGACCGCAATGCCGTTGCCGTTACCGCCAAAGAGTGCAATTTGGCACAGGCTTTGGATAATCAAAAGAATAAACCGTCGCTGGTGATTACCGATTCTCAGGTTATAAAAAAGGTTTCAGCTATCGTTCCGGCGGATATCCGCCTGACGACTTTTTCCATTTTATTTGCCCGTAACAAAGGGGATTTAAAGATTATGGTTGACGGTGCCCGCCGGATTGATTCTTTGCAAGACGGTGATAAAATTCTGATTGCCGAAGCTTGTTCGCATCACGTTTTGTCGGATGATATCGGTAAGGTTAAAATTCCGAATTGGATGAAGCAATATACCGGAAAGAACTTGCAGTTTGATTTTTGTCAGGGAGCTGATTTTCCGGAAAATCTTGAAGATTATGCGCTGGTCGTTCATTGTGGTGCCTGTATGCTGAACAGGGTTGAAATGGTTCGACGCTTGCATGAATGCGTGCGCCGCGGTGTGCCTATAACCAATTACGGCGTGGCTATTTCAAAAACGCAGGGCGTTCTTGATCGGGTTGTTGCCCCTTTTAAACTGTAATGCGGTAATTCTTACAATTTCTGACAGCCGGCAAAAATGTCGGCTGTTTTGTCATAAACAGCGGTTTCAATACCTAAAAGCCCGAGGATGGAGTGGAACAGATTATCGTGTGAAAATTGTCCTTTCTCCGCATTTTGTTGCAGGCAATGCCGATTGATGGGCAGGTTTTGTTTCAGCCTGTCAGAAAGCCATAGAACAAAAGGCACCTTTTTTTGTTCATTCGGCGCAATGGAATAAGGAAGACCGTGCAGATAAAAGTTGTTTTCCCCGAGTGATTCTCCATGGTCTGAAATATAAATCAGAGCTGAAGCATATTGCGGAAATTTTTTAAGAATATCTATAGCCGACGAAACTATAAAATCTGTATATAGAATTGTGTTGTCATAGGTATTGGCTATTTCTTCCTTTCGGCAGTTTTGCAGATCGGCGGTGTTGCATGTGGGCTTAAAGCGGTCAAATTCTTTCGGATAGCGCTTGTAGTAGGCCGGACCGTGGCTGCCGATGGTGTGCAGAACAATAACCGTGTCGCCGTTTATGCCGTTCAGTTTATTTTCCAGCCCGTTAAGCAGAATTTCATCATGGCAGGAACCGTTTGAATAGAATTTTTTATTTTGGCTTTTTTGCATATCTTCCGTTTCAACTCGGGCACATACGCCTTTGCAGCCGTCGTCGTTTTCACGCCATAGGACGTTGCAGCCGGATTGGGCGATTAAATCAACCAGATTTTGCGTATATTTGGCATTGTTTGTTTTGAACTTTTTCCGCGGCAAATGCGAAAACATACAGGGGAGTGAGACTGCTGTTGACGTACCGCAGGAAAAAGTGTCCTTAAAAGTGATGATATCTTGTTTTTCCAGCAGCGGATTGGTTTTGCGTTCATAGCCGTATAATGAGAAATTTGCCGCTCTGGCTGTTTCACCGACAATCAACAGCAAGACTTTCGGATTTTCTCGAGATATGTTTTTGCGCACCGGAGCATTGTCCAGAACGACAAAACTGCGGTTAGAGTTTGCAGATTGTTCGTAATATCTTCCGACGGCATACATGTAGTTAAAAGTATTTACCTGTTTGCGTATCTGGCTGTGGTTACGCGTAAAAGTGACGTAATTCTTATAAGTAAAAGGCATCAGGCAGCAAAAAACAGCTATAGCACCGAGTATAAGCTTTAGCCGGAGATAAATTTCTTTTTTGCCGGAACGGTAAGAAATTTTGCATATAAGGAGCAAAAAGAGGGGCAGAAGTCCGGTTACGCCGAACCACAAGGCTGCCGTCAGTGTGACCATATCTGCAGTTTCGCGAAAATTTGTTTCAATAATGTTTCTGTACATATCGGCATCAATATATATGCCCAGAGAAAACATGGCATAATTTGCCGCGGCAGACAGGCATAATAAAACGGCAGTAAGCGCTTTGCCGAGGTAAGGAACCGTAATCAGGCTGAATAAAATAAGTAACGGGACGATAAGGAAAACCGGCAGAGATAAAATGAAAATGCTATCAGAAAAGGAATGGATGTCAAAGCGCTCAATGACAAAGCGGTAAAACGAAAGGTTTAAAATGCTTCCGAAATAGACGGCTGCAATCCAGATAAATAGTTTTGAAGATATTGTCAGTCTTTTTATATTCATTTTTCTATCTTAAGCATAAGTCAAAATCAGTCCGATAGCCAACGGAACAGACAGATTGTCGTCAATTTTAATTTTATCGTCATACAGTTCGCATAAGGTTGCCGCACAACAGGCAATAATTCCGGCATAGTTTAGCGCAAATATTGAATTATACAAGACCATAACGCATAATGCGCTTATAAAAAATACAATGCTGCCTTCAAGAGATTTTGCCGCATGAAGTTTTCGACTGCCGAATGTTTTGCCGAAAACGGCTGCGCAAGCGTCTGAAACCAACATGATTGTCAGGGCAATAACCGCGATTTCTTTCGTAAATAAAAGAGCGCAAGACAAAGCTGCCGTCAAAACATATGCCGCCCCGCTTGGAACAAAACGGTTTTTACAGGTTTCCTTGCTACGCAGAGTTTTAAGAAACAGTTTGTCATAAACATAACGTATCCACGAAATTTTTTTATAACAGAGATATTCCGTTGCCAGATTGGCACAAAGCAGTATGCCTATAAATAAGACGGTTTCTTTTTTAGGGAACAGATAAATAAACGCAGGTATCCATAAAGAACTGATATGGATAGCTTTGCGATAAAGTTCTTTTTTAAAAGCCCGTTCCTGAAGATTGGCGGCAAAGGAAAACATAATCAAACGCCTTTTTCGGTTGAAAGTGATTTTTGCCGGAAATAATCAATGAAAAGAAAAAAACAAGCCCTATGTATGTTTTTTTTGAAAAATATTGAAAGTATGGCGTAAAAAACAGGATTAAACTTTTTTATGTCCGCCGTAACCGGTGCCGATAGTCCGCCCGATGGACATAATTTTCATGCCGATGCAACTGCGGCAATGAAGAGGTGTGTCATCAACGCAAATCTTCCCCGGATAAAGTTCATATAAGCGGCGATATTCCCCTTCGGTTACGTTGGGCATCACCACGTTGGCTCCGGCCTGCAAGGCCATAATTCTTCCCTTGGGATGCAGGCTTTCCATGGCGGTGGTAGCCGGAATATTGATGTCCGGCATTAAAAGGCGCATGATAGCCATTGTTCTCAATGCCAAATTGAGCGTTCCGCCGGCACAGTCGGCCAGCGGCGTTTCCGGATGAGGAATAAAAGGGCCTATGCCTGACATATCAACGCCGATGCCTTTCAAAAACAGCAAATCGTCGGCTATTGATTCAGCTGATTGTTCCGGTAGTCCGACCATAATTCCGGAACCGAGTTCATACCCCAGCTCTTTTATCATCATCAGGCAGTCAAAACGGTGTTGCCAGCTCATTTGCGGATCAAGTTTGTGATACAAGTCTTTATCGGTGGTTTCTATCCGCATCAAGTAGCGATCTGCACCGGCGTTACGCCATGCTTTATATTCGTCATAACTTCTTTCGCCGACGCTTAAAGTTATGGCAACGTCAAATTTTTTGATTGCCTCAATAATCCGACACATCTTGTCAGAAGTATAAAACATATCTTCGCCGGACTGCATGACAATTGTTTTGAACCCCATTGCTGCAGCTTTTCTTGCTGTTTTAACCAATTCTTCCGGTTCCATATGATAACGTTTTGCAGCAGCGTTGCCGCGGCGGATGCCGCAGTATAAACAGTTGTTGCGGCAAATGTTAGAAAACTCTATCAACCCGCGCAAATGGACTTCGTCGCCGACGTTCAGATGGCGGACGGTATCGGCTTTTTTTAATAATTCGTTTTCATTGCCTTCATCCGTTAAAAGGCTGATTATGTTCTCTTTGGTTAAATCCATAAAGCGGCTCCGTTTATTTTGTTGCAATTTAAAATAAAATTATAAATCTTGCAATCTTTTTAGGTTGACTCATACCATATGGGGGTATATATGTTGAATGTAAGGAAAAATTAAAGGAGTTTAAAATGCGTAATTGTAATAACCCTGACTGCAAATGTGAAAATTGCCAGTGCGGCGATAACTGCCAATGCGGAAAAGATGGCAAATGCTGCTGTCCGGACTGCCAAGGTAACGATACAAAAGAAGAAACGTCGGCAACGGAACAAAAACATTGTTGCTGCGGCAAAAAATAATATTCAGGCACGAATTAAAAGCGGAGTAAAAAATTCCGCTTTTTTATTGCCGTTTCGATAATATGCTGTATAATAAACACAACTTTATTAATAAGCCTTGGAAAAAATGAAACACGAAAATTGCTGTCAACAAAACCCCAATCCCAGCCATATGGAGAATATGCCCCGTCTGAATCGGATATCCGGACAGCTCGAAGGGGTGAAGAAAATGATTGAAGAAGGACGTTATTGTCCGGATATCTTGATACAGCTCAAAGCTATTCGTTCGGCTATCCGTGCTGTGGAAAGCAACATCCTGTCCAAACATCTGCAGCATTGCGTTGCCGGTTCGTTTTCCGAAACTGAACGCGATGCTAAAATCAAAGAGCTTAAAACATTGTTCGACCGCTTTGAAGAGTAAGGAATCCTTTGCGGATATAATTCTCGTAGATTATATCGGATATATATTCATCCGGTAAAAACTGTGTTTGCTGGTTTCTATAAAGTTACATAAAACTTGCACAAATAAATTAAGCATTTTCCATAAATTGTTTTCAGATACAAAAAAGCCCTTGAAAAATCAAGGGCTTGAAACTGGTGCCGACACACGGACTCGAACCGCGGACCCACTGATTACAAATCAGTAGCTCTACCAACTGAGCTATGTCGGCAATCAACAGGATGATTATATATAGGAGTGATTGTTAAATGTCAATAAGTTTTTTACTGCCGTAAAAAAATATTGCATTTTCGTTCTTTTTTTATATATCTGACTGTGATTAAAAATTATTGTTAAATTAAAAAAATTACGTATGGAACAGGGAATTGAGCCAACAATTTTATTGAGTGTTATAATTGTATTGATCGTTATTTTTGTAACGCTCTTTATTTATATGATAATTGTTGTATCAAAGGGCAGAGCGGCAACACGCAAACGTTTGGAGGCGGCTTTTAACTTTGCTTCTGTGATTAATCAAGATGGGGCAAAAGGTTTTTATTACCTTAATTCGTCTATTGTCGATGCAGAGGGCAAACCTGTGGAATTTTCTGAGGAAATCGGTGCTTATGAGCTGCTTTTCAGCGGTTTTGCTTTCGGCTCTCAGATACCGCAGCATTGCTGTCAGATTGCCGTCGAAAATGTTCAAATGAAACATGACGAGTATGGGCGATGTTTTGGCCATGAGCCGATACAGTTCTTTTTACGTCCGGCAAATAATATGCCCGACCTATGGATCATAATAGAGGTTTATGAAAAGACTGTTATATGCGAACATCCGGTGATGGGCAAGCTTGAGATTCCGAAAGAAATCTGTGCTTATGCCATTTCCGGTTCAACGGTTCGTCTTACTCCCTTTGTTAAGAGAACATCTTCCGGTTATCTTCTGCAATATGTACGTATGGCTTAAAAGCTGTTCGACCTCATTCTGTAAAAAACACATCCGCTTTAGGCTGATGTGTTTTTTTGATTAATCTTTTTCATTAATTGGATCGCCAAAACGGTTATGTATGCACATAATTGCCGTTTTGTGGATGCCTTTTGTTATCTGATAATACATAAAGCGTCCGTCTTTTCTGGCTTTCACAAAACCTTCATCACGCATTTTTTTCAGATATTGTGACACTTTTATCTGCTCTATTTCGGTGCCGTTCACAATGTCTGTGACGCAACTTTCTCCGTAAATGGTCAAAAATTCCAAAATCCTCATTTTATCAAAATGGGCAAACAGTTTAATTTGATTGGCTGCCATCATCGTGAAATCGTGTGGTAATACCGCTTTGTACCCGTCCACCAAAAAACTGTATGAATCTGTTAAATATCCGAATAATTTGCGAATACATTCAAACAGGCTGGCAGGATAAAAACCGTTCAAATCATAATAAATAAAGATGCCTTTTCTTTGCGTTTTAACCAATTCGGCATCGCGCAGTTTTTTCAGGCTTTGGGAAACGGCAATTTGTTCTTCCCCGATTCCTTTGGTAATTACCGAAACGGATGAAGCGCCATAAACATCAAGATATTCAATAATTCGCAGCCTCATCGGGTGTCCGATGTAACTAATTCCTTTAACGGCAAATTTCATTGTTTCTATCGGAAGCTGTTGTGCCATAATTTTGTACCTTTAATGCATTGTCTTTTCTATATATATCAAAAAATATATGTTTTGCAAGAGATTTTATATTGACAATTAAATACATATCAATAAATATATGTATTGTAATTTGTATATATTGGTTTTGCATAATATTTTTAGGAGCAAGTAATGAACAAGAAAGAGCAAAGCGTAAAAGCGTATGTAGAGAAGCTAGATGCGTCGAAAAAGGTTAATCCGAAAGACTTGTCGTCGGATCAGGATTTGACGATAGCGATAATGAACTTAATCTCGATAGAAGAGCACCTGATGTTTTCGGGAGCGAAGACGGGGAAGAGTTCATACTATGAATTGATAGAGCAGGTACGCGAAACGCGGAAGAACTTGATGCAAAAAGTCATACCGGAGTATGAGGGTGAGGTGTGGTGTATTTCGAAACATTTGCTGTCGGCGTCGATGCGTTTGATGGAAGTCGGGACGAAGCAGCAGAGCTTAGGCCATAAGCAAGAGGCATATGCTTTGTTTGATCAATCATATGAGCTTTATTGCCTGTTCTGGGGGTTGAACATGAAGCTTTTGGATATAGAAGATGTCAAATGGATAGAAGACAGCTATGAAGACGTTAAAAAACTTGCGGAGAACCTGTCCGTTTCAGCGTCTCCGATAAAGTCAGAAGCTTCAACAGAAGAAACGGAAACGCACGCGGAAGGAAAAGCTTTTGCCAAAATAAAGAACTTTGTCCGCAAGGCTGTAGATTGCTGTATCGAGTAAAGGGGAAAAGTTATGAAAAAGTTGTTGGTTATTTTATTTTTGTTAACGGCATCAAGCGTTTCGGCACAAGTAAAAAAGGAAGTCGTCATTTTTTCGCAGCCTTGCCACTATTGCGAATTGATGAAACAGGATTTGAACAATCTTATAATTGATGCCAATCCTGATATCAAATTTACAATTTTAAACATTCAGAAAAAGGAAAATTATAATCTGCTGCGGAAATATGCGGCTCGCCATAGGCTTCACGGCGACTTAGGCTTGCCGCTTTTATTTGTCGGCGATAAGTATATCATGGGATGGAGCCCTGAAGCCGGAACTGAGCTGCAAGAATATATCGAACAGCTTCGTCAGGAAGAATTTAGCCGTTTTCCTGCGCAATAAGCATAATGTAGCCGTATCGGCACTTTACATAAATTTTTCATAAACATAAAAAGCCGGAATTTATTTTCCGGCTTTTTATGGTATATTGCCAACTTATTGCTGGGCGGGAACGATAACAACAGGCCCGTTATATTTTCTTGCCGGCGCAACAGGTGCCGGAGCCGGAGTTGCTGCCGGAGCCTGTGCCTGTGTCGGAACAATATATTCCTGCTCTGTAACTGTAGCGCGCTCTTCGACAACAGTAGGCTGAGCATAGCCGGCTTGAGTATAAGTTTCACCGTTTACGCTTTGTCTTTCATAAGAAACGTTCTCAAAATATCTCGGTTCATAGACCGTTCCGTAAGTTGTACGTTTATAAACGACTTCTACCGGTTCGCGTACGGTGCGAACTTCGCCTTGGCAATTGGCTGCAGGCTGCTGAACGTAAGCAACCGGAGCCGGACGATATTCGTATTGCGGTTGATAAACTTGAGCCGGAGCCTGTTCTTGGCAAGGGCAAGGTTCTTCAACATATTCATCAACGCATTCATAATTATTGGCACAGGCGGCAACGGAAAGTGTTGCGCCTAATAATACAAACATTTTTTTCATATCTGTCCCCGTATATAATGGTTATTGTTGCCGATAATATATATGCTTTTTTGACAAATCTCAATAATAATCTTAATTTTTTTTACGATTTGCACACTTTTTTGTCTATTCGGCAGCGTTATAGGTCGGGGCAAAAGCTTTTCTTATACGTTTTCTTAAGCCCCAGACCGTTTTAAAATATCCTCCGCTGACCACTGCAGCCCCTCCGATCCAAGCCAACGGACTGGCATAACACAGCCCGACAAACCCCCATTGAGCGGCAAGGTAAATAGCGGCAAAGGTGCGCATTAAAAGTTCTACAACGCTGGATATCATCGGTACAACGGAATTCCCCATGCCTTGGCAAGAGTTGCGGAAGATAAATATTTGCCCGAGGAAGAAATAAAACAAAATGCTGATATTCAGGTACGTTCGAGCCATCCCGATAACGGTTTCGGTCAAATGCGGCTGGTCATCGGGGACAAATATGCTGACGATTTGTTCACCCAAAGTATAGACAAATACGGCCAGAACAATGCTTAAGCCCAGCGATATCATAGAACATTCAAACACGCCTTTTCTAATGCGTGAAACTCGTCCGGCGCCGTAATTTTGGGCAACATAAGTGGACATGGCAATGCCGAAAGAAACCATCGGTTGACAGGCCAGCTGTTCAATTCTCAGTGCTGCGGTCATGGCGGCAATGGTTTCAAACCCGAATTTGTTGCAGATTGTTTGGGTAATGGCAGCACTCAAAGCGATAATCGAAAACTGAATAGCCATAGGAACGGCAATTATCAGATGGCTGCGGCACAGCCCTTTGTTTAATTTCCATTCTTCTCCCTTGGGCTTCAGAATAGGAAATTTTTTGTTCATGTAAATCAAACAGCAGATAACGGAAATAGTCATAGCCGTTACCGTTCCCAATGCAGAACCGCAGACACCCATTTTCATGTAGTAGATAAACAGGATATTAAGAATGATGTTGACTATTGTCGTAAAAATCAAAAAATACAAAGGCGTTTTACTGTCACCCAATGCCCGCATAAAGCCTGACAGCAGATTGAAAGCTACAATCATTATGACGCCGGCACAGATAACGATCAGAAAACTTTTAGTATCGGCATAAATTTCGTCGGGTACGTTCATAATATGCAGCAGCAAATCCAGACATAAAAACGTCAACAGGCTGAAAATAAGAGTGAAACTTATGCTTAAGATAGTTGCTGTCGCGACCGAACGATGAAGCAGCTTAAAGTTTTTTGCCCCAAAGCTCTGGGCTGAAATAATCGTTAAACCGTTCGTAAAACCGATGCTCACGACAACCAGAAAGAAAAACAGCGGAGCCGCCGCACCGACAGCCGCCAAAGCTTCAACGCCGATTAAACGTCCGACCAAAATAATGTCGGAAATGCTGTATAGCTGCTGAAACAAGTTGCTTATCAGCAGCGGAATTGCAAATTTTATAATCAAACTTAACGGTTTGCCCGATGTCATATTTTGCATTGTTTTCACCTTTTTAAAAATTAAATAGGGTATAAATCATCCAGTCAGATTGTCAACCAATAATTAACTTGTCAAATCGGAATACTGTTATTATTATCTGTTATAAGTTTTACAGGGAGTAGAGTGCTATGGCATTAATAAATGATACCGATTTCTCGGATTTGTATATCACGCCGGGAAAAAGAGCCTATATGTGGAGCGGCAAAACGCCTCACGGGCTTAAAGAGGTTATGTTTGACGATTATGAAGAATTTTTGTCGGCTGTGGAAAAAGGTTATAAAAATACTCCCAGCTATTTGGTCATTTACAAAAAATACAGCTATCGCGTTGAGCGGACAATCGCTTTGCACGGCGTTCAATATTGTGTGCGCAAGATGCCGCGGAATGTTCCTTCGGTGAAAGATTTGGGCATGCCGGTTCCGATTATGCGGCATCTTTTGTCTTTGGGGAAGGCCTCAGGGTTGATTCTTGTTGCCGGTGCGACCGGTTCCGGAAAATCCACGACATTGGGCGCACTGCTGAAAGACTATCTGATTAACGAAGGCGGTTATGCTTTTACAATTGAAGACCCGATAGAGCTTCCGCTTGACGGGGTTTATAAAAACCAAAACGGCGAACTGGGGTTGTGTAAACAGACAACGCCTTTGAACGGCAATTGGGAAGGCTCGCTGAAATCGGCTCTGCGCAGCTGCCCGCGCTATATCATGCTCGGTGAAATCCGTTCTCCGGATGTTGCCAGCGAAGCATTGCAGGCCGCAACGTCCGGACACTTGGTTTTGTCGACCATCCATGCCAATTCCGTGCAGGATGCGATTAATGCGCTGGTTAAATATGCGGCAGCTTCAACCGTGTCGGAAGAAATGGCATATGATTTGGTTTCAACCAGTATTTTGGCCTGCCTGCATCAAAGACTGTACGGTGTGCCGAAAAAATTGCATTTAAGTACGCTTTTTGCCAATCCGGACGTGGAGCAGGGCTGTCAGGTTCGCGGAGCCATTAAAAACGGCAAGCTTAATTTTGCGACCATGATGGAGTCGCAAGCTATCAGACTTGCCAACGGACAGCCTTTGTTCGGGCGTTAACCGTTATTACCGAGAAAGTTGTTAATCCGCTCGCTGACATAGTCGTCGAAAGACACAGTGTCGGACGTCATGTTCTGCAGATTTTCAATTTTTTCATAACCGAAAGCAGCTCCGTCCTGAATGCGAACCAAAACGACTTCCAGCGGTTGTGACAATTGGTATTGGGTAATAAAGTCATATTCTTGGTCGTTTTGATAATCAATCATGAACAGGCTGTAGGTGTCGACATAGCGGCGCTGATAAAGGTTTTCGACCATCGACATTGCCTGCGGGCAGCCGTAACAATCATTGTTGTTGTAAAAAATATAGATAATGGACTTGTTCATATTATTCGGATTTGCGTCAAAATATTCCTGTAAAGCCTGAGGTTGTCCGAAATTGTCTTCGTTCTGAAAGTTTTGAGCAAAAACTGCCGGAGCTAAACCGATCAGGGTAGCCGCCAATATAAATTTTTTCATTATTTCCTCCGTTGTATTATAACGGGGAGCAGGCTTTCTCCAACCATGTTTTTTCTTTGCCGCTCAATTTGGGCGACAAAGTTTCCGAAACCTTGCGGTGATAATCGTTCAGCCACTTAATCTCCCCGTCTGTCAGGAGATATTCATTAATCATCCTTAAATCAATGGGAGCGAGCGTCAAAGGTACGAATTTAAAAAATTTCGGCGCTGTTTCGTCTTCGGCAACGTAATAAAGGTTTTCAATTCTGATGCCGAAAGCGTTTTCACGGTAATATCCGGGTTCAATGGACATAACCATCCCCGCTTTAAGGGAATAAGCGTTTCCTGAAGCGCCCATATTTTGCGGTCCTTCATGCACGTTCAAAAAATATCCGACGCCGTGTCCAGTACCGTGGTTATAATCCAGTCCGTACCGCCACATAATGCTGCGGCAAACAGCGTCAAGGCGTGCTCCTGACGTGTTGTGCGGAAATCTTGACGATGCCAAAGCTATATGCGCTTTAAGGACAATTGTAAATTTTTGCTTCATCTCATCGGTCGGCTTGCCGACGGCAATTGTGCGGGTAATGTCCGTGGTGCCGTCAAAATATTGTCCGCCGCTGTCCAGCAGCAAAACAGAGTTTTCAATCAATGGCGAACAGCTGCCTTCCGACGGTTGATAATGGATGATCGCCGCATTGGCTCCGGCTCCGGCGATTGTGCCGAAACTGACGGAATAAAACAGTTTTTGTTTTTTACGAAAAGCCAGAATCTTGCGGACAATGTCCGTCTCGTTTTTACCTTTATAATTTTTTTCTAACCAACATAAAAAGCGGCAGACGGCTTCACCATCGCGGGTATGAGCGTTAATCATTCCCTGCAATTCGGTTTTGTTCTTTTGTGCTTTTAAAAAGGCACAGCAATCGGCTTGCTCGGTAATGTTTATTTTTAATTTCCGGCACATTTCGACAATCGCTGCCGGCGTTGTTTTTAAGTCAAGGCCTATTTGACGCTTTGCGAAAGGTTTTAATACCTTTTTCAGTTTGGAAAACGGCATTTTTTCAAACTTGCAACCGGTTGGCAGATGCAAATTGTCGGCAAATAATGTCAACTTCCCTTCCTTTGTCAACAAGGCCATGGCGCGGACGACAGGTGTATCCGGCAAAGCGTTTGAACGCAGGTTTACCAGCCAGGAAACGCTGTCTGCCGCTGCAAACAAAAAAGCATCAGAACCGCTGACGGAAACCAGTCCGGCGGCATGGGATATTTTGTCGGCAGCCGACTCTCCCGCGTAAACAACATCATGTTCAAAAGCTGTTGCTCTCGGTGTCGGTATAATCTGCGGCTTGGGGCAGAAAACGGCAGATGGCAACTGTTGTTTCAGTTTTTGCAGCTGTTTTTCGGATATTTGCCACGGATTATAGGCGATTTTGGAATTTTCGAGGTTTTTTTTCAGCCATTGCCACAATCCAAACTCGGGACTTTCGACAATAACGGTAACTTCTGACGGGGTGGTTTGTTGTTTGGATTGTATTTCGTATCGTCCGTCTACGAACAAAAAGGCATGATTGCGCGTTACAACCAGCGTTCCGGCCGAGCCGCTGAACCCGGTCAGTTTCAAAATTTGGTTCTCGCTGTCAAGGATATCTTGCCCCAAAAACTGATTATTACGGAAGATAATTACCGCATCTGTCTGCATTTGTTTTTGTATTTCGCCGATTGTCATTTTATTTTCTCCATTAAGACAGCCCGCCAGTTTTCGTCGGCTATAACTTCTTTGGTTACCAACCCATATGGCTTATAAGCATCTTCTACCCACGTAATCTGGTCTTCTATAAATCCGGAAAGGACAGCGTAACCGCCGGCAGCTAAATTTTCAGCTAAATCCGGCGCCATTTCAATCAGCGGGCGGGCAAGAATATTGGCAAAAATAAGCCCGTACGGTGCTCTTTTGTTAATTTGCGGATTAGAATAACCATTGCTTTGAACGGCATGAACACGGTCACTTAATCCGTTGTCTGCTGCGTTTTGCAGCGTAACGGTTACGGCCTCTGCGTCAATATCGGCGCCCAAGGCCTGAGCTTGCGGCCACAAACGGCAGGCAGCCAAAGCCAAAATGCCTGAGCCGCAGCCCATATCCAAAATGTTATCGGTGCGAGTCCCTTGACGATTCAGGCTGCTCAGCAGCTTAAGGCAGGAACGGGTTGTCTGGTGTTGTCCCGAACCAAAAGCCGTTGCCGCATAAATTTGAACGGCCAATTTGTCCGTTTGCGGTTTTTCTGTTTCGTGACTGCCGTAAATCAGAAAATCATCGGTTTCAATCGGTGCAAATTTTATAACGTTTTTGGTCAGCCAATCCGCGGCGGGAACAAATTCGCAACGATAGGCAGGCAGGGCGATTTCCATGGCCTCGGCCGCTTCCTTCATGGCTTTTTCGTCCGGTTCGGACGACAAATATCCGCTGTAGATTTCTTGCCCTTCGTCGGTATAGTCCACCGTAACGACCTCAAAAAAAGAATCTGCAAATTCGTCAAACATTTCATTATTCTGTGCCGGAGCTTCAAAAATTACTTTCCAGCTGTTGCCGTATTTTTCGCTCATAAAAATATCCTATTAAATGCAATCTGTTGTTTACTAAATAAAGTTTATAGTATATAAAAGTTAAAAATTATAAAAACTTTTTGAAGAGAATGTAGTATGAAAGCTTTAAAAATATTAGGTATGGTTTTGTGTTTGAACGGCTGCATTTATGCCGGCGAATTCACTCTCTTTCCCCAGCGCGGCGATTTTGTTGCCGGTTTGAGCGGATATCAGATTGAATATCTCGACAAAAAATCTGAAAAGCTTGTAGAGACCGAAACCCTGCACGAATCAAGCTTTAAAGCCAACAAGCTTTTGACTGCCTACAAGGGATATCCCATTGCCGACACCAAAAGCTATATGAAAAACTACTACACTCAAGAATCGCTGATTGCCCCTCAAAAGGCTACCCTTACCTCGGGGCTGTCTCCGTCGGAAATCAGCGCCGGCAAAAAGTATGATGTAATTGGCCAAACGGAGATTGACGATGTCAAATATTATCTGATTTCATCTGACAGTCCGGCTTATGTTTACCTGGTTGATGAAAATTACACTCTTCAGCGCCATTTGGGCACCGTCCGCGGTGACAAGCTGATTTTGGTTGAGGAGTCATTTTTTGTTACGCCGGCAAACTTTAAGTTTGAGCCTGTCACCAAAAGCCGTGTTCTGCAAAGCGACATGGTCACCGGTTTTGAAATCAAGTTTGAAGGCGTAAAAAATAATATGATGCTCTTTACGCTGATGCAATATGACGACGGCGGCTCTACCGGTGAATTTATTAATTATAGTTTTGATAATACCCCCGGCGTAATTGAAATTGCCGGCGTAAAAATTAAAGTGTTCAGCGCAAATGACTCAAAATTAGAGTATATGATCATAGCTGAATAGCCCTTTACATAAACTAAGATAAAAAACAAAATATTGCAGGAGATTTACAATGTCTGGACATTCCCAGTTCAAAAACATTATGTACCGCAAAGGCGCACAGGACGCCAAAAAAGCTAAAGTATTTGCCAAATTGGCTCGTGATATTACGCTGGCTGCCAAAACAGGCCTGCCTGATCCTGACAAAAATCCGCGTTTGCGTTTGGCCATTCAGGCTGCCCGCGCAGAAAGTATGCCGAAAGACAATATTGAGCGGGCTATTGCCAAAGCTACTCAGGTTGCCGGTGGTGACGATTTTGTTGCAATGCGTTATGAAGGTTTCGGTCCCGGAAAAATTGCCGTTATTGTTGAAGCGTTGACAGACAACAAAAATCGTACGGTCGGCAATATTCGTACTATTTTCGGCAAACGCGGCGGCGTTTTGGGGGATAGCGGTTCTGTCGTGTTTAACTTTGAACATATCGGTTATATCAAATATCCTTTGGCTGCAGCCGAAGCTGACAAAATGTTTGAAAGTGCTCTTGATGCCGGAGCCAATGATGTTGTAACTGATGATGAAAGCCATGAAATTGAGACTTTGCCGGATGATTTGGGAGCTGTAACCGAAGCTTTGGAAAAACAGTTCGGAACGCCGTCTGCTTCTCGTCTGGATTGGAAAGCTGTTGTCAAGGCTGATGTTGATGATATTGAACTGGCTCGCAAGTTCTTAGAGTTTATTGACGCTCTTGAAGACGATGACGATGTCCAGCATGTATATCATAATGCCGAATTTTCTGAAGACGTTATGAAAGCTCTTGAAGCTGAATAAATTTTATTAATCTTGAAGGAAAACGACATCCCGCCCCATTTGAGGCGGGATGTCGTTTTTATAGGATACAAAAAAAACTCTGTTTTTACAGAGGGGTTATTTTGTTGAATTTAAAGGGTCGTTTAATTAACGCTTATATTTTTACATCTACCCTTTTAGAAAATCAAGCAAAAACAATCATACATGCAACTTTGGTTCTATGCTCTTTTTGTTGAATTTAAACGACCGTTTAAATTCAACAAAGGAGAAAAGTATATATGACTAATAAAACTAAAGCTTTCAGCCTGTTGCTTACCGGGACTTTTTTAAGTTCTCCGGCATTCGCGGCAGATATAAACGCAGATTTTCTTAACGCGTTAACGGCTAATGGTATTTCATGAAAACAAGGCAGTAAAGATGATTCAGAGACAATTGAAGTTGACGGGCAATATTGAAAGTACAACTACATCGGAAATTATTTCGTAATTACCGAACAAATTTTCAATGAGCCTCTGCCTTCACGGATATAAATGCAACAGCCTATCTAAAAAATACTTTTGAGGATGTTTATAATTTTGCTTCTATAGACAATATTAGCACGGTTTTTATTGATAATAAAGAGACGATAGGGAATGCCGGTAGGGCTGCCATAATTGGGAATGAAAGCACAGGCAAGATAAATTCTCTTACAGTCAATTTTATCAATAATGAAGTTACAGGATACAGTGCAGCCATGATATTAAATTCTGGCGAAATAAGTCAACTAACCGGAAACTTTATCAATAATATATCTTATGGAAAATATGGGGAGACCGGAGCTATTGCTAATAGTGGAATGATGACAATTACAAACTCTAATTTTATCAATAATAAATATATAGATAATACCGGCAATTTATCTGGATCTGTCATCTGGTCTACTGCAAACCTGACTATTTCTGCAGACAACGGATCATCACTTTTTCATAATCCGGGATATAATATATATGGTGCAAAGCGGTCCTGCTGTCAGAACAATATATCTATCGGCTCTCAACAACGGTATAAAGCGCCGGTTTTCTTATTGTTCATTTCTCATTATGTAAACAGCCGCTTGTTAAAAACGGCTGTGCAAAGCAAAACTTATGCTTTTATTCTTCGAACGTCGTTGCGAGCGGCAAAAATCTGATAAATTCTATTCAGATATTTTATATCCGGTTGGCAGCTGCTTATTTTGCAACAAAGATAACGTCTGAATATGCTGTGCAGGTAAGGGTGTTTATCTGTTTTTTTCACAAATTTCCAATAAGCTGACAAGGCGCGCTTGTACATTAAATACATTGCCTTTTCGGACAGTTGGGTATTATCTTTGATTGCCCAATAATAAGCCATAAACCTGTCATGGTCGAGCTGGATTTTATTGCCGGAAAAATTGCCGATTTCTTTGGGTACTAAAACAACATTAGCGCTCATTTTTGCTATTCCGCCGGCATAGATGGCTGCCCTTAAAGGAATTGATTCGTCCTGAATAAAGGCTCTTTCGTCCGCACCACCGGCTTTTTGCAGGACAGAAGTTTTAATAAGCTGCCCCATTCGGGTAAAACGCCCGTTCAAAACCCCCATTAAAGCATTGCTGTTATGTGTATATGTAAAATCTTCAAGTTTGCGGTTTTCAAGTTCCTGCGGTTCTTGTCCGGTTTTTGTAAAACAGCCATATACCATATCAACCGGTAATTTTTCGCCGAGAGCTATCATTTTTTCGGTTGAATCAAGCGGAAAGATATCATCAGAGTCGAGCATGCGGCACCATTTGCCCTTTGCTAAAGCTATACCTTGGTTTATTCTGGCGCTTATTCCTCGATTGCGGTCATTTTCAACAATGGTGGCGTTTGGAATTCCTTTTGTCATCTCTTTGATAATCTGAACTGATTTATCGTTTGAACAGTCGTCAACAAAAATATATTCGGGATTTTTTAATCCGGTTTGGTTGAGTAGGGCTTTTAAAACAGACGGCAAATAATATTCTTTGTTATATACCGTCATGACGAAACTTACGTCAATCTCATTTTCTGCCATTTTATTCTCCGATAAGTTGCGCGGATAATTCCTGCTCAAGTTTATTTATTATATCTTCGCTGTTTTCGGCCGGTTTATTTTCCTGAGAAGCTTCAGCCGATATTTGAGTTTCTTCTTTCAGCGTTTCTGTTTCCGTTTTTTCAACAGGCGTATTTTCTAAAACCATCTCTTTTGAGCTGTCATTTTCCGGTATAACGTCGTTTTTTTCGGTAGAAGGTTCAAAGTTTGCCGGCTCAGACGGTGCTTGTTCTTTTTCGGGCGCAATGTCAATAGTTTCGAAATCGGCATCCTGTGTAATTTCTTCAGAAACGGGCTCTACGGGCTGTGTTGCTGAAAAGTCAATCAAAGCTTGTGGCGCTCCTTCTTCCGTTTCACTGGTAGGCTCGGCAGCTTGCTCGGTTGCAGCAACAGATGCCGGAGCTTCGGCAAAGCTGTCAACATCAGAAGAATTTTCGCTCACTTCATCTGGTATCAAATTAATCGGTTCGCCATCTGTTGCCTGAGAAAATGGCGTTTCTTGCGAAATTTCTTGTTGCGGTTCGCCAAGCGCTTTTTCCGTTGCATCACGGCTCATTATAATGTTGTCGCGTTCTTCTAACTGTTCTTTGCTCATCAGTTTTTCTTTATCAACTTGTTTATCGGCACATTTTAACAGCCATACATCATAGACGGGATGAGCCACCGGATTAAGTGCCGGAGAAGATGAGAGCATCCAGCCCTTAAATATATTAACATCTCCGGCGATAGTATTTTTATCGACAACATCAACAAAAGCAAAGTTTTCAGGCGTTTCTTCCGGTGTGCGGGTTTTGCATTCGCGGACGACAATCGACAGTGAACCGAAAGCTACTTCCTTGTTTACCGGAATTTCAATCAAATCGACCTGGCCGGTAATCTTGTCCATTGCCTGCATAATTGCAGTGTTTGTCGAGATTTCGGCAGCATTTCCTGATTGTGCCGTTAAAAGTGCGGTAACGGCTGCCGCTGTTGTTTTAATTGTTTTTTTCATCATTTCCGGTCACCATAAATATGACTTCGCCAACCATATCCTCAAGTGTTTTAAAATCTTTTGTATGTGCAATTTCATCGCCGTCTTTCAGCAGCTCTTCTGATTTTCCCGGTTCAATCTTGATAAATTTATTACCCATCAGCCCGTTGCTTGAAATCATGGCTACGCTGTCTTTTGGCAGTTTAATGTCGGAAGCAATGCTTAATTTGATTTCCGCATCATAATTTTCGTTATCCAACTGCTGTCCGACAACTGTCCCTATTTTTATGCCGTTAATCATAACGTCGGCACCGACATTCAGGCCGCCGACTTTCAAAAATTTAGCAGTCAGGCCGTAGCCTTTAACAACCTGCAAATCTGAAACGGAATAGGCAAAATACAGGAACAGCCCTGCAATCAGCAGTACAACGAGTCCCATAATGGTTTCTACCGGTCTTTTTTTCATTCGTTTTGCTCCTTATTCTTTACCTTTTTTACGGTTAGCTTTGCCGATACCGATAATCCTGTCCAGCAATTCCTCAAGCACCATAGCATCCTGCGTATATGAAAATTCTCCCTGCGGAGCCAAAAAATCTTCAGATCCGCCCGGTTCAATTTCAATATATTTGCCGCCGAGAATGCCGTCGCTGACGATTGAGGCGGAACTGTCATCGGGAATTTTTATCTTGTCTTGTATTTCAAGCGTTAAGATGGCGTTGTAGTTTTCGTCAATTTGTGCGTTAATAACTTTCCCGACATTGATGCCCGCCATTCTGACGTCGTTGCCGACAGCCAACCCGTCCGTACGTCCGAAACGTGCTAGCAAAGAGTAGTGGCTACTTTCTTCGTCGTTCCGAGCAAGATTACGGTTGACAATATATGCCGAAACCAAAAACGCAATTGCCAAAACTGTGTATAAGCCGATTTTGATAGAATAAGCCTCATCTCTGGAATATGTATTGTTCACTTCAATTTACCTTTTCTTTTGGGCATTTATGTCATTTTTTGAGCAAAATATACAATTTTTTCAGCAAATATTCCATAAAAAAATGCAAGTGCTGTGAATAGTATTTTTCTGTAAGGCGGTGCTAACAAATTATAAAAACCGCCGGTTTTGAGCGGCGGTTTCAATGGCTATTTTTTTGCGGCTATAATCTTCAGCGCCTGTTCCAGCGTAGGTTCTTGCCCATGCAACTCTTTAGGTAGAGCATAATTGGTTTTGCCACATTTCAGGTAAGGGCCGTAGCGTCCGGAATTCAAAGTTATTTCCTGTTTGTTGTCAGGATTGGTGCCGATAACTTTTGCTTGCGGCTTTTCTGCAACGCCTTGCAAAATCTGCTCGGCACGTTCAAGCGTAATATTGAAAATATTATCATTGCCGGCCAATGATTTTGACTTTCCGCCTTGTTTCAGATAAGTTCCGAATTTTCCGATGTTAACTTCAATTCCGTTGCCGAGCAGGCGAGGCAGGCTAAGCAAAATTTCGGCCTGTTCCAAAGTAACGGTTTCCGGCGTTATGCATTTCGGCAAAGAGCAACGTTTCGGTTTTTCTTTGCCTTTGTCATCACCCAGTTGGACATAATATCCGTACGGGCCTTTTTTCAAATATACGGGTTGTCCGCCGGTTTCACCAATAACTTTATCTTCCGGGCTGGCCAGTTTGGGAGCATTGGCGGCAGCTTCTTCCTCGGCAGAGGTATCAACCAACTGTTTGGTATATTTGCATTCCGGATAATTGGAACAGCCGATGAACGGTCCGAAACGCCCGAGCTTAATGCCCAAACGTCCGTTGCCGCAATCAGGGCAAGAGCGTGGATCCGAACCGTCTTCGCGCGGCGGAAACAAATGAGCGCCCAAAACTTCGTCAATCTTGTCAATAACTTCGCTCATCTGCAAGGGGCTGACGGCATCAATGTTTTTGATAAACTTTGCCCAAAATCCGGTCAACAGTTTTTTCCATTCCATGGCGCCGGCGGAAACGTCATCCAAAAACTCTTCCATTTGTGCCGTAAAATCATATTCAACGTATTTTTTGAAGAAGTTTTCCAAAAAGACAGTCACAATTCGCCCGCGTTCTTCAGGAATAAATCGCAGCTTTTCGACTTTGACATATTTGCGCTCCTGCAAAACTGCAATAATTGTTGCATAAGTTGACGGGCGTCCGATGCCGAGTTCCTCCAGTTTTTTAACCAGACTGGCTTCGGTAAAGCGCGGCGGAGGCGCGGTAAAGTGCTTGTCGGTGAATATTTCACCTTTTGTTTCTTTTTCTCCGGCTTCGACGTTCGGCAAAATGCGGTTTTCGTCGTTTTCTTCCTCATCGTCAAAGCTTTCCTGATACAATTTTAAATAACCGTCAAAAGCAATGACTTGCCCGTTGGCGCGCAGAGTTATTTTGCCGTCGGCAGAGGTTGAATCAATACTTACCTTATCCAAAACGGCCGGAGACATCTGGCAGGCAACGGTACGTTTCCATATCAGCTCATAAAGCTTATGTCCGTCAGCGTCTAGTTTGGTTTCCATCTTTTTCGGCGTATTGAAAACATCTGCCGGACGGATAGCTTCGTGTGCTTCCTGAGCATTTTTTGATTTGTTTTTATATTCTTTCGGTGTTTTCGGCAGATATTCGTCGCCGAAATATTTTTTAATGGCATCGCGGCACGCGGCAATGGCTTCTTTTGAAAGGTTGACGGCGTCGGTACGCATGTAAGTGATATAACCTTCTTCATACAGCTTTTGTGCGGTTTGCATGGTTTTCTTGGCAGAAAAACGCAGTTTGCGGGCGGCTTCCTGCTGAAGGGTCGAAGTTGTAAACGGTGCTGCCGGATAGCGGTTTGCCTTTTTGCGTTCGACATTGGAAACAGCAAATTCCTGCGCCTCAATTTTAGCTTTTGCCGCCAACGCCTTTTCTTCGCTGTTAATATCAAATTTTTCAAGCTTTTTACCATCTAGGACCACTAAACGTGATTTAATGAGAGCCTGTTTTGACGTAAACAGTTCGGCATCAATTGTCCAATATTCTTCAGGTTTAAAGTTCTCGATTTCTATTTCGCGGTCACAAACCAGACGCAATGCAACGGATTGAACGCGTCCTGCCGATTTTGAACCGGGGAGTTTGCGCCACAAAACCGGAGACAGGTTAAAGCCTACCAAATAGTCAAGGGCGCGGCGCGCCATATAGGCTGAAACCAGATTGTCGTCAATCTGGCGCGGATTTTTGATAGCCTCGGTAACTGCAGACTTTGTGATTTCATGAAAAACCACGCGTTCTATTTTTTTGTCTTTTATTTTGTTGCGTGATTTCAGTTCTTCCAAAATATGCCAGGCAATAGCTTCTCCTTCTCTATCCGGGTCGGATGCGAGAATAATGGTGTCAGCGTCTTTAACTGCGGTTATAATATCTTTCAGTCGTTTTTGTCCGCCGGCGCTCAATTCCCAAGTCATGGCAAAGTCTTGATCGGGTTGTACGGAGCCGTCCTTGCTGGGTAGGTCGCGGATATGGCCGAAACTGGCAAGTACCTTATAGTCATCGCCGAGATATTTGTTAATGGTTTTTGCTTTGGCAGGAGATTCTACGATAACGAGTTTCATTGTCTCTTTTATTCCTCTTTTGAACCGCTTAATGCAATTTTGTTGCCGGGCAGGCGGACTATTTTTCCGCTGAGTTCCAAGTCTAAGATCTGCATCATTACGGTTGCTGTATCAAGCTTGGAGCAGCGTATAATTTCGTCTATGTCCGCCGGAACCGTCGATAAAAAGTTCATAATCGGCACTTGCGGACAAGTTGGAATATCGGCAGTTTTTCGGCAATTGTCAAGAGCCTTTGTAAATAAATCGCCGCAGTGTCCGGATAAATCCTGCTTTGTCGGATTGTTGCCGGCGGTCTTTAATACCGTAATAATGTCTTCAGCCTTTTCGGTTAAAAAAGCTCCTGCTTTCAACAGTTTGTTGGGGCCGGCGGCTCTTGCGTCAATTGGGTTTCCTGGGACGGCAAACAAAAACTTGCGTTGTTCGGCGGCAAAACGTGCAGTAATCAGTGAGCCTGATTTTTCTGATGCTTCCGTTACTAATACGCCGTCACTCAGTCCGGCTACAATTCTGTTGCGTCGTGGAAAACTTGCAGCCGTTGCCGCTCCGGCAAAGGGACTTTCGGATAGCAGCAGTCCCTGTTCGGCAATACGGTAATACAAATCGCGGTTTTCCGGCGGATAAATCCGGTCAATTCCGGTTCCGAGAACGGCAATGGTAGGTCCTTTGCGTTCCATTGCTTCCATTGCGCCGAGATGTGCCGCCGCATCGATTCCCCTTGCCATGCCCGAAACGACCAAAATGTTGTTGCCGGACAGCTCAAAAGCCAAACGGCTGGTAAAGCGGCGAGCGTTAATGCTGGCGTTGCGGCTGCCGACAATGGCGATTGTTTGTTGAAATGATAATAGGGCAGATTGCCCTTTGGCATAAAGAACCGGCGGCGCATCCCGAATTTGCCGCAGTTTTTGCGGATATAAATCGTCTTTTTTTAGAATAATCGTAACATTTTGCTTTTCAGCCTGTCTGATTTCTTTTTCCGCCCATTCCTTGGAGGGGACTTTTTTTCCTTGTTTTGCCAAAACAGCCAAAGCTTCGCCGGCTGTGCCGCAAGTTGCTGTAAGTTTATCAAAACCAACAGCTCCAACGCCATCGGTATTGATGAGTCGGAGCCAATCGGAAATTTCGTCTTCGCGAAACATTTATGCTTTCTTTTTGAAGCTGATTTTGCTTTCCGTGCCTTTAATCAGCCTTGCAATATTGGCATGGTGTCTTACCAGAACCAAAACGGCGATTGCGGTAAAAAACGCAGCTTCTATTTCGCCGGCAAAGAAATAGGCATATACTGGCGTGAGCGTTGCTGCCGCCAGTGCCGACAGGGATGAATAGCGGAAAGCAAAGGCAAAAATAAGCCAAGTGCTGAATGCGAGCAAGGCGACGGTCGGGCTGATGACCAAAATAAAACCAAAAGCCGAGGCGACGCCTTTTCCGCCTTTGAAACCGAGCCAAACAGGGAAATTGTGTCCCAAAATGGCAGATACGCCGGCAATCAATGATGCAAGCAGAGCAACGTTTGTCATAATGCCGCAGAGCATGATTTGCTCATTTAATGCTAGTTTGCCGGCCAACCATGCTGCAAATCCGGCTTTTGAGGCGTCAAGCAGAACTGTCAGCAGAGCCAGATCCTTGCGTCCTGTACGCAAAACGTTGGTGGCGCCGATATTGCCGGAACCGATTTTGCGAATGTCGCCCAAGCCGGCCATCCAACACAAAACAAGTCCGAACGGAATTGAACCGAGCAAATATCCGCCGAAAGCGGAAGCTAAAAGTGTGTATGTCATTGTTTTTGCCTTTCGTTGCTTTTGGCTTTATGTTTAATGCAAAAGCCGCTCGGTTTAAATCTTTTTTTTAACTTTTTCCCCCGCAGCCTCTAAAAACGGCAAGATTAAAGTATCAGATTAAAGTTTTCTTGGATAAAATGATAAAATATAGATGACAAAGTAATTTAATTGTTTAATATAAACCAAAACAAATGAAGAGAAGGCTTGAAATGAAACCTAAATACAAACGCATAATGTTAAAGCTTTCGGGCGAAGGCTTAATGGGTGACCGCGCTTTCGGCATGGACGAGAATGTTATTTCTTCGCTTGCCGCCCAGATTAAAACCGTGCATGACAGCGGCGTGGAAGTTTGCGTTGTTGTCGGCGGCGGCAATATTTTTCGCGGTGCTAAAGAAGCTTCCAAAGGCTTAAACCGTTCTGTGGCCGATCAAGTCGGAATGCTGGCAACGGTTATGAATGCCCTTTATCTTCAAAATGCCCTTGAAAAAATAGGTACGCCGGCACGGGTTATGTCCGGTATTAATATTGCCGCGGTTTGTGAAAGCTATATCTATCGACGCGCTTTGCGCCACTTGGAAAAAAACAGAGTCATTATTTTTGCCGCCGGTACGGGCAACCCTTATTTTACAACCGACAGCGGTGCCGCGTTGCGTGCTTCCGAAATGGAATGCGATGTCCTGCTTAAAGCCACTCAGGTTGACGGCGTTTATTCCGACGACCCGAAGAAAAATGCGGCGGCAGAGCGCTATGAGCGCATCAGTTATGACGAGGTAATCCAAAAAGGGCTTAAAGTTATGGACTTAACGGCTGTCGCTTTGGCAAAAGATAACAATATCCCGATAGTCGTGTTTGCCCAAAAAGGTGAAGATGCGTTGTTGCAGGCCGTTTCGGGCGAAGGAAGTTTTACAATAATCAATTAATATAAAAGAGGAAACAAATGGCAGATTATTCAGAAATTAAGGAAAATACACAAAGCCGAATGGAAAAAACGATTGACGCCCTGAAAAGCGATTTGGGCGGCTTGCGCGCAGGTCGTGCGCATGCCAGCCTGCTTGACGGTATTATGGTGGACGCTTACGGCTCAATGACACCGATTTCTCAGGTCGGAACTATCAGTGTGCCTGATGCTCGCTGCCTGTCTGTCAGCGTTTGGGATCGCGGTATGGCCAAAGCCGTTGAAAAAGCCATTCAGGAGTCTGATTTAGGGTTAAATCCGGTTTCTGACGGCCAGTTGATTCGTATTCCGATTCCGCCTTTGAGTGAGGAACGTCGCAAAGAGTTGGTAAAAGTTGCCGGAAAATATACGGAACAGAGCAAAATCGCCATTCGCAACATCCGCCGCGATGCTTTGGACGGTATAAAAAAACTGAAAAAAGACAATGCTATTTCCGAGGACGAGGAAAAGCGCTATGAAAATGAAGTTCAGAAATTTACTGACGACAGCATAAAAAAGGCAGATGAAGTTCTGGCTCAAAAAGAAAAAGATATTATGCAGGTCTGACGCAGAGGAACAGTGTTGTGGATACTCAAACTGACCGCCTCTGCCATCTGGCAATTATTATGGACGGCAATCGCCGTTGGGCAAAAAAACACGGGCTTCCTGCCATTGCCGGACACCGTAAGGGTGCCAAAACTTTGGAACAGGTATGCCGTGATGCCAAGGAACTCGGTATCAGATATTTGACTTTATATGCTTTTTCAACCGAAAATTGGCAGCGCAGTGCCGAAGAGGTGGCTGCGCTTATGGCTTTGTTAAGAGAATATTTGAAAGACGGTTTGAAAGAACTGCAAAAAAACAAAGTCCGTATTATTTTTATCGGCGAACGCAATATGTTGGATGAGGATATTGCGGTTCGCATGGCTGAAATAGAAAACGAAACCGCTGCAAACGACGGCTTTACTTTATGTCTGGCCATCAGTTACGGTTCCCGTCAGGAAATTGTCCATGCTGTCCGTCGTGCGGCAGACATGGTAAAGAGCGGTACCTTGCAACCGGAAGACATTGATGAAAAATGTTTTTCGGGTTTGCTGTATACCGCGGGTATTCCGGAACCGGACATGGTTGCCAGAACCAGCGGCGAACAGCGTATCAGCAACTATCTTTTGTGGCAGATAGCTTATTCGGAACTATATTTCACAAATGTCCTTTGGCCTGATTTCGGACGAAAAGAGCTGGAGGAAATTATTCAAAATTATAACACTCGGGAGAGACGATATGGCAAAAAGTAACCTGTTTAAAAGAACCGTGACCGCGCTTATTTTGGCGCCGGCTGTTATCGGCAGCATTTTTCTTGGGTTCCCGTACTACAATTTTTTAGTTTTGGCAATCGGCGCTTTGTTGGCTTGGGAATGGAGCAATATGGTTGCCGCCGACAAAAAATCGGTTTATGCCGTGATATATACCGTATCAATGGCAACAGCGGTCATGCTTCAGTCTTGGTTCGGCATTATGCTGTTAATGGCCTTTTGCATGCTTTTGGTTTTTGTTAAAGCCGGAAAAGAAGAGCATAAATGGTTGCTGGTTTTGGGTGTTCCCTATATTTCAATCGGCGTCGGTTCGCTGATGTGGTTTATGGTCGGTTTGTCTTCATTGGCAGTCTTGTGGCTTTTGTTGGTAGTTTGGAGCGTTGACATCGGTGGATATGTTTTCGGCGTCAATCTTAAAGGGCCGAAGTTGGCTCCCAAAATCAGCCCGAACAAAACTTGGTCCGGCCTGTTGGGCGGTATGTTTTTTGCTGCTGCTGTCGGTTATGGTTTTGCTGCTGCCGTTCATTGGCAGGAAGCTGCATATTATGCGCCTATTGCCGCACTTTTGGCTGTTGTTGAACAAATCGGCGATTTGATCGAATCTGCCATCAAACGTAAGGTCGGCGTTAAGGATTCAAGCGATCTCATCCCCGGGCACGGCGGCGTTTTTGACCGTGTGGATGGTTTGATTTTTACTGCTCCGGTTTTGTTGGGCAGCATTATTCTTTATTCTATGTATATGTAAGGTTTAACCGATGGAAAGTATATTAAATTCTCTTTATTATGTAGTACCGTTTGTCGTACTGCTCGGAATTTTGGTTTTTGTTCACGAGTTCGGGCATTTCCTGATTGCCCGTCTTTGCGGCGTTCGCGTAACGGATTTTTCCGTCGGTTTCGGAAAAGAACTGTGGGGCTTTACCGACAAACATCAAACCAAATGGAAAATCTGCCTTATACCGTTGGGCGGCTATTGTCAGTTTTTGGGCGATGCCGACGGTGCTTCGGCCGGAGAGGATACCGATACACTGAAAGCTTTGAGTGAAGAAGATAAAAAACAAGCCTTTGCTTTTCAAAATCCGTGGAAAAAGCTGGCTATTGTTTTGGGCGGCCCCGGATTTAACTACTTGTTTGCAATAGTCGTTTTTGCTCTGATGTTTACCTTGTTGGGCAAATTTACGTTTCCGCCGGTTGTCGGTGAAGTTTTGCCCGACGGAGCAGCTTTTGAAGCCGGTATTCAGGTCGGCGATCGCATTGTGGAGGTCAACGGACATAAAATTAAGAATTTCAGCGACATCAGTACCGAAATTTCTCTAGCCGTGAACGGTGAAGCCGAAATCAGCCTGTTGCGCGACGGCGAGCAGCACCATTTTAAGGTTAAACTGAAACCGACGGAGCTGGAAGAAAACGGTACAACCGTTGCCCGTCCGATGTTGGGAATAAAATCGCAGTCGTCAATTGAACTGGATCATGAAAAGCTGTCTTTGCCGCAGGCTATCTCCGAGGCTTGTTCTGAGACATGGCGTGTAACGGCCGGTACTTTACGCGGTATAAAACAGATGATAGTCGGTGAGCGCGGTACAGACGATTTGGGCGGTATTTTGCGTATTGCCGAAATGTCCGGCGATATTACCAAGAAAAACGGCTTAATCGACTTTATTGCCTTTATGGCATTATTGTCAATCAACCTCGGATTGATTAACCTTTTCCCGATTCCGGTTTTGGACGGCGGGCATGTGGTCATTTTTGTGACGGAGATTATTTCTCGCCGTCAGATTAATGAAAAAGTCAAGGAGATTTTATTTAAATGCGGTTTTGCACTGTTGGTGGCTTTGATGGTTTTTGCAACATGGAATGATGTTGTCCATCTGTTCAAACGGTGGTTTGCATAAAGTTTTTTAGATAAATTTTAAGGATGTAACGATGAAAAAAATATATTTGGCTACTGCGCTTGCCGGACTGATGGGTGTTTCCGATGTCTGGGCAGTTCAGGTCAACGGTATTAATATTGAAGGTTTGCAGCGTGTTGAACGTGAAACCGTGCTGTCTTATGTCAATATTGCCCCGAACAGCGATGTTTCGGAAGAACAACTGAATGACGCTTTTAAGAAACTCTATACCACCGGTTTGTTTTCGGATGTTAAATTTAATATGAATAATAATGTCCTGAACATTAAAGTGGATGAAAACCCGATTGTTAACAAACGTTATTTTGACGGCAATGACAAAGTGGATGACAAAATGCTTGAAAGCGAAGTTCAGCTTGCTCCGCGTTCAATATACAGCGTTGCCAAAGTTCAGGAAGATACAAGGCGTATTTTGAACATATATAAAAGGGTGGGGCGTTACGCTGCCGTTGTCGAACCGAAAGTGATTGAGCGCGACCAAAACCGTGTTGATTTGATTTTTGAAATTGACGAAGGACCGCTTGCCAAAATTACCAAAATAAATTTTGTCGGAAACAAGCATTATTCGGACAGTGATTTGCAGGGTGAAATCTTGAGTAAAGAAACCCGTTGGTGGCGCATTTTTTCGTCTTCGGAAAACTATGATCCGGAAAAGACCAATTATGACAAAGAATTGCTTCGCCGTTTTTATTTGAAACGCGGCTATGCCGATTTTCGCGTTATTTCCGCTGTTGCGGAATTAAGTCCGGACAGCGAATCTTTCATTATTACAATGGTTTTGGAGGAAGGCAAACGCTATAAGGTCAATAACATCAACATCCGTTCGTCCATCGGCGATGTTGATGTAGACAAGCTGAAAGGCGAACTCGAAATTGAAGAGGGCGATTGGTATAATGCCGATGCTGTTGAAAAAAGCGTTTATGTCCTGACCGAGGAACTCGGCAAAAAGGGATTTGCCTTTGTCGATGTCGAACCTGTTTTGAACAAAAACATGCAGGACGGAACAATGGACATTACTTTCCGTATTCGTGAAGGTACCCGTATTTTTATTGACCGCATTAATATTACCGGCAATACCCGCACTTATGACGAAGTTATCCGCCGCGAGTTCCGTTTAAATGAAGGTGATGCTTTTAATGCTGCCAAAATCCGTGCGTCACGCCGCAATATTGAAAATCTTAACTATTTTAGTAAAGTCGATATTCAGACAGCTCCGACCAATGACCCGAACAAAGCGGATATCAATTTGGACGTTACCGAAAAATCGACCGGATATTTCAATGTCGGTGTCGGTTATTCGACCGTTAACGGAGCTTTGATTCGTGCCGGTGTTACGGAAAACAATTTCCGCGGCAAAGGTCAGCAGTTGGGATTAGACGTCGGGATATCACAACGCGAACAGGATTATAACATTAACTTTACCGAGCCTTATTTTATGGGGCTGCCGTTGAGTGCCGGTATTGACTTGTTCCGCACCGAAACGGATTATCAGGATGAATCTTCTTATGATGAAGCCGTTACCGGCGGACGGTTGCGTTTCGGCTGGAAATATACTGACAATTTGTCGCAATCGGTACGTTATACCTTAAAGCAGGATGAAATTGACAATGTCAGCCGTTACTCGTCCATCTATATCCAGAATCAGGAAGGCAAATATATTGATTCAAGTTTCGGGCAAACATTAGTCTATGACAAGCGTGACAGCGCAATTGACCCGAAAGAAGGATATTATCTGTCGTTCGGCAATGATGTTTCAGGTGCCGGCGGCGATGACAAATATTTGCGCTTTGATGCCAAGTCATATCTGTATTATACTTTCTTTGAAGACTATACGTTAAAAATGTTCTTAAACGGCGGTTATATAACCGGCTACGGCGATGAAGACGTTCGTCTGGCGCAGCGTTACTTCCTTGGCGGTTCGACAATGCGCGGTTTTGACAGTTCCGGTATCGGCGCAAGAGATAAATATACCAAAGATGCCCTGGGCGGAAACTGGATGGTATACGGCGGTTCGGAACTGATTTTCCCGATTGGTTTGGACGAGGTCGGCATTAAAGGGCGTACCTTTGCTGATATCGGTACCTTGGGCAAGCCGGACGGTGTCAGCTATCGTATTGTTGAATACTCGTCCAAACCGCGCGTTTCAGTCGGTTTTGGTTTTACATGGCTGTCACCGATGGGTAAAATTGATATAGACTTCGGTTTCCCGGTTGTTAAAGAAGATTACGATGAAACAGAAGTCTTCAGACTGAACTTCGGTGCAAGGCTGTAACCCCATTTTTTAGGAGAATATTTTATGGTAGATACTCGTTTCTTTGTTCACCGCGGCAGCCTGCCTGTTGCAAAAATTGCCGAAATTTGCGGTGCTGAACTTAAAACCGCCGGCAGGGAAAACGACGTCATTAACGACATCAATACAATGGCTGCAGCCGGAGAAGGGGAAATTTGCTTTTTCTACGACAGAAAGAAAAAGTCTGCAGCTGCCGAAATTAAGGCTTCTGCCTGTGTTACGACGCCTGAATTGGCTGAGTTTATTGCTGACGGCGTAGCTGTTTTAACAACTTCTAACCCTAAAGAAGCCGCACTTGCCCTGAAAGAGGCTATGTATGCCGAAAAACGTCCGGCTGCAGGCATTGCCGTAACAGCAGTCATCGACCCGACTGCAGAATTGGGTGAGGGATGTTCTGTTGCTGATTATGCGGTTATCGGCGCCAATGTGAAAATTGGTAAAAATACGGTGGTTGAGCCGTTTGCCGTCGTTTCCGAAGGATGTGTTATCGGAGATAATTGCCGTTTGGGGGCGCATAGTTTTGTGGCTTATACGATTATGGGGAGTAATTGTTATATTTATAACGGTGCTCGCATCGGTCAGGATGGTTTTGGCTTTCAGACCATAAACGGTGTTCACAAGCGTATTCCGCAGTTAGGACGCGTTATTATGGGCAATGACATAGAGGTTGGCTCTTGCACTTGTATTGATCGCGGCGCTTTAGGCGATACGGTTATCGGCGACGGCTGCCGAATTGACAATTTGGTGCAGGTGGCTCACAACGACAAAATGGGAAGGGGCTGTGTTATCGTCTCCCAAACCGGAATTGCCGGCAGCTGTACTTTCGGCGATTATGTCGTTTGCGGCGGACAGACCGGTTTTGCCGACCATCTGACTGTCGGAAGCGGTGCTCAGGTAGCAGCCCAGTCCGGTGTTATGCGAGATATTGAAGCCGGCAGTGTTGTCATGGGATCGCCTTGCGTGCCGTTTAAGGACTTTATGCGTCAGGTTTCTTTTATACAGAAAAATTCAAAAAAATAACTAAAAAGGAAATAAAAATGTCTGAAAATAAAATCTATTATATCGAAGATATTATGAAATTTTTGCCTCACCGCTATCCGTTTTTGCTGGTTGACCGCTTGGAAGTTGAAGTCCCCGGCGAAAAAGGTATCGGTCTTAAAAATTTGACAATGAATGAGGAATTTTATCAGGGGCATTTCCCCGGAAATCCGGTTATGCCGGGCGTTTTGCAAATTGAAGCCATGGCTCAGACGGCCGGTGCAATCGTTGTTGCGGCTGCCGAAAATTTGGAAAAAGCTCCGAACGTTTTGTTTATGTCTATAGACAATGTTAAATTCCGCAAGCCGGTAAAACCCGGAGACCAGCTCAAAATGCACGTCGAAAAAGTTCAGGCTCGCCGCAATGTTTTTGTTTTCAAAGGCAAGTCTATGGTTGATGACAAAGTTGTGTCTGAAGCCGAATTTACGGCAATGATCGTTTAAATAGAAATGGCTTGTAATAAAAAAAAGCGTCCTTTGTGAGGACGCTTTTTTGTCAGGGGTTAATACAGTTCTCGAAATTTTTTGCGCAGCCCGAGCCATAAAAGCGCCAGCATGAATAAAAATTCCAAAATTGGCGGTACAAGCGCTAAAACGGCACTTTCATTATATGTCAAAAAAGTGTTTTCGTAGAAAAACGGCATAAAAAACGAACAGAAAATATTAAGTTCCGAATGCGAAAGAATTGTCGGGATGACGGTGTAAGTTGCTAAAGTTATCATGACCGGTACGACTGTTGTCGCTTTTTCGTTGCCTTGAGCAAACAATGACCACAAATAAATAAAGCAAAAATCACGCAGCATAAACATAATCATTGCCCAAACCATAAAAGTGATACTGTCCCCCTGAGCCTGTCCGAGCTGAGAAAATTGGGCGCTTAAAACAAAGCCCAGCCCGATAATGACCGGTATGGTAATCAAGCTGCGCGGCATAATCATAAACAAACGCTTGTATTGTTTTGTACGATAATATTTTAAGACCATATGCGGGCGCAAAGCCATATTCGATTCACCGCATAAAGTCAGATACGTCATGCAAAGCATTGCAAAAAAAGCCGACAATGTTCCGACAAAACGGATGAGCGGATTATCACTGGCTGCATCGTTAAAACCAAACAGCACCGCAACCAAAGACAGGGCAAATAAAAACCATGAAATCGGGTAAGGTTCTTGTCCGAATTCGTTTTTAATTTGGTTTACAATGGCGATAAAGCCCCAGACAATAAAAATTGCGGCAAAAATGATGGTGATGGTTCTGAGCGAATAAGCTTCTCCGTACCACCAAACCGGCATGTTTCTCTTGTCACCGAGCAGAACGTTGTAGAGCGGAATAAGCATAGACATGCCGGCAAATTGGAAAAACGTTACGTCAAATTTTTCAAAAAAATGACGCCAGCGGATAGAATCAAGAGCCAACAACAGCGGAAGGATATGCGCCGCCAGCCCTAAGACAGCAAACAGCAGGATATTGCCGCAAATGTCGGAATAGTCGGGAATAAAATCAACGTTTTCTGCGAGGCGGTAAGACAAAATATATAAGCCGAAGCAGATAAAATTACCGTACCAGATATAAACGGTGCTGCCAAATAGTTTTCCGACCGCCATTGTGAACGGCGACATGGAGGTTAGCGTCTGGAATGACCAGGTATTTGTGTTGATTTCTTTGATAACGGTTTCGGCTGCTAACCTTGTTCCCCAAATATAGGTAAAAATGCAATAGAAAAAAACGCATAAAAGCGGCAAAAACGAAACGGGAGAGGTTTGTCCGAAAGAGTAGAACAACAGATAAACCGTTATAAGCAGCAAAGGCATGGCTGCCAGTTTTTTGAGTGTCAGTTCTGTCCATGTGTTTCTGATAAATTCCGGATTTTTAAACATTTTGTTCTCCTTCTTTCAGAGTTTCAAAATATGCATTTTTGAGAGAATTTTTTTCCGATTTGAATTCTATTACCTTAAAATCGGCAGTAATCAGGGATTTTAACATTCGGTGCAGTTCGTTGTCACCGCCCCAAACGGCCGCATGTACATAAACGCCATCAAAAGATACGTCGCTGATTTGGTTGTTTTCTTCCATAAATTTAATCAACTGCTCGGCGCTCCCTTTTACCCTGACGGTAATATTGCTTTTTTCGTCTTGTGTCAAAGCGGCTTTGCTGCCGTCAAATTTTTCATATTTGGTAATACGTCCGGCATTCAAAACGATAACTCCGGTGGCATAATCTTCCAATTCTGCCAAAATATGTGACGAAATCAGCAGGGTATGCCCTTGTTCTTTGAGTGATACGAAAAGTTTTGACAACTCAAGCCTTGCCTCGGGATCCAAGCCGGAAGCCGGTTCGTCAAGAATGATAAATTCCGGTTTATGGATAATGCCGAGTGCAATAGCCAGCCGTTGCCGCAGACCACGGGAAAGGTTGCCGGCATAGTTGTCGAGATGCGCCGTTAAATCAAGCTGCTCAGCTGTTTCGGCTATGCGGTTGTCAATTTCATCCTGCGGCACGTCAAAAGCCAATGCGGCATAGCGCAGGCACTGTCTGGCGGTAAGATTGTCATACAGTCCGAAAACGTCGGATAAATAAGAAACATGCTTGTGAGCCGTTCGTGAATTTTCCGGAACATTAATGCCGTTGATATAAATTTCGCCGCTAAACGGTTTGACCAAACCGGCAAGGCACCGCATCAAAGTGGTTTTTCCGGCGCCGTTAGGGCCGATAAGCGCGATAATGCTACCTTTTTCAATTTCAAAAGAAAGTCCGTGCAGTGCACGTTTTGTCATATAATCAAAAACCAGATTTTCAACTTTTATCATAAGATTTTCCTGTTATTGATATTTACTGACAATAATGTAATTGGCAAATTTTCGAAATACAATTAAAAAACTGTGCTTATTCATGAAAAAAATATATAAAAATTAATTATTGGCGAATAATATGCCGCCGTTTAGTATTAATGAGGGAGCTGTCCGATGTGGGCCGTATATGCTTTATTGTCCAGCTTGTTTAGCTGCGCTTATTATTTCGGCAACCAGATGTCCAAGGTTGCACCTAATATCTTTATGTTTTACCGCGGTGCCGTGCCGGCATTGCTGTTGTTGCCTTTTTTGCCTTTTGTCCGCTTTATTCCCGATTGGCATTTTTATGCCGTATGCTTGTTGCAGGGCGGTATTATATCGTTTATTGATTATCGAAATTTTCGTGCGATGCGTACTTGGGGAGCGGAAACGGTTTCTTCCATTCATCCGTTTAATATAGGTTTTGTTTTTGTTGTTTGGTTGCTTATCCGTCCGAGCGGTCTGTTGGCTTATTGGGAACATCCGCTGCGTTTGATGGGAATAGTGATAGCTTTGTCCGGCGTAATTTATGCCGTTTCTTCTTTTCGCAAGTCTCGCCGCAGTTCCATGGCTTTGCGCTATATGTTTCCTTACATTTTGGCAAGTGCCGTTTGTGACGCCTTGAACAAGCTTTGTATGGGCTATGTGCCTGCAACTCACCTGATGTTCGGCAGTTATTTTTATATTTTGATTACGGCGGTGGTTGTGGCTGTTATCAATTTTGCCCTCTATCGGAAAGACGGAGGAAAAGTCAACAGGCTTTATCGCCGGAATAATTTGAAATATGCTCCGGTTATGTTATTATTGGTAATGTTGATGGCCTTTAAGAATTATGCCATGTTTGATACGCCTAATCCGTCTTTTGTAACGGCAATTATGTACGCATATGTCATTTGGATTATGGTTTTTGCTTATCTTTTGCAAAAAATGGGGGTTAGCTGCCACCATCGCGGTTTGCCGCGCCGCAAGGTATTGCTGTTGTTGGCATCAATCATCCTGTTGATTTTATTGGAGAACCAGAATGGATAATATTCCGAGCCCTGATGAAATTTTTCCTAACGAGTATAAAACTTCATGTTTTATCAAAAACGTAGTTAAAGCTCCTAACATTATTATCGGCGACTATACTTATTATGATGACGATGAAGCGCCTCTTGAATTTGAAAAGAATAATATATTATATAACTGGCCAGAGTTTGGCGATAGGCTGATTATCGGAAAATTTTGCCAAATAGCTAAAGGAACGCGTTTTATTATGGGGCCGGCCAATCATCGCATTACCAGTGTGACGACCTATCCTTTTAATGTTTTTGCCGGTGCTTGGCGTGAAAATACGCCTTCTCATTTGTCTCAGCTTCCGCGTAAAGGTGATATTATTATCGGCAATGATGTTTGGCTGGGAAGAGAATGTCTGGTTATGCCGGGAGCCAAAATCGGGGATGGAGCAATTATTGCTTCCCGTTCCGTTGTTGCCGGTACCATTCCGGCTTATACGATTTACGGAGGCAATCCGGCAAAATTTATAAAGAAGCGTTTTGATGATGAGCTGATTGAAATGTTGCAAAAATTACAATGGTGGAATTTTGTCCCCGATAAGTTAGTTGAAATCTTGCCGTTGCTGTGCGATGAAAATTTGGAAGACGTCAAAAAGAAGATTAAGCAAATGTTTGCAGACAAAGGTATTGCATAATTTTTCTTTGTTGTTTAAAATAAGGCTGTATTAAAAATTAGTATCAGTATAATTTTAATTTTTTCAGCCTATGAATGAAGTTGTGTATTTTCAGGACGTTGTCCTTGAAGTTTGTGGGATTGCAGGGATTACACTTGTAGTTACCCTCTGTTTTCTTTTCCATGAAATCAGATGGCAAAAAAAGCACCCTTTAGCGTTTACGCCGCAAGCATCTGAAGACGAAAAAAAGAGTGTCAGGCACCGTATGTCGGCGTTTTTTACTTTTGTATATGTCTGGATATTTGCTTTTGTGGCTTATTTGCAAATAAGGAGTGATTTTGCGAGATGGCCGGTATTGGTTGCCTTCGGCATATGCTGTTTGGGCGGTGTAGTAGTAAGTTTATCTTCTCGCCGCTGAATCTTTAAAACGCACCGGATTTTCCGGTGCTTTTTTTCTTGACTTTCAATCTGACACCAAATAATTTAAGAACAGATACAGAAATGTATTTAGCACTGATATGAAGGTGCGGAGCTTTCATCGGCTCTTATGGTGTTCGGTGTTAGGATATAACATCGTCATATTGCTGTATTGAAAAATCATCCGGCAATAAATATATCCCCGATTGTAGCAATATGGTCGGGGAGCTTTTGGCGAATGTTCAGAAGTTTTTGCGACTTTAAAGGCCAAGAGAGTCATTTAACACTGTATGATTGATGAACTCTCCGACCACCCTAACCGGTGGTTTTTGTTTTTGAATAACAACAAGGGATTTAAAGTTCATGAAAAATAATCTTTTATTTACGACAGCTTTGGTAGCAGCGGCCTTCGTGTCAACGGAAACCTATGCGGCCAGACAAAATGTATCAGCAGGTGAAGAAGCTGTAATTTCTTCCGAACAATCGTCTTTGGGAGATAAAGATACTCAAGGTGGTGCCGTTTTGAGTTCAGGAAAGCTTACTGTTACCGACGGCGTATCTTTTACCGGAAACCATGGTTCCGTGGGCGGAGCAATTTCTACGGTTGATGCCACGGACAAAACATCTGTCGGGCACAATATCTCATTTATAGGCAATACTTCTGAAATGCAGGGCGGTGCTGTCCATAACCAGCGCGCAACCACAACAATCGGCAACAATGCAAAGTTTGAAAATAATACTGCTTTGGGATATGGCGGTGGTGCTGTTTATCAGGATACGGACGGAACGCCGGCCAGCCTGACAATCGGTGACAATGCCCAGTTTAAAAATAACAAGACAGAAGCTTCCCACGGTGGTGCAATTATGAATTTTAATGCCAACGAAAGCTCAACAATAACTCTTGGCAAAGGAGCTGTTTTTGAAAATAACACCGCAGCAAAAAATGGCGGTGCCGTTTCGAATTGGGCAGGAAACGTAGCCTTGGGTGATAATGCTTCTTTTGTTGCCAACCACGCGGACGGTAACGGCGGTGCGGTACACAATTCCGATTACGGCAAATCCGCATCCGTCGATTTGGGAAATAACGCCGTTTTCAAAAACAATACAGCCGACGGGCAGGGCGGTGCCGTCTATAACGAAGGTACGCTTAATGTTAAAAGTGCCGTGTTTGAAAACAACAAGGCCAACGGCGAATTGAACGATATTCATAATACCGGAACAATGAATGTAGCCAATGCCCTAACTCTTGACGGAGGTATCAGCGGCAACGGAACAACCGTTTTTGCCAAAGATTCTACCTTGACCGTTAAAAACGGAACAACCAAAATCAGCAACAGTATTGTAAATAACGGTGCCAAATTGGTTATGAATTTTGATAACGGTTATACCGGCGGTAATTATTCGTTGCTGGCCGATGGCGGTTCTCTTGATAATGAGTTTTTGATTGCCGATAATGCACTTTATCATATTGAAGCCGGCGAAAATGGAACTTATACCATTGGTAAGAAAACAGCTGACGAAATTGCAGCTTCCACAGGCGTTTCCGGTGATGAAGCTGCAGCATTGCTGGCTTTGACTTCAGGTACTTCAGATAATGAACTGTTTAATCTTGTTACTGAAGATATCGGCGTTTCAATACAGTCCGGCAACAAAAGAGAAGTTCAAAACGGCCTCGATTCTCTTTATGCGCTGATGCCGGAAACTGCTCCCGTTCTTCAGGAAAACGAAACGGAAAACTTTAATCGCGTTTTTGGTGCCGTTGCAAATCGTTTGAGCGGCAAAATGGGAACTTCAGGCAATATGGCAGCCGAAGACAGATTGTTTAAAAACAGCGCACTGTGGGTACAGGGTTTGTTTGGTAAGGCGAAGTATGACGGTCATGGCAATGCTAAAGGATTTGACTCTGACGTATATGGCGTTGCTCTCGGTGCAGAAAAACAGATTAATGACAACGTAAAGTTGGGTATCGGTTATGCTTATAATCAGTCGGATATTGATGCTCACCGCCGCGATATTGACGTTGACAGCAATATGGCAATGCTGTACGGCGAATATAAACCGTCAGATTGGTTTATCAATGCAATCGGTGCTTATAGCTGGTCTGACTATTCCGAAAAGAAACACGTAGCCGGACACAGGATTGGTGCTGATTATGATGTCGACAGTTTGGGATTGCGCGTTATGACCGGTTATGATGTCGAATATCAGGGATACGGTTTTACGCCGCAAGCCGGATTGCGCTATGCTCATATCAAACAGGATTCATACCGTGATTCTGCAGGTCAGCATATTTCAGGAAATACTTTGGATATTACTACTGCCGTTCTCGGTACTTCTGCCGGCAAAGATTTTGCTTTGGATAATGGTATGACATTGCGTCCGGAAGTTCGCTTGGCCGCAACTTATGATTTGGATAGTGACAATGTGAACGCAGTTGTTGCTCTGCCGAACGGAATGGGATATGCAGTCAGTGGCGAGAAACTTCATCGCTTTGGTTTTGAAGCCGGTGTAGCTTTGTCTGCAGATATAAGCTCAGCCGTTTCATTGTCTCTTGGTTATGAAGGACGTTTTCGCAAAGACTATCATGACCACAGTGGTTTGCTGAACGTAAGCTATAAATTTTGATTTTGAACAATATTGAAGAAAAACGGAGTGGAATTTTTCACTCCGTTTTTTGGTAAATAAAAAAAGAACCGCTACCGAGGTAACAGCTCTTAATATCGAAATAAATTTCTTATTAGCGACTAGACATCTAAAACCAATATGCTACGAAATTTATCTGATGTTTCTATTATTGCTGAAAAAAATACAATGTCAACTTGTTTTTATTATAAAATAATATATTATTAGTTTATAATATACAATACGGAGAGATAACATGAAATACAGATTAGGTCTTGATATGGGAGCCACGTCAATTGGGTGGTCGGTTTTTGATATTGATACTGCCAGCCTTAAAGATACCGGTGTCCGCATTTTTGATGACGGGCGAGAAGACAAAAGCAAGGCCTCGCTCTGTGTGAAAAGGCGTAATGCGCGTGGCGCCCGACGCTTAATTAACCGTCGGCATATGAAAACAAGTGCACTGCTTCACATTTTAACGAATTTAGGTTTGTTTCCGGAAGATAAGGCAGACAAAGAAGCGCTAAAAAAGCAGAACCCGTATGAATTGAGAGCGAAAGCGTTGACAAGGCAGCTTACACCTTATGAGCTTGGTCGTGTTTTTTTGCAACTTGCCAAAAGAAAAGGTTTTAAATCCAATCGTAAGGATGATCGTGAAGAGGGAGGAAAACTAAAGAGCGGATATAGAGAGCTACAAGAGGCAATGCAAAAAGAAAATGCCAAAACATATGGTGAATTTTTATATAACCGTTGGAAAAAGAATCCGCAACAACCTATCCGTCTAACAAAAATGTTTGACGAGAACGGTAAGTATATCAGCGGCCTTTTTCCTTTTCGTGAAGTTTATATGAACGAATTTGAGGCGATTTGGACAAAGCAAAAAGAATTTTATCCTCACATTTTGTGCGATGAGAAAAAAGAAAAAATAAAAGACGTTATGTTTTTCCAACGCCCATTGAAAGAAGCAGAGGAAGGAGAATGTCTCTTTGAGAAAGGCGAAAAGCGTATTCCCAAAGCACATCCGCTTTTTCAGGAATTTAGAATTTGGCAACATCTTTTAAATCTGGAATTTGTTGAGGAGAACGGTAATGATTATGAGCCGTTGTCTAAGGAACAGGCTGGGCATTTAGCCGCACTTTTGCAAAATCCGACAGAATTAGCACCCAATAAACAGGGAATGGTTGTATATAGTACTATTAAAAAGGCTTTGGGGTTGGATAGAAAAGGTATCTTTAATTATGAACGCAAAAGCAACATTAAAGATGGTTTCGAAAAGGGTATGCTGGTAAATACCACGCAAAATGCCATGAATAAATTCAAAAATGTTGCCGAATGCTGGAATAAGCTTTCCGATGAAGATAAAGGTGAGCTGATCAATATTCTTGCTCGTCCGTCTGCATATATTAAGTTTCCGAAAAAAATGTCAATTGAGAAGCAAGACAAACAAATTATGGCATATTTGTGCCAAAGATTTGCATTTTCTGACCAAGCTGCAGAAGATTTGCTTTATGAAGTAACTTTGGAGGATGATTTCGGCTCCCTGTCTGAAAAAGCTATTCGTAAAATTTTGCCGTTTATCAAAGCTGGAATGCAATATTCCGACGCGTGCAAAGAAGCAGGATATCATCATAGCGATAAGAAATATGACCATCTGGAAAACTTGCCTTATTACGGAAAATTGTTAAGCAACAGTTGTATCGGCAAAAAGAGCAATCCTGCTTGCATTGAGGAAGAATTTGGCAGAATAAATAATGCCACGGTTCACGTTGCTCTAAATCAAGTAAGATATTTGGTTAATGAACTGATTGATAAGTATGGAAAGCCTTATGATATTGCCGTTGAATATGCCCGTGATTTAAATGCTTCAGCCCAAGATAGATTGAAAATGACGGATACCCGAGACAAAAACGAGCAAGAAAATCAGCGAATTATCAAAGAAATGAACGATAAAATAGGCGAGCGGAAATATAATGATCGCGATATTCAAAAATATAAGATTTGGAAACAATTATCGTTCTATGACAAAAGTCCGCTTATCAGGGAATGTCCGTTTACCGGAAGGCCCATTTCTCTAGCTGACTTGTTAAACGGTCAGAAAGTTCAGATTGAACATCTGTTGCCGTTCTCGCGCAGTTTGGATGACAGTCTGGATAACAAAGTATTGGCTTACGTAGAAGCCAACCGTTACAAGGGAAATCGTACGCCGTTTGAGGCCTTTGGCGAAAGCAAAGACGGCTATAATTGGAGCGAAATACAACAACGCGCCAAAAGGTTGAGTGCCGAACAGCAATGGCGTTTTTCTGCTAATGCCATGGAAAAGTTTGAAGAAAGAGAAAGTCCGATTGCCCGCTCAATCAACGATACCCGCTATATGACCAGATTATTGCAAGACTATTTGCAACCGATAGTACGTAAAGACGGCAAACAGCGCGTGCAGGCGGTGGTCGGCGTATTGACTTCAATGATTAGAAAAGCTTGGGGATTGAATCAATATAAAAATAAAGAAAATGATGATGAATACCGTGCTTTTCATAATCACCATGCCATAGATGCAATTATTGTTTCCGCCGTAGAACGCGGAAGCCTCAAAGAGGTTGCCACACAACTGAAAAGGGTTTCTCATTCCGTTATTGCGGAATTTAAGGACGAATTTTATAAATTCCGCGATAATACTGTTTCTGTGGACGATAAAAAAGATTTGAAAAAACGTATTAAAGATTTTACCATAAATAGACAGATGGCAATTATCAATCAATATTTCAAATTGCCGGAGAATATGTCTATTACGGAAGTTTTGGATCGTGTGGCAAATATCAATATTTCCCACAAACCGAGTCTTAAAAACATTAATAATAAAAATTCAACCATAGGCAAGCTTCATGAAGACAGTGCTTACGGTTTAAAACGATTCGTTGACGATAAGAGTTTGACTGCAGAGTTTAAATTTTCAGGTAAAACTATAGAAAAAGATGTTACGGACTATATTCCTATGTTTTATCACAAAGAGGACAAACAAGCCTATTATGATGCCTATAAAACATGGTTTAAGTTGGATAGGTTATCGTCAACGTTGATTGCCAATACAAAAGAAGAAAAGGAAATCAAAAAACAATTTTTTGAAAAGGAGCAGAAAGCGATTTATCAGCTGCGTGAAGCTTCAAGTAAGGCTTTTAAATGGTTTATAGGCGGTGGTAACTTCTGCGCCGAAATATATCAAATTAATCCGAAAAATAAGATTGGTGGTATGACGACTAATGATCAAGGTGAATGGAAAACGGAAATTGTTTCTAATTACAATGCAACCATTCGCTGTTCTCGTGGTGAGGATATTGCTTATTGGCGCTATAAATATCCCAATGCCAAAAGAATTATGACTTTAAGACGTAATGATATGCTGATGGCTACCTTTACTCGTGAACAGGCCTTTGATGACAAATTCCCTAAAGGAATACAGGATTATGTCAGAGAAAAATTTAACCGACAGCCGGATATCAATCAGTTGGATGTTTTGTTCAGAGTGAAGAAAATGGGAGGGAGTAGTATATATTTTACTCCTCATAATATTGCGAAAGAAAAAACTGATACTAAATCTTGGATCGCTTCAGCCGGAGCCATGCAGAAGTACCAAGCTCGCAAAGTTCATGTATCTTTCACGGGGAGAGTTTTGCATGCCAAATAATATTATCGAAATTGCAACCAATAATAAAAAATTGAGTGTTTTTCGCGGTTTTTTGCGGATTGAAGAGGAGGGGAATGTCCAAAAGGACATTCCCTTTAATTCTATTCACGCGGTTATTGTGACTGCATTTAACATCATTTACACGAATAATCTGTTGCAAAGGCTATGCGAAGAAAATATTCCGCTGATTATATTGGGCAAAAACTATTCTCCATCAGGACTGCTTTTATCTTATATAGGGCAGAGCAAACAAACTGAAATTCAATATCTTCAAATTGAAAACAAAAAACCTTTAGAGAAAAAACTTTGGCAAACACTCATAAAAGAAAAAATAAAAAATCAATCTCGCGTTTTGGATTTGTTTCATAAAGAAAATAAACTGCAGTATATCTGGAAAACGGTTCTTTCCGGCGATAGTACCAATCGCGAGGCCTATGCTGCCAGACTATATTTTAAAGCGCTTTTTGGTGACGACTTTATCCGTGATAAAGATATGTCCGGTGTAAATTCTTTCTTGAACTATGGGTATGCAATTTTACGTTCATCTTTGGCAAGATATGTTGTTGCTGCCGGCTTAAATCCGTCTTATGGCGTAGGGCATTATAACAAACTAAATCCGTTTTGCTTGGTTGATGATTTAATAGAGCCTTTTCGCCCGCTTATTGATTGTTATGTTTATCGCTTGTTTGAACATAATCCCAACTTATCTGAACTGACTACGCAGCATAAAGCAGGTTTGTCCTCTTTGTTGGTTAAAGAGTTTTACAATGGTGAAGGCTTTTCGCCCTTATATGTGATTTTGCAACAGTTTGTTTGGGATATTGTTGATGTCTATAAGACCAAAGAAGTCCAACTAAATTTTAATAAATACATGTTTGAGGATAGATTACTCTGATGACGGATAAGAGATATATTAATGGGAGAAAACTTATGTGGATGATGGTTATGTTTGATTTACCGACTGAAACACATGCCCAAAGAAAATCGGCAGCCAATTTCAGAAAGTTTCTTCTTGATGAGGGCTTTGAAATGGTGCAATTTTCAGTCTATGTTCAATTCACGGGAACATTTGAAAGTTCGCAAAAATTTGTCAGAGCCATCAAAAAAAATAATCCACAATATGGCGACGTAAACATATTATTTTTTACAGATAAGCAATTTTCGAATATAATACATATAAAGAATCATGTGGATAAGTCTTTAAAAGAAGAGCCTCCACAGTTTGAATTGTTTTGATTTGTGATTAAAAAATCGAGAAAATTTTTTGATAAAAAATGAAAATTAAATGCAAAAATAAACTTAAAAAATATAATTTTTTTAAAAGAAAAATGGCTCAAAACTCTTGTAATTTAAGGGATTTGAGCCATTGGATTGTAGCATATTGGATTTAGATGTCTAGTCGCAACCCTCGCTGTATTTTATGCCGACTTTATCCAATTGTAGCATATTGGATTTAGATGTCTAGTCGCAACGGCGTGATATTGCTCTTCTGGTAAATTAAATTGTAGCATATTGGATTTAGATGTCTAGTCGCAACCGTTGCGCTGTCTAATTTTGCATAAACCTCATTGTAGCATATTGGATTTAGATGTCTAGTCGCAACCCCATACATATCCAAATTATCCATATATAAATTGTAGCATATTGGATTTAGATGTCTAGTCGCAACGTTTATCTGCTACTCTTATATAATAGCACTATTGTAGCATATTGGATTTAGATGTCTAGTCGCAACTCAATAGCATCATTAATATAGGTCAAAAGAATTGTAGCATATTGGATTTAGATGTCTAGTCGCAACAAGGGATAACCTCTTTTATCCATAAAGGCGATTGTAGCATATTGGATTTAGATGTCTAGTCGCAACTAGAACCCTACGGTTTTACGTCCAAGCCTCATTGTAGCATATTGGATTTAGATGTCTAGTCGCAACCGCTGCCAACCCCAAGCAATACGGGCGTTTATTGTAGCATATTGGATTTAGATGTCTAGTCGCAACTCCCAAATCGTCCAAATTGGCACTTTGAAATTGTAGCATATTGGATTTAGATGTCTAGTCGCAACTATTTCTTTTTTTATCTGCACTATAATTCTATTGTAGCATATTGGATTTAGATGTCTAGTCGCAACCCGATAAATGACGATATTAAAGAACTGAAGATTGTAGCATATTGGATTTAGATGTCTAGTCGCAACCTGTTTTCGGCATCAACAGCATCAATAGTTATTGTAGCATATTGGATTTAGATGTCTAGTCGCAACATAAAATCTTGAAAATCTTTCTTTTTTAAATTGTAGCATATTGGATTTAGATGTCTAGTCGCAACCGTTTTGTCCGATATAGACTTTTTCTTCTTATTGTAGCATATTGGATTTAGATGTCTAGTCGCAACTGAATATGCTTGACATTGTCTAATGCCTCAATTGTAGCATATTGGATTTAGATATCTAGTCGCAACAAAACTCAGAAAACTTTTTGATTATGCATTATACCATATTAGGAATAAATTTAAATGAATAGAAAATCACACTAAAAAACGCCCTCTGTAAGGGCGTTTTTAGTGGCGGAGTGTACAGGACTCGAACCTGTGCACCGCTATTCACGGTGACGGATTAGCAATCCGCTGCATTACCGCTCTGCCAACACTCCATCAGTAAACTGACGTCAGTATATTTAACTTAAGTTTTTTCCTTCGTCAACCCTTTTTATAATATTTTTCTCATTCATTCTAATATTTTTCTTAAGCAGTTGCCAAAAAAGAAAAAGGATAGTATTAATTATAATGCGTAAATTTGTATTTGAGGAGAAATAGTATGTCTGATACATATAAACTGGTATCGTCGGCTGTTTTGGCCGCCGGTATTGCCGTTGGAGGCTTTTTCCCCGGTTATTACTACTATCACGCTAAAATGGATGCTAATTTTGTGACGGTTAAAGGTCTGGCAGAGATGGACGTACGCGCTGATTTAGGAGTGTGGGACATCAAATATGTCGTTACCGGCAATGATTTGCCTGCAGCTCAGGCACAGATGGTCAGACAAAAAGGGATTATACTTTCTTTTTTGAAAGATAGCGGTTTCAGCGAAAGCGAAATAAGTGTTAAACGTACGGAGACCAATGATCTTATGGCTAATCCCTATCGTAGCGACGCCTTAAATAACAGCCGTTACATTTTAACCCAGAGCATTCAGGTGTCATCAAATAATGTTGATTTGGTAGATGCTGCTGTTAACTCAAGCGGAAACCTGATTTCTAAAGGAATTGTTTTTGACAGCAACAATTATAATCCGGTTTCGTATATTTTTACAAAAATTAACGACATCAAGCCGCAAATGCTTGAAAATGCAACTAAAAATGCGGAAGCGGCAGCTAACGAATTTGCCAAAAGCTCTAAAACAAAGGTTGGTAAAATCCGTAAGGCAAATCAGGGTGTATTTTCCATTTTGCCGCGTCAACAGACGGCAAGTGCTATGGAAATGAACAGTATTGAAAAGAAAGTACGGGTTGTTTCAACTGTTGAATATTACTTAGACTAAAAGAAGGACGATAAAGACTATGGCTGACGAACTGGTAGATATCTTTGACGAGAATATGACTTTTTTGGGAACAGCATTGAAATCGCAAGCGCACCGTGAAGGATTGTGGCACAAAACGTTTCATTGTTGGCTGGCTCAGAAAACGGACGAAGGCAAAACGCTTTTATGGCTTCAACTGCGTAATCCTGATAAAGATATTTTTCCCGATAAGCTTGATATTTCGGCTGCCGGACATATTCGTGCCGGTGAAGAGGTAAAAGACGGCTACCGTGAAATTTCGGAAGAGCTGGGACTTAAATTGAATAAAGACGAAATAGTCAAACTCTTTACAAGCAAAGAAATCTACGAGGCAGACAGTATTAATAACCGCGAGTTTCAAATGGTTTATATGGCTATGGTCAGCGGTTCTCCGTACAAAGCTGTTTTGCAACCGGAAGAGGTTGCTGGTCTTTATGAGGTGGATATTGACGAATTTTCAGCTTTGATGTCTGATAAAGTAAGCTCAATTGAAGCTCAGGGGATAAAACGTAATCCGGACAGCAGCTATACCCTAGAGTCTCGCGAAGTCTTTAAATCGGACGTTGCTCCGCACAGTAAAGACTATTACAACAAAGCGCTTGATATGATCAAGCGCTTTGTCAGCAATATAGAATAAAAAAACACTCGTTAACTAATCGCCGGAATATCTGGCCAACCGCCATGCTAACATCTGTGTTTCAGCCTGATAGGTTGCACGGTCACGGTGATATTCGGCCAGTTCTTGCCGTCGCCGCTGCGTTTGGCGATATTCTTCTGCTTTTTGCCTTAATTCCATTTCTCTGGCACTTTTGGGGCAATTGTCGTCTGTTTCTTGAGCTTTGTAAAAGTCATAAACGACAGCCAGAGTCGATAAGCTGATGTCCAATGTTTTTTCTTTGCCGTTTGCGCGCATTTCCTTGAAACGGTCAATAATCATGTTGGAGTATTTTGCTTTTGCTTGTTCTTGATCACGGCGTACCAGATAGTTGTTAGTTTTTTCAAAATGCAGATTAATTCTGCCGTCACCTAAATCATACAGAAATAGTCCGTTGGTGAGAGGTCTGACTTCAGGGTTAATCTGTTGGCGCATTTTTAAAATGCTGTCATGAATAACGGAATTTTCACAGCGGTTTGTTCCGGCCGGCATAAAATCTATGAATGTTTTTCCCGGATATAAACGCTGATTTTCACTGCATACAACACGATATATGTCCATAAAAAAATACTCCTGTCGGTTTTTATTGCCGACAGGATATATTATTTTTGTTTATTTGTCCAGTTTTTCTTTTGTTTTCAAGTAGCGTCTTGTCATTTTTAAGGCGTTTTCGAAATTTGAAGCAATAGAAATTGTATGATTATCAATGTCTTCTTTCAAAAATGCTGAGTGCAGAACACGGCGGGGCTGTTTTTTGATGTTGGACAGAATTATCTTTGTGTCATACTTTTTGACCTTTTTAATAAATTCAACAATGACATTGGCACCGGTGGCATCAACAACCGGAACGTACCCCATACGCAGAATCATAACTTTCGGATGTTCTTCAATGCTATTGAAAACATTAGATATCTGTGTAGCTCCGCCAAAGAAGAGTGGACCGTAAAAACGCATTGAAACAACGCCTTTTTCATGTAAAACTTGTGTCAAATCGCGTCCACCGCCCTGATATTCCAAAGCTTTGTCATCTGTTTCGACTTCAATTTCTCGGCTCATACGATGCATAAAGACAATGCTTGCCATGATAAAGCCGACGCTGATAGCCGTATTCAAATCGACAATAACTGTCAGAAGAAAAGTGACAATCAGCGTATAGCGATCGCCGCGAGGGCCTTCAAGAAGCTTTATAATTTTGCCGATATTCATCATGTTGTAGCCGATTAAAATCAAGACAACGGCCAAACATGACAATGGAATATATTTTGCGGCCGGAGACAGCAGCAGCATGAATAACAGCAAAAATACCGACTGCATAATACCGGACATCGGCGAATAGGCTTTTGCCTTAAAGTTTGCGGCAGTACGGGCAATAGCACCCGTTGCCGGAACGCCGGCAAAGAACATGCTGAAAATATTAGCTGTTCCTTCAGCGATAAGTTCGGCATTTGAGTTGTGGCGGTCGCCGCTCATGCCGTCAACAACCGTTGCGCTCAACAGCGATTCGACGCCGGCCAGAAAAGCCACGGTCAAGCCGCTTGGCATGACTTTTAAAAACAGGGCTAAAGACCAGTCGTCAGGCAATTTGGGCATTGGCAGAAAATGTGGAACACCACCGAATTTATTGCCGATTGTATCTACGTTTAATCCAAAAATGGCAACAATCAGCGTAGCTGTAACCACGCAAATAAGATATGCCGGCAATTTGGGTTTTTTCATCTGAATAACAAGAATTATTGCAAGTGAAATAAGGGATACGATAACTGCGGCCGTATTGTACAAACCGATATTTTCAAAGTATGCAATCCATTTATGAATAAAATCTGCCGGAACGCTTTCAACCTGCAATCCGAGAAAGTCTTTGACTTGAGTTGAAATTAACAAAAGGCCTATACCGGCAGTAAAGCCTGTAACGACCGGATAAGGAATATAACGGATATAGGAGCCAAGCTTCAAAAAACCTGCGATAATAAGTACAATACCGGCAATCAGCATTGTAGCCGCCAGTCCGTTGTATCCGTAATTATGCATAACGTCGAAAATAACCACCACAAAAGCACCCGTCGGACCGCCGATTTGAAAGCGGCTGCCGCCGAGCAAGGCAATGAAAAATCCTGCAATAATTGCCGTGTATAATCCTTGAGCCGGTGCAACGCCTGAAGCAATAGCCAAGGCCATGGCCAGCGGGATGGAAATGACAGCAACAGTCATTCCTGCAATGCAATCGCGCCGGAACTGTTCGGCATTGTAGCCTTTTTTCAAAACCTCATATAATTTCGGGGCAAAATTTTTAAGATAAAATTTTTTTAAATTTGTTATTGTTTTCCGCATTTTACAAACTTCCTTAAGACTCGTCTTTTCCCTTAAACCAGCAAGAAATACAACTTTTTTGGCAGCTGTCAAGATAACCGGAGACAATTGCACCGTTTTTTTATTCCGTCTGACAAACGCCGATCATATATAAACTTGAAAACCAATGTATGGGCAGCAGCAAAGGGATGCTGACAAGTGTGTATGGTTCAATTTCTTCTTAAAAGCTATCTGGAATATAAAAGATATTTTGCTGTAAGAAAAAGCGCCGTTAGGCGCTTTTTCGGAAGAATATGCAAATAGGGCGAGGCGTTATTTCAGTTCTTTTGCCCTTGGTGTTGATTTCGCCGGATAGCGGCCAGAATTTCTTCCTGTGTCAGAGGCTTTTGTCCGTCAGCCTGCTGTGTTGCAGCTTTAGGTTTCGGCATCGTTTCCGGAACATTAGGGTTTACGCCGTGCCGCATTTGGTCAATAAGTGCGGCATCGCCTGTTTTTTGTTCTTTATCTGTTGTCGAAATTGTCGGTGAAACAGGTCCTTTACTATTGGGAGCTTGTTCTTTCGGAGATTGTGTTGCCGGTACCGTTGGTTCCTGTAGATTCGGGTTTTTCCCTTTGCGCATTTGGGCAATAATATCGGCATCATTCAGTTTTCTGTTGCGGGCTTTTTCTTCCGGGGTACGCTGCATGATATCATCCGGAATTTTGCGGGTCATCCGTTCCCAGTCTTCAAGTTTATGGTTCTTGTCAGCCAAATAGTCTTTTTTTAAGTCTTGCCAAACTTGAGGGTCTTTAGACCAACCGCCAAGAATAGTCAGACCATGTTTGATAGCGGCACGAGAAGAAATATCTCTCTGTTCTTTTTCTTCTGCCTCAGGAACGTTGTGCCAGCGTGAACAAATTGTACCTTCTCGTCCTTCTTCTTTGGCCTCTTTAGCAAATAAAACGCATATTTTATCTTTAGCTTCGGCATAATCCTTACCTTCTATCTGTTCTCCTTTAGGTCCTCGAAAGACATATTTTCCATTTTCATAACCGCCATGATAACATTTGCCGTTTCCTTCCGTTTCATTAGAAGGTTGTTTTTCTTTATCGTCTTTATCTTTGTCCTTATCTTTATCTTTGTCTTTGTCTTTGTCATTTTCTTTTTTATTGACAAACCCGTCACCGTCAAATCCCTCAAGGTCATCATGATTTTCAAGATAAGCAGCGGCTGCCGATTTATAAGCATCCGCCTCAAAAGCCTCTCCATACTGCTCAACTAATTTGTCGGATTTTTCTTTAATTAAAATATCTTTTGATGTTTTAGGCTGTTTTTTATCTTCATTTTCTGTTTTAATTTTTGTTTCGTCTTTGTTTCCCTGTTCAGCTTTATTCATGGGCTTTTCCTTTATATTTGGGTGAAATTGTTAAAAGTATAGCATATTTTTCAATAAAATCAATTTCTATCTGCCGGCAGCCTTTTATGGTAAACAGAATGGCAGACAAGTTTAGTGGCTATAAATCAATATCCGTTTCTTTGTCTAAAGAAACGGATATTGATTATGTGAACATATTATAGAATTTCAGATATTAGTCTTCTGCTTCCATATCGCTGTCGTCTCCCATCATTTCAACGGTCAGGTGACCGGCATCTGCACGAATTTTAGTTTCTATTTCATCGGCTACTTCAGGGTGGTCACGTAAGAAAATCTTTGCATTTTCGCGTCCTTGTCCGAGTTTTTCGCCTTTGTATGAGAACCATGCGCCTGATTTTTCAACCAAGCCGGCTTTAACGCCCAAATCAATCAGTTCGCCGGTTTTAGAAATGCCTTCGCCGTACATAATATCAAAGTCAACAGTCTTAAACGGAGGGGCAACTTTGTTTTTAACGATTTTAACTCTGGTCTGGCTGCCGATAACTTCATCTTTGTCCTTAATGGCGCCAACTCTGCGAATGTCCAAACGAACGGAAGCATAAAATTTCAAAGCATTGCCGCCGGTCGTGGTTTCGGGATTGCCGAACATGACGCCGATTTTCATACGGATTTGGTTAATGAAAATAATCAAGGTGTTGGAGCGTGAGACGGTAGACGTCAGCTTTCTCAACGCCTGACTCATCAAACGGGCTTGCAGTCCCATATGAGAGTCGCCCATTTCGCCTTCAAGTTCAGCTTTGGGAACCAATGCGGCCACCGAGTCTACAACCAAAACATCAATTGCGCCGGAACGAACCAATGTATCGGCTATTTCAAGAGCCTGTTCTCCGGAATCCGGCTGTGAAACCAACAGGTTTTCGATGTCGACGCCGATTTTTTTTGCGTAAGACGGATCAAGGGCATGTTCTGCATCGACAAAAGCGCAGGTGCCGCCTTTTTTCTGAGCCTGAGCCACAACGCTTAAGGCAAAAGTTGTTTTACCGGAGCTTTCCGGACCGTAGATTTCAATAATGCGGCCTTTGGGCAGACCGCCGATTCCCAATGCAATGTCCGTACCGAGAGAGCCGGTCGAAATGGCTTCGATATCAATATTGGTATTTTGTCCCAACCGCATAATCGAGCCTTTGCCGAAAGTGCGCTCAATTTGGGTAAGGGCGGCATCAAGGGCTTTATCTTTTTCCATATCTGTTTCTCTTTCCTGTTTGTGATATTTAACTTTGTTTACTATCAGGCAATTTCTGTAAAATTACAAATTATCCCTGTAACTTATCCGATGAAAATCATCATGTTCTATTTTTGTTCTGAATGCAAGCGTTTTTTTCAAAAAACATTTTAACTAAAAAATAATCTACATGGGATACACTTAAAAAAGTTTGTATAGGAGTGCTATGATGCTTAAAAATGCCCGCAGGCTGCTTGATGAGGAATATAAAAAATGTTTGTCTGCCGTGAAAGGCAGTGCTTATTATACGGCATTTGCCGAAGAAAAACTGCACCATTCGCTGCAGGTTTTGGGAGCCGGAAATTATATTCTCAAACATGAGCCGTTTTTTCAAAAACGCGACCCTTTATTTACGGAAACGGCAAAGACCGCTGTTTTGCTGCATGATATTGCCCGTTTTGATGAAATTACGGCACGTTTTTTGTACGGAAAAAGAATGGATCACGGTATGGCCGGTTATGCCAAACTGTCGAAAATGTCGGAATACAGTCATGACCTTATCGCTTTGCCGATAAAACATCATGGGCATCTTAAAGAAGACTTTTACAATGACGATACTTATAAGAATATAACGGATAAGGCGGTCGCGGCCGATTGTGATGCCGTTTTCCGCTTGATTCGCGATGCTGATAAAATAGCGAATTTTAATATAGTCTGTTTTGAAACGGAAAAATATCTTCCGCTCTTTATTCCGTCTCCCCAAGAGGTTGCCTCCGGTGCCAAAAGTTTGAGCCCGCAGGTGGTTGAAGATTTTCTGAGCCTTAAAACAGTCGATTATTCTCTGCGCCAAACTTGTGCCGATCACTGTTTAACGTTTATCAGTTGGCTTTTTGACCTCAATTATCGTGCGTCGTTTTCTTTTTGTCATCGGTTAAATCTGCTGTCTAAATTGTTTTTGCTGTTGAGACGCTATCACCATGATGACAGCCTTAATCGTTATTTGGAAGAAGTTGCCGGCCATTTTTTGGATGAAAAGTTCGGATAAAAATGTTTTTTTTTATTTTTAGCTTGTTTGGCAAATAATTGCCTGTTACACTATATCTTAATTTTAACGGAGAAGTGGACATATGATAAGAACTTTGGCTCTATGGATGATATTCCTTTCCTGCCTGATATTTTTCTCGGGAAATGTTTGGGCGCGGAAGCTTCCGCCTGCAGACTTTGAGGAAATGTACAATGTTGCAGCCTCAGGCGATCTCGGAGCGCTTATGGCTGCATCCCGCCGCGGTTTAGATCTTGATGCCCGTAATAAAGATGGTGATACCGGTCTTTGTATGGCTGTAAAACGTGGTAATTATCTGGCATATAATACCTTTATAAAGGCTGGGGCACATAATCATCCTCCTTGTGTAAACCGGATGCCGGCTGCTCAGTATCAGAAGTTTATTGATTCTTCTCATTCTATTAAATACTCCCAATATCCGCGCTCTTTTGCACCGCGTGAAAGTGATGACTGGAGTATAATTGCGGTAATAGGTGCAACGATAGCGGCTGTTCTCAGTTTTTTATAAAAATAAGGCTCCTATATTTGGAGCCCTTTTTGTTCGCGTTTTTTCTTCCATTTTAATTTGGCATATAGGCGCATGTCCGCCACCTGATCGCTTTCATCGACAATTTCTTTGCCGATAATTGTTTCGATAATGTCTTCCAACGTGATAATTCCTATCCAGTTGCCGTAAGCGTCGACAACCAGCGCAATATGGTTACGGTCTTTGAGCATGGAAGACAAAACGTCCTCTATTTTCGCTTCCGGTCCGAAACTACGCATAGGTCTGGCATACTTGTCAACAAGATCATTATCGTCAGCCTTAAATGAGTTTGATTTATGGATATATCCCATATAAATCTGCTTGTCTTCATCAATAATCGGAAAGCGCGAGAAGGGTGTTTTGCTCAGAAATACGTCAAACTCTTTGATGGTCATCCCCGGTTTGACGGAATGGACAACCGTTCGCGGAGTCATAACGTCTTCAACATAAAACTGTGACAGATTGATGGTGTTTTTTATCATTCTGTATTGGTTTTCGCTCAAGATATGCTCTTCTTCAGCCATTCGCGACAAGGCGCTTATTTCCTCTTTTAGGGTGGAGGTATCTTCCTCGGCGGCAAACCATCCCATAATAAAGTCTGAAATGTAAAGCAGGGGTTTAAGAATAACCACCAATACCGTAACGGTTGATACCATAAACGGAGCCAACTGCCGCCAATATTTTGCTCCGATACTTTTGGGTAGAATTTCCGATAAAACCAAAATGGCTAAAGTCATCAGGCCTGAGGCCAGCCCCAAATAGGCCTGTCCATAAATGTCGGCTACCTGCGCGCCGACGCCGGCAGCACCTATCGTATGGGCAATGGTGTTAAGGGTCAGAATGGCGGCCAAAGGCGTATCCATATTATGCTTCAAATGCGAAAGGCGTGCATACAGGCGCGGCTTGCTGTCTTGCAACTGGGCGATATAACTGGGGGTAATTGAGAGTAAAACAGCTTCTAAAACAGAGCATAAGAAAGAAAAGAAAATTGCCGAGCAGGCAAATATGATGAGCATTAACATTTTTTTGTATTTTTATTCCTAAAATTCACTTTTTAATAAAATATATAATATATATTCAAATGTAAAGAGTTTTATATACGGAGGCGTTATGGTGCAGCCCTTGGCTTTGGTTTCGGATTTTGACGGTACGGTCAGCGATGATGACTTTTTCAACTATATTGTCCGGCGTTATTTGGATGACAAGGCATTGGAGCCGTGGCGTGCCTATCTTGCCGGAAAGAAAAGACATTTTGACGCTTTAGCTGAGATATTTGCTAAATTGCAGGTTCCGCAGGAAGAATTTGACGCTTTCATTGACAGTATAAAAATTGATGGCAGTTTTATAAATTTGGCATCTTTTTGTGCCGAACGGCAAATTCCTGTCTATATTTGCAGTGCCGGAAGCGATTATTATATCCGCCGCAGGCTTAAAGGCGATATAGAACGTCTGAATATTCAGCTGATAAGCAATCACGGTATATATAACGAAAAATCAGGGCTGACAATCAGTCCGAACCGTGATTATTTTGATACGGAGCTCGGCATATCAAAAGCCGGTGTTGTCAAAGAGTTGGAACAAAAAGGATTTTATGTTGTTTACTGCGGTGACGGCATGCCGGACATAAATGCTGCCCGCCTTGCTCAAAAAGTGTTTGCCCGTGACAAGTTGTACGAACTATGCCTACAGCAGGGGATACCCGCCGAAAAACTTGAAAACTTCAGCAGCGTTAAAAAATTTATAGAGGAGAAATGCCGATGAAATATCCGCTTATGACTAACCGCCAAATTAATATTCCTTATTTGCTGAAAATAGGAAACGGTAAAATTGCAAAAATCGGCAAATATCTTTTTGATAAAGATATGGCTGACATTGCGGTATTTTGGGGAGACGGCATGCCTGAGCTGTTGGGCGAACGTTTTTACGGCGGTTTGTCCGAACAAGGAATTAAAATTGCTTCCGAGCAAATTGTTGCTGCCATATCTATGGAAGAAATCACCAAAACAGCTTTTTCTTTGCCCCCGTCCATCAAAGCAATTGTCGGTATCGGCGGCGGCAAAGCTCTCGATTTTGCTAAATATGCGGCATATCTTTTGCGCTTGCCGTATATCAGTGTTCCAAGTTCTATGTCGAATGATGGTTTTTGTTCTCCCTCGGCATCTTTGACGGTTAACGGTGAGCGCAAAAGCGTTAAATCAGCTATTCCTTACGGCGTTGTCGTCGACTTGGACGTTATCGGCAGCAGTCCGGAAATTTGCCTTTATTCCGGTGTCGGTGATATGTTTTCAAAAGTCAGCGCCTTATGGGATTGGAAGCAGGCTTTTCTGAAAGGTTATGAGCGGTATAACGATTTTGCCTCCATGCTGTCATATAATTCGCTTGATTTGTTATATCTGCGGCACAGCAGCAACATTAAAACGCAACAGTTTCAACGCAGTCTGGTCAATTCGCTTCTGTACAGCGGCATAGCAATGGAGATAGCCGGAACATCACGTCCGGCAAGCGGTTCCGAACATTTGATCTCGCATGCTTTGGACAAAGTAAGTTCCCGTCCCCATATGCATGGGCTGCAAGTCGGCGTGGCAAGTTATTTATGTGCCATACTGCAAAAAAATCCCGAGGCTTCGGGATTGCGAGAGGTTTTTACAACAATCGGATTTTTTGATTTTGTTGCAGCCAACCCGTTAAAGAAAAGCGAATTTATTGAGGCGCTAAAAATTGCCCCCTCAATTAAAAGCAATTACTATACGATACTTTCCGAACCGGACAGTTTTGAAAATGCTGTTAAGCTTATTGCTGAAGATGCGGAATTACGCCGGTTGATAGTTTGAGGTTCTACTTGCGAATTTGCTTAATGCGCATTGATATAGCGGCAATAATCCTTAAAATCGGGCGCAGCAGAGACGGCGCTGATCCTGCCGCGGAAAACTGAACCGCAATTTGCGGCAGTTCGCATTCTACAGCAATTCCCATACGGTGGTGGCCGTTATTGACGGTGTCTTTGATGCCCAGCATTCTCAGCAGCATAATGTCAATCGGATAGTTGTCATCATAGCCGTTTTTCATGCTGTTATACAGGTTTTCATAACGTTCTTTTCGTTCGCTTTCCGAAAAACGATATAACGGATTGCTGAATGTATAAGCGCTGTCTTTATCACGAAAACTGCGTTCAATTTTAAGCCTTCTTATTTCCAGCGGATCCATGTGATAAATATTTGACGACCAAAATTTGTACTTTGTGTAATACCTTTTTATAAAAGGCGTAATAATGTTATAAGGTTTTATTTTGGTAACAAAGGCTATTTTAACGGCAATGTATTTCTGTTGGCTGTTTAATGCCTGCTCAACCAAATTCCGCCCGCAAAGCAGGCTGTCCGTTGTCCCTTTGTCCGTATCGCCGAGCAAAACAACCGGAATTTTGCTGTTTTTGTATTGTATGTTTAAATCGCTGTCAGCCAGCACAGCAATATCTTTGATATCAATTTTATATGTTTCTGACGATAAGCACAGTTTAGCCATTGTTTTCTTTCCTTGAGGGGCAATTATAAGTAAAATTATTTTGATAGGCAAATATTAATTTAGATTTATTAAACAAATTATCACTTGAGAAAACAGGTCGTCTGTGTTATATTTATAATGATATAACTTATAATTATGAAGGAGAAGAAAAATGATGCTGCAAGACGTTACACCAAAAACTTTGGGCGAAACTTTTCTCCTTGATTTACAAAAGGCGGAGAGTAGGGGGCTGATGTTTGCAACCCTTGAAAATATTGTCGCCGCTTATTATCCGCAGCATAATCTTATGGTTCAGGTCAAAAAACTTTCCGATTTTAATTCCGTTGCCGCCTATCAGAGCAAGCTGGCTCGTGTCCGTATCGAATATAATGCCAAAGCCGTAAATGAGATAAAAGAGCGCTTGGTCGGACTGAATAATATCGGAGAAGATAATTATAAGTATAAAGAGAAAGTGGTTCGCAAGCTTAATCTGTTGGTCAATAACCGCCCGAGCTTGGATGATATAATTTATCTGACAATGAACGCTTATGTGGAACGGGGGTATGGTTCGGTTGAAGACTTTAAGAAAGAAATTTCAGAGCATATTGAAAAAAATACCTCAAAAAATGGCAGCGAAAAACTGTCAATCCACTGTCAGGAAGATGTCTGTCGGGTTTAGAACAATTCCCCTTGGTACCGGTGTTGCAGGCTGCTTATGGCTTCTTTTACAATCGGAATGGAAACGGCTCGCTGGTAAGACAGCGAAATGTTGTCTATTTCCTCAACCAATTTATGCGCATAGGTAAAAGAACGCTGCATGTTAACCAAAATGTAGTTAACCACTTCAAGTGACACGGTAATCTGACGATCCATAAAAAGTTTGATAATCAATGCCGAAAGCAGCTCGTCATCAGGTTCATTAATGCCGATAGCCGGTATCATATTGAGCCTTGACTGCAAATCCGGCAACTTAAAATGTATTCTGGCCGGTGGTTGAGCGGATGTGAACAAGATAAATCCGTTTTGGTTACGATAAAGGTTAAACAGATGAAACATTGCCTCTTCATCAATGTTTTCGTTTAAATTTTCTACGATCAGGCAGGGGTGGCGGGCAAACATCAGCGGTGGCATATCCATATCGGCATTTTGAGCTTTTATCTGCGGAATAGGGTACGGATAGTTTGTTTTAAGCGCGGCATTGTTTGCAAAAATGTGTGCCAAATGGGTTTTTCCGCAGCGTTCCGGACCATATATGCACAAGGCAAAAACCGGCCATTGCGGCCAAAGTTCAATCATTTCCAGAGCTTCGGCGTTACAAGGAGCTTTAATAAAATCATCTCTGCCCATATAAGGGCGATGGGCAAACTCAAACGGAAGCTGATGTATATTGTTTTTCCTTTCCATTTTTATTCCTTGTTCAACACGTCAAAAATTTTCTTTGTCAAGTCTCCGAGGCTGAAAGGTTTTGCCAAAAATTCAAACTCTCCGGAAGCAGCCAATTCGCTTCGTGCAATTTCTTCCGAATATCCGGACGCTAAAATAATTTTAATGCCTTTGACCTTTTCTTTGACGATTCCAGCCAATTCCACACCATTCATCCCCGGCATGACCATGTCTGTAACCAGCAAATTGAAATCCTGATTGTTTTTCAGCTGTTCTAAAGCATTTTCGGCAGAATTGCAACCGATAACTTCGTAGCCTTTTTTCTTTAAGGCGCGGACGGCAAAACTGCGGACGGAATCTTCATCTTCGACGAACAATATCTTAATGCCTGTATGCGGATTTTGCGCGTCAATTCCTTTGTCTATGGCAGATACGTTTAAGCCAAAGATAAATTTTTGGTTCATCGGCATTAACGGCGTACCTTTTTGTTCTTTGACATTCATAATCGGTGAGCCGTCCACCTGTGTCATATTGCGTGGACGCATTTCCTCGTCTTTGTTTTCCAGATCGGGATTGTTCGCAAAACGGGGCAGGTGAATTGAAAAAGTCGTTCCTTGATTTAAGACGCTGTCAACCTTGATAAATCCCTCGGTTTGCCGAACAATGCCGTATACCATGGCCAAACCGAGTCCGGTGCCGGAGCCGACGACATTCTGTTTGGTGGAGAAAAATGGTTCAAAGATTCTGCTTAGATTTTCTTTTGAAATGCCGCAGCCCGTATCTTTTACGTCAATCACGACAAAATCGCCCGGTTTAATCGTCTCTTCGCCGAATTGCTGCGGCGCTTTCAGTTGTTCGGTGCGGGTTGTAATTGTCAGCTCTCCGTTGCCGTTCATAGCGTCTTTGGCGTTAACTGCCAGATTGATAATAACCTGTGAAAATTGGACGGGATCCACTTTTATAAAGCCCAAATCCGTACCATGGTGGAACTTAAGCGTGATTCTTTCACCCAAAACCCTTTTGAGCATTTGGCTCAATTCCATAAAGTTTTCGGTTACGTCGATAAATTTCGGCTGCAAGGGTTGTTTTCGTGAAAAAGCCAGCAATTGCCGTACCAGTCCCGCCGCGCGGTTGGCATTGTTTTTTACCTGAATTAAATCGGCAAAAGACGGGTCGCCGACCCCATGGCGTTGCAACAGCAAATCGCAAAATCCGATAATGGCCGTCAACAGGTTGTTGAAATCGTGAGCGACACCGCCGGCCAGTTGTCCCATGGCCTGCATTTTTTGCGCTTGAGCAAACTGAATTTCGAGGTTTTTCTGCTCAGTGGCATCAATCAGATATAATACGGCTCCGTCTATTTCGGCTTCTTTGTCGGCAAATAAACGTTTCATCGGCGTGATATAGGCTGTTGCGGTTTTTTCCGGTTCGCTCATCGTAATTTCGATTGAGGCGCAGGCCTTTTCCCGTTGCATGATATTATCCAATTCTCTCGACAAAGCATGTTTGTTGCTCTTTTTTACCAAGTCGGCGATGTTGCGGTTTAACAGTTGTTCGGGAGCTGATCCGATAAATTTTGCAGCTTTGGGATTGCATTCTTGTACGTTTCCGTCACGTCCGACAAAAATTATGCCTATCGGCGCAAAATCAAACAGCCAGCTGATTTCATCAATTGCTCGGCTGAGTTGGCGGTGCAGCATTTTGTCGTTGGGCAGGTCGGCAATGGCCGCCGCGCGGATTTTTATTTCGTTCCCTTCCCTGAAACTGGCTTGCTTGATACAAGTTTCTACGTCACTGCCGTCGCTGTCAATAAAATGAGCAATGCCGTTCCACGCTGTATTATGAGGGGGGACGGCTGAGTTTTCCGCCAAATATGACAAGAGGTTGCTGCCCGTAATTTCTTCTCGTTTTTTGCCTATTTGGGCAGCAAAAGCGTGATTGCAATATTCAATTGTATAGTCTTTATCTGCGATATAGAGCGCAGCCGGGAGATAATCGAGAAAATCATGCATATACAGGCGTTCGTTTTGAAAAACCTGTTCCATATTGTGTTCTGCGGTTATATCCCGAAAGCTCCAATATAAATAGGTGTCCTTCTGAATTTTTTTTATCGAAAAAGGTTTTTCAAAAAAATCTGTTCTGCGCAGAGAAACGGTTTTTAACGATACCTGAAACCAGGATGCTTTTTCCCGACTTTTGTCTTCTGTCATGTTGAGCGCCAAAGTCACTTTGGTTGCAGACAGATTCAAACATGAATTTTTTAACTGCTGGAAAGAAAAATTGTTGTTACGGTAATCTGCAAGGTGATTTTGCAGAAATAAAAGAATGTCCTGCCCGCCGAACAATTCTTTGGCTTGGTCATTTTCAAGGACAATCTTGCCTTTGAATGTTTCAATTCTTTTGGCATTTGAGCTTTGGCGGATAATTTCATTGGCAAAACCGCCGTAATCAATCGCTTCTTCCGCCGCTCTCAGCGTTTGCAGCGACAAAATAAGGCATGTCAGCGTCAAAAAGCCGATAAGCGGCAGAAAGAAGAGTAATTGTTGCGGATTGACGATAAAAGCAATCAGCGATGCGGTAAGAGCCACCAGCGAATATGCCAGCATGATCAGCTTTTTTTGCAAAAGCTTGTCAGGGCGCGGCAGTTTAATGTTTTTTAATATGTTCTTCACGGGCGGCCTTCCGCAAAACAGACTTAAGTGGTAACGTCAGCCTGTTTTTTGCCTGTGCGTTTTTCTATTTCGGCGATAGACATTGCCATTTGCAACAACTCGTCCACCATTTGGCGGGCGTCGCCGTTAAAGTTTTCTTTTTCCAGCTTTTCCAAATAAACGCGCAGGGTCGCGCCGCTGCTGCTGGTGCCGGACAGGCGGAATACGATACGGGAACCGTCTTCCATCAAAATACGCATGCCGTTTGATGTTGAAGAATGGTCAACCGGATCATTATAGGTGAAAACTTCGGCCAGTTTAATTTTGAAACTGCCCATCTGCTGACCGTTCAAAGCCGGAAGCTTTGTTTCCAGATTGGTCATCAGCTCGTTAGCCGTATCTGTCGGAATGCCGTCAAAGTCAAAGCGCAAATAGTAGCTGCGTCCGTATTTTTTCCAGTGCTCTCTGGTGATTTCTTCAACAGATTTTCCGGTTGCGGCAATAATGTTTAACCAGAATAAAACAGCCCAGATACCGTCTTTTTCGCGGATGTGGCTGGAACCGGAGCCAAAACTTTCTTCGCCGCAGAAAGTAATACGGTTGCTGTCCATTAGGTTGACGAAATATTTCCATCCGGTCGGCACTTCATAATATCCGATATTGTGGGCAGCGGCCACTCTGGCAACGGCTGTCGATGTTGCCATAGATTTTGCCACGCCGTAAATGCCGTCTTTATAAGCCGGAATCAAAGCATAGTTGTCGGTTAAAATTGCCAAGCTGTCACTCGGGGTGACAAAGAACTTTTTACCCAAAATCATATTGCGGTCGCCGTCACCGTCATTGGCTGCACCGAAATCGGGGGCGTTGTCGCCGAACATAATATCAACCAGCTCTTTGGCATAAACCAGATTGGGGTCGGGATGTAAACCGCCGAAATCCTGCATGGGAACCGGATTGAGCACGGAACCTTTGGCTGCGCCGAGAATGTTTTCGAAAATCTCGATGGCATAAGGGCCGGTCACGGCGTTCATGGCGTCGAACCGCATAGTAAAGCCGTTGGCGAACAGCTTTTTAATCGCCGCAAAATCAAAGATTTTCTCCATGAGTTCGACATAATCTTTAATCGGGTCGACAATTTCGACTTCCATGCCGCCGACAGTGATTGTACCGAGTGTGTCGAGCTTGACATCTTCAGTATTTAAAACTTTAAATTCGGTAATGTTTTTTGTCTGCTCAAAAATTTTGTCGCTGACTTGGCTGGAGCATTGTCCGCCTGTTTCGGTGGCAAATTTAATGCCGAAATCGCCGTTTTCGCCGCCGGGGTTATGTGAGGCGGTCAATACAAATCCGCCGTCGGTATGCCGTTTTAAAATCATATTGGAAGAAGCCGGTGTTGACAGATATCCGTTACGTCCGATAATCAATTTTTTAACACCGTTGGCTGCTGCCATTTTAATCAGTTTTTGGATTGCAATGCTGTTATAAAAACGTCCGTCACCGCCGATAACGTAAGTTTTTCCCTCAGGTTTGATGACGTTAAAAATGCTTTGTAAAAAGTTTTCAAAATAGTTGGGCTGCATAACAACTTTTGATTTTTTTCGCAGTCCGGCCGTTCCCATTTTTTGATCGGTATACGGGGTGGTTTTGATAATTTCTATCATACAGAACTCCTTAAAAATATAATTTTTCGTAATGCCGTATAATGTAGCACCGGACGGGCAAAACTCAAGAAAAAGCTCTGTGTTACTAACTGCTTTTTTTAGGTTTATTTAATATCTAAAGCGTTCTTAAGATTTTGGATAACGGCTCCGAGATATGAGTGTTTGATTCTCATCGATGATTGGAGGTTTTTAAGCATTTGGAGACGTTTTTGCAACAAGTCTTGCTGTTTGGCGGCAAACGGGGCAAGTCCCATCATCTTTAGAGCTTTTTCTTTTGAATATTTTGCATCGTTCAGCTGTTTATCCAGTTTTTTCTGTGCGTCAAGCTGGATATTGACAATTTTTCCCAATAAGCCGGTCAGCATGCCGTAGTGTCCGGACAAAAAGCCTTTTAGGGCATAGAGGTATATCAGATAAAGAACCATGGATAAAATGACAATTCCGAACCCAATACGCAAAAAAGGCGTTTTGGAGATGATAAAGCCGTATCCGGCATAAAAAACAAAGCCCCAAATAATATTAAAACGGGCGGTATCAGGAATATAGAAAAAGACGCGCTTGTCAGGGTTGAGTTTGAAAATACGGTCAATAAAAGCCTTTAAGATGGCGGTTACCGCGATGATAAACATCAAAAAACTCAGTTCTTTCATGGGGCTTTCTCCTTTATGCCTGCGGACAGATAAATTCTGCCAGATTTTTGATTTCCTGTTTGGCTGCCAGGTGTGACATTGTCAGGCGGCCTTTCAGAGCTTGCGTGTTCAAATCAAGTACCGTAAGCCCCTGTAAAAAAAGTTCTTTATAAATAACACGGTCTTTAATGCCGCCGGCAACTCTGAACCCGTATATTTTTGAAATGCGGTTAAGGTGCTCAAAAAATAAGGTCTTGTTGCGTGAATTGAGCGAAGAAACTTTGTTACCTGTTACAATCCAGTTCAACATGGGCTTTCCCCTTTGTGCCAGATATTTTTTTATTTCCCAGACAAATTCGGCATAATGCCCCGCATGCTGCTTGTCCGGTGCATTTTCGTCGATTTCTGACAGAACGTTAAGGTCAATCAGGCTGTCGCCGATAGGGGTAATCAATGTATCGGCTAACCGGTGTGCTTCTTCAAACAAATAGTTCTTTGAACCGGGGGTGTCGATTATAATCGCATCATAGTTTTTGGCGATCTCATTTAATGCCAGCTCAATCTCGGAAATATGGTTGGCATATTCGGCGGAATTTTCCCGCGGTGAGACTGTTATAAGCTGAGGGACAATCAGATTGATATGGTTTTGTACAGCAAATTTACGGCGGTTTTCTATATATCGTGACAAAGTGCCTTGCCTTCCGTCCATATCGGCAACGGCAACCTTAAAGCCTTCCTGCATCAGGAGAATAGCCAAATGCATTGAAAGCGTCGATTTTCCCGTACCGCCTTTTTCATTGCTGACGGTAATAATATGTGCTTTTTTATCTGTCATGCTTACTTTTCAGCCAGGGTTAATTGTGACTCGTCTTTAGTGCTTACAACTATACAAGACTTGTTTTCTTTTTTCAAACGATTACACAATTCTTCCGCATCTTTTTTTGAAAGGTTTGTCAATTTTGAGCGATAGACGACGGCCATGTCGGTTGCTACGGCTTCCACGTCAACAGGATAGGGAGTGATTTCCGGCATTTCTTTTTTCAGCTTAAAAGCATAGCTTCGTGCCTTGGCATAATTGCGAAAAGCACCGATTTGTACGCCCCACTGTCCTTTGGCTATAGCTTTTTTTAAGGCATTGCCATTCATCTTTTCTGTTGCAATCAACCGAGGCAGCTCAAGTTTTGCATACACCTTTTCTGCATTGCCTGTTTTGTTGAGGGCAATTTTTTTCAGTCCCTTGTCCATTATGCGTATAACTTTTGTATCGCGGTCCTTCAGGGTTTTATGCCCCATCGTTACGGCCAAAATACGGTTGCCGTCACGTTCGGCTGAAGTGACAATGTTGAAACCTGCTGTCGAGATATAGCCGGTTTTCATGCCGTCAGCGCCGTTAAACTTTTTTAACACATGGTTGTGGGTGTAAAAGGTTTTGCCGTTATATGTAAATTCCTTGAGAGAAAAGAGATGGTAATATTGCGGAAAATGTTTGTAAAGAGCGCCGGCTAAAACAGCCATGTCTCTTGCCGTCGTAAGTTGTTGGCGATTGTTTAAGCCGGAGGCGTTTTTGAAAGTTGTATTTTTCATGCCGAGTTTTCTTGCTTTTTCTGTCATCATAATGGCAAATTTAGGTTCGTCCTCGGCCAAGGCTTCGGCCAAAACGGTTGCACAGTCATTAGCTGATTTTACAATCAAGGCTTTTATGGCATCTTCCGTTTTTATGGTTTGTCCGGCTCTGACATCAAGGCGTGACGGCGAACGGTTTGCAGCGGTACGCGAAACTTTGAGTTCGCTGTCCATTTTTATTTTGCCTTTTTCAATGGCGTCAAAAGTGAGATAAAGCGTCATCAATTTTGTCAGAGATGCCGGTTCTCTTAATTCGTCCGGACGTTCTGAAGCAATAATTTCGCCGGTAGCTATGTCAATGGCTATGCTTGAAGTCGTTTTTGGAGCTGCTGTTGCCGCTCCGCTGTATAAAGCAAATATAATTGCAATAATGATAGTCAGTCTGGACATGTCTTTCCCCGTTTTCTTTTTATAAATTTTAAAAAGAAATCGCAAAAAAAACGTTAATATTTATAAAAAAAGCCCCTGTAAAAGGGGCTTAGTTCAAAAGTATTGTAACTCTAGCCAAATTGTCGCCAATATTATGGTCAAAAGCATAATGGGAACCGACCATTTCATAAAGGGAATGAACTTAATCGGATGCCCTTCACGCGAGGCTATACCGGCAATGATAACATTGGCCGAAGCGCCGATAAGCGTGCCGTTGCCGCCGAAACAGGCGCCTAAAGATAACGCCCACCAGACCGGCATCATGATTTCTCTGCCGCCGAGGCTGGGTTCCATTGATTTTAACATCGGGATCATGGTTGCCACAAAGGGAATATTGTCGACAATGCTCGAAAGAATTGCCGAAACCCACAGCGTCAGCAGGGTAACTTTCGGCAGCTCTGAGTTTGTCAGCGCCAGAAATTCCTTGCCCATAATTTCAAGAATGCCGGTTTCTTCCAATCCGTAGACAATTACAAATAATCCGGTGAAAAAGAAAATAGTTGTCCAGTCAATATTTGAAAAAATTTGTTCAACTTTTTCATCTCGGTCTTGATGTTTTTTGCCTATTGTATACAGCAATAAAAGAATGGCTGAACCGAACAGGGCGATAACACCGTTTGACAGGCCTGTTTCTTCGGCAGTCACAAAACCGAGGATGACAAAAAACAGGACGAAAAGGGATTTTTTCAGCAAGCTGACACTCTTAATGCTTTCTTTTTCATTCATCTGTATTAAAGCGGCTTTGTTTTCTTCTGCGGTTACCAATTCTTTGTGCCAAAACATTTCAAATATGCTGATAATCAAAACTAAGGCTACAACGACAATCGGTGTCAATTCTTTAACAAAATCCATAAATGTCAAATTGAGAGCCGACCCGATAAGGATGTTCGGAGGGTCGCCGATTAAAGTGGCGGTGCCCCCGATATTGGAGCAAAAAATTTCCAAAATAAGATAAGGGTAGGGATTCAATTTTAATTTTTGTGTAATCTGAATGGTTACCGGTGCAATCAAAAGAACTGTCGTTACATTGTCGAGAAGAGCGGAAAAGCAAGCCGTTACGACGGCTAACACCAGAAGCAGACCGCGAGGGTTGGCTTTGACCAGCTTGGCGCCCCATACGGCAACATATTCAAACATTCCGGATTTTTCGGCCGTTCCTATAATAATCATCATGCCGATAAGGAGGGATAATGTATTGAAATCAATTCCTTCAAGGGCAGTCGTTTGTGTTAAGACGCCGGTAAAAATCATAATGCCGGCACCGAGAACGGCAACGATTGCGCGATTTACCTTCTCTGAAAAAAGCACGATGTAACAGGCTGCAAACACTGATACGGCCACAATTTTGCTGGCGTCAGCCTGCATATAGTTTTGCAGTATTTCTAAAAAATGCATAATCAGTCACCCTAAAAATATTTTAACGCTATATTCTAATAATCGGCTTCCTAAAATTCAGTTAATTTTGTTTCTAAAAATGGATAATATGCAGATAGGCCGCTGCAATGACTACGGTAATCAGCATGATGGGCAAAGACCAGATAAGAAAACGTACGAATTTAATCGGTTCACCTTCTTTGGCGGCAATTCCTGCAACAATAACATTGGCTGAAGCTGCAATCAGAGAGCCGTTGCCGCCGAAACAAGATCCCAGTGACAAAGCCCACCAGACCGGCATCATTATTTCTCGGCCGCCCATGCTTTCTTCCATCGATTTCAGCATCGGAATCATGGTTGCCACGAAAGGTATGTTATCAATAGCCGAAGACAGAACTGCCGAAATCCACAAGGTCAGCATAGCGGTTTTTTCGATGCTTCCGGCCGTAAATGAAGAAAATTGTTCGCCCATTTGGTGCAGAACGCCGGTCTCTTCCAAGCCGTGAACAATGATAAATAGGCCTCCGAAAAAGAATATCGTTGTCCAGTCAACGATATAAAAAGCTTCCGCAATTCTTTTTTCGCGGTCATGGTGACGCAGGTCAAAAGTATATAAAAGCAAAAGGATAGATGCGCCGAATAAAGCGATTGTTCCGTTTTCTATGCCGATATGCTCCGCAGCGATAAAGGCGATAATGACAGCGGCCAAAACCAACAGGGATTTGCACAGCAATCCTGTGTCCTTTATTGTCTGCCTTTCATCAATAAGCATGATTGCTTTTCTGTTTGTTTCTTCGGCAACAAGTTTTTTATGCCAAATAAAATCAAAGATTGCAACCACGGTCGCCAGAGCAATAATGACAATCGGTGTCAGTTCTTTAACAAAATCCATAAACGTCAAATTGAGCGCTGATCCGATAAGGATGTTCGGAGGATCGCCGATTAAAGTGGCAGTGCCTCCGATATTAGAGGCAAAAATTTCAAGCAACAGATACGGATAAGCGGGTATTTTCAGCTGTCGTGTAATTTGGAATGTTACCGGTACAATCAGCAGAACCGTTGTTACATTGTCAAGCAGTGCCGAAAAGAATGCCGTCACCACAGCCAATACAATCAGAAGCCCGCGCGGATTGGCTTTAACTTTTTTTGCTCCCCATATGGCAACATATTCAAACATGCCCGATTTTTCGGAAATGCCGACAATAATCATCATGCCTATCAATAAAAAAATCGTATTGAAGTCGACGCCGGCGAGTGCCGTTTCTTGTGTCAAAATGCCGGTAATTACCATAATGCCGGCACCAAGCATGGCGACGATTGCACGATTGACCATTTCGGAAAATAAAATGACATAACTGATAATTAAAATCAGAGTGGCTAAAATTTTGGGATCCATAAGGGACTCCTTTCGGTTGATTCTTGTTGTGGCTTAATCTATTCAGTGTCGGTGGATTTTAAAGTATTGAGCCGAACTGTTTTATAAGAAATGTATTTTCAAAATTGCCGCCGCAAATTTGCTCTAATGTTTTGCCTGAAGATAACTCGTCTGCCGTTATTCCCGTTTCTATGCACCAGACGCCGTTAATGCCTAAATTTTGAGCGCCTTTTATGTCTGTCCGGTAAGTGTCGCCAATCATTGCGACTGTGGCTGTTTGGGGAATGGAACAGTTTTTGAAAGCGTATTCAAAAATGTTTTTGTGCGGTTTCCCGAATTCAATAACTTTTCCGCCCATTTTTCGATAAGTTTCGGCTATGCTGCCTTGGCGGATAACAAAATGGATGTCTCCTGATTCGTCTTTTTCGCTTGCCCGCAAGTCCGGATTGGCGTTAATTGCCGGCAAACCGAGACGGTAGAGTTTTTTTAGCTCGGGAATAAAAGGCTCTATGGCCGTGCTGTCAATCAGCCCTTTGGGGGAACGATAAAAATATTGTTCATACAAATCATGTTCGGCAGCCTGTTCATCTGTCAGCTGCGGAACTGAAATGTAAAAAGCGTCGGCTTGTTCCGGATATTCCGTCAGTTTAAAAGGCGTATTTTCAAAAATTTTAAGGTTGGGTGTGCCGAACATATAAATTTTATGTCCGTCTACGGGGATATTGTCTTTATTAAAAGCGCTGCGGGCAACATCCCCCGAGGTTATAAAATCGGTGTAATGTCGGCCTTTTTCCAGTCCCTTTTTGGCGTAAGAGACAACTGCATCTGGCGAAAGCATGGTCGTGTTTGATACGATAACGACTTTTTTGCCGGCTTTTACTTGGGTTTCCATTATTTCTCGGCTGCCGCCATAAAAGTTTTTTCCGTTCCAAAAAACGCCGTAAGCGTCAACCAAAAGGACATTGAAACGGTCGGCAATTTCCGCAAAATTGTTATAAATTTTCGGCATAATATCTCCTGTCATAAAAGCAATTGAAAACACCCTGAAAGCTTATAGGCTGGCAGGGTGTTTGTCAAAGAGAAAATGTAGAAGTTAATTAATAGATTGCGTCAAGGCGTTTGCGGAAATAACGTTTGACTTCCTGTGGCTTTTTGACGTTTATTCTCCGGTCATAAGGGGTATATGTGTGTCCGAGCCGTTTAGCTGTTTTACGTTCAATTTCCTCTGTGTTGCGGATAATATTGCGTAATTCGTCCTCTTTATAATTGTCGGCGATGTAGTCAACATGCTGTTTTAAGGCGGAGGAGGCTTTGACGACATCGTCGGTCAAGAATTTTTCATTGATAGCCATTTGGGCTTCAGCCGGAGACATTTCTTTTGTTTGGGCGTATGCGGAATGTGACATTGCAAGGCATACGGCTAATGCTATCAATAAATTCTTCATCTTTTTTCCCCGGTTTATCAGTCGGTGCCCAAAATCTTAAGGGAGTTGAACAGGATATTGTTCAGGTCTAATCCAGTGCTGTCCTCAAAAAGTTCCATCATTTTAACAAAACTTTTGCTGAAAGGATCGTTGTTACGCTGAACTTCGCTGATGTTCTGTTCCAATTTTTCTTTGTAAGCTGCCGGCAAATTTCTGATTTTTGCATCATATTCTTCCGGAATGTCATAGCCGAGGCTGCGCAGGTGTTTCAAACCGACAACCATGTTGTGGCGGTTGACTTCCGGCGCGATCATCTCCTGTCCTTGGGCATCGGTGTAGGTTGTTGCTTCGCCGACATAATTCAGGCGGCCGTGTTGTCCGGAGCCGCGCCATGTTTCAACGCCGCTACGGTCGCGTGCGTTAGCCCACGGGTCAACGGGAAGGACTTCGCCGCCGGTAATGCCGTCGCTGTACATCGGAGCCTCGGTTACCGATTCCTGAGTTGTATTTTTTTCGGTAACATTATTGAACATTCCGTTGTTTTCGCTGGTATTAAAAGGGTTTGACGGCAATTGTGCCCAAGCAGATGTTGAAAACATCAAAACTGCGGCCATTGCCGAAATGTTGAATAACTTTTTCATTATTAGCCTCCACACTGTTCCTCTATTTTGTATAATAGCATATATTAATCAAAAATAATAGTTACAATTCGGTTACAACGTAAAATCTTGCTTGAATTTTATCTTTTTTTGGTGCTATATTCCAGAAAATTAACAATTTATACAGATTTATCTTCTATTGTAAAATTAGCTTAAATTAAAATCAGGATTATCTATATGGCTGAAGTATTGTTTAACGGGCATGCCGGAAGGATAGAAGGGCGCTACCACCAGAGCAGCCGTCCCGGAGCGCCGATTGCCCTTATTTTGCATCCCCATCCGCAGTATGGTGGTACCATGAGTAACAAAGTCGTCTATACTTTGTTCAGCTGTTTTAAGGATTTGGGGTTTTCCGTGTTGCGTTTCAATTTTCGCGGCGTCGGACGCTCTCAGGGGCAGTTTGAAGACGGTCCCGGCGAGTTATCGGATGCAACCGTTGCGCTGGATTGGCTTCAGGCGATGAATCCCGAAGCCCGTCAATGCTGGGTGGCAGGATATACCTTTGGTGCGTGGATTGCACTGCAATTATTGATGCGCCGTCCTGATATTAATAATTTTATAGCGGTTTCTCCGCCGGCAAATGAAAAAGATTTTTCGTTTTTGGCTCCTTGCCCGGCATCGGGATTGATTGTTCAGGGCGGGCAGGACGAGATTGTTGTGCCTCAGACGGTTACGGCTTTGGCCAGACGGCTGAATACGCAGCGTAATGTCTGTGTCGATTTTGCCCTTGTTGAAGAGGCTGATCATATGTATAACGGACACCTGACCGATTTGTACAAAATTGCTGGTAACTATGTTATCAGTGCGGTTAATAAGAAAAAACCGCTGAAAAAACGCCGCGGGCGCCGTCGCAAAGACGAGCTGGATGACAGTTTGCCCGAGGATGACGTTGCCTTGCTGACTGATGAAACAGATGATTTTGCAGACGGTGACGAATAATAAAACAAAAAACTCCGGTATATTGCCGGAGTTTTTTTGTAATTGATTTTCGGGCTGCCGTGTGCTACACTTATGCCATAACAAAACCAAAGGCTCGGGTATGGCAAAACAAAAAGATATTTTTATCATAAGTCAGGGCGGTTTGAACCCCGCCTATAACCGGTGGGCGCAGGAGGCTGTTTCTGAGTTTATGGATATGTTTCCGGAATATAAAGAAGATTATCCTATAACAGATATCGGCAACTGGAGCGGCTCGCGAAAAATGGCAAGCCATGCCGAATATATGAGGGCGCCGGAAAATTTGCGCTCTTTATACATTCCGACAACATCCGGTGACTTTTTGGCACCGTTTGAAAGTGTCGACTGGTCTATGGCAATGGCTAAAATGTCGGCAATTGCCAAAGGGCACCCCAATCAAATAAATGCCGGAATGTTGTTGGATTTGATGGATCATGATCCGACCGTTCGGCAAATTCCGCAATTGAATATCAATCTTGTAAACGAGGATGCTTTTGCCGGTACGGATAATAATAGTTTTGTATACGGATTAGGGCGACCAGACAGAGGATTTGTCCTTTCCGTTTACCGCTATGAACAAATGTATGGTGACAATCCGGAATATCTAAAGGAAGTTATAAAAACGATTGCTATGCACGAACTCGGGCATGTTTTTGCTGCTACGCGCCAAGGGCGGCATAACGTTTCCAACCGTGACGGATACGGGCAGCATTGTGACTGCCCCGGTTGTATTATGCGTACGGATAGCAAAGCCAAAAGCAACGAACTGACAAATGACCGTTTAGAGCGCAAAAGACAGGGGCTGCCGCCGCTGTGTCCGGAATGTATTGCCATGGCCAGATGCCATTTTGCCGAACTTAGCGGTAATCAAGAGCAACTGCGGCAGGAAGCGACGAAATTTAACATGATTAGCCGACGGGCAAGCACTTATTCTTAATATATTTTAAGACATATACTCTGACGGCGCTGGAAAGGTTGTTTTCCTCATTGCGAAATTTATCAATTTCAGTAATCAAAGCATTGATGCTGCATTTTTTTTCAGCGGCAATATTTTCCAGTTCGGCATAAAATTCCGGCTCGACAGATATGCTGGTTTGGTGCCTTCCGGCAATAATAACGGATTTTTTAAGCATTTTTCTTTCTGAAACTGTCAATAGATACGACTTCAGCCTGTTGTTTGGGAGCATTTTCGGGATGTTCATCATTAATCTCAGCGCCGAAACTCAATCCGAACCGCACGCTCGGGTCGCCGAAATAAGTTACCGCGTCAAAAGGAATTTCCAACAGGTACGGAACATGGCTGAAACGCAAGACCACGGAAAAAGCATCGTCGGTAACATGCAGTTTTTCGAACTGGTTTTGCAGGACAATGGTCATTTCTTTAGGATATTGATTTTTCAAAAAGGCATCGATTTTTGTGTGAGGATGGTCGGTGCGAAAGGCTATGTAAAAATGCTGGTCTCCCGGGAGCCCTTGCTTTTCGACAATTTTTAAAGCATCGGATACAACATGTTTAAGCGCTTTTTCAATCAGTTTATCATAGTTGATTTCATCGACATATTTATCCATTTTTCCGCATCTCCCTTACAAAAAAATGAGCCGTTCTGTTGCTGGGTGGCTCACTCCCCACTCAGCATCAACCAAGACGCTGAGGATTTAAGTTCGTTGCAACTGCAATTAAGCAGCCAAAGCAACAGGTGCTAATTCATTATCGTTAGCATTTATTTGTTTTTGAACCGATAACGGTGGTATCTCACCGAATACAACATCTGCCTTTACTAAATCCCGTCAATCCTGTTTCACCCCCTTAAAAATTTTTGGTGGAGGTGCCGGGTACTGCCCCCGGGTCCGAAATTTCTATTGCGCAGTGCCTCTGGTATCACAGTTGATTGCTCAACAGTGTTAATATAAAGAAAAATCAAAAATTTTTCAAGCTATATTTGGAAGTTTGGGAAGAAGTGTTACAATCTTATCCATTCCGGCGGAATAAGGTCGCGTCCGGCTTTTTCTTCCGGTTCGTTCCAACAAAGCATCCAAATTTTGGGGGCTATTACAATTTTTTCCGGATTTTCGTTTAGCCATGCGCCCCACCACGAAAAGCTGCTGTTGGCAATAATGTTATGTTTGCAATTTTGCATTAAGAACATGTCAAAAAATCCGTTTTCGCCGTCATTTATGTCAACAAAAGTACATGCTGAGCCGATGTCAATATTTTCCCTGCACCATGGAATGTCATCAGAAAATATAAAAAAGTGGGGATTCTTGATATGTTCTTTAGCATATTGAATTGCCTGTTTATAATAATCAAGGTTGCATACACCGCGAATGGAAAGCTCGTCTTCTTTCAAATAGTCGGTCCTTCTGACATGAAGGCTGACGGCATTTGTTGCTTTTATTGTACCGAGCATTGTTCTGTTTGCTTCGTTAAGAGGATATACCAATCGAAAAATTTTCAGGATATCCTTTCTGTGTGGGGCAAAATATTTATATGATTGGAAAAATCCTTTGTAATAATTATTGTTTTCGATGTTATATAAAGATTCATCATAAATGGCGTTTTGTGTTTCTTCAACCATTTTCATCTGTAATTCCGATCGCTTTTCTGAAATGGTCTTCGGATATTTTTTTAAGGTAATCCCGAAACAATGCAGAGCATATTTTCTGAACGTTTGCGTTAAAAAACAGCTGTTGTCGTAATAAACTTTGACATTGCATCGTTTTTTGAGCGATACGCCGAAAGCATATTGAAACATTTGATTGCCCAGTCCGTCACTCAAATATACAAAAACGTTTTTGGCTCTTGAAAGCATATAATCAATTCCTTTTCTGTTTATAATAATGCACAAGGGGATATTGTTTGTCAAATTAATATATGTTTGATAACTTTGATCTGTGCTTGAACTGTAAAATGTCTGTGCTATCCTTGCGTAAGTTTAACCGAATACAAAGAGGGGAAAATGACCAAAGTTGCTGTCTGGTGCCGCCATGAAGGTGATAATATTATAGGCATCGGCTCAAATATCCCTTGGCATGTAAAGTCTGATTTTCAGCGCTTTCGCCGCATTACCGAGGGCAAAAACATCGTAGCGGGGCAGGCGACTTATGAAAGCTTTCCCAATCGTACGCTTCCCAATCGCAATATTTATGTTTTGACTCTGGATACAAATTATGAGGTCAGCGATAAAGAACACCATTTTGTGGTAAATGACGTCAGTTTTTTCAAAGATTTTGAAGAAGATATCTATATTTCCGGCGGTGCAACGATATACAAGCTTTTTATGACAGGCAGTGCAAAGCTGATGCCTGATATTGTGGTCGATTGCGTTTATAAAGGGGAGCTAAACCCTGAGCTGAACGGGCAAAAAGTAGACATTACCCCCAGTATTGAAAGCCTGAACAAAAACTATCGGCAGATAATGCCCGATTTTGAACTGGACAACATAACCACCCGCGTTCTGATCCGCAAGGGAGAGTTTGTCGAACAATCGGTTTTAAAACACATTATTTTATCAATTACAAATATTTAAGAAGGGTTTTAGAGATGAAACAATATTTGGATTTGCTTCGCGATGTTATGGAAAATGGACAAGACGGCGATAACCGTACCGGCATTTACGCCCGCAAAGTTTTCGGGCGCCAGATGCGTTTTGATTTGAGTGAAGGTTTTCCGCTCGTAACTACCAAAAAAATGTTTTTAAAAGGCGTTATCCATGAGCTGATTTGGCTGTTGTCCGGCAATACCAATATAAAATATCTGAGTGACAACAATGTTCATATCTGGGACGAATGGGCAGACGAAAACGGCAATCTCGGCCCCGTTTACGGACACCAATGGCGCAATTGGAACTCTGAAGGAATTGACCAGATAAAAGACGTGATTGAACGGATTAAGAAAAATCCGACCGACCGCCGATTGATTGTAACCGCGTGGAATCCTTCACAAATCGGACAAATGGCTTTGCCGCCGTGCCATTGCTTTTTTCAGTTTGACGTCACGCCGGATGGGCGTTTGAACTGCCAGCTCTATCAACGTAGTTGTGATATGTTTTTGGGCGTACCTTTTAATATTGCATCTTATTCTTTGCTAACAATGATGATTGCGCAGGTTTGCGGGCTGAAAGCAGGTGAATTTGTTCACACTTTGGGCAATACGCATATTTATAACAATCATTTTGAGCAGGTGAGGGAACAGCTGACACGCCGGCCTTATCCTTTGCCAAAAATGAAAATCAATCCCTGCGTGAAAAATATTGACGATTTCCGTTATGAAGATTTTGAACTGGTTGATTATCAAAGCCATTCAAAATTAACGGGTGCCGTTGCCGTATAACTTTTAGGGAGAATACTATGACGGAAATTAAAAATTTTTTTGATGAATACAGCCGGTTTGTCGATAGTGTGACTGCGGAACCTAGTAAGGATGATGAACTGTGTTTTAAACGGATGAAAGAGTTATCCGTTTGGTTGAACGGAAACTATGCCCGCATGGACAATGCCATTGCCGGTTTAACCGGCGAAGCGGGGGAATGTGGCGACTTGTGGAAAAAACTCAAATATCACAGCAAAGAAGCCAATGAGGAAAGTCGTCAGAAGATGATTGACGAATTGAGCGATGTCTGCTGGTATCTTACCAATGCTTCAATAGCTCTTGGCGTTAATATTGAGGACATAATCCGCCATAATGTCGAAAAGTTAAAAGCCCGCCACCCGCATGGTTTTTCGCCGGAATATCTGAAATATAAAAAGGATTGAAACAATTCAGCCTTTTTATTGCGAGGGAAAAAGACGAAGTTCAATAACATAAAATAAAACAAGCCGCTCAAATGAGCGGCTTGTTTTTCTTTTGCGGCAAATTACCAGCTATAATTCATGCCCACACCAAATGCTGTTGCGTCATAGTCAGAGCCAAAGGTATAGTTAACCCAACCGTAGGCAGACAGAGCATCGGTAAAGCCGTAGAGCGCTACGATCTCATTGATACCAATCGTGCAGTCGTCATAGGTGCTATACTTTTTCATGCCTGTAACTTTG
>JAAGKN010000374.1_pt1 | contig 84165 bp, 74 predicted proteins | sample 6206371 | NCBI WGS metagenome assembly JAAGKN01 (sample SAMN11533720, study PRJNA540317) | gut metagenome | isolation source: fecal pellets from male and female animal of same cohort | host: Peromyscus leucopus | place: USA:CA | collected 2017 | reverse complement strand
CTTGTTGCCCTCGCCGATGAATTCCGCCTTTACGAATTCATAGTTTTCATCAAGCGCGGGATCGTCTTCCGATTGCGTGTAATACAAAAGAGGGGTTTTGTGTTTTTCAAATTCATCGCATATTGGCTTGAACACGTTCCAATACCGCTTGTGGTCGCTGAAAATAAGATAGGGAATTTTGCTCGATGAGATTTTTTGCGCTTTTCCGCCGCTTAAAACAAAGCGCAGTTTTACCGCCAGCGCACGGATGGCAAAAACAAGCGTTGTCGCCACTCCGATTGCCAGCGAAAAAAGCATGGAGCCTGTGCCAGGGTCGATGTAAAGGAATGTTTGTGTCATTGTTTTCTCCAAATTATGACGGGATTTTTAGAATATTTAAAATCAGCAACTAAAATGGCGTTGCTGATTTTAATACGAGTTTTCTTGCAAAAACTCGCCTATTTATTGCAACTTCTCACTCCGTTGCGAAGTTGCGTTTGCGACAGTTCCCGAATTTAATAATTCACTCACTGCCGCAAAATAAGGAACATTTAAAATCAGCAACTAAAATGGCGTTGCTGATTTTAACTCGAGTTTTTTCAAAAACTCGTTTATTTTACGGCCTGCTCATGCAGGCGAATTAAGCGTCCTCGGAAGTTGAAACTTTCTGCGGTGCTTAATTTTAAGGAACAATTTTATATTGCCAATGTTCGTACTATTTTATAATTTCCTGCCATATCTTTTTAATCATCATAGCGATACCAATTGTTTTCATCGAAAATGGTATCATGCAGCTTATAGTATCCGTCGACTTTCCATTCACTTTCATGTCTCACCCTTGTGGATACAGCGGGCGCACACATTACAATTGTTTTTTCTCGTTTATCATTTTCATTGCTGACTTCAAGAAGATTTCCAGTGAATGGATTTTTCGCATTTTCAATCAAATCTTTTGTTGCAAGATAGGGCGTGTCGGCGTTTGTCATAAATGTCATATCTGTTTTTATTTCTCCATGTGAGTTGAAATCTTTGACAAGAAGCGTTGCGCTCATTCTTTGAATTCTAAAGGGAAGTTTTCCCGTTTCGTTATATATTTTATTTTTTCCATGACTTCCATGGTCAGAAACTATGATTATTCTTGTGTTGTCATAGAGATTTTGTTCCCTCAAATAATCAAAGAATTCCGCCCAACGGAGCAATGCGCAGGCGGTAATATGATAGTCAACATCTTGAAGATTAGTATTGTCCCCATTTTCAAAAGCACTGTTGTCAATGCTTTTTGAAGGTGTGTAATCTGGCAGCTGGAGGAGGGCAGGTTCGTGTGTCATCTCATTGTCTATGATAATAAAGCTGTTTTTTTCGCTTTTGTCATCAAACAATTCATCGAGCAAATCTAATTGGGAATAGTTGTTTATAAAGGAGGTTTCATCCTTGTTTGCAGTGTCCGAAGTCCAATAACCATCGTGATAAATGATTCGTCTCAAAGGCGGGACTGACATTTTGAATATGCTAAAAAGCAAGAAATTTCGCAATGCGCATTTGCTTACATAGTTCGTTCTGTCGTAATTATTTCGCTCGTACCAAATATCTGAAACAGAGCCACGCACTTGAAGCCTGTTTATTTCTGGATAGTTTTCATACATTTGTGAAACGGGCTGTTCTAGATAGTTTTCATACGGCAGATCTGATATAGTTGTATTATACCCCCCCCCCTCATTATTTGGGTTTTCCATCCTTTCATTTTCATTTAAAAAAACTAAAGGCATCGTAAGCAAGGCCTCATTATGTTTTTGCTGAAGCGTTTTTTCTGGCGTGTGGTTTATTTGATATGGAGTATAGTCATAGCCGCCAAAAAGCCCTGGAGTGCCAAACATAGTGAGCGTCCCAAATGATGTCGTGTTTGGATAATAGGTGAATCCATCAAGCCGTTCCTTTAAATCTGGCCTTTCCTCCAATACTTCAGGAATCTTCGCAGATATAAGTCTGTCCTGCATGACGACAATCACATTTTTGCCAGTGCGCGAAAGATGGTAGATAGGCGCTGCCCTTTCAAGAGCCAGAGGGGGAGTCATATCTTTGAACGCCTTGTTTATCAAAATGCAGTTTTTTATAGAAAGAGTTCCAAACGCCATAATAAATATAATGGAAATCGCAACAAGAAGGTTAGCTTTAAAATGAAGAACCAAAGTGAACGCTATGACTACGGCTATTGCTACCACTATGCTCATAAAGGTGAGATGCATATTTGTAAAATACTGTGGTTCCATAAAAAGAAGCGTTGGCTCGATAGGACCATAATTCCCTGAAAAAGCAAAGCAATTTACAACTGCTAAAATCAAAAGAAATGAAAATAGAATTGCCATAGTCTTTTTTGTTTTTGTAGAAAAAAGAGCGTAAAAGCATAGCGGCCAAAATAAAAACAGGCCAAGCGATTGAATAAATGGCGCGCGCAAAAAAACGAAAGGTGTTGTGTAGCCATCAATATATGAAAACTGCTCTGGCTCTGACTGCATTAAAGTCGATGGAATGACAAGCCCCGCAAGAATTGCAATGCCTATTGCCGAAAGCAAAAATAGTGAAAGGCGCAATGCACTGTTTTTTTCTAGGACTTCAAATCTATCGATGATTAAGAAATTGAATGCTTTAATGATGAAAGGAATCAGTATTAATATCAAAGCAAAAAGGATGACCGCCAATTTGTAGATAGTTTTTGATTTGGATAAAACTGTAAAGACACTTAAAATAAAAATCGCGGCGACTATGCAACATAAAATATAAAGAACCTTTTTAGGATGCTTTATTTTATAAAAAATATTTTTCACCAAGGAAAGAATGTTGTTCATCGTCCAGTAGACTACAAGTCCAGATGGCGAATTGTAAAGGATTACAAGAAAGATCAATGCAAGCCCATAAATTTGTAGTTTTTCACGCAGTGGATGTCCTTTTGAATATACAAAGCCAGAAACACAGTTGATAAGCGTCATTAAAATGGGCAGAATATTTATCGCAAACGAACCGATTTTAAAAGTTGCATCGGGAGAGCCAAAGTCCTTTATAAATAAAAATGAAACGCCTTTTAAGGATTCTAAATGCGATAAGAAATTATAAGCGGCAAGAAAAAATGGCACTTGAATCAATATGCTAAAACTAGAACGCAATGCCATAAGCGGATGGTAGTTGTTTTGTCTGTAGTATTCGCTTTGCATCATATAGCGTTCGTCGCCTTTGAACGCCTTTTTTATTTTTGCTAGGCGCACCGCCATCCTGCTCTGTGTTTCCCTCTCTTTTTCAGCCCATCGTTCTGCAACGATATACAACGGAATTGTGAGAAGCGTGACCACAAAGCTTAAAGAAATCACGGCAATTCCTTCAGCTCCATGAATGCCGCCTAAAATCGTGCAAAAAATCATATAGCAACATTCAAGAAGCAATTGAATTGGATATATGATAATTGCGTATAAAAATGAAAAAAAAGACATTTTGATTTTTCCCAATTTAGTTTTTTTGAGTATAGCATTTTTTTATAATAAATGCAACAGGAAAGGATGCCGGTCAAAAGCCATTTTTATTTATGCGGAGAGTTTCATGCCCCGATGCTTGCGTCGAGACATGTTGATTGCTATTCCGACAGCCATCTCAAATATCCTTGCATAAACATGCGTTTTATGTTATAATAGGGTTGTTTGGAAAACTGAAATTTCTGAACATGTCCAATATTTTCGTTTGGAGGCCTTTTTATGAATGTTGTTGTGATGGGCGCTCAGTGGGGCGACGAAGGCAAAGGCAAGATTGTGGATTTTTTGGCGGAAAAGGCAAAGCATGTCGTGCGTTTCGCGGGCGGCGCGAATGCCGGCCACACGATTGTCGTCGGCACAAAAAAGTACGCGCTGCATCAAGTGCCTTCTGGAATTCTGTATCCTGAAAAAACCGTGTTTCTCGGTTCTGGAATGGTCATTGATCCCGAGGCACTTTTCGCCGAACTTAAAATGCTTGAAGAGAACGGAATAAAATGGGAGGGGCGCGTTTTCATTTCGGACAGGGCGCACATCGTTTTGCCCGGATATCGCGAGATGGACAAAAAGCGCGACGCCGCCAGAAAGCGTCCCATCGGCACGACTGGGCGCGGAATCGGAACGACATATTCGCAGAAATCCGAGCGCGACGGAATTCGGCTTGCCGATTTGGACTGGCAGGAAAAGATGGACGACCTCGACGCGGCGGACAAAAAATTTCTCGAGCCGTATATGGAGCGGCTTCTTTCGATGCGCGTGAACATCGCGGAAAAAATGTGGGAATGCCGCAAGGAAAATATTTTGTTCGAGGGAGCGCAGGGCGCGATGCTCGACATCGACAGCGGCACATATCCTTATGTTTCAAGCGGAGCGTCTTGTTCCGCCGGCGCGTCGACCGGCTCTGGAATAGGCCCTCGCGCGATTGACAGGATTTTCGGCGTATTCAAGGCGTATGAGACTCGCGTGGGAAACGGACCCATGCCAAGCGAATTCAATTCGGAAAGCGAAGGTGAACTTTGCGATTTCGTGCGCAAGACCGGAAACGAATTCGGCGTTACGACAGGTCGACCTCGACGATGCGGATATTTGGATTTGGTCGCACTTCGCTATGCCTGCCATGTCAATTCGATTGATTCGCTCGTTCTGACGCATTTGGACATTTACGACACGATGGACGAAATCGAAGCGTGCGTCGCCTACGAAATCGACGGAAAAATCGTCACGGAATTTCCCACGAGCATTCCCGCGCTCAACGCGGCGAAGCCTGTCTTGCAAAAGTTCGCAGGCTGGAAAAAGAATCTCAAGGAATGCGGCTCGTATTCAAAAATGCCGAAGAACGCCAAGGCTTACATCGAGTTCATCGAAGAGTTTACGAATACGCCGGTCGGAATTGTTTCGGTCGGAAGCGAGCGCGGCGAAACGTATACGAGAATAAACCCGTGGAAAAAGGAAGTGAAAAAATAAGCGGACTGGACGCGGATAATGGCGAACGGTAATGATTGGGCGCAGAAAAAAAATATCCGTGTCCAATCATCTGCATTCGCGTTCACTGCGTTTGATTCTCAAAACAATTTTTCGCGCAATCCATGAATTTTTCTCCTCGCTCGAATTCGTTCGAGAACATTCCGAACGATGTCGCGCCTGGCGAAAACACAATTGTGTCGCTTTTGCATTCGCCTGTTTCAAAATCCGCTTTTACCGTTCGCAGCAAATCTTGCAGCGAAGCGAACGGCCCTTTGTAGGAAACGCCGCGTTCGTCCAAAAGGTTTGCGAGAATGTCCGTGCCGTTTCCCGCCAAAAGGTAGAGCGAGTCGAGCGGCGTGGAACGCGATTTTTTCGAGTCGAGGGCATCCGCCAAAACCGAAAAGTCAAGTCCTTTGTCCGTGCCGCCCGTGATGAAGGCGACCGGCTTTCCGAACGCTTGGCTTGCGGCGGCGGCAGCTTCGGGAACGGTGGAACAAGAATCGTTGTAAAAGCGCACGATTTTTTGCGCGGCGGAATTTTTCCAAGAATGAAAATATTGCAGACGATGCGGAATGCCGTTCCATTCGCCGATGACGCTTTGGATTTTTTCCGCATCGCATCCCATCAGATAAAGCACGAGCGCGGCATTCATTGCGTTCTGCCTCATGTGTCGCCCGGGCACATTCACGCTTCCCAAAATTTTCGTGTCGGAAGGCTTTCCCGGAATTCGGGCGAACGCGCACAAATTTTTTTGCTCGTCGAATTCAAGCCACACGCCGTATTGCGACGCTTCCAACTTGTCTTGGCTGTAGCGCAAAACTTTCGCGCGCGTTTCTTTTGCGAACAAGTCGCCCCACGTGCCGCCTTCGGCAGGCCCGGTTCCGATTTCGTCCGAATCCGCGTCGCAAATCGTAAAATCATTTTCGTCTTGGTCGGCATAGATGAGCCGCTTGTCCGCGACATATTCGCCCATGTCTTCGTACCAATTCTGGTGGTCGGGAACGATTTTCGTGATGAGCGCGATTTTCGGTTTGAGGATTCCCCTCCCCCGCAAATCGGCGAGCTGCCAGCTTGAAAGTTCCAAAATCACCGGCGTGTCCTCGCTCGTCTGATCCAAAAAAGTCAGCGGGCTTACGGTGATGTTTCCGCCTAAAAAAGAATTGAAGCCAAATTTTTTCAAACCGTATTGAATCGCGCTCACCGTGGAAGATTTTCCTTTGCTTCCCGTAACTGCGATAATCGGCGATTTCGTGAAGCGCAAAAAAAGGCTTATGTCAGTTTCAATCGCGCGCGCTTCAGCGAGAAAAGGATTCCCCTGAATTTTCACCCCGGGATTTTTTATGACGCAATCCGCGTTGCGAAAATCTTCTTTGCGATGCTCGCCCAAAACATACATGAGACGCGATTTGTCGAGCGAAGAATCGTATGCAATCGAATTGAGCGTGGGTTTTAACTGCGCTTCGCTTTTCATGTCCGTCACAAGAACTTTCGCGCCGTGCTTTAGCAAAAATCGCACTGTCGCCTCGCCGCCGCCATTCAGTCCAAGCCCCATCACGGTGATGCGCTTTCCTTTTATTTCGTCAAGCGAATTGAAGCAGCAGCCTTTCGGATAAATGAACATTTTTTCACCTCCAAAAAATTCTCAATTCAAATATAGTTGTAACACCTATAATTACAACAAAACTTTATTTTAAAAATTTGTTGTAATGTTTGCAATTACAAGTAAAATTTTGAGCATATATGCCATTGTCGGGCTTTACCCGACAATCTATTTTTCACGATACATTCCCGCGTCAAGCCAAAGAATGACAGTTATCGCAAATCAACGCGAAGTCAAAAGCGTTTGCCTTTGCTCGAAAACTTCGAGCGCCTCTTCAATCAAAAGCGTAATCAATTGTTCATACCTCAATCCCCCCGCTTCGCACATTTTTGAAAACATGCTGATTGAAGTGAAGCCGGGAATCGTATTGATTTCGTTCAAAAAAAGTTCGCCCGAATTTTTGTCGATGAAAAAATCCACCCGCGAAAGCCCCGAACAATCCAAAATTTTGTAAGCCGTCTGCGCGAGCGTTCGGACTTTTTCGATGTGCGCGTCATCGAGCATCGCGGGAATCTTCAATACCGCGCCATCAGGGTCGGTATACTTTGCTTCGTAGTCGTAAAAATCGTGCGTCGGAAGAATTTCGCCCGGAACATACGCGACGACTCTTCCGCACGAATTTTTTTCGTTTTGAATCATCGAGTTTCCGGTGACGCTGCATTCGATTTCGCGTGCGTCAATTGCCTTTTCAACCAAGACTTTGTTGTCCCACAAAAACGCCTGATCGAGCGCGGCGGAAAGTTCCTGCGCGTTCGTGACTTTTGCCGCGCCTACGGACGAGCCGGCGTTGCAGGGTTTTACGAAAAGCGGAAATCCGAATTTTGAAATCGCATCATCGATTATTTTTTTGCAAGCCGCGCCGTCGTTTAAATCCGCGCGCCGAACGCAAACATAAGGCACAACAGGAAGCCCGGCGTTTTGCCAAACCTGTTTTGTCTTTTCTTTATCCATCGTGAGCGCGCTCGCCGCCACCGAGCATCCGACATAAGGAACGGCGGCCGTTTCAAGCAAGCCTTGCAAAATTCCGTCCTCGCAATTTGTTCCGTGTACGCAAGGAAAAACCGCGTCAATTTCAAGCGATTTGCCCGCGACGCAAAACGAATTTTTTCCGCGCCCAGGAATTATACTCACGAGATTTTTTTCATCTTCAATTATAATGAAAGAATTTTTTTCGTCCGAGCGCACCCGATTCAATTCTTCGTCGCCTTGCAAAAACCAAACGCCGTTTTTTGAAATTCCAATCGGCACGACTTTGAATTTCTTCGAATCGATTTCCCGCGCGACATAACTTGCAGAAAGCAGCGAAACTTCGTGCTCGCCAGATTTTCCTCCGAACAAAAGTGCTATGTTCATTTTTTTCTCCCATAAAAAGTCAGCCGCAACGCGACTGCAGAAACTTGACATGACAAAAGTGCCGCGCCATTTGTGTGACGCTTTTGTCACATCCCTTCCATTTCAATTTTTATATCCCAACTCCGATAATGCTTTCCTTGCCTCGGACACTTCGTCGTAAGGCATCGCGAAATCTTTGTAGATGATTGTGTTTTCGTGCCCTTTTCCCAAAAGCAAAACGATGTCGCCCGCCTTTGCCATGCCGAACGCTCTTCGAATCGCTTCGGGACGGTCGGGGAAAATAAACAAATTTTCATCGAGCGACATTCCGCCCTTGATCGCTCCGCTTGCGATGTCGCGGCAGATTTTTTGCGAATCCTCGCCACGCGGATCTTCGTCGCACAAAATCACCGTGTCGCAATATTTCGCCGCCACTTCGCCTTGAAGCGGCCGCTTCGTAATGTCGCGCTCGCCGCCGCTTCCGAACAACGCGATTATTTTTCCTTCGCAACGCGCGCGCAACGGCGGAAAAATCACTTCAAAACTCGAAGGCGTGTGCGCATAATCCGCAATCACTTCAAAAGGCTGTCCGCAATCTATTCGAGTCATCCTTCCTGCCACGGGAATCAGCGACGCGGATTTTTGCAGCAAATCTTCAATCGGAATTGAAGCCGACTTGCTCACCGTGATGAGCGAAGCCATGATGTTGTAGGCATTGAACGCGCCGTTCAATTTTGTTTTCACAAAAAAAGTGTGCTCGTCATTCGCAAAACTTTGAGGAACGTGGATTTCAAACGAAAGCGAATTTTCGCTCGCGCTGATATTCCGCGCCGTAAGAAATTCCACGCCTTCAGGAATTTCCGGGAGGGAAAAACATTCCGCGCTTGTAGCCGCTCGTCCGGCCTTGCCGAGCGAAGTGAAGCCGTAGACTTTTTTTGTCGTCGCCTCGCAAAAATATTTTGCGCTCGCGTCTTCCAAATTCACGACGGCGAAAGATTCGGCTTGCACTTCCACATTGTTTATAATTTTTTTGTGGTCATGCTCGTCGAGCGCGCGGAAAAGGTTCGACTTGTCGCTGCGATATTGTTCGAAAGTTTTGTGGAATTCCAAATGCTCGAGCGTGACATTCATGAAAACCGCCACATCAAAAAAAACATTCGAAAGTCGTCCGAGCTTTTTTGAAAGTCCGTGGCTCGAGCATTCAAGCACGGCGTATTCACATCCATTCTCAGCCATGTCAAAAAGATGTTGCTGGATTACGGGACTTTCAGGCGTAGTCGTGTGCTGCGGATTTGCGAGCGCGTCGCCGCCAATCGAATATTCCACGGTGGAAACGAAGCCCGCCTTTTTTCCCGTCAGGCGCAAGAGTTGCCAAATGAAAGAGACGGTGGAAGATTTTCCTTCCGTGCCCGTAACGCCGATGACGATGAGCTTCTTTGAAGGATTGTCAAAAAAATCAGCGGCGACAATAGGCATCACGTGCCTGCAATCCTTGACTTTCAGAAAAACCGGCATCACGATGTCGGAAACGTTTTTTTGCGGATTGCCGATATTTTCGAGCGAACGGCAGACGATTGATTTTGCGATGTGCGCGCTTTCGTCTTTTGAAAGTTCGCCCTGATAAATTATGACGCTCGCGCCCAAGTCGATCGCGGCAGCGATGAAATTGTTTCCGTTTTGGTGGATTCCCGGCAAAGCGAAAAACAAAAAATTTTCTTTTACTTCGCGCGAATCGAACGCAAGCCCTTCGATTGGAGTCGCTCCAATCACAGAGCCGTCAAGCGGAGTCGTGCCGTCCGCGGCCACCGCTTCGTGCTCGAACAAATCCAAAAGCGAAGACAATTTTTTTTGCATAGCTCATTGTAGCGCAAACGCGGAATTTATACAAGAAGAAAATTTTACTTTGAAAGCCGGATTTTCCTAAAACGAATTCCTTTTGTAATTTCTTTTCCTTCGTTTGCAAATGCGATTTGCCTGATGTCGCTCCAGTCGAAAATGCCGCGCGAAGAAACCCATTCTTTTCTTTCATCGTTCCACGCGCCGATGTCGTAAAAATTTTTCAAAGGAATTTTCACTTTGTGCCATTCGCCGTCTGGCGGCAAAATCTCGCTCGTTATGTTCGCGGCGCACCGCCATTTTTCTTCAGTCTTGTTTCCGTTCTCAAAATAGACTTGCATCTTCAAGCCGTCTTGCTTTGTGCTCGCTTCGAATTCAAGAAAATAATCTTGCTCGCGTTCCTGCGAAAAATCCGCGCCGCCCAAAAAGTCAACATAAAGCCCGTTGTAAGTTTTGACTTTTCCCAATTCCACAACACTTTCGCCGAGCGAATTTCGCTTTTCAAAATGACAAAATTTTTCGTAGCCGTCAAACCAAGTCCGAACGCGCAATCCCTGCGCAAAAGAATTTTCATAAATCGAAAAGTCGCCGCTTTTTTTCGCGCGTTCATTCCAAGAAATATTTTGCGCGGCTTTTTTCGGAATGTCATATTTCAATGCGGAAAGAATTTCTGCGTCCAAGTCGTCGGGAAAAAATTCGCCGCTTCCTTTTTTGAAAAGCCCGAACGTTTCGCGGTAATCCCAATTCGTGCGCGCGATGTTTGCTCCGTCCAAAAAATCCACGACGGTCTCGTACCATTTCACGCGATCTTCATTCGGAGCGAAATTCATATACACGCCGAATTCTCCGCACCAAACGGGCGCGTTTCTTTCCACGGAAAATTCCGCAATTTTTTCAAATGCCTCAGCCATCGTTTTTTGGCTGGATTTTTCTTCATAATTTTCGTAGTACCATTTTTCGGATGCGCTCGGATTTTTTGGCTTCGGCGGAATTTTTGCTTTATCATAAGGAAAAGGAACGCCCTTTATCCGCGCCAATCCTTCCGTCCAAGCCGCCCCTTGATGCGTGAACATCATCGGCTCATAATAATGAAAAGTGTAAATCAAATTTTCATCTTGAAATTTCGGAAGCGCGAGCATCGACTCAAACGAATTCCAATCCGCGCCGCCGACAACTATTGCGTGAGTCTTGTCAATCGCGCGAATCGCGTCAATCACATTTTTTTGAATTTTTCCCCATTTGGAATTTTCGATTCCGTGCGGCTCGTTTAGAATTTCATAAGCCACATATTTTCCGCTGTCCTTGTAACGCTCGGCGATTTGCGGCCAAATTTTGAGCAAACGTTTTTCAATGTCTTTCGTCGTGTTTTCAAAAGTGCTCCAAGAATGATTGTCCAAAATCAAAAAAATTTTTTGCTCCGCCGCCCATTTTACGGCATTGTCCAAAATCGAAAAAATGTACGGATCGATTTTGTAGTCGCCCGCGCCGCTCGAAAGGTTTTCAAAATGAATCGGCAGGCGAATCGCGTCGCACCCCAATTCGCGCACATCCTTGAAATCTTGTTCGCAAAAAAAATTTCTTTGCACAAGTCCGGCGTGCCCTTGTTCAAGCCAAACTGAAAAATTCACGCCCTTTGAAAACGGCGCGCTCACGGCCTTCGTCTCGCTTGTCGCGACGGCGACAAAAACAAAAAGAATTGCGCAAAAAATAAATTTGTTTTTCATAAAATCAGCATAGCAAAAAATTTAAAATTATGCTATACTTTTTTTATGTACGAAGTTCGAGTTGAAGCAGATTTTTCTGCGGCGCATTTTTTGCGTGACTACAATGGCAAGTGCGAAAATTTGCATGGACACAACTACAAAGTTTTTGCGCATGTCCGAGGAAAAAATTTGAACGAAGGCGGAATGCTTTTGGATTTTTCCAAGCTCAAATCCGCGCTGAAAAAAGTTTGCGCCGCGCTCGACCACACGAATTTGAACGACATCGAATTTTTCGGGCAAAATCCCAGCGCGGAAAGAATCGCGTTTTTCGTTCATGAAAAACTTTCCGCCGAATTGCGCGCGCAAGGAATTTCTTTGAACAAAGAAAACAGCGGCTCGTATTTGTATTCAGTCGATGTTTTCGAAACAGAAACGAGCCGCGCGACTTATTTCATTGAATAAAATTTTTATTTTTTAATCAAATTGCAAAAAATCAAATTCGCACGGGAACGCAGGCTTTTGCCAAATCTTTTTTTATTCCCTGCAAAGTGTATTGCCCTGAATGAACCATCGTCGCGATGAGCGCGGCATCCGCGCAGCCTTCGGTCAAAACTTGAGCCATGTGTTCGACCGTGCCGCCCCCTCCCGAAGCAATCACTGGAACGCCGACGCTTTGCGCAATCATTTTTGTCAAAGGAATTTCGTAGCCAGATTTCGTGCCGTCCGCGTCAATCGAATTGAGTACGATTTCGCCCGCTCCAAGCGAAACGGCTTTTTTAGCCCATTCGAGCGCGTCGAGTTCCGTCTTCGTGCGCCCCCCATTTATGAAAACGCGGTAGCCGCTTGAAGCCGTTTCATCTCGCGCCGCGTCCATTCCGAGCACGATGCATTGATTTCCGAAAACGCGCGCGCCTTCACTTATCAGCGCGGGATTTTTTACCGCCTGAGAATTGAGCGAAACTTTTTCCGCGCCCGCCAAAATCGTCGAGCGAATATCGTCGATTGTGCCGATTCCGCCGCCCACGCAAAATGGAATGAAAACTTGGCTCGCGACTTTTGAAATCAAATCGAGGATTGGTCCCCTCCCTCGCGCCGAAGCCATAATGTCATAGAACACAAGTTCGTCTACACCTTGCGCGTAATATTGCGCCGCCATTTCCACTGGGTCGCCGATGTCCAAGTTGTTTTGGAATTTCACGCCCTTCGTCGTGCGCCCGTCCTTCACGTCAAGGCAAACTATGATTCGTTTTTTCAGCATTTCACATCTCCAAAAAATTCCGCAAAATTCTCAAGCCTGCCTCGCCCGATTTTTCAGGATGAAATTGGCAGGCAAAAATATTTTCACTTTGAATGACCGCGGGCACTTTCGCGCCGTATTCGGCGAATCCTTTTACGACACTTTTTTCTTTCGGCTGAATGACATAAGAATGCACAAAATAAAAATCACTGTTTTCTGGAACGCCTTCCAAAATCGCGCACGAGCCGTTTTCATAGTGAACATTGTTCCATCCCATGTGCGGAATCTTCAGCGCGGGATTTTTTTCGCAATTTTTAATTTGTTCGTCTTGCAATTTCATCAAATTTGAAAAATGCCGAATCTCGCCCGGAATCAAGCCGAGACAATCCGTATTTCCTTCTTCGCTGAAATCAAAAATTATTTGCGCGCCGATACATATACCCAGTATGGGTATACCGCCGTTCGCGCTTTCGCACAAAAAAACATCAAGTCCCAATTCGCGCAATTGTTCCATCGCATAGGCGGCATCGCCGTCGCCCGGGAAAATTATCTTGCTCGCTTTTTTGAGCTCCTGCGGATTTTTCGAGCGGACATAAGACGCGCCCAAAAAGTCCAGCGCGCGCTCGACGCTTTTTATGTTTCCGGCATTGTAATCGACAATTCCAATCATAAAAATATTCTATCAAATTGTACAAAAATTTTCAAGGCGGACAATTCCTTATGAAATTGCGCGGAAAGCAAATTTGTGAAATTGAATTTTGATTTGACATTGACAAATCTAATGTTGCAATTTTTGAAAAAAACTGATAAAATATTTTCACATTTTTTTGGAGAAAGTATGAAAGCAATCACTAAAATAGCGTGATTGCTTTCAACTCAAGTTTGCCTTGCAAACTTGTTATATAAAGCGTTTTTCACTTCGTTGCAAAACGCACTAAAAAGCCAATCGCGATTTTGTTCTGGCAACGAAGTTTCTAGCCAAAATCGCTCTTGCCTTTTTAATAGGAGAATACTATGTCACAAAACGAAGTCCGCGTGAGATACGCGCCGTCGCCAACTGGAATGCAGCACATCGGCGGCGTTCGCACCGCGCTTTTTAATTATCTTTTCGCAAAGTCTATGGGCGGAAAATTTATTCTGCGCCTCGAAGACACTGACCGCACGCGCTATGGCGAAGAATATGTCAAGAATTTGTACGACACGATGAAGTGGCTTGGCATCGAATGGGACGAAGGCGGAGAAAAGGGCGGCGAGTACGGACCTTATGTCCAAAGCGAGCGTTTCGAACTTTACAAAAAATATGCCGAAGAGCTTGTCCAAAAGGGCGAGGCTTACTATTGCTTTTGCGACGCGGAACGCCTTGAGCGAATCCGAAAAATCCAAACCGAAAACAAAATGGCTCCCGGCTACGACCGAAACTGCCGCCATCTCACAGCCGACGAAATCAAGGCGAACATGGATGCCGGAAAGCCGCACGTGATTCGTCTGAAAGTTCCGCTCGAAGGCGAGACGAAATTCCACGACCATTTGCTCGGCGACATTATTTGGAAAAACGAAGACATTTCGCCCGATCCTGTTTTGCTGAAAAGCGACGGATTTCCCACATATCATTTGGCGAATGTTGTTGACGACCATTTCATGAAAATAAGCCACGTGATGCGCGCACAAGAATGGATTCCTTCCACGCCGCTCCATGTGCAGATGTACCGTGCGTTCGGATGGGAGCATCCTGAATTCTGCCACCTTCCGATGGTGAACGGAGCGGACGGAAAAAAACTTTCCAAGCGGCACGGCTCTACTTCGCTCAACGAATTCCGCGCCCGCGGATATTTGCCTGAGGCAATCGTAAACTATGTCGCGATGCTCGGCTGTTCTTACGAAGAGGGCAAAGAAGTCTATTCGCTTGCGGAATTGGCGGCGGCGTTCAAGTTGGATCATCTGAACAAAGCGCCCGCCGTATTCGACTACAAAAAATTGGAATACTACAACGGCGCGTACATCCGGCTTTTGAGCGACGAAGATTTGTACGAGCGCACTTTGTCTTTCATCACTGGAACAGGAGATGCGGCTTTGGAAATAAATCCGGAAAATCCGCAGCCTAAGCCGAAAGTCGGCCCAGAATACTCGGGTCTCGCGCTCGACGAAAACGGCGCGCCGTACTGCGTCGACTCTTCGATGAACATGACGCGCCAAGAAGTGAAGGACGCGCTTATTAAATTGATGCCGCTCATAAAGGAACGCTTGAAATATTTGACGGACGCGGCGGAAATGGTGCGTTTTTTGTTCACCGAGCCTACCGTTCCGCCGAAGGCTGAAATCATTCCAAAAAAACTCGACGAGGCAAAGACGCGGGAAGTGCTTGAGCGTGCGAAAATTTTCGTAGAAGAAATTTTCACGCTTTCCCACGAAGAAGCCGAAGAACGCGCGAAAAAGCACGCCGAAGAAATGGGAATAAAACTCGGCGACTTTATGATGCCGCTCCGAATGGCCGCCACGGGAAGCCGCATAAGCCCGCCGCTCATCGGCTCGATTTTGATTTTGGGAAAAGAACGCGCGCTTGCAAGATTGGAACGGACACTCGGGGAATTTTGAAAATATGACCAAAACAGAATTATTCTTGCGCCTTGTACAACCTGATGAAAATGGCGTTTCTCGCTGGGTAAAGGCGTGCGAATTCATAGGCGAATACAAAAACTTGCAACTCGGAAACGGTGGAAGTTGGTGCAGGAAAAGTTCCGCTTTGGCAAAAAAATATATTCTCGATTTCAACAAAACCCTTACGCGCGGAAATTCGATTGACGCAATTCGTACTATCGGATTCAATACTAACGAAACGTTCCGTCAAAACATTCGAAGCGACATAAAAGAATTCTACAAAAATAAAAATTGCGTGATGCTTGGCATTTGTGGAAATTCCGAAAACACAAAAATTGAAATCGACCACAAAGATGGCAGAAAAAACGACCTGCGGGTTTCAAACCAAGAAACGCAAAAACTGGAATATTTTCAGCCACTGTGTAAAGCCGCGAACGATGCGAAAAGGCAAATCTGCAAAGGTTGCAAAGAAAAAAGCAACTTTTCAACATTTTGCCTAAAATAAAAAAGTGCAAGGAGATACAACTATGACATATTCAGATGCAATTGAACAAGTTATGATAAACAATGGCTACTTTGCGCCATTGAAGTTGATTTATCGTAACATTTGGAATTATAAAGACAAATCCGAAATCAAAGGGAAAACTCCGAATATGACAATTCAAGAAAGAGTTCAAAGAGATAGAAAGTTTACGAGAATTGGATTAGGAGTTTATGCCCTTACAGACTATCTTGATAAACTTCCCAAAGCAGAAATCCCTAAAACTGAACAAGCAAAAAAAGAACGAAAACATGCAACAATTCAAGGTATGCTTCTAGAAATCGGAAATCACCAAAAAGACATTTCTGACACTTACACGAACGACAAAAAGTGGATTTTTGAAAACAAGACTCTAGGAAGTCTTGCAACTTTGCACACAGTTCCACAATTTACATTTCCGCACATAATAAATGACAGCGTTTCATTTGCCGATGTAATTTGGTTTAATGAACGGCAATTTCCGCAAGTTATTTTTGAAGTTGAACATTCTACAGATTTTAGGGATGCATTCATAAAATTCATGGAATTGCAGGATTTTCAGACAAGGTTTTATTGTGTTTCAGATGAAACAAGACGAGAAAAATTTGAACGAGAAAAAGGAAAAACAGCTTTTACGGCTATAAATACGAGAGTTGCATTTTTAACTTACGAGCAAGTCGAAAATGACTATGTAAATGCAATAAAACAGAATTTTATAGTTTATTAAAAGTATAAAAAAGTTCTTGACATTATTATAAAATCATGCTACATGTCATGTAAAAAATGAGGTGGCAATTATGATTTTAAAACGATATTCAGTTGTTAAAGAGGGCTTTTGGGAGTTATAGAATTTATGATGAGAAGATAGAAGGTGAATTAGATGATTATGGTTTTGAAGATAAAGAGGTTGCGTTAGAAGTATGCAGAAAACTTAACAGACGTTTGAATAAAAAATCTGTTTATTAACAGAATGAAATCAAAGCAAAAACAATTGAAATTGCAGATAAAATTAAAATTTGCATTAGTTTGGCGGATGTGGAAACAAGTCTATGTTTTGAAATAAACAAAAATGCTCTGACACTGGAAAACTTTATTTTAAATTGCAAAAGTTGTGAACTTTCTGAAATAGAAATTGATTCAAAAAACTTAATCAAAACAATAGTTATATATGGAAGCGTGAATAAATTTATGACGAAACAAAATCTTTTAGATAGTTTTGAAGAATTTAGAAATTCAATGATTGAGCAACTTTACATTTTTGTTGGCGAAAAGAAAAACAAGGAAGTTTTGTTAAAATCTTCAGAAGCACAAGAAGTAATCGGAGATAGAATTATCACCGAAATTTATAAAAGGTTGTTTATTAAAGATGATTCATTGTTTGTTGAATATGATTATGGGGAAGACTTTGAACCAATTAATTACGAAAAGATAAACGAAGATATAGAAATATTTTCAGCAAATGAAATTTTTGAAATAATTATGGGCATTGAAGAATGAAGCACGAAAAATTGAATCGCAACTATATTGGGTTCGACATAAATGGCGAAATGATAGAGCGTGTTTATCAAAAAATGGCTGACACGAAAAATATAAATTTTAGAATAAATAATTGCGATGTCGTAGACTCTGAAAAATTCAATTCTTTCATGGCGCAGAGTTTGAAAATGTTTGAAAAACAAAATTGCGATTTTTTGATTGCGCATCCGCCTTATTTGGATATTGTAAAATTCACCGAAAAAAAAGAAGACTTGTCACAGATTTCAGATTTGAATCAATTTCTTGAAAAATTTGTTTTGGCGATGAAAAACGGAGTGAACTTTTTGCAAAAAGAAAAATATTTTGCTATCGTAATCGGTGACGTTTATAAAAAAGGCGAAGTCGTTCCTTTGGGGTTTTATGTTATGAACACAATCAAGCAAAATTTCAAATGCAAACTAAAGGGAATTATCGTAAAAAACATCGAAGGCAACCGCGGCAAAATCGGTGCGCAGGGAATTTGGAAATACCGCGCATTAAAAAGCGACTATTATTTGTTCAAGCATGAATATATTTTTGTATTTAAGAATGAAAGATAAAGGAACTCCGTAAAAGCAAAAGTAAGTGTGTGGAGTTTTTCTGACAAGTTCAACTCCAACATTTGGATTTATTTCCAAAATATTTTTATGTGAATAGGGCAAAATGTGCACAAATGGTGCACCATTTTGTTTGAAAAGTTTGCGTTGCAAACTTTAACATATTGTTGCGTTTCTTATTTCATTGTAGAAAGCGCGCCAAATTTCTTCGAGTGTTGAAACACTTTTCAAATTTTTTTACAGGAGTTTTATTTATGGAAAAAATCGCTTCTTTTACCGTGAACCATTTGACGCTGGAGCCTGGCGTTTACGTTTCGCGCAAGGACAAACGCGATGGCGTTACCGTGACGACTTTCGACCTGCGGATGACCGCGCCGAACCGAGAGCCGGTGATGAACACCGCCGAGATGCACACAATCGAACATTTGGGCGCGACATTCTTGCGCAACGATTCCCAATGGAAAGAAAGCGTCGTCTACTTTGGGCCGATGGGCTGCCGCACGGGATTTTATCTCGTGATGTTCGGGGATTTGACTTCCGCGCAGATTGCGCCGCTCGTAAAAAAGATGTTCGAGTTCATCGCGCGATACGAAGGCGAGATTCCGGGAGCCGCCCCCCGCGACTGCGGAAACTACCTCGACCAAAACCTTGCGATGGCGAAATGGCTTGCCGCGCGCTATTTGAAAAACACGCTCGAAAAAATCGACGATGCGCATTTGAATTATCCTGACTGAATTGGATTTCACGCAAGCCAAAAAAATTTCAAGACTAGACATTCCTCAAAAAATTTGATATACTATTTTCCAAATGAGATTGTAATTTTCTTTGCAAAAACTAAAGGCACATTTTTATAAAGCGGCTTGCCTTTAGTTTTGTATGCGAAAGGCGGTTTTTATGATTACTTTGAAATTCGGCGGAACTTCGATGGGAAATGCGAGGCGCATTTTGGATTCCACCGACATCATGATTGAACAGCAAAAAAAGGATCGCGTGAGCGTCGTCGTTTCTGCGGTGGCGGGTGTCTCCAACAAACTTCAGGAAAGCATTGATTGTTGCGAGCGCGGCGAAAATCCCGAACGCTTCGCGGAGGAATTGAGGCAGATTCATTTGGAAATTTGCCGCGAATTGCAGTCGAAGCTTCCGGCGTTCCAAAGCGATTCCGTAATGGCGAGCCTTGAAAAATATTTCGTCGAAATACAAAAACTTTTGACGGCGGTCGTGGCGTTCGGCGAATGCACTGACACGGCGCATTGCCGCATCATGGGAATGGGCGAATTGCTCTGCGTTCCGATTGTGGAAGCCGTCTTGCTCGCAAAAAAGCAAAGCGTCATTGTTTTGAATTCGCGCAAATTCATAATGGCGGCGGGCAACCAAAAAGAAGGCGACGTGGACTATGCGCGCGCCACGGAATTGTTGCGACCTTATGTTGACGGCGAATACAAGTCACAGACGCGCATCCTTTTGTTCCCGGGATTCATCTGTTCTTGGAGCGCGGTGGCGGGCGGCGAAGTCGTTCCCGGCTTGCTCGGGCGCAACGGCTCTGATTTTTCTGCGGCGATAATCGGCGCGTGCATGGGCGCAAAGCAAGTGCAATTTTGGACGGACGTTGACGGCATTTTCACCGCCGATCCGCGAATCGTAAAAGACGCCGTTTTGGTGAACGACATGACTTACGAAGAGGCGATGGAACTCGCTTTCTTCGGCTCGAAAGTGCTTCATCCGAAAACACTCGCGCCGCTTGCGGCGAAAGGAATCGAGGCGTGGAGTTTGAATTCGCTCAATCCGAGCGCGCGCGGAACCCGAATCGGCAAAGGTCCTTATGATGGCACTCTCAACAACAAGGGCGAAATGAATTTCGTGCGCGGAATTTCATGCCTCAAAAAAACTTCGATAATTTCAGTGAGCGGAAGCGGAATGCGCGGACGCGCCGGCGTGGCGGGACGCATTTTTTCGGCGGTTTCCCGCGCGGGCATTTCAGTCCTGCTCATCACGCAATCTTCTTCCGAATATACGATTTCGTTTTGTGTCCGTGACGATTCGGCTCTCAAAGCGAAAGAAGCGATTGCGAAAGAATTCGATTTGGAAATCAGAAGCGGCGTGATAAATCCGATTGAAGTTCATTCGGACTGCGCCGTAATTTCGATTGTGGGCGACGGAATGAAAAAGCAGCTCGGCGTGGCGAGCCGATTTTTCGACTCGTTTGCGAGCGCGGGCGTGAGCATTTTGGCAATCGCGCAGGGTTCGTCCGAGCGTTCAATCAGCGCGGTCATCGAAGGCGAGCTTGGCGACATGGCCGTGCGAATGGCGCACAACTTTTTCTTTGGCACTGAACAGTCGATTCAAGTTTTCGCGTTCGGCGCGGGAAACATCGGCGGCCGCCTTCTCGACCAAATTTGCAATCAGCAAGCCGCGCTCAAAAATCAGGGCATCGACATTCAAGTGATGGCGATTTCCACAATCGAAGGCTTGATTTTGGATGAAAACGGAATCGACCTTTCTTCTTGGCGCGAAAACAAAAATGTGCTCGCCTCAAAAAATGCCGTGGATGAAATCTTGAATTTCGTCCGCGAAAAAAAGCCGCTCAATCCAGTTTTCGTGGACTGCACGGCGAGTTATGATTTGCCCGAAAGATACTTGGACATTTTGGAAGCGGGAATGTCAATCGCCACGCCGAACAAGCGCGCGAATTCCATGGGAATGGATTTCTACAAAAATCTTCGCCGCACGGCGAACAAAAAGCGCAGACTTTTTCTGTACGAAACGAATGTCGGCGCGGGGCTTCCAATCATCGACACTTTGCAAAATCTTTTCAAAAGCGGAGACACTCTCACCGAATTCACGGGAATCATGTCCGGCTCGCTTTCGTACATTTTCGGCAAGTTGGACGAAGACGTTACTTTCAGCAAGGCGGTGCTCGAAGCGAAGGAACAGCGTTTTACCGAGCCTGATCCGCGCGACGATTTGAACGGAATGGATGTGGCGCGAAAGGCTTTGATTATCGGGCGCGAGGCGGGGTTCGAGCTTGAGCTTTCTGACGTGAAAATCGCGAAGGTTTTTCCAGACGATTTCGACACGAGCGGCTCTACCGAAGAATTTTTGGCGCGGCTTCCCGAAATCGACGAATATTTCAAGCAGAAAATTTCCGCGCTCAAAAAGCAGGGAAAAGTTTTGCGGATGGGCGCGCACATCAAAAACGGCGAATGCTCCGTGGGAATGTTTGAAGTCGGCCCTGAAGATCCACTCTATGCCGTTCGCGGCGGCGAAAACGCGTTTGTTTTTTACACGAGGCGTTACCAGCCGATTCCGCTTACGGTTCGCGGCTACGGCGCGGGCGCGGGAGTGACTGCGGCGGGAGTGTTCGGCGACATTTTGCGCACCGTGAGTTTCAATCCGGAAAACAAATCAAGTAATAAGGAGTAAGTAATATCGGCGGACAATTGAGGTCGCGGCTTGTTATGACAAGTGCGTCACAGCAAAAGAATTTATTTTGCGAAAAATATTGCCCCGACCAATCCGTTAATATTACCCATTACTTAAACAGGAGTCGAGTATGGTCATAGTTTTAAAGCATACTATTTCTCAGGCTGAAAAAAAAGTCGTGGCGAATTTTTTGGGCGAACGCAAATTCAAGACGAACGAAATTGCGGGCGAAGAAGAGACAATCATTGCGGCGGTGGGACGGTTGAGCATCGACCCGCGCGAAGTGGAAATCTTGCCGGGCGTGGAACGCGTGATTCCGATTTCAAAGCCGTACAAATTGGCGAGCCGCGAATTCGAGCCGCAGGACACGGTGGTGGAAATTCCCTCTCCGTTCAAGCAAATGATTCGCGTGGGCGGCAAAAGAATTGTCTCGATTGCAGGACCTTGCGCCGTGGAAAGCCGCGAGCAGATGATGAGCATCGCGAAGCGCGTTTCGGAAAGCGGCGCAGTGATGCTTCGCGGCGGCGCGTACAAGCCGCGCACTTCTCCGTATTCCTTTCAAGGTTTGGGCGAAGAAGGCTGCAAAATTTTGAAGGAAGCCGGCGACAAATTCGGAATGCCCGTCGTGACCGAAGTCGTCGCGGCGGAATATTTGCCGGCGATGGAAAAAAGCGGCATCGACTGCTATCAAGTGGGCGCGCGCAACATGCAGAATTTCGAGCTTTTGAAACGACTTGGAAAATTGAAGAAGCCTGTGATTTTAAAGCGCGGAATTTCCGCCACAATCGAAGAGTGGCTCATGAGCGCGGAATACCTGCTTTCTTCGGGAACGGAAAAAGTGATTTTGTGCGAACGCGGAATTCGCACTTATGAACGCGCCACGCGCAACACGCTTGACTTGAGCGCGGTTCCTATTTTGCGCCAACTCACTCATTTGCCGATAATAGTTGACCCCTCCCACGCACTTGGAATCCGCGACAAAGTTCCTTCGATGGCGTTCGCGGCAATCGCGGCGGGCGCGGACGGAATAATAGTGGAAGTGCACTGCAATCCTGAAAAGGCTTTGAGCGACGGACCGCAGTCGCTGTATCCCGAACAGTTCGACAGCCTCATGCGGGACATCGACGCGCTTTCTCCGATTTTGGGAAGGGAAGTGGCGCACTTGCGTCCGAACGTGAAGCCCGTGAAAATTGCAAGCGGGAAAAAATCTGCGGAAGAGTCGCAGCAAAAAATCGTGTGCGCGTTCTGCGGAAAGCGCGGAGCGTATGCCGAGCAAGCCATCACGCGCCACTTTGAAAACGAGGCGACCGCTCTCGCGGTGGATTCGTTCAGGGAAATTTTCCAAAGCGTTTTGGACGGACGAGCGGACTACGGAATGGTGCCGATTGAAAATTCGCTTGCGGGTTCGGTCTATGAAAATTATGACAATCTCGCGGACTTCCATGACATCAGCATTGTAGCGAGCGTCACCCTTCGGATTAAGCATGCGCTTTTGGGCGCAAAGGGCGCGCGCCTCGAGGACATCAAGTCGATTTATTCGCATCCGCAAGGATTCGCGCAGTGCTCAAAATTTTTGGGCGAGCACACGGACTGGAACAAAATTGATTCGGTTTCCACGGCGACGGCGGCGCTTCTCGCTTCGAAAAATCCGAACAAGGACAGCGCGGCCATCGCGAGCGCGGTGAACGCAAAATATTACAAGCTTGACGTTTTGCGCGAGTCAATCGAAGACGACCCGAAAAATTACACGCGCTTTTTCGTCATCGCGGCGAATCATTTCATCGCGAAAAAAAAGGACGACAAATCCGCCTCGCTTGCGTTCCGCGCGCAAAAAGCCGCCGGCATAAAGCCGAACGCCGTTTCGTTTATGTTTTCCACGAAAGACGCTCCCGGCTCGCTTTGCAAGTGCCTCGGCGTTTTCGACAAATTCAAATTGAACTTGTCGCGTTTGGAATCGCGCCCGATTCACGGCGAGACATGGAAATATCGTTTTTACGCCGACGCGGAACTTTCACAGGACGAGCGCACCGTGGATTATGTGAGCCGCGTTTTGGATGAACTTGCGCAAGTGGCGCAGGACGTTCGCTTGCTTGGAGTGTATTCGGCGGAGAGCAGATAAATAAAATAGGTAATGGGTAATAAGTAAAAAGTAATGGCGGCGGATTGATTGCGGCGATATGCCATACAAAAGAAGTCTTGTATTTATGACCAATTTTGTTTTGCTAGTTCGCCAATATTACTTATTCCCTGTTACTTATTACTTGATTAAAGGGGGAAATATGCAAAAATTTGTTTTGTCCGTTTTGGTGGAAAATCATGCCGGCGTTTTGAGCCGCGTTTCGGGACTGTTCAGCAGGCGTGGCTACAATATCGACAGTCTCACTGTCTGCGAAACCAGCAACAAAGGCATTTCGCGAATGACAATCGTCGTGCGAGGCGACGAGCATATTTTGGAACAGATTCAAAAGCAGCTTTCAAAATTGATTGAAGTGATTTCCATCGAAAGCTGCGATTCGAAGAACACGTGCCAACGCGAAACCGCCTTGATAAAAGTGAAGGCCTCGGGCGAAAAGCGCGCCATCATCATCGAAACGTGCGACATCTATCGCGCGCACATCGTCGATGTCGGGCTTGAATCCGTCATCGTCGAAGCCACTGGCAGCGAAGAAAAAATCGACAGCCTCATTCGTCTGCTCGAGCCGTACGGAATTTTGGAATACGCCAAAACCGGGCTTACAGCGATGGGACGCGGCGAAAGCGTAATGAAATAGACACGGGGAGGGGGAAGTCTCCCCCTCGCTCGCACTTTGTTGCTCGCTACCCCTTCTCCTCGTGGGCTATCGCTCCCTAAAACCCCCGCCGCGATGAACGAAGAAAGGGAACGGCGCGTTTTGCAGTCAACAGTTATGAGTTAATAGCGAATATTTGTGCGGACAATGCGCATGGTTTCGACACGCTCAACCGCCCGCGCTTGGTTTTCATTTTTACGATTTAAAATCGCGCGTGATGTTTTTGAGCCACTTTCCGCTTTTGTAATGCGTCACGGGCACAATCATTTTCAGCCATTCGTCGATGTACAAAACAAGGTAGACAAGAACTGGCGGCAAATGCAAAACGAACGCCGCCACAATCCCCGCCGGAATCGAAATGCACCACATCATAATCGTGTCCAAGACAAATCCGAATTTCGCATCTCCTCCCGCGCGGAAAATGCCCGCAATCAAAACGGTGTTTATCGACGCGCCGAGCACCGAAAGACAATTGATGAACAAAAGCGGCGTGAGCATTTTCGTGGCTTCAGGCGTCAAGTCCGCCATATTGAAAAGCAGCGGCCGACAAATCGCCAGAAGCGCGGCTCCCGCCAAGCCCGAAAGAATCGTGATTCGCACGAGGCGCGAAGCGTTTCGTTTGGCGATGTCGTATTGCGCTGCGCCGATTTCCTTTCCAATCAAAATCGCGCCGCCGTAAGCAAAACCAAAGCACGCGATTGTCGCCAAATTGCGAAGCGTGTTCACCAGCGAATTCGCCGCCACCAAATCCGCGCCCAAATGTCCCATAATCACGGCGTAGGTCGCCCAGCCCGCGCCCCAAACGGTCTCGTTTCCGATGGCGGGAAGCGAATAGCGAATGAAATCGCTGAAGAGAATTTTATTTTTCCTGAAAAGACAAGACAAATTCAGACGAAGCGTTTTTATGCGTAAGGCCGCAATTACGCAAAGCGCGACTTCGACGATTCTCGCGATAGTCGTCGCCAGCGCGACTCCGCGAATGCCCAATTTTGGCGCGCCGAAAATTCCGAAGATGAAAATCGCGTTTCCCAAAATGTTCAGCAAAAGCGCAGTCGTCGTGATAATCGTGACAGTCTTCACGCGCTCGATGCTTTTCAGCGTGGCTTGATAAATTCCCGAAAACGAAAGGCACAAATACGAAACGCTTACGATGCGCAAATATTTCGAGCCTTCTTGGATGAGTTCCAAATCGTTCGTGAAAATTCTCATCAGAAAATTCGGAAAGAATCCCGAAAGTATCGAAAAAATTATTCCGACTACGGCAGACAATTTCGCGCCGATTCCGAAAATCGTTTCAATTGAATGAGAATCTTTTTTCCCCCAATATTGCGCGGCGAGCATTATCACGCCCGAAGAAAGTCCAGTATAAAATAAGAATGAAACGAATTGAATATAATTCGCGAGCGACGCGGCAGCAATCGCCGTCTGCCCGATGAATCCAAGCATGACGACATCCGCCGCGCTCACTGCGGCAGTAAGCAAGTTTTGCACCATAATCGGCGTTACGATGGCGAAAAGCGATTTGTGGAATTGCCTGCGCTCAAGTTTGAGTTGTTCGGCGGCAATGAGATTTTCATTCATAAGGCAATATGCTAGCCGATATACTTTTTTTAGTCAAGTAGAAAATTTTCACATCGCCTTCGCAATCACGCCGCCGCCGACAATCACGCCGTCTTTGTAAAGCACCGCCGACTGTCCGGGCGCGACCGCCCTTTGCGGTTCGGCGAATGTTATGAGCCACTTCTCACTTGAAGAAAATCCGTCTGACATCATTTCGACTTGTCCGCAAGAATACCGTTCCACTTTGCAGTGAACCGGCTTGCTCGCCAATCGGATTTTTGCCATCGCCTCGAACGGTTCTGTCGGCTCAATTCCGCCCGGCCAAATGAAATCGTCGGCGATGAGCGCGGCGGAAAAAAGCGCGTCGTCGGGAGCGAGCACGACCACATTGTTTTTCGCGTCAATCGAATGAACGTAAAGCGGACGGTTCGCCGCCACGCCAAGACCTCGCCTTTGCCCGACAGTGTAATGTTCGATGCCCCTGTGCTTTCCCAAAACGCGTCCGTCCAAATCAATGATGTCGCCTTGCTTGCTCGGCACGTCGGAAAAAAGCGCGTCGAAATATTTTTGTCCGACAAAATCCTGGCTCTCCTCGCGGTTCGCGGCTTCGAGTTTTTGCCGTTTCGCCAAATCAAAGACTTGCGACTTTTTCATTGTCCCGAGCGGAAATCTCACCTTTCCCAAAACTTCGGAAGGAATTCTATAGAGAAAATAAGTTTGATCCTTGAGCGAGTCGCTCGCATTGGCAATCATAAACGGGCGCGAGTCCGTCCCAAAAACACCGTTTTCCGGCCGCACTATTTTCGCGTAATGTCCGGTGCAAAAATAGTCAAATTGGATTCCGAGATTTTGCGCGGCTTCAAGCAACACGCCGAATTTTATTTTTTGGTTGCAAATCACGCATGGATTCGGCGTGCGTCCCGCGCGGTATTCTTTTTTGAAATATTCAAGCACGTTTTTTTTGTAAACTGATTTTACGTCTGCGACATGATATTCGATTTCATTCGCCGCGCAAAACGCTCGGCATTCTTCAATGTTTCGTTTTTCGCCTGGTCCGAAGCAAGCGTCTATATTCTCGCCTTCGTCAATTCCAAGAGACTCATCCCAAAGCGACATCGTAACGCCAATCACCCGACAGCCGTTCTGCTTGAGAAGGAGCGCAGTCAATGTGGAATCTACTCCGCCCGACATTCCGACCAAGACACTCGAGCCGGCGGGGGGAAGGGGTTGTTCAATATAAGTCATGATTTCATTTTATCACAAATTCAGCATTTGAACAAGCGAGAAAGATTTCTAAAAAGTGCTATTGCATTTTTATCATAATTATGCTAAAGTATTTTTATGAGGTAAAATGTGGAAAAAACAATCAGACCAGTTTCGGATTTGCGAAATAATTTTGCGGAAATTTCTCGCATTGTGACGGAAACACAAAAGCCAGTTTTTCTCACAAAAAATGGTTATGGAAATATGGTTGTAATGAGCATAGAGTCCTATGAAAATTTGCAGTTCGAAAGCGAAATTTATTCTAAATTGAAAGAAGCTGAAAAACAGGCGACTCTTACGAACGAACGCTTTTCTTCAAAAAATGTTCTTGCAGAATTGAAGACAAAAATAAAAGAATGAAATCGTACAAAATCGAATATCTACCGCTCGCCAAAAATGATTTGCTGGAAATTGTAGATTACATAAGCCATAATTTGAAAAATCCAAAAGCCGCGAATCGTTTGGCAGAAGAAATTATCGGAGAAATCAAAGGGCTTTCTGCCTTTCCATATTCCGCTCCAATCTATATTCCAATTCGTCTGCTCGAGCACGAATATCGCAAACTGCTTGTGAAAAACTATATGGTTTTTTATTGGGTTGAAGAGCGGACGAAAGTTATAACAATCGCCCGCATTTTTTATGCCAAACGCAATTTTGATTCATCGCTGATTTGAAATCAGTTTTGAAACATCGGTGTGGAAAGATATCGGTCGCCCGCGTCCGGGAAAAGCACGACGATTGTTTTGCCAGCCGCCTCAGGGCGTTTCGCAATTTGGATTGCCGCATGCAATGCCGCGCCGCTCGAGATGCCGATGAGCACGCCTTCCTTTTTTCCAACGAGCGCGCCCTTTTCAAAAGCGTCTTCGTTTGTCACGGTGATGATTTCGTCGTAAATCTTCGTATCCAAAACTTTCGGAACGAATCCCGCGCCGATTCCTTGTATTTTGTGCGCGCCTGCCTTTCCTTCGGAAAGCACTGGCGAAGAGGCCGGCTCCACGGCGACGACTTTCACACCCTTGATTTTCTTTTTGAGAAATTGTCCCACGCCAGTCAAAGTTCCGCCCGTGCCAACGCCCGCGACGAAGTAGTCAACTTTGCCGTCCGTGTCCTCGAAAATTTCAGGTCCCGTGCTTTTGAAATGCGCTTCTGGATTCGCAGGATTGTCGAACTGCCCGGGAATGAATCCGTTCGTCTCGGTTTTCAAAAGTTCCTGCGCTTTTTCAATCGCGCCTTTCATTCCTTTCGCGCCGTCGGTGAGGACGATTTGCGCGCCGTAAGCCTTGATGAGCTGCCGTCGTTCCACGCTCATCGTCTCCGGCATTACGATAATCACTTTGTAGCCGCGCGCCGTTCCGACTGACGCAAGACCGATTCCCGTGTTGCCGCTCGTCGGCTCGATGATTGTCGCGCCCGGCTTGAGGCGGCCTGATTTTTCCGCGTCATCAATCATCGCCTTTGCGATTCTGTCTTTCACGCTTCCCGTAACATTGAACAATTCGAGTTTCGCCACAATCCGTGCGGAAAGTCCGAATTCCTTTTCAATGTGAACCAATTCAAAAAGCGGCGTTCGCCCGATGAGCTGATCCGCCGAAGTGTAGATTTTTGCCATTGTTTTCTCCAAATTAGGTAAAATTGAATTTTGCGAATTGACGCAAAACCTATGCGCGAATTTTGTCCATGAAAAATCCGCGACGCTGATTTCAAATCACGTAAACGTAATTTTCTTCGCCTGCGCTTTGTTCCACCAAATCCTTTAGCGAGACGCTTTCAAGAAATCCTTCGATTGCCTTGCCAAGCCCTTCCCACAAACGGCGCGTGCTGATCCTGCCTGTCTTTTTCGGTTTGTCGTCTTCGCCGATTTCAGGCGCGAGGCTCCCCTCGGTGACGCGCAGGATTTCCGCCGCGCTGTATTGCTCCGCCGGCTTGGAAAGCTTGTAGCCGCCTGCAGGTCCGCGCACACTTACAAGAAGCCCCGCCTTGCTCAAAAGTGCCGTAATTTGCTCAAGATATTTTATTGAAATATCTTGGCTTTCTGAAACATCCTTGAGCGCGACGAAGTTGCCGTCCGAACGCTGCGCTACGAAAATCATAAAACGAAGCGCGTATCTTCCGCGAGTTGAAATTTTCATATCATATCATTTTAGCACCTCCATTCAATTTTGTCAATTATTCATATAGAATTAATGGGAAATTGTTTTCTTTGATAAAACGAAATTCCATAAAATAAAATTTCAAACTTTATCAAACGCCTGCTCCAAATCCGCAAGAATATCTTCTATATGCTCTGTTCCAATCGAAAGGCGAATTGTATTTGCAAAAATTCCTTGCTCCAAAAGTTCCGTTTCGGAAAGTTCCGAATGCGTCGTCGTGGCGGGATGAATCACAAGCGACTTGACATCGGCGACATTCGCAAGGAGGCTGAAGATTTTCAGGTTGTCGATAAAACGCCACGCCTCTTCTTTGCCGCCTTTGACTTCAAAAGTGAAAATGCTTGCGCCTCCATTCGGAAAATAGTTTTCGTAAAGAATATGATCGGGGTGACTTTCGAGGGAAGGATGGTTCACCTTTTGCACTTTCGGATGGCGAGACAGAAATTCGACGACTCTCTTTGCATTTTCCGCATGCCGCTCAAGGCGAAGTGAAAGCGTTTCCGTTCCTTGCAAAAGCAAGAACGCCGCGAAAGGACTGATTGCCGCGCCTTCATCGCGAAGCAGAATTGCCCTGATGTAAGTCACGAAAGCCGCCTTTCCCGCCGCATCCACAAATGAAACTCCGTGGTAACTCGGATTCGCGCCAGAAATCGCTTCGAATTTTCCGCTCTTTTTCCAATCAAAATTTCCAGAATCGACAATCACTCCACCGAGCGTCGTTCCGTGTCCGCCGATAAATTTTGTCGCCGAATGAATAACGATGTCCGCGCCGTGCTCGATTGGACGAATGAAAAACGGCGTTCCGAAAGTGTTGTCAATGACCAGCGGAATCGAATTTTCGTGCGCGATTTTCGAAAGCGCATCGATGTCAGGAATGTCGGAATTTGGATTTCCGAGCGTTTCGATGTAAATGGCTTTTGTATTTGGCTTGACCGCCGCTTTCACTTCATTCAAATTGTGCGCATCGACAAAACTCGTCTCCACGCCAAATTTTGAAAGCGTGTGCTTGAGCAGATTGTACGTGCCGCCATAAATTGTTTTCTGCGCGACGATGTGGCTTCCCGCCTGCGCCAAAGCCTGAATCGTGTAAGTTATCGCCGCAGCTCCCGAAGCGAGCGCAAGCGCCGCCACTCCGCCTTCCAAAGCCGCAATGCGTCTTTCAAAAACATCCTGCGTGGAATTCGTCAGCCGTCCGTAAATGTTGCCGGCGTCCCGAAGTCCGAATCTGTCCTCCGCATGTTTTGAATTGTGGAAGACATAAGAAGTCGTGGCATAAATCGGAACAGCTCGAGAATCGGTAACTGAATCCGCCGTCTCCTGCCCGACATGAAGTTGGAGCGTTTCGAAATGAAGTTTCTCGCCCATGATAATCACCTCGCCAAATTTTATTTCCTACTAAATCTATAGGATATGTATATTATACATACTAAATCATAGTTTGTCAATAGGTTTTATAGGAAATTTGTACATTTTTTCGCCCCCTTTCCGTAGAAAAAATTCATGAGAAATGATACAATCGTCTTTATGATAGACGAGGCGAATGCAATCGCGCGAAAACTTTCTTCGTTACTGAAAAATTATTTAAGGAATTCTTGCAATGAAATGGACGCACATTTTTTTTGATTTGGACGGAACGCTGACGAAATCGGGCGCGGGGATTGTGAATTGCGTGAAGTATGCGCTCGAAAAATTTTCAATTTTTGAAAATGATTTTGAGAATCTCAAAAAATTCATTGGCCCGCCTTTGCTTGAATCATTCAAAAATTTTTACGGCTTTTCGGAAGAGGACGTGCGAAAGGCGGTGTCGTTTTATCGAGAGCGTTTTTCCAAAGTCGGAATTTTTGAAAATGAAGTTTACGAAGGAATTCCCGAAACGCTCGAAAAATTGAAAGACTCCAGGAAAAAACTTTATGTCGCCACGAGCAAGCCTGAAATCTATGTTCCGAAAATTCTTTCGCATTTTGATTTGGAAAAATATTTTGTCTTTGCGGGAGGAAGCGACATTGCCGAAACTCGCAAGGATAAGGCTTCCGTGATACAATTTGTGATTGAAGAAAATCATTTGGAAAAGGAAACGCGGAGCGGAAAAATCGTGATGGTGGGCGACAGAAAGCACGACGCGATTGGAGCAGCGAAAAATAAAATCGATTTCGCAGGCGTTTTGTGGGGCTACGGCACGCGCGAAGAATTGGAAGAAAATGGCGCGACGAAAATTTTGGAAAACGTGAAAGATTTGCTTGAGATGTAGGATTTGCTTGCGAAATGATTTTGCTCCCTAATTTTCAGCAAAGAAAAAAGTATCAACTTTCGAGTTGCTGAAAAAATCGTTTCGCAGTGAAACAAGAAACGACAGTAAATAGACAAGTTTCTTGCAGAAACTCGGATTAAATACAGCGGCACTATTTTGACGCTGTATTTAAATGCTCGCAATTATGACCGAAAGACATTCCTCTGCAAAGGCAATCTCGAGACTGCAATTTTTGTTGTAATTGATATCATTACAACTACTGTCAAAATTTATGCAAAATGCTCACAGAGATTTTAATTTTACTTTTCAAAAAATCATTCATCAATTTCTATCCAATCCCAAAACGCCGCGTCTTCCTGTCCCATCCGCCAAAACGCGATGTTGGAAAATCCTTGAGACTGATACATTCTACAACGCTGCACAAGCGAAGTCGCATCTTCATAATATTGAATTATTTTTACTGTCGTTTCAAATTCAAAATAGGGAACGCCGTTCTCGCGTTTTATTTCTTTGACGTTGTTTTCGGAAAGTCTTCGGTTTGAGCCATTGAATGCCCATGCGCGCGCGGGGATGTCTCCTTCGGTTATCCAACTCCTTCCATAAAAAGGCACGCCGATGATATATTTTTCTTGCGGCAAAATGCTGAGCGCGTATTCGCCAATTCGCTTGCACCAATCCATCGAAGCAGGCGAACCTGGCGCGCTCGTCGCCCAATGTTCGTCGTAAGCCATAATCATAACTTTGTCGCAAATTTTCGCGAGGCGTTCGTAATCCTCCACATCGTTTTGCAATTTTTTTGTCCGCGCGTGGACGCAAACCGTGAGCTGTTTCGAACCGAGACCTTTTTTCAAAAGCCGAAGAAATTCCGCGAAATCTTCGCCGTCCAATTTCGGAACAAGTTCGTAGTCAATTTGCAAGCCGTCAAAATCTTTGGAAGCGGAAATCAAATCTTTCACAAGTCGGTCGCGTTTTCCAAACCGCGCGTCAATCACAAAATGCGTGAGCGAGCGGCTTTGGCACACCGCCACCAAATGAACTCTGCCTTTGAAATTTTTTACAAGGCTGCGGGAAGGGGCGCGCTCGAGATTTCCGTAGCAATCCACTTCCACGGCGAAAAGTCCGATGTCAGTGAGCGGCGCATCGCGTTCCCAATCGCCCACGCGTTCGGCGAGCACATATCCCCAAATTTCCTTGAAGCGAACTTTGTCGCCTTCCACTTTGTTCCAACGATAAGGATGCGTGTAGCCCTTGAGCATCGTCGCATCGGGAAAATCTTTTTCTTTGAAAATTTCATCTTCCAAAGTTGGCGGCTCAATGGCGGCCGACTTTTTCGTCTTTTTTTTAGAACACGCGCTTTGCAAAAAGAAAATCGCGACAATAAAAATCAATAAAAAAATCTTGAAATTTTTTTTCATCCTTTTCCTCACAATTCTTCAAATTTATGATTTGATTATTTTGTACATCGGATTTTCGCCGGGCAGAAATTCCAAAATATTTTTTTCGCAGGCGAGCGCTTCGCTCGGATCGTGCGTCACATGAAGCAAAGTCGTCGTACCGCTTTCGGCAATCGTTTCAAGCAAGTCAAGAATTTTCTGGCGAAAATTTTCGTCAAGCCCGTGGCACGGCTCGTCCAAAATCAAGATTTCAGGCGACTTCACCGAGGCGCGCAAAATCAAAATCGCGCGCTGCTCGCCATAACTCAAATTGTTGAACTGCTCGTTTTCGCGTCCAACAAACCCACCGAGCGCGAGCCATTTTTTCGCCGCCGCGATTTCCACGTCGCCCGCCGCCTCGTACAATCCAATCGAATCATGGAAGCCCGAGACAATCACGCCGAGCAAACTTTGTCCGACCATCCTGTATTCCACATGCAGGCGATACGAAACGATTCCCAGCCGCCGCTTGATGTCCCAAACCGTTTCGCCCGAACCACGCCGCACGCCGAAGATTTTCACGTCGTTGCAAAAGACCTGCATATTGTCGCCAGTAATCAATTCCAAAAAAGTCGTCTTGCCAGAACCGTTCGGTCCGCGAATCAGCCAATGCTCGCCACCTCGCAGCGTCCAGTTCAAGTCGCGCAAAACGCGATGCTCACCCCAGCCGACATTCACGCCGCGCATTTCCACGAGAATTTTTTCGGCAGATTTTTTTTCGCTTGAAATTTTTCCCGAAAAATTTGTTTTAGAATTTGAAAAAGTCAAATCTTGAATTTTTTCTTTGAATTCAATTTTATTTTTTTCACGCAAATCGGAATTTTCTTTTTGCCGTCGCGCGAAAATTGTTTCGTATTCGTCGCGGCTTCCGCAAAAGAAAACAGCATTTTCCGAAAATTCCAAAACGCAATTTATCGACTTCGGAATTTCATTGAAGCGTTCCATCGACAAAATCATTCGCGGAAAAGTGTCGTTCGCCTCGCAAGAATTTTTCAATTGCCGCGTCGCGATACTGTCAAAAAAATCCAAAAGAATTTTTCGGCTCTGCGCGTCCAAGCCCGCGAAAGGATCGCTCAAAATCAAAAGCCGTTTTTTTCCCAAAAGCGCGCGGCACAAAAGCGTCCTGCGGATTTCGCCAGTGGAAAGATATTTCAGCCCGCGATCCAAAACAGTTTCCACGCCGCACAGTTTTACTTCGGGAAAATTTTCCAGCCGCGCCGTATATTCGGGAATTTCGAATGTGCCGTTTTTCTGCCGCCGAATTTCCTTTCCCAAAATTCCTTCGCACAAAAAAATTCGCGCCGTCCTTCCGTGATCCACGCCGCCTTCCACATATTCGCTTTCATCGTTCGCGCGCTCTTCTTCAATCAGCGCGGCGGCTTTTTCCAACGAAATGATTTCCACGGAATTTTCAAATATGTTCGAAAAAAACGCGCCTTCTTTGTTCGGAACAAACCGCGCGCCATTGCCAGCGAGCGCGTTCAAAAAATTCACTTTGCCGCTTCCATTCGCGCCGATGACAAGCCACGCTTCGCCCGCGCGCATTTTCCAAGAAACATTTTCAAGCAAAGTTCCGTGCGCGTTTTCAATTCTGCATTCGCTTATCGAAATGAGATTTTTCGAATTATTCGGCTCGTCGTTCATAGAAAATTTATCGGTAATTTTTTTCATTTAATTTATTTAAAATGCAATTTTCCCTTGAAAAAAAATTACATTTTGCCGATAATAAAATTGTCATTAAAATGCAAAAATATCAAGTGGTTCAAATTGTCGTTGATAATTTGAACTCGCATTTTTTATTATTTAATAATTCAAGGAGGAAATTTTTTATGAAAAAATTTTCATTTTTTTCAATTATTCTCTTCGCAAGTTTTTGCGCTTTCGCAACTGACGATTCGCCTTTTTTGCATCCGCAGCCGCATGGCGGAGTAAAAAGCTACACGGAAACCAATTTTGAAATCACGACAAAATTCGGCGATTATTACAAAACGCCTCGGGTGAAATTTCAGCACAATTTTAATGAAAACGGTCTCGAAACTGAATCCGTCGAATATTCGGCGACGAACAAATTGATTTCCAAAACCATATACACATACAATGATGATGGAAAAATCGCTTTGCAAATTTGCTACGATGACAAAGAAAACGCCATCTGGCAAATTTCCACTACTTTTGATTCAAACGGTGACAAACTTGAAGAATCCGAATTCGACGGAAAAGACAATTTGACAGGAAAGTCTGTCTACAAAAACGAAAGCGGAAATCTTGTGGAAGAAACGTATTACAATTCCAAAGGCGAATTGATTTGGAAAAATATTTACAAATATTCCGACGCAAATCAGCTGGAAGAATCGTTTTCGTATTTTTCGAACGGTCGGCTTGACACAAGGTGCACATACAAATACGACAAGTTCGGAAAGCTTTTGGAAATAACTTCGTTCGACGCATCGGACAAAATTCTCAGCAACGAAGTTTTCGCCTACAATGACGATGACACGGTGAACGAATACACAGTTTACGGCGCGGACGGAAAACGGCGAACGCGGATTTTCTACAAATACGACGAAAACAAAAATTGCGTAAAGTCCACGACATACAACGTGGCGCAAAAATTCGGCACGACCGTAAACGAAATGGTCGACCAATCCGACTTCGAATACGAATACCGATAGTTTTCATTTGTGAAAAACTCGGCGTAAAATCGGCGGCGCGAATCAGTTCGCCTATTCTAAATATTCCTCAAAAAGCGGCTGGGATTTTACGAATTCCTCGGCCGCAATTTCGTAGTCCGCCCAAGTGGAAAGAAAACATTTTTGCGCACCCGGAAAAAAAATCAAATCGGTCGGAATCACATAATTGTAGTCGATTTGCTTTTCGATGAAAAAGTCGCGCATGTTTTGAAGATTGCTCGCAAGGACATAGGCGATATACGATGAGCAGACGAATTTGAATTTTTCTTCTTCGTTCGGATCGACATACCCCTTTTTCGAAGGAATGCCACCGAAATTTCGCGCGGCGGCAGTTTTTTGGCTTTTGCGCTTAACTCCCCAAAATCCGAGCGGAAGATTTTGCGGAATGAAATATTTCACTTTTGCCTCGGCGTAGTCGCGCTCCAAAAATTGCTTCGTGGCTTCATATTCCTCCGCGGAAACTTTTATGGCGAGCGTCATTTGCAACGACGTGTATTTGTCGCACATTTTCATATACCTGTTCGTTTCGGTATTCAAGCAAGATTCGTGTTTCAAATCCTGCGGCTTGTAACGAGTGAGGCCATAGAAATCATCGTGCAAATCAAAACCAATCGCAGTGTGGCTGAAATCATAATCCGACGGATCGACAGAAGCGATGAGACCTTTCAAAATGTTCACGCCGCTCAGCTTGTTTTTGTAATTCGGAAAATACAAGCGCAGAAAAATGAATTTTTCACCTTCCGAAAATTCGTCTTTAAAATCCACATCATAGATTTTAAAGACTTCGTCCTGCGCATTTACTTCAAGTCCGCCGGAAAGAATTTGCGTTTGTTCGTCGGCAAATTTCGTGGAACGGCATCCGCCGAACGCAAAGAGAAACAATGCCGTAATGACGAGAAAAAATATCGCGTGTGTGGTACGGAACTTCATCATAGGCACAACGTCATTTTGTTTTTTGCATTGCCCGTCCACGCAAGCAAAATTCCCACTAAACTTCGCGTGGAAATGTGAACACAATTTTTTGCTTTCAAAAACATTCATAATTGGCGTTCATTATATCAAAAAAAAAAAATTAGAAAAGTGGAAAGCGTTGAAAAGATTTAATCATAAATCGTACTAATACCAACAAGCTGCGCAACCAAATCCACTTCGTATTTTTTCATTGCCGCCACGAATTGTGAAAAATCTTCCGCGCCTTGCAAAATTGGAACGCCGAGTGTTTTCATCGTGCCGCCCATTCCGCGCAATGTGCCAAGCGTGAATTCCTCCACTTCAATTTGCACAGAATTGTTTGCATAAACTCTTTTGGGGTAAACAAAAATTCCTTCGGGCGCATTCAAAACATGCATATATGAAATTACTTGCGACAAATCAGCGGCATCAGGATTGCGCTCGTCAAATTTTTTGTACTTCGCGTCCAACACGATTTTCCCTTCCGCATAAAAATCTGGAATAAATTTTCCAAGCGTTGTGCCGTCGCTTGAACTTTCACTTTCAAACGGACTGAATGAATTTTTTCCAATTTTGTTTTCACCATGAACAAGTTTAGGAATTTTCGTGCGAAAAATCTCCCACAAAAATTCCTCCCAAAGCCACGCGCCGTCAAAAAGAATTCCGCAGATGTGTTTTCCGTCTTGTCCGAAGCAAAGTTTTTTACGCAACAAAATCATTCGGCACAATTTTTGAAGCGAAATGTATTTTGAGAAAAAAGCGGCGCGAAGTGGCTTTAAATTCCGCGCGATAACTTGCTGTCGTTCTTGCCTTTTGTAATTTTTGGTGGCGGCAAAAATTTTTTGCACATTCTCACGCGTTGGACTTTCGCGTAAAATTCCGTAAAGCGAATTTTCTTTTATAAATTCAATCGTGTGGCGGATGAGTTGACTTACATCATTATCGAAAGAATATTCGCGAGACCGGTAGGCAACTTTTCCAGCAAACGGAAAATTCTGCGCAATCTGCCGCGGAATTTGAATCGTACCTTTTACATTCGTATCGTTGCGCTCAAAAATTTTGTATTCGCGATAAATGCCTTGCGTCATAGCAGAATTCAAAAAATGCGGAAAAAGGAAAAGCAGGAAATCAAAAATTTTTTCGTCGGCAGAATGAGTTTTAAAATCAAATAAATTGAAGTGAAAAATTTTTTGCAGCATATAATGCAAAAAATAATCTTTCTTGCTGGAATCAAAGCGCGAATAAATTTTGAGTTGCGTGTTTTTGATTCCAACAAATCCCATCAAGTTGCCTGTGGAAATTTTCGCGCTGGAAAAATTGTCGGAGTTTTCAAGCGTGAAAATTTTTTCATCGCCGATTTTATCGTTCGCAGAATTCAAGTCTTGCGGAAAAATCAAAAGATTGTTTTTTTCCGAAACCAACTCGTCGATTTTTTTGTTCGCAATGGAAGAAATGTTTTTTAAATCCGAATCACTTGCCTGCGGAAATCCGGAAAATTGCTTTTTAGCGTTGTCGGAAATTTCAAGCAACATTTTAATCGCATTTCCCCATGCAATTCATCACGACGCTGACCATCATTTCTTTTTCTTCTGGCTTCGATTCGGCAATCATAATTGTAAGCGCAACCAGCGTAAAGTCTGAAATAATTTTTTCGCCGTCCGCATCAAAGAGCAAATTGTTTCGGTCCAAAAAATGCAGGAACATCGTCGCGGCAATTCTTTTGTTTCCGTCAGAAAAACTGTGATTCTTCGTGACAAAGTAGAGCAAATTCGCAGCTTTTTCCCGCGCACTCGGATAAACATCCTTTCCACCGAAAGTTTGGTAGATATTGCCGATAGAGCCTTTGAACGAATCATCCTTCTCGTTGCCGAACATTTCGCTAGTTTGCGCGAATTTCATTCCGTCAATAATTTTGCGACACTCCTCGTAAGTCAAGACATAAGTCGCATTTTCACCAATGGGACGTCTCATCGTCTGGTGGTCGTAATCATCAAGCAAGTTTAGAGCTTTGGTATAACGGCCAATCACATCCAGCACCTGCTTTGAGTCAAGCGATTTTTCCGAACGCCTTAAAATTTCGATGACCTGTCCAAGTTGTTCAAGCCGCCTGTCGTTCACCACATAGCCTTTCATAATGTACTGTTTGAGAATGGAATTAGCCCAACGACGAAATGCGATACCACGCTTTGATTTTACGCGATAGCCAACAGAAAGAATCATATCAAGATTGTAGTATTCAACTTGATATGTTTTCCCATCAGCGGCAGTTGTCGCAAAATTTGCGACAACTGAAAATTCCAAATTTTCCGAAAGTTCCTCTGTCAACGCATTTGCAATATGCTTGCCGATTGTCTTCACATCACGATCAAAAAGTTTCGACATCTGTTGCCGGTTGAGCCACACTGTTTCTTGGTCTATAGAAACAGGCACTTCAAGTGTAATGTCATCCACCGTGAACAAGACAATGTTATTTTCCATAACGAATTATGCCTCTTATAAATTTTCTTGTGATTTCTCTTCCGCTGAATTTTCTTGCTCAAATGTCGCGCGCAATTTTTCCATCTTTTCTTCAGCATCATCTTCGCCGCGAAGATACTCGCGCAAAAGTCCTTTGAGTTTGCATTCCCACAGTTCGGAAAAATTCGCATCGTCGCTGTTATAGTCAATAAAATAAGACGCGCCGATGTGGAATAAAGAATTCAGACCACCGATTTCGGGATTGGACATCGCGTCGTTCAACGCTTTCATTTTTTGGAACGCTCGCCCCATAATTCTCATATTTTGCGCGGAATTCTCCGCCGTGATTTCTTTGAACAAAAATCGCCTTCGGAACGCAAAGTCCAGCGTATCCACTGATCGGTCGATGTCGTTCATCGTACCGATGATGTAGACATTTTTTGGAATGAAAAATCCGTTTTTGAAAGCATCGCCTTCTTCCACCAAATTTTGATATTGTGTTTGGATCAAGCCTTTTTCGCCACGATAACTCGGTTCGATGCAAAAGAAAAGTTCGCCAAAAATGCGCGAAACTTCCCCGCGATTTATTTCGTCGATGTGGAAGATGAAAGGAGCGGAATCTGATTTGCTCCATTTTTTTGCGCTTTCCCTTATTGCTTCTTCTACGATATTTGCACTGAACGTAATACAATCTTCAGCAGAAAAACGTTTGTTGGAATTAAAAATTTTTGGAGACTCTGAAAATTCATATTCATTTTCATCCCACTGTTTAAAATAATATTTTTTCTGATTAGTGGCAATTATAGGCTCGCCATTTGCAATTACATAAGTCAAAAAATCTCGTATTTTTTCTTCAGATACTTCTGGGTCTTCAATTTCCTGCTTTGCTTCCAACGCGTCTTTGCAAAATTCCTTGAACGCGCCGTCCTTGCGTTCAAAGCGCATATTGCCATTTTCATCGTTACCGATTGGGCGCAAGCCTTCCACAAAATCAGCGTAGTCATAACTCGGATGGAATTGTACCATTTTGTAATGCGAATTGAATTGCGTGATTTGCTCAGACTGCATTCTTCCGTTTCCGTCAAGATCAATAACATCAAAATTATCATTGGGAAAAATCATTTTGAGCGCGATTTGCTTTGCTAGATATGTTTTTCCCGTTCCTGGCGCGCCGTGCAGAATGAGGTTTTTGTTTTTGAAAAGAAGCGCGGCTATGTCAGTCAAAAAATTGATTTTACATTCGTTTTGTGTTTCCGGTGTCATTTCCATTTCTTCCATTGCGCGAACAAGTTCGTCCTTCAAGGTCCATTCAAAATTGCCGTTATCCACATATTTTCCATTCATCACAATTGACCAAAATGTATCCTTTCCATTTTCATCAACTACTTGAATTTGCAAAACAGAAGCGATTTTTTTTGCAAACTGCATCACAATCGCATTGATACTTCTATAATCTGAACTATGTTTTTCCGCGAGTGCCTTGCATGTCGATTTATGATTTTGCTCATTGTAGAACCAAGTTAAGACTTTTCTCCGCTCGTCTGTCATGATTTCGTCATCGCAAATAATTTGTTTCCAATCTTGCACCGAAATTCCAGTGTCGCAGAAACAATTGCCGCTCTCATCAATTTTCAATTTTCTTTTCATCTAATTTTTTGTCGCTTCGCTCCTAGCAATGACGAACCTATCAAGCGTTCTGAAATATACAATAGTTTTGTATATCTTCCAATAGATTTTCATAATGGTTTCCGTTCTTTTCTTGTCAAAATTATTTATGGCAAGCATTCCGTCATTAAGAACCAAAACAGTCTCCGCAGTATTCACGTCTTCAAAGCAAACATCATTGTCGGTGCATTTTATATATATTCCGTCCTTTTCGCAATAGTCGTGTCGCATAATTTTTTTCCTTACTTTCCCGCCGCCCCCCCCTCCATCACTATTGCCTGCGACCCAAAGCGTCGCTCAAATCTCCACCTCGCCGTCAAAGCACGACTGCGTTCCGCCCGACAGGAAAACCGTTTCGCCGGTGTATTTGACAGTCAAATTTCCACCGCGAACTCTTACCGTGATGTTTTGGTTTATCGGGCAAAATCCGTTCAAAACCGCCGCGATTGCCGCCGCGCACGCTCCAGTTCCGCATGCACATGTCTCGCCATTGCCGCGCTCCCATGTCCGCATCTTTAATTCATTCGGACCTGCCACGCGCACGAATTCCGTGTTCGTGCGATTCGGGAACGCCGCGTGATTTTCAAAAAGCGGACCGAGCGTTTCAAGCGGCTCTTTGTCCACGAATTTGCTGAACACGACGCAATGCGGATTTCCCACGCCGACGCAAGTCACATTGTATTGATTTCCGTCCACCAAAAGCGGCGCGTTCAAGACGGCGCGCTTCGGCAAAAGTTCTGCGCTTTCCTTGTTCATTTCGGAAAGCGGCACTTCGCTCTCTTCCAAAGTCGTGGGAAGCGTTCGGCTTTCAAAAGTCGGACGACCCATGTCCACCGTGACGGAAGTGACCTTGCCGTCCTGCTTGTAAAGCACCAAAGTTTTCACGCCGCTTTCCGTTTCAATTTTAATCATTTCTGTGGCATCGCTTTTCTTTCCGTGCTTTTCCTGAATGCCTTTGATGTTGTTGTCGTACAAATATTTTCCCACGCAGCGAATCGCGTTTCCTGCCACTCGGCTTTCCGTTCCGTCAAGATTGAAAAAGCGCATTTTCGCATCGGCGATTTCAGAATTTTCGATCAACACCAAACTGTCCGCGCCAATCCCCCCGCTTCTTCTGTCGCACAAACGAACGGCAAGTCCCGCAGGATTTTTCACTTCATTTTCCATCGCGTTGATGACGATGAAATCGTTTCCGGTGGAATCCATTTTCGTGAATTTGATTTTTTGCTTTTGCGTGCGCAACGTGTTGATGTTCACGAGTTCGACATTTTCCGCCGAATATTTCGACTTGAGACAATTCGCAAGCGCGTTCGCCGTGTCAAGCGAAGTGAGGCACGGAATGTCTCGCTCCACGGCATGGCGGCGCATTTTCACCGAGTCGGCGCGCGGGTCGCGGCCTTTCGCCGAAGTAGAAATTATATAGTCGACCTTTCCCGAATCCAACAAATTCAAAATATTGTTTTCGGGATTCTCGCTGATTTTGTTCACGACTTCCACTTCCATTCCAAAGTCGCGCAAAGTCTGCGCGTTGCCTTCGGTGGCGAAAAGTTTAAAATTCATGTCGTAGAATTTTCGCGCCAGTTCCGGCAATTCGTAGCGGTCGGTTTTTCTCACGCTGAACAAGACTCCGCCCGAACGCTTCATGTTGTAGCCCGCGCCGATCAAACCCTTGAACAAAGCCTCTTCCATCGTGTTTGCGATTCCCAAAACTTCGCCCGTGGATTTCATTTCAGGTCCCAAGTGCGTGTCCACGTCCATCAATTTTTCAAAACTGAACACGGGAACTTTCACGGCGAAATACGGCGGGATTTTGTAAAGCCCCGTGCCGTATCCCATGTCGCGGATTTTTTCGCCGAGCATCGCGCGCGTGGCAAGTTCCACCATCGGCACGCCCGTAACTTTGCTGATGTACGGAACGGTTCGGCTCGAACGCGGATTCACTTCGATGATGTAAAGGTCGTTGTTGTAAATCAAATATTGAATGTTCACCAAACCTTTCGTGCCAAGTTTCAGCGCAAGGTCGCGGCTTTGGTTCACGATTTTTTCGCGGAGAACGTCGTTCAAATTCCAGCTTGGATAAACGGCAATCGAATCGCCCGAATGGATTCCGGTGCGCTCGATGTGTTCCATGATTCCCGGAATGAGCACGTCCTCGCCGTCGCAAATGCCGTCCACTTCCAGCTCGATTCCCATCATATATTGGTCAATCAAAATGGGATTTTCGATTCCGTGCGACAAAATGATTTTCATATATTCGCGAACGTCGTCGTCGTTGAAAGCGACAATCATGTTCTGTCCGCCCAAAACATAACTCGGCCGCAGCAATACAGGATAGCCCAATTTCGCAGTCGCGTCCAAAGCTTCGTCCAGCGTGAGGACGGTCAAGCCTTTCGGACGCTTTATCGAAAGCCGCTCGCAAAGCTCGTCAAAACGCTCGCGGTCTTCCGCCAAATCAATCGCGTCCGCGCTCGTCCCCAAAATGCGGATTCCCTGCGAATCCAAAAAGTTCGCGAGTTTGATCGCAGTGCCGCCGCCGAACGCGACGACCACGCCGAGCGGCTTTTCCGTCGCAATCACGCCCATCACATCCTCGGGAGTAAGCGGCTCAAAGTAAAGCCTATCCGCCGTATCAAAATCCGTGGAAACGGTTTCGGGATTGTTGTTGACAATCGCGACTTCATAGCCGAGTTTTTTGAGCGACCAAACGCATTGAACCGAGGCATAGTCGAATTCGATTCCCTGTCCAATGCGAATCGGACCTGAACCAAGCACGACGATTGTCTTATTTTGCCGTTGTCGTTCGCTTCGCGAACTTACCGAGTTTTCGCTCGCGCAAAAACTCGCGGCACTTGCGGTGGCACATTCTGTCGAAACCACGCCGTCCACGCTTTTTTCGCCATGCAATTCTTCCAAAAATTTTGCCGCCTCGTTTTCTTCGCCAAAGCCGCCGTAAAAATACGGCGTTTCCGCGTTGAATTCGCCCGCGCAAGTGTCAACCATTTTATAAGAAATCGGCACGTGCGCCACTTTGCCATCGCCATTACGAGCCGTAGGCGAAGCAATCGTTTCATCAATGGATTGCTTCGTCGTTCCGCTCCCCGCAATGACATGCTCGCTTTGCGAATTTTCCGCGAGAATTTCGCGCGCCAATTTTTCCTCGGCAAGATTTCCGCCCGAGCCGACTATTTTCTTTCCGGTAAACTTTTCGATTACGACATCGGGATAGCCGAGCCGTTTCGCCTCAAGGTACAATTTTTGAGTGAAATCGCGCGAGCCATTTTTCACCTCGCCGAATTTTTCTTCCATCGTCACGAGCAGATTCAACTTTTCCAAAAACCATTCGTCAATCATCGTGACTTGATGGATTTCGGCGACGCTCATGATTTTTCGCTTCAACGCCTGGAAAATCGCGAAAAGCCTTTGGTCGGTGCACTCGCCCACTCGCTCGCGAATTTTGTCGTCGCCTTCCTGCGCGAACGCCGGCAAGTTCAGCGAAGTCACGCCAATTTCCGCGCCCCGCACCGCCTTCATCAAGGCTTCTTCGAACGTGCGACCGATTGCCATCACTTCGCCCGTCGCCTTCATCTGCGTTCCCAATTTGCGCGCGGCGTATACAAATTTGTCAAAAGGGAATTTCGGGAATTTTACGACGACATAATCCAAAACCGGCTCGAAGCAAGCCGCCGTTTTTTTCGTGACAAAATTCTGGATTTCGTCGAGAGTGTAGCCAATCGCAATCAGCGCGGCCACTTTCGCAATCGGATAGCCGGTGGCTTTTGAAGCCAATGCCGACGAGCGCGAAACGCGCGGATTCACTTCGATGACAGCGTATTCAAAACTTTCGGGGTTCAGCGCGAACTGGCAGTTGCATCCGCCTTCGATTTTCAGCGCGGAAATTATGTTGAGAGCCGCCGTCCGCAACATTTGATATTCTTTGTCGGAAAGAGTCACCGCCGGCGCGATTACAATCGAATCGCCAGTATGCACGCCGACCGGATCGAAATTTTCCATTGAACAAACCGTGATGACATTTCCCGCCGAATCTCGCATCACTTCGAATTCGATTTCCTTCCAGCCTGAAATGCATTTTTCCACGAGAATCTGATGGATGGGCGAACGATGCAAGCCGTTGTGCGCGATTTCGTTCAAGTCGGATTCATTGTAGCAGATGCCGCCGCCCGTGCCGCCGAGCGTAAACGCGGGACGAATTATCGCGGGAAATCCGATTTCATTTTTGACGAATTCTTCCGCATCCTCGTAATTTGTAACGACCTTCGAAGGAATGCACGGCTCGCCAATCGAAAGCATCGTGTCCTTGAACATTTGGCGGTCTTCGGCTTTGTCAATCGTTTCGGGCACCGCGCCCAAAAGCCGTACGCCGTGCTTTTCCAAAAATCCGCTTTTCGCCAATTCCATCGAAAGCGTCAAGCCCGTCTGTCCGCCCAAAGTGGACAAAAGTGAATCCGGCTTTTCTTTGAGAATGATTCGTTCAATGACTTCGGGAATGAGCGGCTCGATGTAAATCGCGTCCGCCATCGAATGATCCGTCATCAGTGTGGCAGGATTTGAATTGACAAGCACGACTTTCAGCCCTTGTTCCTTGAGCGCCTTGCAAGCCTGAGTTCCGGCGTAGTCGAATTCCGCCGCCTGACCAATCACGATCGGACCTGAACCGATCACCATAACTTTGTGGATATTTTTGTTTAAAGGCATACTAAAAGCACATTGTAGCAAATTTTCGGAAGTTTGACTAGAGGGAAACGAAAGTTAAAGCAAATGCGCGAAGAATTTTTCGCAAAAAAAATCCCTCACTGACAATTCGCTTCGCTGGCATAAAACTCGCTTATTTATTGCCTGCTCACGCAGGCGAAATGAAGTTCCTCGGAAATTGACATTTCCTGCGAACTTCATTTTTAGGGAAGATTTTCTAAACTTTTATTTTTTCGTGCCGACAATTTTATTGGAGTGTAAACTATGATTTCAAATATTACCAATTTGAATCCATACAGTTATCATATCTCATCGAGCGGTGCGAGCGGAAAACTTTTTGTGCCCGTAAAACCGTCGTCGGTCATTTACGCCCAGTTCGACCACATTTCGGGAATCGCCGCGCGGAACGGACAACACGGAGTGTCGGTTTCGAAAATTCAAATTCTCAATACGCTCATTGAAAATCTTTCGCGTATCAAGTCGAATCCGAACATGCAAAAAACATTGCAAGTGTCGGAAGAGCAGGCGGACGCGCTTATAAAAAATTATCAGCAGCAAATCGCGCAGGCGGTGCAAGCCTCGCAAGCGACTTTCGCCTTAAGCGGCGCGCGTCCAAATGCCGGCGCGCTTTTTTCGATTGACGCGTAATGCGTTGCTACAAATGTTTTCGCCCGAAAGAATTCTGTCTCTGCTCGTTCGCCGCGCCCCAAATTGAATCTGGCGTGAAATTCATTTTTTTGATGCACCCGAAAGAAGCAAAACGCCAGCGCACTGGAACAGGAAGACTCGCGCACATTTGCCTCGCCGATTCTGAAATCTTGCAGGGCTTGGAATTTTCCGAAAACGCGCGGCTTCGCGAATTGCTCGGCGATGAAAAATTTCTTCCGGTCCTGATGTATCCGGGAAACGACGCTTGGAGCGTGAACGATGAAAATTTCGTAAAGTTGCTTTCGTCAGAAAATCGCGAAAAAAATCAAAATGAAAAAAATTGCGAATCGCGCGAGCAAAAAATTTTGATGCCAATCATCATCGACGCGACTTGGTTTTGCTCGCGGAAAATAATCGAGCACAACGAATTTTTGCTTGCGCTTCCGAAGCTTTCGTTCGCGCAAAATTATTCTTCGATTTTCACGTTCAAGCACGAGCCGCGTCCCGAATGCGTTTCCACAATAGAAACATGCTACTATTTGATAAAGGAATTGCAGGCGGCGAAAATCGTCGCGCAAAGCGTCAATCCCGAACCGCTTATGGCGATTTTCAAAAAACTCATTTCAGACCAGTTGCGCGCGGAAAACGAGCGTGTGCAAGGCTTGCGCCCAAGCACGCACGGCTACGACTGGAAGTACAACAAGATTCGCGAGATTCCGAATTTTTAAATTACATTTTCCATTGGCACTTTTTCAAATCAACGTGCATATCGTCTTTCATCTGAACGCCTTCTGTTTCAAGCAAGATTCTCTGCTCGCTCCAAGCCGGCACAAGACGACCGGCATGATTTACCACGCGATGACAAGGATAGTCGCCGTAGACTTGCGCCATTCCCAGCACTTTTCCGACGAGGCGAGAATTTTTCTCACGACCTATAAGCCGAGCAATTTGTCCGTAAGTGGCAACTCGGCCTTCAGGAATTTCTTCTACGACAGAAAGTATTTCATAAATCAAGTCTTCGCTTAAAATTCTTTTCATCTGTTTTGTTTGTTCAATTATATTTTAAATAAATGTTCTTTAAAAATCAAGTCCGCAGGAAGTCTCAACTTCCGAGGAACGCAATTTCTCCTGCATGGGCAGGCAAGTATAATAAGCGAGTTTAAAAAAAAACTCGAATTAAAATGAGCGACCAAAATGGCGTTGCTGATTGTAGCACAAGCTTTAAAACAAAGATTCCTCAGCCGAATGTTTTTTACACTAGATATTTTCGGCGATTTATGATACAATTTTTTCAAGAGGACTTATGAGCAATGTTCCTGTAAAATTGGACGACAAGGCGCTCGCAATTGAAACGCAATTCGCGGAAAGCATGCCCGGCGGATTTTTCATTTACCGAGCCACAGGCGACGAGAATTTCATTTATGTGAACAGCGCGACATTGCGGATTTTCGGCTGCGAAACAGAAGGCGAATTCCGCGCGCTCACAAAAAATTCGTTCAAGACGATGGTTCATCCTGACGACATCGAAGAAGTCGAGCGCAGCATAAAAGAGCAAATCGAATCGAGTGTATACGACCTTGACTATGTTGAATACAGAATCATCCGAAAAGACGGACAAGTGCGCTGGATTGTGGACTACGGGCATTTCGTCCACACGGAAATTTACGGCGACGTTTTCTATGTTTTCATTGACGACGCGACGGAAAAGCATCGCCTGCAAATGGAAGACCGCCGCAAGCAAAGCGTCATCGAAGGACTTTCCAACGGCTACAATTCAATTTACCTTGTGAACTTGGAACAGCGCACGATGACGCCCTACGCATGGGACAAGCCGGTCGCCGAGGAAATCATTCGGAACACTTTCAAAGGCTCGCACATCGAACGCGACTTTTACAACACGAACAATGAGTTCGCCGAAAAATACATCATTCCGGAAGATCGCGCCACGTATTTGAAATCCATCGACATCGAAAACATAAAGTCGCACATCGCCCAAAACAAAAACATTCTCTATATTTTTCGCTGCAACCAAAAAGACGGCGACCACGATTACATCCAACTTTCGATTGCGCCGGTGAAAGGCGAAGCGAACTTCGCGGTGCAAGCGCTCAAAAACGTCACGGAGCAAATGCAGAAAATTCAAGACGAAAATATGCAGACGCTCAAAATGGAATTCGAACTGAACAACGCATTGCTCGAAAACAACGCCAAGTCCACATTTTTGTTCAACATGAGCCACGACCTCAAAACGCCAATCAACGCGATTATGGGATTCGCGGAATTGGCGCAGAAAAATATCGACGGCGACAAAAACCGCGTTTTGAATTATCTCGAAAAAATCAGGATTTCGGGAAATCTTCTCGTGGATTTGATAAACGCCGTTTTGAACATGACGCAAATTGAAAGCGGCAATCTCAAGCTCAAAGAAGAGCCGTGCAATTTGAAAAAGCAGGCGGAAATGCTTACCGAGGTTTTCCGCTCGCAAATCGCCGACAAAAATTTGAACTACAATCTTTCTTTGGAAATCGCGCATGAAGATGTTTTTGCCGACGCACCAAATTTGAATCGAATTCTTTCGAACGTTTTGCAGAACGCGGTAAACTACACGCCGAGCGGCGGCTCGATTTCGTTCAGCATTTCCGAAGGCGAAAACACTGACTTGCGCTCCGAAAAGAAATGCTACACTTTCGTAGTCAGCGACACGGGCTGCGGAGTGAGCGAAGATTTCATGGAACGAATGTGGCAGCCTTTCGTGCGCGGACAAAACACGACAGCCAGCAAAATCGCGGGCACAGGGCTTGGACTCACGATTACGAAAAATCTCGTGGAGGCGATGGGCGGCACAATCGAATCGCACAGCCAGCTCGGAAAAGGCACGACATTCACGATAAAAATTCCGTTTAAAGAATGCCCCAAACAAGCACAAGATTTTTCCGAAGAAATTCCAATGCGCAAATGGACTTCTTCAAACAAAGAAAACAAGCGCGTGCTTTTGGTGGAAGACAACGAGTTGAACCGAGAAATCACTTTGGAAATCCTGCGCGAAGGCGACATCGAAGTGGACGCGGCTTGCGACGGAATCGAGGCTCTCGAAATTTTCAAGGCGAGCGAAGAAAATTATTACGACTTGATTTTGATGGACATACAAATGCCGCGGATGAGCGGCTATGAAGCGACGAAGGCAATTCGCGCGCTCGACCGAAAGGACGCGGCCTCGATTCCGATTTTCGCAATCACGGCGAACACTTTGGAAAGCGACAAGCTTCGCGCCTACAAAAGCGGAATGAACCAAGTCATCGAAAAACCGGTGAACATAGAATTTTTGTCGAAGCTTTTGAGAAAACTGTGATTCGTACGGATTGCGCGGAAGTTTTTTTTAAGAGAGAAAAAAGGGCAACCCGGCGATTGCGTCGTAATAAAAATTTCAAAACTCAAGTGCGACATCTTATGAGAACAACATACCTCAATGCTCTGCATCGAACTATCTTGATTACGCGAAAATGATTTCCTCTTCCAAATCAAATCCGCGCTGGTTTTTCGCCTCGCGCTTGACGAGTTCCACGAGCGCGCGCACGTCGGAGCAAGTCGCGCCGCCTTTGTTTATGATGATGTTCGCATGGAAAGGAGCGATTTGCGCGCCGCCGATTTGCGCGCCTTTCAGTCCGAGGCTTTCGATGATTTTTCCGGAAGGCTCGCCGAACGCGCGATTGTTTTTGAAAACGCTTCCAGCGCACGGAAATTCAAAATGTCCTTTTTGCTTTCGGAGCGCGACGAATTCGCGCGCGCTCTCTTGCAGCAAATCCCGCGGATTTGAGCCTGAGTTTTCGCTTTCTTCCGCCGAATTTTCCAACGCAGATTTTTGCTGATTTTGCGGCAAAGCGAATTCCACCTGCGTGACAATTTTTCGCGTTCCGGTAAAAGGCGATTTTTTGTAGCCCCAATCTTCTTTTGAAAAAATTTTTTCGCGCCTGACGGTTTTTTCGCCGTCCCATTCAATCCAAGAAATTTTTCGCGCCACATCCGAAATCTCTTTTTCAAAGCAACGCGCGTTCATGTAAACCGCGCCGCCCGCCGTTCCGGGAAGCCCCGCGAATTCTTCAAGCCCCACGATTCCACGCTCGCACGCGAAATTGACCAAAGCGTTCGTGCCCGCGCCCGCCTCGCAGACGATGATTTTTTGTCGTAAGTCCTGAGGTTTTTCCAACGCGATTTCATTTTCCCCGCAATTTTGTCGCAAACCATGCGGATTTGCGACTGAGTTTTCGCTTGCTCGCGCACCTCGCATTTTCGCTTCGCGAAAACCGCGAAAACTCGCGTCGTCTTCAGTTTCGCTGCCGATTTTTTTTTCAAAATTCTTTTCGCGAATTTTCCCATCAAATTTTTCTTCGCAAAATTCTTCTTTAAAATTTTCCAAAATTGAAATCAAATTGATTTTTTTCATGGAGACGACGATTCCCGAAAAACCTTCGTCGGCAAAAACGACATTCGTTCCGCCGCCCAAAACAAAATACGGAATTTCTTCGCGCCAAATTTCGTCCATCACGAGGCAGAGCGAATCGACATCTTCGGCTTCCACAAACAGCGCGGCGTCGCCTCCGATTTTGAACGAAGTGTGGCGGCAAAGTTTTTCGCCGAAACTCATTTTGATTTTGCCGCAAGGCTTGAACTTTTGCGCGATTTGTTCTATATTTGACATAGAATTATTATAGGTTAATTGCGCTCAATTTGCAAGCGAGGCGGATTTTTTTTCAAAAAAAAAAATTTTCGACTTCGTTTGAAATTGTCAGATGAAAACGAGGTAAAAAAATGTCGTTAAAATTGTTCAACTCAATGGGAAAGAATCTCGAGGAATTCAAGCCGATTCACGAAGGCTTCGTCGGATTTTATGGCTGTGGGCCGACCGTCTACAATTATGCCCATATCGGAAACCTGCGCGCGTACGTTTTCCTCGACATTTTGGACAAAACGCTCACTTTTCTCGGCTACAAAATTCGCCACGTGATGAACATCACCGACATCGGGCATCTCTCAGGCGACGACGATTCGGGCGAAGACAAAATGCTCAAAACCGCCGCCGAACGAAGCATGAGCGTATTGGAAGTGGCGCAATTTTACACGGACGCATTTTTCCGCGACATCGAACGGCTGAACATTCGCCGCCCGGACATTGTTTGCAAGGCGACCGAGCATGTGGAAGAAATGATTTCGCTGATAAAAAAAATCGAGGCGAACGGGCACACTTACAAAGCCGGCGGAAATCTGTATTACGACGTTTCGACTTTTCCCGACTATGGAAAATTGGCTGGATTGAATTTGGACGAACTCAAAGCCGGCGCGGGCGAGCGGAAGGTCGTAGTCATCGACGAAAACAAAAAAAATCCTCACGACTTCGTGCTTTGGTTCACGAAAAGCAAATTCGAAAATCAGGCGCTCACATGGGATTCTCCGTGGGGACGCGGATATCCGGGCTGGCACATCGAATGCTCGGCGATGAGCCAAAAATATTTGGGAACGCATTTCGACATCCACACCGGCGGCATCGACCATATTCCCGTCCACCACACGAACGAAATCGCGCAAAGCGAAGGCGCGATGACGGCAGAAGAACGCGCGGTAGGTCCGTGGGTGAATTTTTGGCTTCACAATGAATTTTTGGTTTTGCAAGGCGCGACGAAAATGTCAAAGTCCAGCGGAAATTTCCTCACGCTGCAATCGATAATCGACAAAGGCTACGACGCGCTCGACTACAGGTATTTTTTGCTCGGCTCGCATTACAGAAAGCAAATTTATTTTTCATGGGAAGCGATGGACGGCGCGAAGAATTCTCGAAAATCTTTGGCAAATAAAATCGCGCGGCTGATTGAAAAGTCAGGAATTGCAAGCGAAAGCGAAATCGGCGAAAAAAACGCGATTGAAACTGCAATGGAAGAATTCTGCGAAAATCTTTGCGACGACTTGAACACGCCGAAAGCGCTTTCCGCAATGCAAATGGCGGCAAGCGGAAAATTCGGAAGCGACGCGGCGAAAATTCTTGCCACCGTAAAAAAAATGGACGCAGTTTTGGGCTTGAAAATAATTGAAAGCGCGGCAGACTTGCTTTCAAAAGAAAAGCCCTGCGATGACGGACACGAAGGCGACGGCGAGGCGGCCGAAATCGACGCGCTTTTGGCAAAACGCGCCGAAGCGAAAAAATCACGCGATTTCGCCACGGCGGACAAAATTCGCGATGAACTTTCGTCGCGCGGAATCACGATTGTGGACACGCCGAACGGAACGACGTGGAAAAGAAACAAGTAGAAATTGAGAATGGATAATTGAAAATGCGGTGATGTCATTGCGGGCGCAAGCGAAGCAAACCATTTTACTGTAGATTGCTTTGTCGCTTCGCTCCTCGCAATGACAATTGCGCGAGTTTTGCGAAGCGAAACTTGGTAAGCAAACCGAGGGTTTGCGACGGGTTTGTACTCCCCAAATGCACTCGCGCAATCGCGCGAAAAAGTTCCTCCGCTTTCAAGCGGAAAAATTTCCTGTAACAAAAAGGAGACTTAATTGTTAAATAATATAGGCAATCAAGATTCGGCGGAAAGCAAGGCTTTGAACGCTGCCGACGAAATTGATTTTAGAAAGATATACGACGCGACAATGAACCTGCTGTTCAAGATTTCGTTCAGGATTGTGAACGACAGCGAGGCGGCGGAAGATCTTGTTCACGATTCGTACATCAAGGCACATGAAAAAGGATTGGTTTTTCCCACGATAAACGACGCGACGTTTTGGCTCATCCGAGTGGTCAAAAACGCTTCGTTGAATTATGTCAAGAGGCGAGGGCGCGAAAAAAAGGCTTTGCAGCGCGAATTCTACGAAGAGCGCAAAGCAAGCGCGTCCGGCGAAACGGACTTATTGCGGGCAGAAACCATCGAAAAGGCGAAGAAGGCGTTGCAAAAGTTGCCGGAAAATCTTCGGCAGGTTTTGATTTTGCGCGAATATGCCGACATGAATTACAAGGAAATCGGCAAGGCTTTGGGCATCACGGAAGGAAATGTAAAAGTCCGCGTGTTCAGGGCGCGCGAGCAGCTTTCAAAATTGATAGGAGAAGACGATGTTTACTTGTCCTGAAAAAGACATTCACTCGATTTACCTCGACGGCGAATTGCCGCAAAAATTCGCAAACGAATACGAAGCGCATGTCAATTCCTGCGAAAGATGCCGCGCCGAATTGGAAAAATTGCGCGCGATGCGCGAACTCCTGCTCAAAGACTCAGCTTCGCTCGACTTGGACGACGACTTTATGGAAAAAAGTTTCGAGCGTCTGCAAAGCCGGATGCGCTTCAAGAAAATCGTCTCTCAAAGCGAGCCAAAGAAATTCGCCGTGCCGATGCGCCGCACTTTCATTCCGATGGCGGCGGCGGCCGCCGCGGTTTTCGCGATTATGCTTCCGCAAAAAACGAATTCCGCGCAAGACGCAAACACCACAGCGCAGAATCTGCCGATGATTTCCAAGGCGCAGGAAATCACGCCAATCGCAAACAACGATGTCATTGTAGAAGGCGGAATCCCCGATGTCGCGCTTCACACGGAAACAGTTCCAAAAGCAAATGTGCAAAATTCTTTGGCAGTGGCCGTGAACAACACGCCGCAAAATGCAAAGCCGCTTGAACTCAAGGCGTCAAATTTTGAAGTGCTGAAATCGGAGGAAAGCGAAGAGGGCGGAATGACAATTCGTCTGACAGAACTGACGAATTTGGGGTCGCTTTCGGCGGCAAATGTTTCTTTCAACCAATTTCATTCTCCGGACTTTTTGAAGTGACGCGCCTTTCTTATGCGCTTCGAAAGCATCCCGCCGCACGCCTTGCCGCCATTGTCCTATGCGTATTGGCGGGAGTTCTGCTTTTGCTTTTGTTTACGCGGAAAGTTACGAAAAAGCCGAGCGTCGCGGCGATAGTTCCAAGCGTGGGCGCTCCGGGCGAGATTCTCACGGTGCGCGGAGATTTTTTCGGAAACGAACGGGCTTCGAGTTATGTGGAATTGTGTGGAAACAAAATTACCGAAAGCGGCTATATTTTATGGAAAAATGACGAAATCAAAATCACGATTCCGGCAAACGCCGAGGACGGCTTGGTGTATGTCGTGACGCGCGGCGGAAAGTCGAATCCGCAATTTTTCGTAAACGGCTTGGCGATTCCAGTTTCCGCGCCGGAAAACAAAACGCTCACTGCTCCCGTCATCACCGAAGTAACGCCTGAAAATCCTTCGATTGGACAGGTGATTACGATTATGGGAAAAAATTTTGGCAACGCCAAAGAAAATTCCGCCGTCTATTTTTCTTGCCGGGAACAAAATTCACAGGCGCACAATTTTACGGATTTGGATTCGACTGAAAATTCCGCGACGAAAACTGAAAGCGAAAACGCGTTTTTCCAGCTTGCTTCGAAGCAGGAGGGTTTCATCCTGCCTTCCGATGACGATTTCGACTACGAATATTGGAGCGAAACGGAAATCCGCGTGCGAGTGCCTGACGGCGCGCAAAACGGCTCTCTTTTCGTAGCGACTGAAAATGGCAAAACTGCGATGCATCCGCTTACGATAAGAAAGCGAATCGGCGAAAAAAATTTCAGGACGCGACACAGATATTTGGTGCAAACCGAGGCGAGCATCTCTTCGATAAAGGGCGAAAGCGGCAGCGCGATTACGCTACATTTTCCGCATCCTGCCGCATATTCGCAACAAACTCAAGTCAGCATAAGCGAAAGCGTTCCCGCCCCTGCCCTTTTGAATTATCGCGGCACTTCGATTTTTCAGACTGTATTGAATGCGAATTCTCTCAAGGCGAATTCTTCGGGAGAAAATTTCAACGCAAAGCAGACTTTCGTAATCGAACGCTCTTCGGCTGAGACAAAAATAAACCGCGATTACGTTCATGCGTTCAATGAAAAAAATCGGATGCTTTACCGCGCATACACTCGCGCCGATGAAATCATTCCTGCGAATGCCGATGAAATTGCGGAACTGCTTCCGAACATCGTTCTCAAAGTGACAAATCCTTATCGCAGAGCGGAATTGATTTTTGACTATATGACGGAAAATTTCAAGCTCGATGAAAGAGACCGCCGGCAACTTCGCGAGCCGCTCGACATGATAAAGAGAAAACGCGGCGATGCATACGATTTCGCAGTCGTCTACACCGCCCTTTTGCGCGCGGCAGGAATTCCCGCGCGAATGTTGAGCGGAGTTTTGGTGAACGCCGACAAGCGAACGCAAAACCATTGGTGGAGCGAATTTTATTTGGAAGATTTTGGCTGGGTACCGGTCGATGTCGCGCTCGGAGCGGGGATGGAATTCGAGCCGTTCCAAAACGAGCGTCATCCGCCAAGATATTATTTTGGAAACATCGACGCGCAGCACATCGCGTTTTCGCTGAACCAAAATGTAATCAAGCCGTCCGCGCTGAACAGCAACATCGTGCGCATTCCGCACAGTTTTGCCGCGCAGTCCGTGTGGGAAGAATCGCCCGCCGAAATTGAAAGTTACAGTTCGCATTGGTCCGTGCCAATTGTTTTGGGAATTTATTAAGAATTAATAATAGGTAATGAGCAATACTTGGAAGCAGGAGGAAAAATGAATACTAAAGTTTTGTCGCTGGGCGGCTCGATTGTCGCGCCCGAAAAACCTGACACGCAATTTTTGAACGAGTTCGTAAGAATGGCGCGCGAATGGATTTCGTCCTCGCAGGAAAATCGGCTCGTGCTTGTGGTAGGCGGCGGCGCGCCCGCGAGAATCTACCAAAACGCCTACAAGGAAACATGTGCCGCCTTGCAAACGCCGCCTTGCGACAACGCCGCCGACTGGATTGGAATCATGGCGACACGAATCAACGCGCAATTGGTGAAGGCGGTTTTCGGCGAACTGTGCGAAAACGATGTCGTCTACAATCCCACGGAAGAAATACATTTCAAAGGAAAGGTTCTCGTGGCAAGCGGATGGAAGCCCGGATTTTCGAGCGACAACGACGCGGTTTTATTGGCGAAAAAATTCGGCGCAGACACTGTAGTCAATTTGAGCAACATCGAAAAAGTCTACACCGATGACCCGCGAAAAAATCCTGACGCGAAGCCGCTCGATGAAATTTCTTGGAAAGAATTCCGCGCGATGGTCGGCGACGAATGGATTCCCGGAAAAAATGTTCCGTTCGATCCGATTGCGAGCCGTGAAGCCGAAGGCGCTAATTTGACCGTGATTTGCAGCGCGGGAAAAAACATCGAAAACACGCGCCGAATTTTGCGCGGCGAGAACTATGTCGGAACGACGATTCGAAATTAGAATTCCTCAAGGGCGGAAAGAAGCGCGTCAATCTTTTTTCCGTAATCCTTGTCCGCGGCCCAAGTTCCCGCAAGTTCGAAAACGGTCTGCGCCTTTCCGCGCGGATTCACATATTTGTAGCGATTGTCGATGAGCGCGTTTCTCAACTTGGCTTCGGAAGTCGTGCCGTAAGCGTGCAAATGCTGGATGTGCGCGCGAACGCCTTGCCGCTCCGTTTCAAAAATTTCGCCGCGATGATTTTCGTCAATCGCGCCCAGCCCGCAATAATTGTGCATTTCCGCGCTCACCAAATTCCCGAACCGCAAATAATCCGTTTCCAAACACATCTGCACGAACGCCACGTCCGAATTGATTCCTTCGGCGGCGGCTTCCTCGACATACAATTTCGCCATGCGCATGGCCTGCGACTTTTCGGCAGACGGATTTCGGGCAATAAAAAATTCGCAAAGCGACTTCGCGGATTTTACGCTCGCGCCGCAAATCTCGCGGGAAACAGTTTCTTTTTGGGGAGGGGTAACACACGAAAAAAACAAAATCGAGAAAACGGCGCAAAAAATAAAATAAATGTGAATCTTTTTTAAAACAAAATTCTTCATAAAAAAAATATCGGCTTTTTTTGCAAATATTCAAGATTTTACGATAAAAAATTCAAAAAAAATTATATTTTAAATACGAGGAAATTACAGAAAAATGAATGATAAACCAGATTTGCGCGAACGTGTTTTCGCGCGTGGTTTGGGCTATCCGACCAATGAAGAGCTTTTGATGTTGATTTTGGGAAGCGGCACGAAACAGTGTCCCGTCGAGGCTCTCGCAAAAAAAGTAAAAGATGTCGTCGATGTTACAAGTCGTGAAGATTTAATTGAGGCTCTGATAAAAATTCCAGGCGTGGGACTTGGAAAAGCTCTTTCAATCGCCGCCGCAGTGGAATTTGGAAACCGAAACGCGCAAATTTTCAAAAAGCGCATAGACTCGCCGTCAGACATAGTTCCGTATATCGAGCATTATGGGTTCAAGCCAAATGAGCATTTTATCACGCTCGCGCTTTCAGGAGCGCGCGAAATTTTGAACCAACAAGTCGTGGCAGTCGGCGGAAGCAACAGCGCGACAATCAGCCCGCGCGAGATTTTTTTCGAAGCGACAAAAGCGCACGCCTCTGCCATCATAATCGTGCACAACCATCCAAGCGGAATTTGCCGACCGTCAAATTTGGACATCGAAACGACGAACCATATTCGCACGGTCGGAGAACTTTTAGGAATAACGCTCTTGGATCACATAATCTTGACGAAAGAGGAATATTTTAGTTTTTCAGAACACGGAATGCTAAATTGACATTCCTAAAAAATCCGCCAGTTTCGGCGCGCGCGGAATCGCCCGCTGCGTGAGCAGCGAGTGAAATGATTTCCTTACAGATACCGCGCGCTTTTTTACATCCGTCAAAAGTCTGCCAGTTTCGGCGCGCGCGGATACGGAATCACATCGCGGATGTTTTCCATTCCTGTGACATAGCGAATCAGCCGCTCGAACCCCATTCCAAATCCCGAATGCGGCACCGTTCCGAAACGGCGCAAATCCAAATACCAGTCGTAGATTTTTTCATCCATTCCACGGCGGCGGATTTCCGCGAGAAGTTTTTCGTAGCTTTCCTCGCGCTCGCTTCCGCCGTTGAGTTCGCCGATTCCCGGCACGAGCACATCCACCGCCTTCACGGTCTTTCCGTCGTCGTTTTGCTTCATATAGAAAGACTTGATTTCGCGCGGATAATTGTACACCATCACGGGGCATTTGAAAATCTGCTCGGTCAAAAAGCGTTCGTGCTCGGTGGCAATGTCGCCTCCCCACTCAGGCTTGAATTCGAATTTCGCGCCGCTTTTCTGCAATTCAGAAATCGCGTCCGTGTAAGTTATGCGGACGAATTTTGATTTCGCCACAGATTCAAGCTGCCCGACAAGACCAGGCTGGATTCGCTTGTCGAAGAACGCGAGGTCGTCCGCGCATTTTTCCAAAGCCCAATTCAGCAAATACTTTACGAAATCTTCCTGCAAATCCATGTCGTCGTTCAAGTCGAAGAAAGCCATTTCAGGCTCTATCATCCAAAACTCGGCGAGATGGCGCGGCGTGTTGGAATTTTCGGCGCGGAAAGTCGGCCCGAAAGTGTAGACGCGACTCAACGCCGTGGCGAACGTCTCCGCCTCGAGCTGCCCCGAAACCGTGAGGCTCGCCTTCTTGCCGAAAAAGTCCTTGGAATAGTCGATGATTTTGTGAGCGTCCTCGATTTTCATTCCGCCCGCGCCGGCCTTCACTCCGAGTTCCGCTATTTTTTCGAGCGAAAGCGAAGTCACTTGGAACATTTCGCCCGCGCCCTCGCAGTCCGAGCAAGTGATTTCAGGCGCGTTCAGATAAACGAATCCGCGTTCTTGAAAGAAACTGTGCACGGCGAACGCCATTTGGCTTCGCACCCGGAAGACCGCCCCGAACGTATTCGTGCGTGCGCGCAAGTGCGCATTTTCGCGCAAATATTCCATCGACATTTTATTTTTTTGAAGCGGATATTCTTCGGGATTGCAAATGCCGATTACCGTGATTTTTTCGAGCGTGACTTCCACCGCCTGCCCCGAAGCGGGAGACTCAATAAGAATGCCTTCCGCGCGGATTGACGCGCCTGTATTTATCTTTTTCAATTCGCCTTCAATTTCAGCGACATCCGCATTTTGCTGCGGCGCGTTCCTGTCGAACGTGAGCTGAATGTTCGCGAAACAAGAGCCGTCATTCACTTGAACGAAAACAAGGTTTTTCGAATCGCGCATCGTGCGCACCCAGCCGCAAACCGTGACGCGCTGACCTTCAGGTTTCGTCGCAAGCAATTTTTTTATCAAAACAGGAACCATAATTTTTCTCCAAAAATTTTATAAAAAAAATTATACAGCAAAATCAGAGAAAATGCAATAGAAAAAATTTTATGGCTTTTTAAATCCGCACGAAAACGCCGCGCTTTCACTTCACCGCGAGCGCGTAACTTTCCGCAAGCCTTTCGCAAATTTCTTCAAGCGGAATTGTACCGTCAAGTATGACCGTGCACCACCTTTTTTTGTTCATGTGCCAGCCCGGAAAATATCGTTTTCCGTCAACGACTTTCTGCATTTCCTCTGGACGAATCCGAAAATCAAGGATTTCTACGATTTCTTCGGACACGCCTTCAAGTTTTTTTCGTGGAACGGTAAGAATCACGCCATACCATTTTCGCGTGTCTGTCCTGCGCCACACGGCATTGTCGGAAAATTTCTTCCACAAAAATTCAAGTTCGTTTCCGTAAGTTTTTTTCACATGCGCGATGAGCGCGTTCGTCTGCTCGCCTTTGAAAATGTCCGGCACAAAACATTCGCGCGCGATTTTTTGCAAAGTCTCTTCATACTGCGAGCGAACCGCGCCCACAAAACTTCCGGCCGCGCCCGACTTGAGATGAAGCGTGTACGGCTCATCCGATTCAGGATCAATGACACCGGCGGAAATTGTTTCATCGTCCGACACGCGCACTTCAAGGCGAAAGCCGCTTTCAGAAAGAGTCGTCTCGAACTGCCACTCATCCCTTGCCCGCACAAATCCGAACGACTCGAACTTGGAGAAGTCCGCCTTCTTTTTTCCGAATATAGTTTGAATCGCGTCCATAGCACTTCCTCCAAGTTCTGCGAAATGGCGAGCATTTAAAATCAGTTACAAAAATAGTCTGCAAGTCCTGCGACTTGCAACGCGAATTTTTCACTCCATCCCATTCTTGCAGCAAAGATCCGCGATAAGACATTCGCCGCATTTTGGATTTCGCGCAGTACAGACGTAGCGTCCGTGCAAAATCAAGTGGTGATGCGCATGCCGCATATATTTTTGCGGAATGCGCACAAGCAGGCTCTGCTCCACTTGGAGCGGAGTATTGCCTTCAGCCAAGCCGATTTTCGGACAAATGCGCAGCAAGTGCGTGTCCACCGGCATCGTCGGCTTCCCGAACACGACGTTCAAAACCACATTCGCAGTCTTTCGTCCTACGCCCGGAAGCGTCTCGAGTTCCTCGCGAGTCTCTGGCACAGTGCCGCCGAACTTTTCCACGAGCATCTTGCTCAAAGCCATTACATGCTTCGCTTTGTTCCTGTACAAGCCGATTGACTTTATGTAGCCAATCAATTTTTCCTCGCCGAGCGCGAGCATTTTTTCAGGCGAATCAACGATTTCGTAAAGCGGCTCGGTCGCCTTGTTGACGCTCTTGTCAGTAGCCTGCGCCGAAAGCACGACGCTCACCAAAAGCGTGTACGGATTTTTCCATTTGAGTTCGGACTGTGGATTCGGATTCCGCGCCGAAAGCCTGTCGAATACTTCGCATATTTGGGATTCGCTCAAAAGACGCATAACAAATTATCACACGAATCAGCGAACAATGTCAAGGCGAGGAAAGAGAATCTTGTTTTTTTATCTGGATACGCTATCATAGTAAAAGCACTCGCATTATAAATCAAGAGGGAAAGAAGATATCATCAAAGCCAGCCACTTTACTTTTGGGTACTATTTATGAAAAAACTCGCCATTTACTGCGATTTTTCACTTCGTTGCAAAATCGCGTTTTTTAACAATGAAAAAGTTTAAACTTTTCATTGTTAAAAAAATAAATTAAAAATGCAATGCTTGAATTTAAACTTGCTTTGCGATAAAATATGTTTCAATGAAAAGTCGCATCGAAACAAACACAATTCTCACGGCGATTGTCATCGCATTGTGCGCGCTGATTTTCATTTCAAGCATTGCCGCATTCATCGCGGGAAAACGACCCGGAATGAATTTGCGGCGAAGCGATCCGTCAAGCGTGGAGCAAATAAAAGGCGCGGACGAAAATTTGAACGCGTTCAAAGAATTCGGGACGCTTCGCATAATCACGATGCCGAACGAAGGCTCGCAAGAAAACGCCTCTGTCTTGGTCGTAACTCCGTGGTTTTCCTACGAAGGAAGCGACAGCGCATTTTACGAAGAATTGGTTTCGCGCAAAAGGCTTTTCGCTTCATTCTTCGTAGAATATTTTTCGAGCCGCTCGAAAAACGCGCTTCTCTCGATTGGCGAAAAAAACATCAAGCAAGAACTTTTGGACAAATTCAATTCGGAACTTCGACTTGGACAATTGAGCGCGATTTATTTTGACGACTATATTTTTCTTGACTGAAAGAACGCAACTTTCAAGAAAATAATGTGTCATATAAAATGAGGTATGATAAAAGCACCGCACAAAATGGCGCGGAACTTTTATCATGTCAAGTTTGCGTTGCAAACTTGCATATTAACTGCTTCTTTTCATTTCATTACGAGGAAGCTTAAAAAGTCAATCACGAAATTGTTAGCAAGCCTGAAGGATTGCGACTTTCGCCCTTGACTTTTTATAGGAGATGAAAATATGAACAACCAAGTGACTTCGGCCGCGGCGCAAGTAATCATCGCCGTCATTCCAATCGTGGGAATCGCGATTGCGGGAATAATATTGTTCTTCTACTTGCTTTGGGCGCACCACGAGGCGAAGCTCAAGATTCGGACGGGCGTATACCAAAAGAATAAATTCGACTTGAAAACATTTTCGCTTTTGGCGGGAATCCTGCTTGTCGGAATCGGCTTCATATTGACGCTATTGTTCGCCATCATCGACGGATTTTCTTACGCCCTGCTCGGCGGACTTCTTCCATTCGTAATCGGCATTTGCCTTCTCGTCTTTTATAAGGTGAATCCCGATTTCAAATCAAAATGAAAGAAAGACGTTCTTTCAGCAAAGAACACGAGGCGGCATACAAAAGGGACTTTCTCCTTGTAAGGCATATTCTGCTCGGCGACACAGAGGCGTTTGCCGAATTGATGTCTCTTTACAAAAAACGAGTAGAAGCGTTGGGAATGGGATTTTTCAAGAATCCCGCCGACACGGAGGATTTCGTCCAAGATGTTTTTTTGAAAGCCTTCACAAAACTTTCGCAGTTTCGCGGCGAATCGCTTTTTTCGACATGGCTCACTCGCTTGGCATACAACCTCGCCGTGAATTCCATAAAGCGGCGCGCCGAATATGTTTCGATTGCCGATGACGACATTCTTCCCGACAATTCGCTTACTCCCGAAGAAGCAAGGCTGCGCGAACTTACGAAAGAAGCCGTCCACGAGGCGATAAAAGAATTGGACGAAAAATACCGCGTCTGCTTGGACTTGTATTTTTTCTACGACAATTCTTATGCGGAAATCAGCGAGATAACGGCATTGCCTGAAAACACGGTGAAGTCGCACATATTCAGGGCAAAAAAAATCCTTCGGGAAAAACTCATTGCCAAGGGGATGATGGAATGAAAAATTGTGGCGCGACGATGGAAAAATATTTGAGTCTCGACAAGGGAGAGCGCATTCCGCTTTCTGTAACGGCGCATTTGCTGATATGCGAACGATGCCGCAACGAAGTCCGCTTTTTCCGGAAAGCAGAAAACGCCGCCGCAAGCAACGCGCAAGTCGGCATCACCGACAAATCCATTTCCGCGGTAATGGAAAAAATCTACGCTTCGGAAGAACAGTCGGAAAACAAAGTCTCGCTTTCCAAATGGATTATAGGCGGAATCGCGATAGTCGTGCTGTTCTTGGCATTCGCAATTTTTTCGCACGGCATAAATTCCGACGCGCTGAAACTGTGCATCTACATAGAACTTGCCGTGCTTATCACCGTATATTGCGCGCTCTTCATACGAAGCAATATGGATTTTTTCGTAAAGCTGATAAACGCGAAAATATCGTCGCCGTCAATTTCCAAGCAAGTTTAGCGGATTTATCATCCTGCCGTTTTTGTAGACGGTAAAATGGACGTGCGGACCAGTGCTGTTTCCGGTGCTGCCCACGCGTCCGATTACCGTGCCCGTAGTGACATATTGTCCGACCTTCACATCGTTCGTGCGCACGACCATGTGCCCATACAATGTCCTGTAGCCCGACGAGTGATTTATGATGACATAATTTCCGTAAGTATTGTTGTATCCGATTTCGGCGACCCTTCCGTCCATTCCGGCATAAATCGGAGTCCACGAAGGACAAGCCATGTCCAAGCCGCCGTGCCAAGAACGCTTTCCAGTAAAAGGACTCGGCCGCCATCCAAAATACGAAGTGAGCCTGTAGCGACCGTGAATCGGACGGCGGAAAAGGTCGCCATTTATTTCCGCAAGCGTTATCGAATCCATTTCCGCGCCCGGCACGAAAATCGAATCTCCGGCATTCAGCTGCGAATCCAAATTCAAATTGTTTACGAACGCGCACCTTTCCGCGTCGACCTCATACTTTTCTGCGATGCTCGCCGGACTCTCGCCGTCCTTTTTTATCGTATAAAGGATGCCGCGTTCCGAAGGAATCCTTATGTATTGCCCCGGCTGAATGCTCCGCGTGGCGCGAATATTGTTCACGCTCACAAGCGTGTCTGTCGTCACATTGTATCGTTCCGCGATGAAGCCAATCATGTCGCCCCGTCGAATTCTGTAAGTCGAATATGTCAGCGGCTTCATTTCCTCATCGGACGACGCATCCGCGATGCCCTCGCCCGCCACATCTTCCGTCACGGCAAAATCCGTTTCCTCAGACTGAAAAATCGCATCGCGAAGCACAACATCGTTTGGCGCGCCCGGCAATTCAAGTCCGCCTTTGCCATTTTCAGGCAGAGTAGAAAAATATATGGTACTTCCCGCGACAACCGCGCCGACACAAAATGTCACGGCAAGATGAAACACATTCTTTTTAGAAAACATTCTTACAAATCCACCTTTCATATTATACCTCGCTTTTCATTTTTTTGCAACTGCCAGACGCGCTCACAGAACTAAAGTTTTAAAACGCTTCCATATTATTGCAACATCACATTTTTTTCACGCCAATCAAATAAGTCTCAAAACTTTCGCGGCGGCATGCCTGCGGCTTGAACATTTTCGCGCTGGAAAAGACCGCGCGCATTTTCATAAGAATTTTTTGTTCCGCGCCGCCTTGAAAAATTTTCGCCGTGAAATTTCCGCCGGGCTTGAGCATGTTTTCGGCATACCAAAAAGCCATCTCGGCGAGACTTTCCGAACGCGCTGTGTCCACAGTGCGGTTTCCCGTAGTCAAAGGAGCCGCGTCGCATACGACCAAATCGTAAGGACCTTGCTCGCGGATTTTCGTGCGGATTTCTTTTGAATTCAAATCGCCTTGAAAGAAAAACAAATTGTCGCCAAAGACATCTTTGCTCAAAGGATTCAAATCGCAGGAAACGACTTTCGCGCCTTCGCCCAAATTGCGCAAAAGGAACATCGTCCAACTGCCGGGCGCGCTGCCCAAATCCAAAGCGCAGATGTTTTTTTTGAGGAAGCCAAATTTTTCGTCTATTTCAGAAAGCTTGTAGACCGAACGCGCGGGATAGCCTTCGGAAAACGCTTTTTGCGACCAAAAATCTGGCTTTTCATAACTGTTTTGCGCCATAATTTTATTTTCGGCACAAAAAGCATTTTGATGAGAAAATTATTTTATCGCGCCGTGACGACTTTTACAGAATGTCCTTCCGAAAACGCGCTCACAAGCGAACGCAAATATTCGACGAGCGCGTCGAGAGGCTTTTCGCCTCGAGCCTTTTTTTCGGCAAACTTTTCAAAATCCTTGCGCGTCAAAACCGTGCTTTCCATTCCGTGCGAATAAGTCACGGCAATCACGCGCTCTTCGTTTTTGGATTGCGCCACGGCCTTTTGAATTCTCTTTTCGTGCGCGGCCTTGTCCACAGTTTTGAGAACACGGTTGTCCGCCATTTCCAAAACGCTCGCCCCGCAATTTTCAGGCAAAAGCGAAATGCTTTCCGCCCGAATGAAAATCACTTCCGGCTGCTGCTCTTCGAGCGCGGTCTGGATTTCTTCCGCACTCATCGTGTATCGCAAGAGCACCGCCTTCGCGCCGATTGAAAGGACGCTGTAAACGGTTTCCACCGCCTGCGGAGAATCGTCGATGAAAATCGCCACGGATTTGGGCGCGCCTTCTCCGAAAAAACGAAGCGCGTTCGCCGTCTTGAAAATATCCCAGCGCATGTCGCTATAAGAAATCGTCTTGCCGTCGTCAAAAACCATCGCAGGACGGCGCGCGACTTTTTTGAAATTGCTCGCAAGCATCGAAGGAATTGTATTCAAAGTCTTGATTATATTGTTTTTCATTTTTTGTCTCCCTGCACTATTTGACACAATATCAAAAAGAAAGTTGCAAAAAATTCAAAAAAATATGAAAAACAAATCATATCCTTATGACAGACAATAACCGTCCGCCACTTCCCAACTGCCGTCAATCGGCACGCCGTCCTCAGCATTGTAGGACAAAATGCCTTCGCAGTATATCATGACAGGACTCACATCCGCGCACTTCAACAATTTGAACAGCGAATCTGTGTCCGTGAACGCATCGCAGTCCTGACAATCACATCTTACGGTCATTGCGAGACCACTTGCGGTCTTGGCAATCCACAATCTTCGCGCTTCACCGCAATAAGATTCACGAATTTTATTCCGTATAAAGCCGGAGAATAATGCCGAAGGTTTAAACTTGTCGTCAAAAATGTTGCCGCCAATTTTAACACGAGTTTTCTGCGAAAACTCGTGTTAAAATTGGCGCGTGGATTTGTCAATCGCGGGAAGCAAAGAAAGAGCGAAATAAAAAAGTCCGTTTCGCAAGTCTGTTTTTTTACGGATTCGCACATCGCGCAAGCGATGATGTAAAATAAACTTCTTAACAGAACCGAAAAATAAAAAAAGAAGTCCGTAAGGACTTCTTTTTTTATTTTTCGGAAAGATGGGGATTCGAACCCCAGGTGGCATTTCTGCCACGCACCCCTTCCAAGGGTGTACCTTAAACCACTCGGACATCTTTCCAAAAAATTTTACGAAAGCCTGCGCGAACGCATCCAAGCATACCTTAAAACACTCGGATTCGCACATCGCGCAAGCGATGACGTAAAATAAATTTCCTTACAGAAAGCGACGCGCTTTTGCGGCGCACATCTTTCCAAAAAAAAAGTCTGCCGAAAAGCAGACTCGTGAGACTGACAGGGTTCGAACTTGCGACCTCCACCTCCGCAGGGTGGCGCTCTATCCAGCTGAGCTACAGTCTCAAAAATAATTGCTTGCGTTTAGGCAACGGAAGCGACAGGAGTCGAACCTGCCCAGCCCTAATGGAACTGACGGATTAGCAATCCGTTGTATTACCGCTCTACCACGCTTCCAAAACTAACGGAGCGAGAGGGATTTGAACCCCCGGAACCCGCAAAGGTTCAACGGTTTTCAAGACCGCCGCGTTCGACCACTCTGCCATCGCTCCAAAATTGTTTTTAAATAATATCATATTTTCTTGTTTTTTGTCAAGCGGAAAAAAATAAAATTGCAAAAAAAAATTCATTGTCACGTTTGAATAATATTGCAATCAACACACCTCGAACGCAAGCGTCGCGGCACGAAACGCTCCGCACGAGTCACAACGCGGCGAAATCAATTTTTTTCAGCGCGTCCAAAGTCTGTTCATAAAGCGCGAAAAGTTCGCTCGTGTTCGCCAGGATGAAAGCCGTGTCGCCGTCGCGGGCAGCATGCTCGCATTTTTCGGCGAGGTCGCCCAATTGCATCGCGCCCACCAAACGCGCGTTGGACTTGAGCCCATGCACTCGGATTTTGTAGTTCTCCCAATCCTGTTTTTCAAAGAAATCTGTTATCGATGCCACATTGTCAGACTTTTGCTCGATGAACATTTGCACCATATCTTGGTACATTTCCTTGTCGTCCATCGAAAATTCCATTCCATGCGCCGTGTCTATGTCAATCATAACCGTCCTCATTTACTAAACAATTTGTCAAAAATCGCGTCGATTTTTTGGACCAAAATTGCCGGCGCGGTATTTTTGAGCAAATAGCCCGCCGGATTGAGTCGCACGACTTGTTTCACGGTTTCGCTTTCGTTGTTGCCCGTCAAAAATACGATGGGGATGTCCGCGGTCTCGGGATCATTTTTGAGAATATGGAAAACATCGTATCCTGAAAGAATCGGCATTTCATAGTCCAACAAAATCATATCGACTTTATATTGTTTCAAAAGCGCGATTCCGTCCGTGCCTGATTTTTCGGTAATCACATTGTAATTCTTTTGCAGCCATCGTTCCATCGCGTGCAATTGCACGGCTTCATCGTCGATGACCAAAATCGTCAATTTGTCGGCGTCAAGCTTGATTTTTTTCACTTCGTCTGAAAGCGAATAGTCGCCGCTGCCAAATTCCAACGCTTTCAAAAATGTCTGAGTGTCGATGGGACGTTCGAAAGCATGTTTGACATGATTTCTGTTTATCGATTCGTAGGCTTGGTTTATTTCGTTGAGGCTTCCGATGAAATAAAGTCGAATCCTTTGATTTTTTTCGACAAGCCTTTCAATGCAGGGGAAAAAACTGTTTTTGGAATCTTCGATGCGCTCAAGGTACAAGACTACGATTTCCGGAAAATCGTCACCGTTTACCATCATTTCCAAATAGTGCCTGTCCGGTAAACAAAAACGCACTTCATACGAAGCCTCTTCCAAAGATTTCGTCAACACTTTCAAGAGAAAACTTTGAGGATTTTCACCAATGAGCAAAATTTTTCCGCTCATGTCAACGCCACCTTCCGTGATTTGGTCAATGTAACTTGTACGCGCCGAAAACTTCAGTCTTCCGAACACATATATTATATCAGATTTACGATAAAATTCAATATTCTTTTGAAAAAAAATAGTGCTTTTTTGGCAAATATTTGTTATACTTGAATTATGAAGAATTCAGGTTATTTTATCGCAGTTATGATGGCAATCATCGGTTTGATGATGCTGATGGCGGCCGAGCCGATAATTCAGGTTTTGGTCATTGTACTTGGAATTGCGGCGTTGGCAGAAGGAGTGTTCATTCTGACTTCGATTATGCCGATGAGCAGCGAGCGCGCATTTAAAATCGAATGCATATTGCGCGCGGCAATCAGCATTGTAATCGGACTTTTGTGCATTATCCTGCCGCTTCGAATGGCGACTTTGGCGTGGCAAGTGATGGTCTGCATTTTCGCAATCTACGCGCTCGTTTCCGCCATGCTCGAAATCCTAATTGTATGGCGGCTTCATTCCGAAGGCTTTCCTGTCAAGCGGCTTGTCATAGAAATCGCGGCGACAATCGCTTTGGCTGTGATTCTTTTCATGCTGCCCACTTCGTTCGGATTTACGCTTGTAAAAATTGGCGGCGTGGTGATGATTTTAATCGGCGCGCTTACCGGATTTTTGGCATACAAGAATCGCGACATCATCGTGGAAGCGGTCGAAGTCAAAGACGCGGAATAAATGCGAAAAACATTTAAAATCAGCAACGCAATTTTAGTTGCTGATTTTAAATATTCCTTAATTTTTATAATTTGAAAATCCCCCTAGCATAGATTCTCGCAAATCGTTAAAATGAAATTATGATTTTAGATTTGACGATAACTGTTCAGCCGAACGAAGAAAGCGAAAATAATTTAATTGAAAAAAAATTGCGAATAGCATTGACTGATGCTTTGAAAAAAAACGGAAGCGATTTTTCGGCAAAAGATTTCGATTTCAAATTTGTAAAAAAATCAATCGACGCGCGACACGGCAGGCAAAAATTCATTTTGCGTTACAAGGCGTTCACCGAAAGCGAGCGGGAAAAATTCGAGCGAAAAATCGTTTGGAAAAAAGCGGACACTTCGCGTGGCGCGAAAAAAGTTTTGATTGTGGGAAGCGGACCTGCCGGACTTTTCGCGGCGTTGCGATTTTTGGAAAACGGCATTCAGCCTGTGATAATCGAACGCGGAAAATCCACCGCTGAACGAAAGCGCGACATCGCGCAGATTTCCACGCGCGGCATCGTTGACGGCGACAGCAATTATTGCTTTGGCGAGGGAGGGGCAGGAACTTTCAGCGACGGAAAGCTTTTCACGCGAAGCACGAAGCGCGGCGATGTCGAAAAAATCCTGCGCATTTTCTGCGAGTTCGGCGCGGACGAAAAAATCCTCACCGACTCACACGCGCACATCGGCACGGACCGCCTTCCGCAAATCGTGAACGCGATGCGCGAAAAAATAATTTCGCTGGGAGGGGAATTTCATTTCGGGATGCGCTGCGCGGATTTTTTGACGGACAATTTCTGCGGCAAAAAAATCGTCAAAGGAATTCGCGCCGTCCAAATTGAATCGAACGAAGAAAAAGAATTTTTTGGCGATGCGATTTTCTTGGCGACAGGGCATTCCGCCTACGATATTTATGAAAGGCTTGCGAAAATTTCAAGCGAATCACTCGAAGCGAAAACATTCGCGCTTGGAGTCCGCGTGGAGCATCCGAGAACGTTGATTGACAAAATTCAGTTTCACGGAAAATACGATTCAAATTTGGGCGCGGCGGAATACCGCCTGACAAGCCAAGTCGATGGGAGGGGCGTGTACACATTTTGCATGTGCCCGGGCGGCTTCGTCGTGCCGTCCGCCACAGAAAACGAACAAATCGTCTTGAATGGGATGTCTTGCGCCAAGCGAAATTCTCCGTGGTCGAATTCGGCGATTGTCGTGGAGACGCGCCCCGAAGACATTCCGCAAAATTTTTTCGAGCAGGCAAAAGAAGCGGGCGCGACGGCTTTGGCTCCGTTGTATTTCAGGCGTTGGCTCGAACGCGAAACTTTTTTGCACGCTTCGCCGCCAAATCAAAAAGCTCCGGCGCAATTGTTAAAAGATTTTTTGCGCGGAAAACTTTCGCGCGATTTTCCGAAAGTCAGCTACACGCCGGGAATTGTTTCGAGCCGGCTTGACGAATGGCTTCCGCCTCAAATTGCGACGCGCCTCAAGGCGGGGGTAAAGGAATTCGACAAAAAAATGCGCGGATTCATTTGCGACGAGGCCGTCGTTCTCGCGAGCGAAACCCGCACGAGCACGCCGGTTCGCATTTTGCGCGACCGCGAGACATACGAATGCGCGGCGATTTCCCGCCTTTACCCTTGCGGGGAGGGGTCGGGATATTCGGGCGGAATAGTCTCAAGCGCGATGGACGGCGAAAACGCGGCGGAAGCGGCTTTGCGAAAATTGCTGGCGGATTGATTCGTGCGGAGAATTTCATATCCCGACGTTTGCAAGGAGCGGAGGTTGCCTGTCGAAACCTCGCGTTGCTCATTTTAGTTCGAGTTTTTTCAAAAACTCGCTTATCTATCGCGCTTTCCGCCAGAAACTTCGACAGCACGTCTTCGACTTGCATACTCATTGCGAAGGCACTCTGTTGCGAAAGCGCGTTTCTCATAGCGGCTCGCATTTTACGGAAATCGCCATTTCAACGCCCGTTTGAGAATTGCCCGTTTTGTTTCCGCAGTTTTGAACATGGACGAACATCAGTTGCGCGTTAAACTGCGCGTACTTGTTGAGATAATAAGAGCCGCTGATTTTGATTCTATGCGTAAACTCGACTGTTCCTGATGGCAGCAAATACTTTGCGTCATCGACGGCATTTTGCTTTTCTTCTTCTGTGGTCGCATTGTCATATTTGTCGCTCGGATAAAAATTTTCTTTCCCCTCTTCGGTCACCGTGTCAAGCATCGAAAAGCCTTTTTCTCCATGCGCGATGAGGCTGTAGCCAATTTTCGCTTCCCATTTTCTTTGCATTTTATAGCCAAATTCCAAAGCGAATCCCATGCAGTCCGGACCATAAGGCGAACCCATCCAGCTCTTTATCGTGTCGCTCGGACCATGCATATTCGGACGGTTCGAATAAAATGTGTTGTCTTTAGAAGCCTTTACATAAAGGTACGGCATCGTCCAAATTCCTTCGAGCTTTCCAAACCACATGCCGCGATGCTTCGACGGAAAATATGTGTCAATGCCAAGTTGGAAACCCAAACTGTCTGGAGTCGTCGAGGATGATTCGGCGAAAGTGGTGATTTCATTTTGCGCCATCATTCCATATATTTTCAGATTGCTTATCGGACAAAATTCCAACAAGAACGCCATATATTGCGCGCTCTTCCTGTCATCGCTCCAATCTTCCGACCAAAGCCCGAACGAATGCATTATCATAAACGGATTTAAATTTTTGAATTCAAAAGGACCGTTTATCAAAGTTCCTTCAAGGCATATCAGTTTCAGCCGTTTGAAAAACTGCATTTCAAATTGGTGCAGATAGACATATTTGTTCGTGTTGACTTGAACGATGTCCAAATTGTATTTAAAATAAGGCGAATACGCGTTGAACTGGATGAAGGCTTGCGTTTCAAATGTGTCGTTGTAGATTATGCTTCCAAGCAAAGTGCGCCCAATCCTCAAACCTTCTCGCGCGGCGACCATATTCATTCCCCAATTTTCAAAACTGACGCCCACGCTTCCATAAGCCCATGTCGGTTGGCTGAATTCCAAGTCAGTATAACTCAATGGAATATTTGTAAAATTCCAAGACCGTTGCGCCGCGTCATAATTCGCGCCCAAAAATACCTCCGCGCCCGCCGAAAAATATTCCGAAATTCCGACAGTCACAGGCAGCGTCAGCAAATTGTCCTTGTAAAAATAATTGAATGACCAATCTATTTCAGGATTGCTCTTATAATAAAATTCAAGATTCGCATACGGATTTACCGCCAAGCCGAACGCTTTCGGAAAAAATCCGATGGGCTTTGTATGCAAAAAATTGTCCACTTCGTCATAGATTGCCTTGCCCGAATCCGAAAGAGTTTCGCGGTCAATGTAGTTGAAATAAAATTCAATTTCGCCGACAGTGAGCGGAGCGGTTTCAATGAACATCGGACGCTTGCTTTCCGTTTCAAGCGCGGCCATCGCATCGTAAACCCAATGCGTCGACTTTATCAGCTGCGTTTTGTTCACGACCTGCGCGCCCGCGAACGATGGAAACAAAAGCAGCAAAATTGCCATGATGAAAATAATCATAGATTTATTGTAAAAGCAAAAAATTATTTTGTCAATGCGCTTTGAAAAAAAGCAAAGACGCGCGATGCGATAAAAATCCGCGCCGCGCATTTTCCAGCTATGGAGGAAATTTTCCCACGCATCGGACCGCGCTATTGCGCAGATCCGACAAGACACATCCACTCGGCTTCGGCGGCGAGTTCTTCGCCCACGAACGCTTTGCCGGACTGCTTTACCATTCGTTCGGAAACGCGCAGGTTTTTGATTTCCATTCGCACTGTGTCGCCCGGACGAACTTGGTGGCGGAACTTCACTTTGTCCACCGTGCCCAAAAAGAAAAGGCTTCCTTCCTTGAATTTTTTCTGATAACTCAAAGCAGAGCCGCCCGCCTGCGCCATCGTCTCAATCAAAATCACGCCGGGCACGACAGGATATTCCGGAAAATGCCCTTTAAAGAAAAAATCTTCATCGGTGAATTTGCGAGTGCTCACACTGCCCTCGTCGTCCGCGCTCACGATTTCGTCCACGAACAAAAAAGGCTTTCGGTGCGGCAAAAGCGACTCAATATCATTTGTAACAGCCATATTTTTTCCTTTGCGGAAAGTCCCGCAATACTCTTTTTTCCGCTTGTAAGCGGAGAACTTTTATTTGGGGAGAACAAACCCTTCTACTTCGGAAGCGTGGGTTTTTCCTCCCCAAACCCCATCTTTTCCCAAGCACCGCTTGGGGTTGCCCCCAAGACCCCGCCGTTTTTGCACTTGGATTCACACTTCTTTCAAACTTTCCTGAAAACCACCACGCCGTTGTGTCCGCCAAAACCAAACGTCGCGCTCATCGCGCAATCCACGTGCGTTTCCAAACCGACGTTCGGCGTGTAGTCCAAATCGCATCCGCCTTCGATGTCGGGATTTTCCAAGTTGATTGTCGGCGGAACGAAATTGTCGCAAATCGATTTCACCGTCAAAATCGCCTCAATCGCGCCGGTCGCACCGAGACAATGCCCCGTCATGCTTTTTGTCGAAGAAATGTGCAATTTTTTCGCCGCGTCGCCGAACGAGTTTTTTATCATCGCGGTTTCGCCCGAATCGTTCTTTTTCGTGGAAGTGCCGTGCGCGTTGTAATACTGAATTTCATCCGGCTTCACGCCAGCGTCGCGCATCGCTTCGATCATCGCCGCCGCGCCTTGAATGCCGTCTGGATTCGGAGCCGTCAAATGGTAGCCGTCGTTCGTGCTTCCGTAGCCGATGAGTTCGGCGTAAATTTTCGCGCCGCGCTTTTTCGCGTGCTCGTATTCTTCCAAAACCAAAACGCCGCTCCCCTCGCCCATCACGAATCCGTCGCGGTCTCGGTCGAACGGCCGGCACGCTTTGTGCGGCTCGTCAACATGCGAGCGAGAAAGTGCCTGCAAAGCGTCGAACGCGCTCACGCAAAATCCGTTGATTGTGCTTTCCGCGCCACCAGCGAGAACCACATCGCGCCTTCCGCACCTGATGTAGTCGAGCGCGTCGCCAATCGCGTCAGTGCCGCTTGAACACGCTGTCGCAATCGTGTGGCACGCTCCGTGAATTCCGAAAGCGATGGAAATATTTCCCGCCGCCTCGTTCGGAATGAGCTGAGGAATCGTCATCGGATTCACGCGCTTTCCACCCGACTCGTACCATTTGATGCAATTGTTTTCGGTGATTTCAAATCCGCCGATTCCAACGCCCATGAAAATCGCCGTCGCGTCAAGGATTTTCTCCTCGCCCACAAGCGAAGCGTCTTCCAAAGCCATCTTCGAAGCGGCCACGGCGTACCTTGTAAAGCGCGCCATCTTTCGAGCCGACTGCGCGTCCATAAAATTCTCGGCATTGAAGTTTTTCACTTCCGCGGCAAATTTTATGTTCGAGGCGGATGTGTCATAATACGTTATCGGCGCAATTCCGCTTTTTCCCGCGCGCACCGCCGCCCAAGTTTCCGCGAGCGAATTCCCCAACGGAGTCACCGCTCCCATTCCTGTAACAACAACTCTTCTCATTTCTTTACCTCATTTTATTTTTCCGCTTGAAAGCGGAGAAACTTTTCTGGGGAAAAGCCCCTCTACTTCGGAAGCGGGGGTTTCCTTTTCCCCAGACCCCTTTTCTTTCCCCAGCACCGCTTGGGGTTGCACCCCAAGACCCCACAAGGCTTTGCTTACGAGTTTTTTCTTGCTCGCACCGCTCGCATTTTTACTTCGTAAAAACCTAAAAAACTCGCGCTGAAGATTTGCAAGGATGCAAATCTTCAGCAACCCATTCCGCCATCCACGCCCAAAACTTGTCCGCTGATGTATGTGGAAAAATCGCTCGCCAAAAAAAGCACCGCGCCCGCCACGTCATCCACCGTACCCGCCCTGCGAAGCGGAATTTGCGAAATCCAATTCTCACGAATTTTTTCATCCACGGCCTGCGTCATATCAGTGTCGATGAAACCGGGCGCGACGGCGTTCACGCGAACTCCACGGCTGCCCACTTCTTTCGCCAGACTTTTCGTATAGCCAATCAAGCCCGCCTTGCTCGCAGAATAATTCACTTGCCCCGCGCCGCCATGCAAGCCGACGATGCTCGTCATGTTTATGATTGAGCCGCGCTTTTTGTGAATCATGTCGTTCGATACGATTTGCGTCGTCACGAAAACTCCGGTCAAGTTCACGTCCAAAACCTTTTTCCAATCTTCCATTTTCATGTGGAACGAAAGTCCGTCCTTCGTGATTCCGGCGTTGTTCACCAAAACATCGAACGCGGTCGCCTCTTTGAGCGCATCTTTTACGACTTGTGAAAGCTGTTCGGCGTTTGAAGCGTCGGCATAAATTTCGTGAAACGCAGTTCCGTTTTCAGCGGCGCATTTTTCCAAAGCGTCTTTGTTCGCGCTCGGCTTCGTGCACAAGCCCCAAACTTCCGCGCCGTTTTGCAAAAACATTTCGGTAATTTTCTTTCCGATTCCCCTGCTCGAGCCGGTAACAAGAGCCTTTTTGTTTTCCAAAAGTTTCATATTTTCTCCCATAAAAATAAAAAATCACAATTTTAATTTGAAAAAAACGCCGCAAGTTTCGTTCGCGCGAAACCCGCATACCTTTAAAATTTCAAAAAATTTAAATGACAGATTTCAAACTTTCTGCGGAATTAATCGGAACGCACTTTAATTCCGCGCCCGCTTCCGTCTTCGCCCAAAGTCCGCTCAAAACTTGTCCCGGTCCCGGCTCGAACACGCTCCATTCTTCGCCGTTCGATTTTCCCGCCTGAATCATTTGCGCCAAAACCGCTTCCTCATCCGTCCAGCGCACGGGATTCGTCAGATGAAGCACGGCGGATTTTTTCGCGTTTTCTCCGCTCGTTTCCTGCTTTCCCGAAACGTTGCTGAAAAGCGTGATTTTCGGGTCGTTGAATTTTACGGCGGAAATCGCCTGCTCGAATTTATCGGCGGCGCGTTGCATAAGCGGACAATGGAACGGACCTGCCACGGCAAGCCGAACCGCGCGGCGCGCGCCCGCTTCCTTCGCGGCGACCTCGGCTTTTTCCAAAGCGTCGAACGTTCCGCTGATTACGGTTTGAACCGAACTGTTCAAATTGGCAGCATAAGCGTCAGGAATTTTCGACGCGATTTCAATCACCTTTTCAGGAGGAAGCCCGAGAATCGCGCTCATTCCCGGAGCGTGCCCTTCATTTTCGGCGGCGATTTTTTCGCACACTTCCTGCATTATTTTTCCGCGCTGCACGACCACTTTCACGACATCTTCAAAAGAAAGAACGCCCGAAATATAAAGCGCGGGAAATTCGCCGAGACTGAAACCCATCGAAGCAGAAGGCTCGATACCTTTTTCTTTGAGCGCGGCGCAAATCGCAAGAGATGCGGCGGTGATAGCAAGCTGGCTGTTGTCGCTGCGCGAAAGGGTCGCCGCGTCGCTTTCCCACAAAAGTTTCGGGACATCGGTTTCCGCGACTTGCGAAATTTCGTCCAAAACCTTTTTCGCCGAAGAAAATTCTTGGGCGACATCTTTAATCATTCTGGGAGTCTGCGCACCCTGCCCCGGAAACAAAAACGCGTATTTTTTTGACATAGTTTCCTCCGTATTATCAAGAAATGGTTTCTTTTGTCCGCGTGCGTTTCGCACGAAATTTTCAGGAAAGCGCGCATCGCGCAGAATTTCCCGTCAATTCAAAATGACAAAATTTACAAAATTGTCATTTTAAGAAATTATATCATATTCTGCCGATTATGTCTAGTGAATTTTGGACACAAGTGTCGCGCGATTTTTTTGTGGAAAAAGATTTTATGATACCTTTTTATCTATCCGTGCCCTATCCATAAGAATAATCTGCGTCTAATCATTTTGTGAAAATTTGCATCCGTCCCAAATCTCGTCCACATTGCCTAAGCTTTGCATATTTTTCAATTCCGCTTTTCCAGATTTCGTCAAAACGAAAAATCCTTTTTTATTTTGCGCGATGAATTTTTTTTCTTGCAATTCTACCACGCGCGATTCGATATAGTCTTGCGGGCGATTTTCGCACATGAATTGCGTGATGATTTCGTTTTTTGATTTCTTTCTTTTGGCGAGCAATTTCAAAATTTCGAATTGCAGTTCGGCGATTCTTGCGAGCCGCTCTTCTTCAGCTTTTTTCATGAGAAGCGCGTTTTGCTTTTCCGCCTCGGATTTTTCAAAATAAAAATTCTTCAGCGAATCGAAAATGAATTGCGCATACGCGTCCCGTCCGTCTTTTACCAAATGCAAATTGTCAGGAGCGAAAAATTCGTCGTGCCCTTTTGAAAAATTTTCCCAATCGAGGATGTGCAAGTTCGGAAATTTTTTCGCATATTCTTTCAGGCGCGAATTCATCTTTACGATTTTGTCGTTTGTAACCGTGAGCCAAAAAACTTCGCGGTCACCGACAAGTTCCATTATCGCGTCCTTCGTATTTTGGGAAGAATCGCCATTGCTTCCCAAATGGATTACGAGCGGATTTCCCAATTTCGATTCGGCGACCAAATCTTCGAGCGGCTCGTAAATGCTCCAAATGCTTCTCGATTTTTTCGCATCGATGTAGATGTTCGTAAAAAATTCATAAAGGCTGCCGGACGCGCCGAGCATAATCGAATCGCCGAACGCCGTGATTGCGAGACTTTTTATTTTTTCATCGAAATTTTCATTTTGTGAAAATTCTTCGTTTTCCGAATTTTCATTTTCGAGAATTTGCGTTTCATTTTCTTGCGAAATTTCTGCGCGCGGATAATTTTCATTTTCATAAAATTGCGATTTTTTTTGTTCCAGCAGAATTCTGTTTTCTTCCAATTCCTTTTCGAGCGCGTCCATTTCCTTCGCGTAATCTTGCATCGTGGCAAATTTATAAATGCCAAGCGCGGTGATTGCGAAAATGCCGACAAGCGTAATCGCTTTCAAGGCTTTGCGCGTGCCGTTTCTCGTCAGCCCGAAATGAATCAAAAATGACGAGCATAAAGTAAGGGCGAGAATCGCCAAAATTTTCAGAAGATAGAATTTCTCAAATATGAATATATGTTCACATATAAATATAATCGGATATTGCACCAAATAAATTTCATAGCTCAACGATGCGACGAATTTTAAAATCGTGTTATCTTTGTTCGCAATCAATGCGCCATAATCAATCAGGCTTGTCGTGAGGATTGTCGTTATGGTCAGGGCGAGGGGAAACACTTCGCTTTTTCCGTCGACGAAAACAAACAAAAAAAATAAAAATGCCATATAAAATGCGAAGACTATTTTTACGGCAGTTTCGTTGTTGAATTTTATCGGCAGCAAATTTCGCTTGTAGCAATGGCAGAATCCCAAAGATATTCCGAACAGCCAAGAAAACGCGTGCGAGAAAGTGTTGTAATACGCGCTTGTCATGTTCGACGAGAAGCACATTTTGTAAAAGAAAATCGCGCTGACTATTCCGAGGCTTAAAGTGATTATGACGGGAATTCCTTCGCTTGATTTGTCGGCAATTTTTTTCAACGCGATAAAAACGAAAGGGAAAACCAATTCAAATTGCAACAAAATTGCCATGTACCAAAAATGCATGAACGGCGAATTTATGTGTGCCGAAAAATAATCGTGCTTTACGCTCAGCTGCCAAAAATTGTTATAGCCCAAAAGTATCGAAGCGACTTCCGGCTTTAAGTTCACCGGCTTTATGTCTTTGAAGAACGACATTGTAAAAATTGTCGCGAAGACAGTTATCACAATCGGTATGTAAATTTTAATGAAACGATTTTTGTAATATTTAAAAAAAGAGAATTCTTTTTTGTTGAAATTCGTCATGCAAGACAAATATCCGCTTAACGTAAAAAAAGAGCATACGGCGAGGCAGCCGCCTTTCAATATATCAAGATGATACAAAAGGACGGCAAAGCAGGAAACGCTTCTGATGATGTCAAGGCTCTTGTAGTATTCTTTTTTTATCTTTATATTTTCGCTCATTTGTCCTTGCTTACTTTTTTAAAAATATTTAAATTAAACGGCTAAAATATATCGCAAACCTTTGGTTTGCATCGCAAGTCTTCGACTTGCGCCGCATGGCACAATCGTACTTACAAGTTTTCGCTTGCTCCGAAAATGTGGATTGCTTCGCCTTCGGCTCGCAATGACAATTCCTGTGAGGTTCGCGCCATTTTATTTAATCCGAGTTTTTTTCAAAAACTCGCCTATTTGCTGTCGTTTCTCACTTCGTCGCGAAATCGCGTTTTTAACAGTTCGAAAGTCGAAACTTTCTTCACTGTTAAAAAAAATAACGAATGTTATTTTTAATATGAGTCTATTCACGGCATCTTCTCTTTTTCTTGTCAGCCGTTTTCCCATGGTCGTATTCTATATGTCGCCCCAATGGAGTCGCATATTTTTTTGCATTCCGCTTCTTCCTGCCTTGTGATTGTGGTTTCCACGGTCGTCATGATTACTTTCGGAATGTGTCTTGTGCAACGAGATGCAAAGTCAAGCATCGCTTTAAACGACTTTTCCCCGAATGCGCTCCGTACCATTTCGTTATAGCGCGCTTCGTTCGGCGTGTTCAGACTGATTGAAACCGTGTCAATAAGCCCCGCAAATTCTGGCGTTATGTCCTTTTTATGTATGAGGTTTCCCAAGCCGTTTGTGTTCAAGCGAATTGGCTTCTTCCAATTGTCCTTGACATATTCGGCGGTTTGTATGAGCATGGAAAGCGATTCTGTCGGCTCTCCAAAACCGCAGAAAACCAGTTCGTCATAGTCGTCCATGTCAAAATGACTGAATGCCTCTTGCACTTCGTCAAAGGACGGTTCATGTTCCAGCCAAAGACTTGCAGATTCTCCTATGCGATCCCTATTTTGCCGTAGGCAGAATGTGCATGCACATGGGCAACGGTTTGTCAGATTGACATATAAATTGTTGTGAACCTTGTACAATATCTCCATTTTTCTTCGCTCCAATTCGCTATATTTTGTTTTCATTTTGAAGTTTTTCCATAATTCGTTTTACAGTGATTATCGAAACACTCATTTCTTCGGCAATTTTTTTCTGTGTAGCATTGTTATTTTTTTGAAGTATCATAAGTACTATTTTTTCCGAATTTAAAATATTATCTGATACTTTATTGTCGCCTTTTTAAGTATTTTCGCGGATGTTTGATTGGTCAAAAACGATTTTGTCTGACCCGATAAAATCATTATCCATTGATTTCTTGAAATTCGCAATGTTTTCCTCCAAAAACGCTTTCAATTTATCGAACATAAAATCGATAAACAAAGATGAATGTTGTACGTCCTCTGATTTTTCGAGACTTTCGATGTATTCCGTTTTGCGTTCTTTGTGAACAATAGTTGGCAAAAGCCCAAGTTGCGTTTGAACTTGATTCATTATAAGGCGGCTCTTCCTGCCGTTTCCGTCTACCCACGGATGAATTACGACAAGCCTATAGTGCGCCTCGAATGAGAGTTTGTACGCTTCAATCACATCATTTTTATTTGCTTTTGAAATTGACATATTCAACCACTCGCAGAATTCTTCTAGTTTTGCAGGAACTTTTTGAAAAGACATATAGGATTTTCCGGCAACACCCACACTGACATTCACAAGGCGCAAGTCTCCATTTCGAGTGTCAAAAACGCCGCCAACAATATTGTATGCCGAGCCTGTGTTTTTCATAACGAGGGCGGAAAGCGACTTTAGCATTTCCACAGAATACGGCTCGTTTTTTTCCGCATAGTGAATTGACTTTTCGTAAGTCGCCTTCAAATCCAAGTTCATCAACTGCTCTGTTATAGTTCGCTTGGAAGCGGAAATACCTTGATCGAATAAAAGCTGGTTTTCGATTTCGGTGACAGCTGAACCTTCGATTGCGGTGGAGTGGGTTATAATGGAATAGAGGTAGAATTTCTTGTAGTCGATTTGTTCGGAAATGCCGAGTGAGAAGCATTCGGAGAGGAGATTAAGCAATGTGGGATTATTTTTCATGAATAAAAATCCTTTTTATTAAAAAGTCCGTTCTCTTCCAAAGGGCATGATGTAATTTTCCTTTCAGAAATTTTATCATCGGGTTTCAATTCTGAACAAAGAATTGGACTTTTAAAATCATATAATACCTCGTTGTCTTTTACATCATCTTTCCAATTTGCATAACAATACAGACAATTATGATTACATGAGTTATAACTGCCTATGTCCACGCTGGCAATACAACCACAATCCTTTCTTTGGGCGGTATCTTTTTTAAAAAAGTATGATTTATTGGTTAAATATTTTATCAATTCTCCATCAATGCAGTGTCCTTTTCTTATGCCATAACTCGATAAGTCAATTTTTTCACAACAAGTTTCAATTTCTATATTATACTTTTTCCCAATTTCTGCAAAATTCTCACCAATGATTTTCATTTGTTCAAACGAGACTTCAGATATATTTTTGGCTTCAAGTCTTTTTTTTATTTTAGTATATTTATCTACAAAACTAATGATACACTTATTCGTATATCTTGAAAGTTTCGATGCTATATATTCAAAATACTTACAATGATAATCTATTGAATATGTATCATTTATGAAAATTGGATCATAACGCCATATAATTTTTTCTTTGCCGATTTTTTCTGATAGATTTCTAAATTTTTGCATTATCATTTTTTTTTCAGGAACATTTTTTTCAATTAATTTGTCATATGATGTGATTGTAAATTGAAAATAATATGCATACCCCTTTTCATCAAGGATTTTTAAATTATCAATAAATTTTTGAGACGGATTCTTTGTCCAAAAAACAATACATTCAATTATATCAGAGGATAAATTTATCTTTGAAACAGAATGTATATTCATGGGATTACGAACATACACTTCACCTTCATTTATTCTATTATAAAACCATTCTGAATAGAAAGCGGGAATGTCCGTTCTTCTTGAAACGCTGAGAATCATAAAACACCTCTTTACAGTTTTTTTACGACAACAAATGCGCTTCGACATTCAGAAATGGAATCATTAAAACTGCTTATATCGTTTGATGATTGAAATTTTAGAGGCTCCTTGGAAAGAACCTTGCAATTATTATTAAATTTCTGTTCCGAGTAATAAGAAGCGTATCTGCCAGGGTATTCAAAAACGAATTTTTGAACAGCAACATTCGGCAATCCATCCACCCACCTTTCAATGGCATCTCGCCCCATATTATATGAATTCGCATCATTTATAATCAAATACGCACCTGATTTCATTTTATTGATAATTGGTTGAATTTTAAATTCAAGATATTCCTCAACTTCAAGATCCCTGCTGGATAAAACAGAATCAGCCCCTTCTTTTTCAGAATGTTTATATATATCTGAAAGCACATAATTTAAAATAAGTATGTCTATATCTCCTGCTAAAAAATTAGTTTCATTGAAATTTTCGTTTTTAAAGAACAGTTTAACAGCAGAAGATTGACTTTCAACTACATCAGAAAGAAAATGCTGAACTTCAGACCAAATAGGATTCATTTCATAAGCATAAAAATGACAAGAATCCATATTTGTTGCTCTTGTTCTGAAAACAGATTCAAATCCAACAAATTCACATGCTGGACCGCTTCCAATTGAAACAATGTTTTTATGCCCGAAATTATTATTCCAAAATCTGAAAAGGTTGAATATATAATTCATTTCAGATGCGTATCTATTTAAATATCTCAAGACATAGTAATAAGTAATTGGTTTACAAGAATATCGCAAATGCCTATATTCATCTTGTCGGAAAATTCTATCAAGACAGTTTTGGCAATAAAGTTTTTCTGTGCAAAATTCATTAGTACAAGACTTATCGCCACACGGAGGAATATTACAGGGATATGCAGGAGAACTGTTGTTATAAGCTCTGAAACATTTTTTTATATATTTATCATATATTTCATTCATTTTAAAATACCCTCTTCCTTATCCCAAAAACTTCCTCAACACGGCGATGAACCGGTCGATGTCGAGCGGCTTTGCGATGTGGTCGCTCATGCCGTTTTTGAGCGCGGCTTCTTTGTCCTCGTCCATCGCGTTCGCGGTCATGGCGATGATTGGCATTGACTTCACATCTGTGCGCGGCATGTTGCGGATGGTGCGCGTCGCCTCGTAGCCGTCCATGATCGGCATCTGCACATCCATCAATATCGCGTCGTAGTAGCCTTCCGCCGACTGCTCCACCATCGTCACCGCGTCAGTGCCGTCAGGTGCAGTCTCCACCACAAATCCCGCCTCTTCAAGGATAATCTGCGCAATTTCGCGGTTCAAGTCAACATCGTCCACAAGCAGCACCCGTTTTCCGCTGAAATTCTCAAGCGTCCATGACGCGGCCTTGTCGTCCTCTTTTTCAGAAAGGTTGTTTGCAGCGAGCAGCGCGGCCTTGAGGTCGGACATAAACAGCGGCTTTGCGCAGAACGCGGTAACGCCCACGGATCGCGCCTCCTCCTCGATGTCCGTCCAGTCGTATGCGGTCAGCACGATGATCGGAGCTTCGTCCCCCACTGCGCTTCGTATCTTGCGCGCGGTCTCGATGCCGTTCATTTCGGGCATCTGCCAGTCGATGATATATGTATGGTATGAATCGCCCTCCTCATACGCCGCCTTCGCGCGGTATGCGGCCTCTCGTCCTGATGTCGTCCATTCGGAGCGCATTCCCAGCTGCTTGAGCATCTTGCTCACGCTGTCGCACACATTCAAGTCATCGTCCACGACAAGCGCGCGCAGCCCGTCAAGTTCTTTGAGCTGCTCGGCGTTTTTCGCCACATCTTGAAGCTTGAGCGAAAGCTCCACCGTGAATGTGCTTCCTTTTCCCTGCTCGCTTTCCACCGTGATAGTGCCGTTCATCATCTCCACAATGTTCTTGGTGATCGCCATGCCAAGCCCCGTTCCCTGGATGCCCGACTGCGTGACGGTGGACTCGCGCTCGAACGGCTCGAAGATGTGCTTGACAAATTCATCGGACATGCCGATGCCGTTGTCCTTGATGATGAATGTGTAGTCGCCCCATCCGTGGCGGAATGTCGTTTTTTGTATGATTCTGAACGAAACGCTTCCGCCCGCCGGCGTGTATTTGACTGCGTTGCTCAAAAGGTTGATGAACACCTGGTTCATCTTGAGCGAGTCTGCGATGACATCCTCGTTCACCACCTCGAAGGTGTCGATGAACAGCTCCAGCTGCTTCGCCTTCACCTGGGGCTGGATGATGTTCACCAGGTTGTGGATCATCTCGGAGATGTTGCACTCCTGCTCCTTGATCTGCACCTTTCCGCTTTCAATGCGGCTCATGTCCAGGATGTCGTTGATAAGGCTCAGAAGATGGTTGCTGGAGGAAAGCACTTTCTGGAGGCAGTCCTTGACCTGCTCGCGGTTGTCGATGTGGCTTGCCGCAATCGTTGTGAATCCGATGATGGCGTTCATCGGCGTGCGGATGTCGTGGCTCATATTTGAAAGGAACGTCGTCTTGGCGTTGTTCGCATGCTGCGCCTGCAAAAGCGCGTCCTGCAACGCCTGCGTTTGCTCGCGTTGTTTTTTCACTTGCTCGGTGATGTCGCGCGAGACGACCATGGCGATGATGTCCC